>Ga0255338_1000127_pt1 | contig 336574 bp, 302 predicted proteins | sample MeOH1_35cm_T4_19_FD_203715 | JGI IMG/M metagenome (GOLD analysis project Ga0255338, IMG submission 203715) | Sandy soil microbial communities from University of British Columbia, Vancouver, Canada - MeOH1_35cm_T4_195 | ecosystem: Engineered > Artificial ecosystem > Sand microcosm >...
CGGGCGAGGGCGTGCAGCAGGCCCTGCTGAAGCTGATCGAGGGCACGATGGCCTCGGTGCCGCCGCAAGGCGGGCGCAAGCACCCGAACCAGGACTTCCTGCAGGTGGATACCACCAACATCCTGTTCATCTGCGGCGGCGCGTTCGACGGCCTGGAAAAGGTCATCATGCAGCGCTCTGACAAGACCGGCATCGGTTTTGCGGCCCAGGTGCAGAGCAAGGAAGAGCGTGACGCCAGCGAGGTGCTGCCCCAGACCGAGCCGGAAGACCTGATCAAGTTCGGCCTGATTCCGGAACTGATCGGCCGCCTGCCGGTGGTGGCCACGCTGGCCAAGCTGGATGAGGCCGCGCTGATGCAGATCCTGGTCGAGCCGAAGAACGCGCTGGTCAAGCAATACCAGAAGCTGCTGGCGATGGAAGGCGTGGAACTGGAGATTCGTCCGGCCGCGCTGTCTGCCATCGCGCGCAAGGCCATCCGTCGCAAGACGGGGGCACGCGGTTTGCGTTCCATTCTGGAACAGTCGCTGATGGACGTCATGTACGACCTCCCGAACTACAAGGGGGTGCAAAAAGTGGTGATCGATGAAAATACGATTACCGGCGATGCACCACCGCTGCTCATGTACGAGGAGCAGCAGCCCAAGGTTGCGGGGTCCAACTGACGAACGCGCCGGCCTACGTGGTGCATGCCACACCGGCTAAAAAATCAAGCGGCCGTTCGCGTGAAAGCGAACGGCTTTTTTTCTTCAATTCGACGATACGAACGGGAGGAAACGCGGGTATGCTGTTTCAGAGTGGGTCACAGGTGCTTTGCGCGGCACTTTTTTGCGCGGCATGACGGCACAAAGAATCGGGGGCGGTACCTTGCAATCGATTCCCGTGACCCTATTTACGCCTTAAATGACTGACTGGGGAAAATGATGTCCGGAACACAACTCCTCCCGGCTGAGCCGATTCGCCTCCCATTGTTGCCGCTGCGCGACGTGGTGGTGTTTCCGCACATGGTGATCCCGCTGTTCGTGGGTCGCCCGAAGTCCATCAAGGCGCTTGAGACTGCGATGGAGTCGGGCAAGAGCATCATGCTCGTGGCCCAGAAGACGGCTGCCAAGGACGAGCCGACGGCTGACGACCTGTACGAGGTCGGCTGCATCGCCAATATCCTGCAAATGCTGAAGCTGCCCGACGGCACCGTGAAGGTGCTCGTGGAAGGCACGCAACGCGCGAATATCACCGAGGTGAGCGAGGACGATTCGCACTTCATGTGCGAAGCCGTGCCCGTGCCGCCCGCGCCGGTCGAATCCGCCGAGACCGAGGCCCTGCGCCGCGCCATCGTGTCGCAGTTCGACCAGTATGTGAAGCTGAACAAGAAGATCCCGCCCGAGATCCTGACGTCGCTGTCGGGCATCGACGAGGCCGGCCGCCTGGCCGATACCATCGCCGCGCATCTGCCGATCAAGCTCGAGCAGAAGCAGAAGATCCTCGAGATGGTCAACGTGACCGAGCGTCTCGAGAGCCTGCTGTCGCAGCTCGAGGGCGAGATCGACATCCTGCAGGTGGAAAAGCGCATCCGTGGCCGCGTGAAGCGCCAGATGGAGAAGAGCCAGCGCGAGTACTACCTGAACGAGCAGGTCAAGGCGATTCAGAAGGAATTGGGCGAGGGCGAGGAAGGCGCCGACCTTGAGGAGCTGGACAAGCGCATCAAGGCCGCACGCATGCCCAAGGAGGCCAAGAAGAAGGCCGACGCCGAGTTCAAGAAGCTCAAGCTGATGTCGCCGATGTCGGCCGAAGCCACCGTCGTGCGCAACTACATCGACACGCTGGTCAACCTGCCGTGGCGCAAGAAGAGCAAGGTCAATAACGACCTGGCGAACGCCGAGCGCGTGCTCGACGAAGACCACTATGGCCTCGAGAAGGTCAAGGAACGGATTCTCGAGTACCTCGCGGTGCAACAGCGCGTGGACAAGGTGAAGGCGCCGATCCTGTGCCTGGTTGGCCCCCCCGGCGTGGGCAAGACCTCGCTCGGCCAGTCGGTGGCGCGCGCCACGAACCGCAAGTTCGTGCGCATGGCACTGGGTGGCGTGCGTGACGAGGCCGAGATCCGCGGCCACCGCAGGACCTATATCGGCTCGATGCCGGGCAAGATCCTGCAGAGCCTGTCGAAGGTTGGCGTGCGCAATCCGCTGTTCCTGCTCGACGAGATCGACAAGATGGGCATGGACTTCCGCGGCGATCCGTCGTCAGCGCTGCTCGAGGTGCTGGACCCGGAACAGAACCACACGTTCCAGGACCACTACATCGAGGTGGACTTCGACCTGTCGGACGTGATGTTCGTGGCGACGTCGAACTCGCTGAACATCCCGCCGCCGCTGCTGGACCGCATGGAAGTGATTCGCCTCTCGGGCTACACCGAAGACGAGAAGGTGAACATCGCCACGCGCTACCTGCTGCCCAAGCAGATCAAGAACAATGGTCTGAAGGCTGGCGAGATCGACATCACCGAAGCCGCCATCCGCGACATCATCCGCTACTACACCCGGGAAGCCGGTGTGCGGTCGCTGGAACGCGAGGTGTCGAAGATCGCGCGCAAGGTGGTCAAGCTGCTGCTCCTGAAGAAGGAATCGGGCGCGGTGAAGGTCGATTCGGAGAACCTGGACAAGTTCCTGGGCGTGCGCAAGTACGACTTCGGCCTGGCCGGCAAGGAAAACCAGGTGGGCCAGGTGACCGGCCTCGCGTGGACCGAGGTGGGCGGTGATCTGCTGACCATCGAGGCCGCGATCATGCCGGGCAAGGGCAACATCACGCGTACCGGCTCGCTGGGCGATGTGATGAAGGAATCGGTCGAGGCTGCGCGTTCGGTGGTGCGTTCGCGGGCACGTCGCCTGGGGATCACGGATGAGATGTTCGAGAAGCGCGACATCCACATCCACGTACCCGAAGGCGCCACGCCCAAGGATGGTCCGTCGGCCGGTGGGGCGATGACGACTGCACTCGTGTCGGTGCTGACCGGCATTCCGGTGCGGGCGGACGTGGCCATGACCGGCGAGATCACGCTGCGCGGCGAGGTGCTGCCGATCGGCGGGCTCAAGGAGAAGCTGCTGGCGGCCCATCGTGGCGGCATCAAGCTGGTGCTGATCCCCGAGGAGAACGTCAAGGATCTCGCCGAGATTCCGGACAACGTGAAGAACGCCATCGAGATCGTGCCGGTTCGCTGGATCGACAAGGTGCTGGAGCTGGCACTCGAGCGCAAGCCCGAGCCGCTGCCTGAGGAAGAGGCCAAGCCCGCCGAGGTGGCGGACAAGGCCAAGGCCCAGGTCGAGATGATTCATCACTGATTGACCAAGCGCTGTCAGGAAGTGCCGCGGGTATTCCCCGCGGCATTTTTTTTGCGCCGCCGGGCTTGGCAAAGCGAAAAGTCTCGTATTACAATCGCGGCCTCGCAACGCAAACAGCGGCAGCCAGGCAGTAACCGCCGAGTCGTGCGAAGCGAGATTACCCAGCGGGCGCGCACGTCCGCGATGGTCTAGTGGGTGCTTAGCTCAGTTGGTAGAGCGGCGCCCTTACAAGGCGTAGGTCGGGGGTTCGAGCCCCTCAGCACCCACCACTTCACCATCCCAGGGAATCCACGCAGGAGTGGTAGTTCAGTTGGTTAGAATACCGGCCTGTCACGCCGGGGGTCGCGGGTTCGAGTCCCGTCCACTCCGCCAAGCAAAATCGCCCGCGCAAGCGGGTTTTTTTGTATCTGTTGTCTTCCCAGCCATTCCCCCTCACGTGACGCTGTCGCATCAGCAAATGACGGTTTCGCGCCCGGCACCTGATAGAATCGCAGAGTTTGTCTTCGTGCCAACCCCTTACCAGAATCAGCATGCTTGATTTCGTACGCAACAACCGGCGCCTGATGCTTTTGCTGCTGCTGGTGCTTGTCTTCCCGTCGTTCGTATTCTTCGGCGTGGAAAGCTATTCGCGCTTCATGGACACCTCGCACGACGTCGCCAAGGTCGATGGCCGCGCGATCACCGTTCAGGAAGTGGACAACGTGGTGCGCGACCAGAGTGAGCGCATGCGCCAGATGCTGGGCAATCAGTACGATCCGCGCATGTTCGAAGGTGCCGCCGCGCGCCAGTCCGTGGTGAACCAGCTGATCCTGCAGCGCGTGGTGTCCGACGCCACCGCCAAGAAGAATCTGACGGTGTCTGACGCCCAGGTGGCGGCAGCCATCCAGAACATTCCGGCCATCGCCCAGTTGAAGACGGCGGACGGCAAGTTCGACGACAAGGCCTACATCCAGTTGCTGGCAACGCAGGGCATGACGCCCGAGCAGTTCGATGCGCGCCTGCGCTTCGAGCTGGCCACACAGCAGCTTGGCGGCGCCGTGGGCACCACGGCGTTCGTGCCGAAGTCGCTGCTGGACCGCCTGATCGCCGTGCGCGACCAGCAGCGCGACGTGCAGACGCTGACGATCAAGCCGGCCGATTTCACGGCCAAGGTTACGGCTGACGCCGCCGCCCTGAAGGCCTACTACGACGCACACGTGTCGACCTACACCACGCCGGAACAGGCGAAGGTGGAGTACGTGGTGCTGTCCGGTGACGCGCTGGCCGCCAGCCAGACCGTCACGCCGGAAGAACTCAAGTCCTACTACGAGAGCAACATCGCCCGTTTCCGGACTGACGAGCAACGCCGTGCGAGCCACATCCTGATCGCCGCGCCCAAGGACGGCAAGGACGCCGACCGCAAGGCCGCGAAGGACAAGGCCACCAAGCTGCTGGAAGACCTGCGCAAGCATCCCGAGACGTTCGCCGATGTGGCGAAGAAGCAGTCGCAAGACCCGGGTTCGGCGGAGAAGGGCGGCGACCTCGGCTTCATGGGGCGCGGCGCGCTGGTCAAGCCGTTCGAGGACGCCATGTACGCGCTCAAGGACGGACAGATCAGCGACGTGGTAGAAACCGACTACGGCTACCACATCATCAAGCTGACCGGCATCAAGCCCGCCGAGACGCAGCCGCTCGAGGCCGTGCGCCCCGAACTGGAAGCCGAACTCAAGAAGCAGCTGGCGAGCAAGAAGTACACCGAGCTGGCCGATGCCTTCGGCAATACCGTCTACGAACAGTCAGAAAGCCTCAAGCCGGCCGCCGACAAGTTCAAGCTGACGATCCAGACCGCCGACAATGTGACCCGCACGCCGAACCTGGCGCTGGGCGCGCAGAACCCGCTCAACAACGAAAAGGTGCTCAAGGCCCTGTTCAGCGACGATGCGCTCAAGAACAAGCGCAACACCGAAGCGGTGCAGGTGGGCCCGACCACGCTGGTGGCGGCACGGATCGTCGACTACCGCCCGGCCACCGCGCGCAAGTTCGAGGACGTGGAAGCTCAGGTGCGCCAGGCCTACGTCGCCCAGCAGGCTGCCGAACTGGCCCGCAAGGATGGCGAAGCCAAGCTCGAGGCGCTGAAGAAAGCCGACAGCGCCGCCGGCTTCGGCCAGACTGTGACGGTCTCGCGTACCAAGGCAGACGGCCTGTCGCCGAAGGCGGTCGAGGCCATCATGCGTGCCGACGCAACCAAGCTGCCCGCGGTGGTTGGCGTGGACCTCGGTGCAGATGGCTATGCGATTTATCGCATCGCCAAGGTCAGCTCGCCGACCACGGCGAACCCGGGCCAGCGCGATGCCGAGGCGCAGCAGCTGGCCCAACTGGCCGGCCAGACCGAACTCGCCGCCTACTATGAGTCGCTGAAGGCGCGGGCGAAGGTCAAGATCCTGCGTCCGATCACGGCCACCGACGTACCGGCCAGCGAAGGCGCAGCGCAGTAACCGGCGCGCCTGCTCAGGCGAAGAACCCCTGCGGTCATCGACCAGCAGGGGTTCTTTGTCTTTGGGCCCGGTGACGACTGCCGGCGTCAGCCGGCCTCAGCGCTTCTTCGCAGGTGACTTCAGCAGCGGCTGCAACTGGGGCCAGACATTGTCGAGCAGCGTGGCCTGGGCAGCCGAGGTGGGGTGGATACGATCGTCCTGGAACCACTCGGGCCGGGCGATCACCTTGTCGAGGAAGAACGGCACCAGATTCACGCGATACTCGCCGGCCAGCTTGCCATAGAGCGCGAAGAAGCGCTCGGTATAGTCGGGGCCATAATTTGGTGGAATCCGCATGCCGACCAGCACCACACCCGCGCCTGCCTGGCGCGCCGCCGTCAGCATGCCGCGCAGGTTGGTTTCGGTGGCTTGCAGGGACAGGCCGCGCAGGGCATCGTTAGCGCCAAGCTCCACCACCACGACGGCCGGCTTGTGTCGGGCGAGCAGGTCCGGCAGGCGCGTCTTGCCGCCCGAGGTGGTCTCGCCGCTGATGCTGGCATTGACAACGCTATAATCGAGGCGCTCCTTGTGCAGGCGGTCCTGCAGCAGGCTGACCCAACCGGTGCCCCGCGCGATACCGTACTCGGCCGACAGGCTGTCGCCAAGCACCAGCACCGCGGGTGCGGCAGTGGCAGCCGGTTTCGCCGCCGCTGGTCGGGCCTGGGCCTGGGCACCAGCCGGCAGCGCCACCATCAACATCGCCGCGCCCAGCATCGCACCGCACGCCGCCAGCGCCCGGGGGCGCCAACCGTATCCAATCCTCTCGCTCATGTCCTCTTCCATTCTCGCTGTCGAGTCACTCGGAAAGACCGTTGCCGACACGACGGGTTCGCTGACGATTTTGCACGACGTCTCGTTTTCCGTCACGCCGGGCGAAACGCTGGCCATCGTCGGCGCGTCCGGCTCGGGAAAATCCACGCTGCTGGGGCTGCTGGCGGGCCTGGACCTGCCCAGCACGGGTTCGGTGCGGCTGCACGGCCAGGACCTGTTCACGCTCGATGAAGACCAGCGCGCCGCGCTGCGTGGCCGGCACGTGGGCTTCGTGTTCCAGTCGTTCCAACTGGTGGGCCACCTGACCGCGCTCGAAAACGTGATGCTGCCGCTCGAGCTGCGCGGCGAGACCGACCGCGTGCGCGAACGCGCCACGGAAATGCTCGAGCGCGTAGGCCTGGGCAAGCGCCTCACCCACTATCCGCGCACGCTTTCCGGCGGGGAACAGCAGCGCGTGGCGCTGGCCCGGGCGTTTGTCGCCCGGCCGGACATCCTGTTCGCCGATGAGCCGACCGGCAGCCTCGACACGAGCACCGGCGAGGCCGTGATCGCGCTGATGTTCGAGTTGAACCGCAACGCCGGGTCCACGCTGGTGCTGGTCACGCACGACCGCTCCGTGGCGGCGCGCTGCGCCCGCATCCTGACCATCGACGCCGGCCGCGTGGCCAGCGACGAGTGGATGGGCACCGAAGTCTGACGCTGCGGCGGGCGCGGCGTCAGCCGCGCGCCAGCACGCGGCGCGCGCGGGCGATCAGCGCCGCCGTGGACGCATCGTGGGTGGCGTGGGCGCTGCCATTGAGTTCGGCCTCGATCGGGCGCGCGAGAATCTTGCCCAGCTCCACGCCCCACTGGTCGAACGAATTGATGTTCCACACCACGCCCTGCACGAAGGTGCGGTGCTCGTAGAGCGCGATCAGCGCGCCGAGCACATGCGGCGTCAGGTCTTCCATCAGCAGCGTGTTGCTCGGGCGGTTGCCTTCGAACACCATGTGGGGCAGGCGGTCCTCATCGGTCATGCCGGCCGCCCGCAACTCTTCCGCGCTGCGTCCGCGCATCAGCGCCTCGGCCTGCGCGAAGCAGTTGGCCAGCAGCTTGGCATGGTGGCCGGGCAGGCTGCGCGGCGGCACCAGCGGGGCCACGAAGTCGACCGGCACGATCTGCGAGCCCTGGTGAATCATCTGGAAGTAGGCGTGCTGGCCGTTGGTGCCGGCGGTGCCCCAGACCACGGGCGACGTCTGCACGTGCGCCGGCTGGCCGTCCAGCTGGACCGACTTCCCGTTGCTCTCCATCTCCAACTGCTGCAGGAATGCCGGGAACAGTTCGAGCGAGGTCGAGTACGGCGCCATGCAGCTGGTTGGCATGCCGAAGAAATTTCGATACCAGATGCCCAGCATCGCCATCACCACGGGCATGTTGCGCGCCAGCGGGGCGGTGCGGAAGTGGTCGTCCATGGCGCGCGCGCCGAGCAGCAGGTCGTCGAAGGCATCGAAGCCCACGGCCAGCGCAATCGACAGGCCCACCGACGACCACAGCGAGAAGCGGCCGCCAATCCAGTCCCAGAATTCGAACATGTTGGCGGGGTCGATGCCGAACTCGGTCACCGCCTCGCGGTTGGTGGACACCGCCACGAAATGCCGCGCCAGCTGGTTCTCGGCCACGCCGTTGCGCAGGAACCAGTCGCGCATGCTGCGCGCGTTGGCCATGGTTTCGAGCGTGGTGAACGTCTTGGAGCAGATGATCACCAGCGTGCGGGCCGGGTTGAGGCGGACGAGCGTTTCGGCCAGCTCGGTGCCATCTACATTGGAGACGAAGTGGATGCGCGGCCCGGTCTGGTCGCCCAGATGCGCCAGCGCGCGGCAGACCATGCGCGGGCCGAGGTCGGAGCCGCCGATGCCGATGTTGACGACGTCGGTGATGGTCTGGCCGGTGGAGCCTGTCCAGGCGCCGCCGCGCACGCGTTCGGAGAAGTCCTGCATGCGGCAGCGCACGTCGTGGATGGCTGGCATCACGGAGACGCCATCCACCTTGAACGGCGCATCGGGCAGCGCGCGCAGCGCCACGTGCAGGGCGGCGCGGTCTTCGGTGGTGTTGATGTGTTCGCCCGCGAACATGGCGTCCCGGCGCTGCGTCACGCCGGCTTCCTCGGCCAGCTTCATCAGCAGCGCGAAGGTTTCGAACGTGATGCGGTTCTTGGAGTAGTCCAGGTACAGGCCGGCGGCTTCCAGCGAGAAGTCCTCGACCCGTCGGGCAGCTTCCGCTTCGGCAAACCAGTCCTGCATCGGCGTGTGGCGGATGGCGTCGTGGTGTTGGCGAAGGGCGGTCCAGGCGTGGAGTTCAGTCGGCATGCGGTGTTCGGTTTGTCAGGGAGGGCAAACGCCCGGCGCGGCGGGCAGCGCTAGTATATCGCCGGAATTTGGCGGCACATGCGCGGTAACGGACGGTTCTTTCCCGTCTTTTGTTCCGATTGCGTCACCAAGGGCAGATGGGCGGACGCACACGCTACCTTAGCAGCCATGGCGCCCGTGTTTTATCGGACATTGTCCGACGTGGTGCGTTCCCCGGTGCGCCTCAAGTGCGCGGACGGGCGCGTGCCGCGAGCCGGCCCGCCACACGGCGCAGCAACGGCTCCCCGCCGGCCACGCAGACGCCGCCCGCGCAGATGACGGCAATGCCGAGCGCGGTGGTCCAGTCCGGCAGCTGGCCGAAGGCGAAGTACCCGACCACCGTGGCCGAGAAGATCTGCAGGTACAGGAAGGGGCTCAGGAACGAGGCATCGGCGTACTGGAACGCCCGGATCACGAAGTAATGCCCGAGTGACCCGGTGATGCCGGCCGACAGCAGCAGCGCGGCCTGCGCCGGCGTGGGCACTGCCTCGAACCAGAAGAACGGCACGATGAGCGTGGTCAGCACCGCGCCGGTCACGCCGCTCTGGATCAGCGTGGTCATCGGTGCGTCATGGGCGGCAATGTGGCGCGTCAGCATTTGCAGCAGCGCAAACAACATCGCAGAGAGCAACCCGAGCCCCACGCCGAGCGCGCTCAGCTCGCCGCCGGGCCGCACCACCACCAGCATGCCGGCGAAGCCGATGCCGACGCCTATCCAGCGCGTCCAGCGCGCGTGCGCGCCCGGGCGCTCGCCGAGCAGCCACGGCGACAGCGCCACCACGAACAGCGGCGCGCAGAAGTTGAGCGCGGTGGCCTGCGCTAGCGGCATCAGGCGCAGCACGCTGAAGAACACCAGCGTCGAGGCCAGCATCAGCACGCCGCGCAGCCACTGGAGGCGCGGCCGCGAGGGCCGATATTGCAGGCGCCAGCGCGCCGGCCCCAGCAACAGGAAGATGGCCACCACGTGGCCGAGGTAGCGCACCCATGCCACCGCGGCCACGGGCAGCCCCTGCTGGGTCAGCGTCTTGCCGGTGGCGTCGAGCAGGCTCAGGATCCATTGGCCGAGCACCAGCAGCGCGATGCCGGTCAGCAGGCGGCGGCGCGGATCATCGCCCGTGGCGAGACTGGCGGCCTGGGTCATGCCGCCCGGCCCTGGGTCAGCGCATTGAGGATGGCCCGGGCGGGCAGGTAGAGTTCGCTGGCGGTCATGCCGGCCGGACCGGTGCCGTTGCTGACAAGCCGGTCGGCGGCGCGCCCGTGGATCCAGACCGCCGCGCAGGCGGCGTCCGTCGGCGCCATGCCTTGCGCCAGCAGCGCGCCGATCATGCCGGCCAGCACATCGCCCGTACCGGCCGTGGCCAGCGCGGCGTTGCCGGTTGGATTGATGGCGATGCTGTCCACGCCAGCCGCCGCGATGAGCGTGCCGGAGCCCTTCAGCACAATCGTGGCCTGCCATGCAGCGGCCAGCGCCCGCGCGGCACTGAGCCGGTCGCGCTGGATCTCGGCCACGGTGCAGCCAAGCAGCCGCGCCGCTTCCAGCGGGTGCGGCGTCATCACGTGCGGCACGCCGCTGGCGCGCAGGGCATCAGCCAGCGTCTGGTCGCCAGCCAGCAGGTTCAGCGCATCGGCATCAAGCACGAGCGGCGGGGGCGAGCCCACCTTGGCGCAGGTGTCGATCCATTGCCCCAGCAGCTTGCCCGCCGCGCCGCCGGTGCCCATGCCCGGTCCGATGACCAGCGCCGACATGGTCTCGACGGCCATGTCGGCCACATCGTGCAGCATCAGTTCGGGGTGGACCGGGTCCATCAACGGCGCCGGCTGGGCGAGGAAGCCCACATGCACGCGCCCCGCGCCCAGATGCAGCGCAGCCCGCGCGCCGAGCAGCGGCGCCCCGGCCATGCCGTGGCTGCCGCCGAGTACCGCCAGCGAGCCGAAGGTGCCCTTGTTCACCGCATGCGGCCGCCCCGGCAGCGCGTCGCGGAATGCGCCCGGCAGGTTCACATGGGCGATAGCGGTCTGGGTGGGCGGATAGGGCAGGCCGAGCGGGGCGATGTCGATTTCGCCCGCGCAGTCGCGGCCATCCAGCGTCAGCAGGCCCGGCTTGGCGGCGATGAAGGTCAGTGTGCGGCGCGCGCGGATGGCCGGCCGGCCCGCGCCGGTATCGGCGAACAGCCCGCTCGGGATGTCCAGCGCGTACACCGGCAGTCCGGCGGCGTTCACATGGTCGATCCAGCGCGCCATGTTGCCGTCCGCCGGACGGTTCAGGCCGATGCCGAGCAGGCCGTCGACCAGGGCCGTGCAGCCTGCCGGCCAGGGCGGCAGGGCGGCCGTGGCGTTGGATGGGTCGGCCGGCACGGCCAGCAGCGGCACGCCGGCCGTGCGGGCCTCGGTCCAGGCCCGCGAGGCATCGGGCGGGAGCCGGTCGGTCTCGGCAGTCAGCCAGACTTCGACCTGCCGCCCCGACTGGTGCAGCCGCGTGGCCGCAACCAGCGCATCGCCGCCATTGTTGCCGGCGCCGGCCAGCAGGACGATGCGGCCGTCCGGCACCTGCTGCGCCAGCCAGTCGGCGGCGGCGTGGCCGGCGCGCGTCATCAGCGTGAAGGCGGGCAGGGCCGCCAGCGCGGCGTGCTCGATCTCGCGGATCGTGGCTACGTCATGGAGCGGCGTGGCATCGGTGCCGGTGGGGTCGAGCGGCAGCCAGTCGTGCGTTGCGGAAGACGCGGAAGACGCGGAAGACGGGGAGGGCGAGGCGGTCATGGTGGGCATCCAGCCAGTATCGGAGCCAGTTTCAGGCGGGGGCCAGGCCGTAGCGCGCGGGGGTGAGGCCGTCCATGTCGATGGCGGGCCCGTCGCCTTGTCCCGCGCTCGCGGCAATCTGGTCCGCCGCGATTTTGCCCGATCCGCAGCCCATCGCCCAGCCCGTGGAGCCGTGGCCGAGGTTCAGGAACAGGCCCGGCACGCGCGTGGCGCCGATCAGCGGCGGGCCGTCCGGCAGCATTGGCCGGGCGCCGGCCCACAGCGTGGCCTCGTTGTAGTGGCCGGCCACCGGGAACCAGTCGCGCGCCACCTTGATCAGCGTGTCGAGCGCGGCGGGGCGCGGGTCCAGTCGGCGTGAGCCGAGTTCCGCCGTGCCGGCCACGCGCAGCCGGTTGCCCATGCGCGTGATGGCTACCTTGTACGACTCGTCCATCAGGGCGGCGAGCGGCGCCTGCAATTCGTCGCGCACCATGACCGTGGCCGAGTAGCCCTTTACCGGATAGAGCGGCACGCGCAGCCCCAGCGGGCGCAGCAGCGCGGCGCTGCCGACGCCGGCGGCCACCAGCACACGGTCCGCCCGGAGCGTCTCCGGCTTGGCGCCGCGCGGGGCGGCCAGTTCGACGATCAGGCCGCCATTGTCGGCGGCGCGCAGCCGGGTCACGTCGGTATCGAGCCGGAATTGCACGCCCGCCGCCTCGGCATGCTGGTGCAGCCGTCGCACGAACATCGGGCAGTTGCCCGATTCGTCCTCGGGAAGGTGCAGGCCGCCAGCCAGCGCCGTGTCGGCGGCCAGGCCGGGTTCGATCCGCCGGCACCCGGCGGCATCCACCAGTTGATGGGGTACGTGGTTCTCGCGCAGGACGGCCAGTGCCGGCGCGGCGAGGTCAAGATCCCGCTGGGTGCGGAACAATTGCAGATAGCCGCGCGACTGCTCGTACTCGATCTCGAGTTCCGCGCGCAACCCGTGCAGGCAGTCGCGGCTGTAGAACGCCAGGCGCTGCATGCGCAGCTTGTTGGCGCGATAGCGCTCCGGCTGGCACTCGCGCAGCCAGCGGCCGATCCAGCGCCACATGGCCGGATCGGCGCTGGGCCGGAAGACAACGGGGGATTCGCGCTGGAACAGCGTCCGCAGGATCTTGCCCGGCATGCCCGGCGCGGCCCACGGCGTGACATAGCCCGGCGCGATCACACCGGCATTGCCGAAGCTGGCCTCCTGCGCCGGCGCGCCGCGCCGCTCGAGCACCGTCACGGAGAAACCGGCCTGGCGCAGATACCAGGCAGAGCACACGCCGATCACGCCGGCACCGATCACGATCACATGCATCTTGGCGGTCTGTCCCTGTGTCGATGAACCCTGTCGATGGCGCCTCCGCTACTTCAGCTCCTTCGCCATCACCACGTCCGGCAGCCACGTGACCACGGCCGGCCAGACCGTCACGATGGCAATGGCAAGCACCATCATCATGAAGAACGGCAGCGAGACCCGGGCGATGTAGTTGCTGTCCTTGCCGGTCATGCTCTGTAACACGAACAGGTTGAACCCGACCGGCGGCGTGACCTCGGCAATCTCCACCAGCAGCACGATGAAGATGCCGAACCATACCAGATCGAAGCCGGCCTGCTGCACCATCGGCAGCACCGTGGCGGTGGTCAGGGCGATCATCGAGATGCCGTCCAGGGCGGTGCCGAGGATGATGTAGATGATCGTCAGCACCCCGATCAGCGCCCACGGGGACAGGTGCAGCGCCGCCACCCACTCCGCCAGCGCGCGCGGAATGCCCGTGAAGCTCATGGTCACCGAGAGGAACGAGGTGGCGCCCAGAACGAACATGATCATTGCCGTGAGCCGCGTGGCCGACATCAGGCTGTCCCAGAACGCGCGGCGCGTGAGCGAGCCGCCCATCCACGCCAGCGCCAGCGACGCCACCACCCCGTACGCCGCCGCCTCGGTAGCGGTGGAGTAGCCGGCCATCATGATCCACGTGATGAACGCGATCAGCACGATGCACGGCATCAACTGGCGGATGGAAGCCAGCCGCGAGCGCCAGCCGAAGGTCTCGGCCGGCGGCACGCGCGTTGGGTTCAGCAGCGCCCAGACCACGATGTAGCCCGAGAACAGCAGCATCAGCAGCAGCCCGGGCAGGAAGCCGGCCAGGAACACGCGGATGATCGACACATCGGCGGACACCGCGTAGACCACCATGGTGATCGACGGCGGAATCAGGATGCCCAGCGTGCCGGCCGTGGCGAGCGAGCCGAGCGTGATGCGCTCGTCGTAGCCGCGCCGGGTCAGCTCGGGCAGCGCCGACTTGGCGATGGTCGCGCAGGTGGCCGCAGACGAGCCCGACACCGAGCCGAAGATGCCGCAGCCCAGGATGTTCACGTGCATCAGCCGGCCCGGCAGCCAGTTGAGCCAGGGCGAGAGCCCCGAGAACATCTGCTCGGACAGCTTGGTCCGGAACAGGATTTCGCCCATCCAGACGAACAGCGGCAGCGAGGCCAGGGTGTAGGACGCGCTCGACGACCACCACGCGTTGGCCAGGTTGACCAGCGCGTCGTGGTCCGAGAACACCACCAGCCCGATCCACGACGTGACGGCGATGGCCACCGGAATCCACGCCCCCACCGCCAGGAAGACCACCAGCACGACCAGCAGGATCAATGCGACGACAACGGTACTCATCAGATCGTCTCCCCGAAGTCGCCCGACGCCAGCTTGGCCTCCTGCGCCAGCTGGTAGCGCGGCTTCTGGTGCCGCACCACGCGCAGCCATTCGTCGGCCACGGCCAGCAGGAAGCCCACCGCGCCGATCACGGCGAAGCTCTGCGGAATCCAGAGCGGGATCACGATCTGCCCCTGCGACACATCGCCAATGTCCCAGCTCTGCCAGGCGAAGGTACCCAGCGCCCAGGACGCGTAGCCGGCGAACAGCAGGCAGATGGAGAGCGAGAGCAGCTCCAGCATCCAGCGGCGGCGCGGCCCCACGGCCTCGAGCAGCATCTCCACCCGCACGATGCCGCCGTGCTGGAAGGTCTGCCCGAGGACGAGGAAGGCCGAGGCGGCGCAGAGCCAGGCGACGATGTCGTCGCCGCCCTTGAGCGTGATGGTGGTCTCGCGCGAGATCGACATCGCAATCATGACGATGCACACGGCAAGGATGCAGAGCGCGCCCAGCACGGCGCAGAAGTCCAGCCAGCGGTCCAGCCAGCGCTTGTCAGGCAACGGAGTGGTCATGGGGGGTTACTTCTTGTAGGCGCCGAGGATAGCCTTGCCGTCGTCGCCGGCGCTCTTGGCCCATTCGTCGACCATGACCTGGCCCACCTTCTGCATGTCGCTCTTCAGCTGGGGCGAGGGCGGCGCCACGGTCATGCCGTTCTTCGCCAGCGTGGCCAGGTACTCGCGCGTCTTCTGCTCGGAGACCTGCCAGCCGCGCTTCTCGGCATCGGCCACGGCCTTGAGCAGGGCGTCCTGCGTGGGCTTGTCCAGCGCGGCGAAGGCCTTCTTGCTGACCACCAGCATGTTCTTGGGCAGCCAGGCATCCACGGTGTAGAAGTACTTGACCGATTCCCAGACCTTGGTGTCCACGCCGGTGGCGCCGGAGGACATGAACGAGTTGACCGTGCCGGTGGCCAGCGCCTGGGCGAGGTCGGCCGCCTGGATCGTCACGGGCTGGGCGCTGACCAGTTCGGCGATCTTCGACGTGGCCGGGTTATAGGCGCGCCATTTCAGGCCCTTCATGTCGGCGGCACTGTTGATCGGCTTGTTGGCGTAGATGCCCTGCGGCGGCCAGGCCACGGCGTAGAGCAGCTTCATGCCCTGGCGGTCCAGCAGCTTCTCGGTGACGGGCTTGGAGGCCTCCCAGAGCTTGAACGAATCGGCGTAGCTGGTGGCCAGGAACGGCACGGCATCCACCCCGAAAACCGGGTTCTCGTTGGCCAGCGTCGACATCAGGATTTCGCCCATCTGCACCTGGCCGGTCTGCACGCCGCGCTTGATTTCGTTGGCCTTGAGCAGCGAGCCATTGGGATGGAGCAGGATCTTGAGCTTGCCGCCGGTGGCCTTCTCCACGTCGTTGGCCATCTGCTGCAGGTTCTCGGTGTGCAGGTTGGTGGCCGGATAACCGGTGGGCAGGTCCCACTTGGTGTCCGCCCATGCTGCCGTGCCGCCCAGCAGCAGGGCTGCCGCCGCAACTGCCATTGCCTTGACTCGCATCTCGATCTCTCCTGGTGTTGCGCGTGGGCGCCTGCCCGACTGCGCGGGTTGGAACTCTTCCGGGCGTGCGTCAGGTGTCAGACATCAGGCAATACAGGGTTCGATTGTCTGAGACATGGCGCACGCCGCGATCACGCGCGCGGCTTCTGGCTCGGTCGCCGCGCGGTGAACATTGCACGATGGCTTCGAATGCAAGGGCCGTGCCCAGTGGCTGCGCGCCGGGCATGGCTTCGGGAATCCACAGGGTAGCAAGAAGCGCCCGGCGCCGACAGATAGGGTTCGTCTGGATGTGGCGGGCGCGCCGCGCGGGTCAGGGCGCGGCCGGCTCGCGGGCGGGCGGGGGGAATTGCATCGCGAAACGGGTGGTGCCGGGCTGGGAGTGCACCGAGATGCTGCCGCCGTGCGCGGCGACGATGGCGCGGGTGATCGACAGGCCCAGCCCCACCGTCTCGGACTCCGGCCGCGCGCGCGATTTGTCGCCCCGGAAGAAGCGGTCGAACAAGGCGGGCAGCAGGTCCGGCGCGATGCCGGGGCCGTCGTTCTCCACGGCAACTTCCACCTCGCCCGCACGCTGCGTGACGGTGACTACCACGCTGCCGTGCTCGGGGGTGTACCGCAGCGCGTTCGACAGGAGATTGCTGAGCGCGCGCCGCAGCATCAGGCGGTCGCCGTCGATGCGCGCATCGCCCACCAGCCGCAGGGCGATGCCCTGGTCCTCGGCCAGCGCCTCGTAGAACTCGAACAGCGCCAGCACCTCGGTGCCGATCGAGATCGATTCCTTATGAGGGAGGTCGAGCCCGTGCTCCATCTTGGCCAGGTAGAGCATGTCGGACACCATGCGCGACAGGCGCTGCAGCTCCTCGACATTGGAGGCCAGCACGTCGCGGTAGCGGGCGGCGTCGCGCGGCTGCGAGAGCGCCACCTGGGTCTGCGTCATCAGGTTGGTCAGCGGCGTGCGCAGTTCGTGGGCAAGGTCCGACGAGAATTCGGACAGCCGGCGGAAGTCGTCCTGCAGGCGGGCCAGCATCGCGTTCAGGTCGGCGGCCAGCGCGGCCATCTCGACGGGCACGGCCTCCACGGGCATGCGCTGGTCGAGCTTGTCGCCGGTAACGGCCTTGGCGCGCGAGGCCATCGCACGCAGCGGCGACAGCCCGCGCCGCGCCGCCCACCAGCCGAAGAGCCCGCTCGCCAGCACCGCCAGCGCCACGTAGAGCACCAGCGAGCGGCGGAACGCGCGCAGGAAATGCTCGTGGATATCGGTGTCCATCGCCAGGATCACGCCGATGGGCTGGGCGGCATCGCCGGCCGGCACCGCTGCGCGCAGGCCCCGGTAGCGCTTGCCGGCCTGCTGCCAGGCGAGGCGGTCTTCGCCGTCCTCGCGGACTGGCCGGGCGGCCAGCGCCGCCGTGAAGTCGAAATCCGGCGTGGCGTAGCGGGTGCGGCCATCGGCCTCGCGCAGGTGGAGTAGCACGCCGGCGTGGTGCGCGAAGGGGTCGCCGGCATGGCCGGATGGCCCGGATTGGCTGCTCTGGCCGAAATGGGGCGAGGCGCCCGGCGCCAGCGACTTTTGGATGACGCGGAGGTTGTCCCGCAGCAGCGCATAGTCTTCATCGGCGAAATGGCTGTCCATGGCCGAGAGGATCAGCCCGGCGAGCCCGAGCAGCACCACCGCCGACGACAGCGAGAACAGCACCGTCAGCCGCGTGGTGAGCGAGTAACGGCGCCTCACGCCTCGTCCTCCGGCACTTCGAGCACATAGCCCATGCCGCGCACGGTCTGGATCAGCTTGGGCTCGAAGTCATCGTCGATCTTGGCGCGCAGCCGGCGGATGGCCACGTCGATCACGTTGCTGTCGCTGTCGAAATTCATGTCCCAGACCTGCGAGGCGATCAGCGAGCGCGGCAGCACTTCGCCGCGGCGGCGGGCCAGCAACTCCAGCAGGGCGAATTCCTTGCCGGTCAGCACGATGCGGCGGCCCGCGCGCGTGGCCCGGCGGCGGGCGAGGTCGAGCACGAGGTCACCGATCTCGATGCGGTCCAACTGCACGATGGCCGTGCCGCGCCGGAGCAGGGTCCGCACTCGCGCGAGTAACTCGGAAAAGGCAAAAGGCTTGACGAGGTAGTCGTCGGCGCCCAGTTCCAGCCCCTTGACCCGGTCGGCCACGCTGTCACGCGCGGTCAGGAACAGCACGGGCACGGGGTTGCCGGCGGCGCGCAGGGTCTGGAGGATGCGCCAGCCATCCATGCCGGGCAGCATCACGTCGAGGATCAGGAGGTCATAGGCTTCGGTCATCGCCAGATGCCCGCCGTCCTGGCCGTTGACGGCCAGATCCACGACAAAGCCGGCCTCGGTGAGGCCCTGCCTCAGGTATTCGCCGGTTTTCGGCTCGTCTTCCACCACCAGCAGCTTCATGCCCACTCCCCATCCGCGCGAGGCGACAGTGTATGTCGCCCCATGAACATGACATGAAGATTACCGGAATGTAATGTTCGGGTCATTCGACGGTTACTGCGAAGTCCCTAAGCTGGCGTCGCCTATATAAGAGACACCAAGGATTCACTGCAATGCGACCCACATCTCCGGCGGGGCTTTTGCTGCCATCGCCGCGCGGCCTGTCAAGGCGTCGATTCGTTCAGGGCCTGGCGGCAGGCGGCGTGCTGGGGGCGGTTGGCGCCGTGCCGGCATGGGCGCAGGCGTCCGCCGGGCCGGCCCGCGCCGGTAGCGGCACCGCGCCGGTGCTGCGCGGCACCGAGTTCGATCTGGTCATCCAGGACGCCGTGGTTGACTTCACGGGCCACAAGACCATCGCCCCGACCATCAACGGCATGCTGCCCGGCCCCACGCTGCGCTGGCGCAAGGGCGACACGGTGACCATCCGCGTGACCAATCGGCTGAACGAGCCCACGTCGCTCCATTGGCACGGCATCCTGCTGCCCTATCAGATGGATGGCGTGCCCGGCATCAGCTTCCCGGGCATCGCGCCCGGCGAGACGTTCACCTACCGCTTCAAGGTGGCGCAGAGCGGCAGCTACTGGTACCACTCGCATTCCGGCTTCCAGGAGATGACCGGCGTCTACGGCGCAATTGTGATCGACGGCGATGACGACACGATCCGCGCGGATCGCGACTATTCGGTGCTGCTGTCCGATTGGACGGACGAAGACCCGATGCGCATCCTGTCCAAGCTCAAGACCCAGAGCGACTACTACAACTACCACCGGCCCACGGTGGGCGACTTCTTCCGCGATGTGTCGCAGGACGGCCTCGGCGCCGCGCTGGAGAAACGCAAGATGTGGAACCAGATGCGGATGAATCCGACCGATCTGGCCGACCTCTCCGGCGCCACGCTGACCTACCTGATGAACGGCGTCACGCCGGCCGGCAACTGGACCGGCCTGTTCCGCGCCGGCGAGACCGTGCGGCTGCGCTTTATCAACGGCGCCGGCAACACCTTCTACGACGTGCGGATCCCGGGGCTGAAGCTCAAGGTGGTGCAGGTGGACGGGCAGGGCATCGACCCGGTATCCGTCGATGAATTCCGCTTCGGCCCGGGCGAGACCTGCGACGTGCTCGTCACGCCAACCGACGACGCCCACACGGTCTTCGCCCAGTCGATGGACCGGAGCGGCTACGCGCGCGGCACGCTGGCCGTGCGGGACGGCATCGAGGCGCCCGTGCCGCCGCTGGACCAGCCCGAGTGGCTCACCGCCGTCGACATGATGGGCAGCATGGATCACGGGACGATGGATCACGGGACGATGGATCATGGGGCGATGGACCACGCTGCGATGGGGCATGGCACCATGGACCACGCGGCCATGGACCACAGCCAGCATGGCGCGGCCGCCCCGGACCCGCTCCGGGTGCCCAGCACCAAGGCGCGCCACGCGCGTACCGAGTACGGGCCGGGCACCGACATGCGCGTCGACATGGCCCGCACCAACCTTGACGATCCCGGCATCGGCCTGCGCAATAACGGCCGGCGCGTGCTGACCCTTTCTGACATGGTCACGATTGGCGGCCCCATGGACCCGCGCGGCCCGGGGCGTGAAGTCGAACTGCACCTGACCGGCAATATGGAGCGCTACACCTGGTCGTTCGATGGGGTCGAGTTTGGCAAATCGACGCCGGTGCGCTTCCGCCACGGCGAACGGCTGCGCGTGATCCTGCACAACGACACGATGATGACCCACCCGATGCACCTGCACGGCCTGTGGAGCGAACTCGAGGCGCCGGACGGGACTTTCCAGGCGCGACGGCACACCATCCCGGTCCAGCCGGCGCAGCGCATCAGCTTCCTCGTCACCGCCGACGCGCTCGGCCGCTGGGCCTGGCATTGCCACCTGATGATGCATATGGACGCCGGCATGTTCCGCGAAGTGGTGGTGGCATGATGACGCTGCAAATTAGGAAAAAACTGATTGTCGCGGCGCTGTTTTCCGGGCTGGGCACGAGCGCCGCGCTGGCTCAGCACGATGCGATGCAGGGCGGCAGCGCGCCCGCCGATGCGCGCGATCCGCATGCGTATTCGGATGGCTACCTGCTGGGCGTCGGCGAGTACGCGCTGGGCGGGCATCGTTCCTTGCACATGGCGGACGAGCACCCCTTCGGCTCGGTGCTGATCGACCGGCTCGAATGGGCGCACGGCAACGGCAGCAATGCCGCCGCCTATGAGGCCCAGGCGTGGTTCGGCGGCACCTACAACCGGCTCGTGATCAAGGCCGAGGGCGAGGCCGCACAGGGCAGGGTGCACGACGCGCGCACGGAATTGCTCTGGGGCCATGCGGTCGGCACGTACTGGGACACCCAGCTCGGCTTCCGGAACGATGCCGGCCATGGCCGTCCTGCCCGGAACTGGCTGGCGATGGGTATCCAGGGGCTGGCGCCGTACTGGTTCGAGGTGGACGCGACGGCCTATGTCGGCACGGAAGGGCGCACCGCGCTACGCCTGGCGGCGGAATATGAGCTGCTGCTGACCCAGCGGTGGATCCTCCAGCCGCGCATCGAGGCCAATCTGTACGGGAAGAACGATCCGGAGACCGGCGTCGGCAGCGGATTGTCGAGCGGGACGGTCGGCATCCGGCTGCGGTACGAGATCAGCCGGCAGTTCGCGCCCTATATCGGCGTGGAGCGCTACCAGTCGTTCGGCAATACCGCCGACATGGTCCGCACGGCAGGCGGCCGCAGCGGCGAAACCCGCTTCGTGGCCGGCATTCGTGCCTGGTTCTGAGCCGGTTTTTTGACTCTGGCGGACTTCACCTCGATAATTCGTCGACAATCTGTCGTGATTCGACGAAATTTATTCATCTTCGAAGGGGAGACCTGCTTCATGGCACGCAAGCCAGTCCAGGCCAGCGCGTCCGACGACGCGCCATCGGCCGCCGTCCGGCCTCCCGCCACGCTGGGCCGCGCCGCCGGCGTCAATATCGTCTCGTCCTCGCACCTCGTTTCGGTGCGGAGCCCGGAATTGTCCGAATTCGAGTTCGGCCTGAACACGGCCTACAACGCCTACAGCCGCTGGGTGGTGCGCTGCATGGGCGCGGCGGGCGTGCGCGACCTGACCTTCCTGGACGTGCTGGTGCTTCACCACGTCAACCACCGGGGCCGGGCCAAGCGGCTGGCCGACATCTGCTTTGTGCTGAATGTGGAAGACACCCATCTGGTCACCTACGCGCTGAAGAAGCTGGCGGGGCTGGGGCTGGTCGCGGGCGAGCGGGTGGGCAAAGAGGCCACCTACGCCACCACGCAGGCCGGCGCCGAGGCCTGCGCCCGTTATCGCGAGATCCGCGAGCAATGCCTGACCAGCAATTTCACCGAAGGTAGCGAGGAAAACGTCGAGATCGGCGAACTTGCGCGCCTTTTGCGCGTGTTGACCGGTCTGTACGAGCAGGCGGCGCGATCGGCGACGTCGCTCTGAACCGCGGTTTCGCATGAAGTGATTCAGGGCGCACTAAAAGGGTGTGCCCGCTGCACTTGCCGGCGTCGCAGCCGATTTGGACGTTCATGTCCGCCTCTGTCCCATTGCGCAATGCAAAAAGCGGGCGCCGGCAAGGTACAATAGCGGTTTCCCGCCAGCCGGCTCCCCACTCAGCGGTGCCGGCGGCCGCCAGCCCCGACCTCCCTACGCCTCCCGACCGCTACGATCATGGCGCATTTCTCGTGCTTCCCCGGCGCTTTGGCGCTTTCCGCCTTCCGCCAGCAACGCCTGCTTGCCACGCTCAAACAGATCGATGCCGATATTGAATCGGTGCATGGCCAGTTTCTGCATTTTGTCGACACCGACACGCCGCTCTCCGCCGAAGACCAGTCGCGCATTGCCGCGCTGCTGACCTACGGCACGCCGTTCACGGCCCAGTCCGAGGGCGACCGCTTCGTGGTGATTCCGCGTTTCGGCACGATCTCGCCATGGGCCAGCAAGGCCACGGACATCGCGCATAACTGCGGGCTGTCTCACGTGCACCGCATCGAGCGTGGCATCGAGATCACCGTGATCTGCAAGAAGGGCCTGCTGCGCGGCCGCAAGACGCTGGACGCCGACGTGCGCGCCGCCGTGGCCGCGCACCTGTTCGACCGCATGACCGAAACCGTGATCGCCTCGCGCGAGGACGCCGCCGGGCTGTTCCAGGAACTGCCGGCCAAGCCGCTGCGCTTCGTGGACATCGCCACCGGCCGTGCCGCGCTGGAGGAGGCCAACACGTCGATGGGTCTCGCGCTGTCCGAGGACGAGATCGACTACCTGCTCGACGCCTACGCCAAGCTCGGCCGCAACCCGACCGACGTGGAACTGATGATGTTCGCGCAGGCCAACAGCGAGCACTGCCGCCACAAGATCTTCAACGCCACGTGGACGATCGACGGCGTGAGCCAGGACAAGTCGCTGTTCGCGATGATCCGCAATACGCACCAGCTGAACCCGCAGGGCTCGATCGTCGCGTATTCGGACAACTCGGCCGTGATGGAAGGCGACATGGCCGAGCGTTGGTTCCCGCGCGGCGCGGATCAGCAGTACGGCCGCCACGAGGCGCTGACCCATACGCTGATGAAGGTGGAAACCCATAACCACCCGACCGCGATCTCGCCGTTCCCGGGCGCCTCCACTGGCGCCGGCGGTGAAATCCGCGACGAGGGTGCCACGGGCCGGGGCGCCAAGCCGAAGGCGGGCCTGACCGGCTTCACGGTGTCCAACCTGATGCTGCCGGATGCCATCGAGGCCTGGGAAAACGACCGCGATGCCGCCCAGCCGGTGGCCCATCGCAATCCGGACGACAAGGCCGGCGTAACCGGCAAGCCGGACCGCATCGCCTCGCCGCTCCAGATCATGATCGAGGGCCCGCTCGGCGGCGCCGCGTTCAACAACGAGTTCGGCCGCGCCAACCTGGGCGGCTACTTCCGCGTCTACGAGCAGAACGTGGCCGGCACGGTGCGCGGCTATCACAAGCCGATCATGATTGCCGGCGGCATCGGCAACATCGACGCCAGCCATACCCACAAGGACCCGCTGCCGGCCGGCACGCTGCTGATCCAGCTTGGCGGCCCGGGCATGCGCATCGGCATGGGCGGCGGTGCCGCCAGCTCGATGGCCACCGGTACGAACACGGCCGACCTCGATTTCGACTCCGTGCAACGGGGCAACCCCGAGATGGAACGCCGCGCGCAGGAAGTCATCAACGCCTGCTGGCAGCTTGGCGACGACAACCCGATCCTGTCGATCCACGATGTGGGCGCGGGCGGCATCTCGAACGCCTTCCCCGAACTCGTGGACGGCGCCGGCCGTGGCGCGCGCTTCGACCTGCGCCAGGTGCACCTGGAGGAGTCGGGCCTGTCGCCGGCGGAAATCTGGTGCAATGAGTCGCAGGAACGCTATGTCATGGCGATTGCGCCGGACAGCTTCCCGCGCTTCCAGGCCATGTGCGAGCGCGAGCGCGCCCCGTTTGCCGTGGTTGGCGTGGCCACCGAGGAGCAGCAGCTGCAACTGGTGGATGCCCACGTGGACGCCGCGCTCAAGGAGCACTTCGCGGTGGACATGCCGACGGACGTGCTGCTGGGCAAGCCGCCGCGCATGCACCGCGACGTGACCCGCGTGACCCGGGAACTGCCGCCGGTGGACGTGACCGGCATCGCGCTGGAGCAGGCGGTGCGCGACGTGCTGCGCCACCCCACCGTGGCCAGCAAGTCGTTCCTGATCACCATTGGTGACCGTACCGTGGGCGGCATGAACGCGCGCGACCAGATGGTCGGCCCGTGGCAGGTGCCGGTGGCCGACGTGGCCGTGACCACGCTCGACTACAAGGGAAAGGCCGGCGAGGCGATGACCATGGGCGAGCGCACGCCGCTGGCCGTGATCGACGCACCGGCCTCCGGCCGCATGGCGATTGGCGAGGCGCTGACGAACCTGGCGGCCGCGCCGGTCAAGGACCTCGGCAAGGTCAAGCTGTCGGCCAACTGGATGGCCGCCTGCGGCGTGGCGGGCGAGGATGCCAAGCTGTACGACACCGTGCATGCCGTCGGCATGGAACTGTGCCCGGCGCTGGGCATCAGCATTCCGGTCGGCAAGGATTCGCTGTCCATGCGCACCAAGTGGCAGGACGCCGATGGCGACAAGGAAGTGGTGGCGCCGGTGTCGCTGATCATCTCGGCGTTCGCCGCGGTGGATGACGTCGACAATACCCTGACGCCGCAGCTTCGCACGGACCTGGGCGACAGCGTGCTGATCGCCATCGACCTGGGCCGCGGCAAGAACCGCATGGGTGGCAGCATCCTGGCGCAGGTGACGCAGCAGGTGGGCGACCGCGCGCCGGACGTCGACAACGCCGACGACCTGAAGAACTTCTTCAACGTGATCCAGCGCCTGAACCGCGAAGGCAAGCTGCTGGCCTACCACGACCGCTCGGACGGCGGCTTCATGGCTGCCGTGGCCGAAATGGCGTTTGCGGGCCACTGCGGCGTGTCCCTGAACGTGGACATGCTGACGCTCGACCCGACGCAGGAGCAGGACTACGGCGACGCCAAGAACTGGGCGCAGCAGGTGGCGGAGCGCCGCAACGACCAGACGCTGCGCGCGCTGTTCGCCGAAGAGCTGGGCGCCGTGATCCAGGTGCGACTCGACGAGCGCGACGCCGTGTTTGGCGTGCTCCGCGAAGCTGGCCTGTCGGCCTGCAGCCACGTGATCGGCAAGCCGAACACGACGGATCAGGTCGAGGTGTACCGCGACGCCAAGAAGGTGTTCGGCGCCGCCCGTGCCGAACTCCAGCGCAACTGGTCGGAAGTCAGCTGGCGCATCGCGCGCCTGCGCGACAACCCGGCCTGCGCGGACAGCGAGTACCAGCTGCTCCAGGACGCCACGGACCCCGGTATCAGCCCGGTGCTGACGTTCGACCCGGCCGAGGACATCGCCGCGCCGTTCATCGCCACTGGCAACCGTCCGCGCGTCGCCATCCTGCGTGAGCAAGGCGTCAACTCGCACCTCGAAATGGCGTACAGCATGGACCGCGCCGGTTTCGACACGCACGACGTTCATATGAGCGATCTGATCGCCGGCCGGGCGAGCCTGGCCGACTTCAAGGGCTTCGTGGCGTGCGGCGGCTTCAGCTACGGCGACGTGCTGGGCGCCGGCGAAGGCTGGGCCAAGACCATCCTGTTCAACGCGCAGATGGCCGAGCAGTTCGCGGCCTTCTTCAACCGCCAGGACACCTTCGCGCTGGGCGTTTGCAACGGTTGCCAGATGTTGAGCAACCTCGCCCCGATCATCCCGGGTGCCAATGCCTGGCCGAAGTTCACGCGCAACCAGTCGGAACAGTACGAAGCGCGCTTCGTGACGGTGCAGGTCGAGCAATCGCCATCGATCTTCTTCGCCGGCATGGAAGGCAGCCGCATTCCGATCGTCGTGGCACACGGCGAAGGGTTTGCCGACTTCTCGCAGCAGGGCGACATCCAGGCCGCCAAGGTGGCGCTGCGCTTCGTCGACAACAAGGGCGCCGTGACGCAGGCCTATCCGCTGAACCCGAACGGCTCGCCGGACGGCATCACCTCGGTCACGACCGTGGACGGCCGCTTCACGGCCCTGATGCCCCACCCGGAGCGCGTGTTCCGGGCAGCCACCATGAGCTGGGCCCCGGATGCCTGGAAGCAGGCCGCAGACGGCGGCAGCCCGTGGATGCGCATGTTCCGCAACGCCCGGAAGTGGGTCGGTTGATCGCTGCACGGCGCTTGACAGACTGAAGCCCCAGGAAAGCCCGCGCAAGCGGGCTTTTCCTATTTGAGGCCGCCTCTGGTCAGCACCGTGTAGGCCAGCGCGGACATCCAGCAGAGGCCCGTGCTGCCGTACACAAGGATGACCACCATCTCGAACCTCCTTGCGAAGCGTTTGTCATGACGCAGCCGGTTCAGGAATTTTTCCATGAGCGTTTCCTTAAGGTTGATAGCTAGGAACCCAATGCGCGCATGACCGAGCAACTGACCGCGGCCAGCATGGCCAGGACGACCGAGAGCCGCAGGATATGGTTAGGTTGCAAGTCGGCGCCGCGCCGCGCGGGATGCTGGTCCATGGCACCCACGAGGACGAGTCCGGACGCGCCAACAATCATGCCCACATGCCACGTGATGCCGAGCCAGACCAGCCGCTGTGGACCGGGCAGTAGGTCGACGTTGAATTGCCCTGCCAGTGCATGGCATGCGCTGGCGCTCATCGCAATCACGGTCCAGAGCAGTTGCCCATCCTGGACGGCCCGCACGACAATGCCTCTGCTGTGCCGCCGATAGAAGCGGGGCACACGCGCAATTGGCAGCAATGCCACGGGCGCCAGCAACGGGACGGCGATGTTGATGAAGAACCAGCCGAGCAGGTCGAGCGCCGCGGTCATGGGGCGATGCCTTAGCCGCGCAGCGACCTCTGGTTCGGATAGCGCCTGGCGATGGCGAAGGGCAGTGCAATGATTGGCATGATGGATGCTCCAGATCGAGGAATTCAGGCAGCCCATCCTAAGTCCACCTCACGCCGTCGCCAATCAGACAGACGTGAACATTTGTTGCCGATCCCTGCTGTTGCGACTGACTTTGCGCCAGATCAAACCAGCGCGGATGGTGCGCCTCGGTCTTTGCTGATGCTGCTCTGGAAGTCGGGGGGGGCAAGATTGGGCGCGACCGGCCTGGCAATGACTCAATGCGGTGCATTCAGCCCAGCGCGTACTGGGCCAGCAGGCCGGTGTAGGCCTTCGGCAGCGGCCGCGCCCAGTCTCCGCGCTTGCTGGTGGAGAGCCGCAGCGAGACTAGTGCCTCGGCCATCTTGACGGCGCATGAGACGCCGTCGATCACCGGGGCGCCAGTCGCGTCGGAGATCTCCGCGCACAGGTCCGTCATGCCAGCGCAGCCCAGGACGATACAGTCGCTCTGGTCCTCGGCCAGTGCCACGCGGCAGGCTTCGGTGATGATGCGGCGCGCATCCGAGCCGGGCCGCTCCAGCTCCAGTACGGGCAGGTCGCTGGCGCGCACGTTGCGGCAGAACCGCTTCATGCCGTAGCGCTCGGCCAGGTGCCAGGCGATATTGCAGGTGCGGGCCAGCGTGGTGACCACGCTGAAGCTCGTGCCGATCATACTGGCCGCGTGCATGGCGGCCTCGGCGATGCCGATCACGGGGCCGCGCGCTACCTCGCGCGCTGCGTAGAGGCCCGGATCGCCGAAACAGGCAATCACGTAGCCGTCCACGTGCTCCTGCTCACCCAGCAGGACCTCGTCGAGGATGCCCGGCACGCTGAGCGCCTCATCGTAATGGCTCTCGATGGAAGCCGGGCCCATGCGTGGGCTGACTGCCACGATCTGTGTGTCCGGCATGGCCACCGCACGGGCACACTGGCCGATCTTGTCGGTCATGCTCTGGGTGGTATTGGGGTTGATGATCTTGAGCTTCATGACAACTCTCGGTGGCAGGATTCAGGCGTTATGGCCGCAGGGGGTAGCGGACCCAAGCAATGCCCATGCCGAAGACCTGGCTTCGCTGACAGGATCGTCAGCAATATCCGGGTTGTACGTGACGCTAGAGTAACTTTTTGTGGGAATGGCGGAGGGGGCGAAGCTAAGCCGTCGCCGGGTTCACCGTGGGATCGATGGGCGCCATGTCCGCCTGGAGCCGGGCGCTCCAGGGCAGGTAGCGCGAGTACAGCAGGCGCATGCGGTCGGCGTCGGGCGGCACGGACAGTTCGCCGTGCATCTCCATATAGGCGATGGTCGCCTGGAGCAGCTTGGTCTGCGCGTATCGGTCGCGCTCGGGCAGGTGAGGGTGGAGGTGGCGCCAGCGCATGCCCGTGCAATCGATATGCGGCATGCCCAGCGCGCAGTAGACGACGCCGCGCGAGTAGAGATGCCACAGGTGCCAGTAGCCGCTTGTCACGCCCATGCTTGCAATGCGCTCCCAGGATGCCGGGTGCCGGTCCGGAACGGCCCGGCGGCCCGTGGGAAACATCTTACCGGGCGCACTGTGCCGGGGGAACGTCGAAATATCCCCAAAGTGTGTGCCAGCGCGCCCGGGAAACAAAAACCGGCGCCTGGGCGCCGGTTTCGGTATCGGGAAACGCCGGGATCCTTACTGGATCTTGGCCTTTTCCTTGATCGACTTCATCATTGCCTGGAACTGCTCGCGCTGCCAGGCCTGGTCCCCCATCAGCATCTGTTGCAGCTGCGGCTTCACTTCCTCGAACGACGGGATCTTGGCGTCGCGCGTGTCCACCAGTTCGATGATGTGCCAGCCAAACTGGGTCTTGACCGGCGTGTCGGTCATCTGGCCCTTCTTCAGGCCGGTCATCGCGGCCGAGAACTCGGGCACGTAGCTGGTGCTGTTGGCCCAGTCCAGGTCGCCGCCATTGACGGCCGAGCCGGTGTCCTTCGACGAAGCCTTGGCCACGTCCTCGAACTTGGCGCCGCCCTTGATCTTGGCGATGATTGCGCGGGCGTCGGCTTCCTTCTCCACCAGGATGTGGCGGACGTGGTATTCCTTGCCGTTGCCGAACTGCGCCTTGATCTTGTCGTACTGCTTGCGCAGTTCGTCGTCGCTGGCGCCGTTGGTGCGCACGTAGTCCTCGAACACCGCGCCGGCCAGCACGTTGAGCTTGGCCTGCTCGAGCTGCTCCTGCACGTCGTCGCGCTGGGTGATGCCGCGCTTGTTGGCTTCCTGCAGCAGCAGTTCCCGGTCGATCAGCATGGTGCGGGCCCGGTCGCGCAGCTCGGGGCTGGCGGGCTGGCCGGTGCCGGCGATCAGCTTGTCCAGCTTGGCCGAGGGGATGGGCTTGCCATTCACAACGGCGGCGTTCTGGGCGATTGCGGGCAGGCTGCCAGCAGCAAGCACAGCCGCCAGGCTGAACGAGAGGACGGTGGTCTTCATGGAATCAGGTCTGAGAGTTGCGGGTAGCGTCGCGTGAAGCTTCGCGGGATTGATATTCTTGGTCGGTGTAGGCGCTGACGGCCAGCGCATGAATCTGCGCCGGGAACAGGGCGCGCAGCGCATCATACACCATGCGATGGCGGGCAACCCGCGAGTGGCCCGCAAACAACTCGCTAACGATCAGCACTTCGTAATGCCCTCCGCCGGAGGCCGCGCCGGCATGGCCGGCATGGGCCGCGCTGTCGTCGCGCACGGTCAGGCGGGAGGGGTCGAGGGCCGCACGCAGCAGCGCGTCGATGGTGGCGGGGTCTGCAGCCATCCGGGTTCCTTGTAGCGTGGCGTCCGGCTTATTCGGACGGGGTTTCCTGGATATGGCGCGACATCCAGATGCTCTGGAGCACGATGAACACCAGCATCAGCCCCATGCTGCCGAACAGCTTGAAGTTGACCCAGGTATCGGTGGAGAACGTGTATGCCACGTAGAGGTTCAGCAGGCCCATGGCGGCGAAGAAGCCGGCCCAGGCCGCATTCAGGCGGCCCCACATGGCGTCCGGCAGGGTGACCTGCTTTTCCATCATGGCGCGGATCAGGTTCTTGCGCCAGCCAATGACCGAGCCCACCAGCGTCACCGCGAACAGCCAGTACAGCACCGTCGGCTTCCACTTGATGAAGGTCTCGTTGTGCAACAGGATGGTGGCACCGCCAAACACGCCGATGATCAGCAGGCTGACCCATTGCATCGGTTCCACCTTGCCGTGGCGGAAGCGCACCCAGGCAATCTGGAACACCGTGGCAATCATCGCGACGGCCGTGGCCGGATAGATGCCGAACAGCTTGAAGGCGATGAAGAACAGGATGACCGGAAACAGGTCGAAAAGAAATTTCATGCGGACGATGGTTGATTGGCGGGCTTGCCTGGTGCAGAGGCCCGCGGCCGCGCCATTGTACTTGGGGAATGGCGCGTGGCGGGCGTCCTAAGCAACGATTACATCACCCGAAGTTTCACCCGCGATCGGAAGGATCCCGATCATCGAATTTTAGCGCAGCCGAGTTGATGCAATAGCGCAGGCCGGTGGGGGCCGGGCCATCCTCGAACACGTGGCCCAGGTGGCTGCCGCATTCCTTGCAGCGCACTTCCACGCGCGTCATGCCGTGGCTGTGGTCCGTGTGCTCGGCGATCACCTCGCCGTTGATCGGCTTGAAATAGCTGGGCCAGCCGCAGCCGGCGTCGAACTTCGTGGCTGATTCGAACAGCGGCGTGCCGCACCCCACGCAGTGGTAGATGCCCTGGTTCCAGTGGTCCCAGTAGCGGCCGGTGAACGGGCGCTCGGTGGCGGCTTCACGCGCGACGCGGTACTCGATATCGGAGAGTTGCTCACGCCATTCGGCGTCGGTCTTCTTGATGGTCATCTTGCGTCCTTCTCGTTGGGCGGTGGCGCGGGGCCCCGGTCTTGCTTGGTCGGACTCGCGCCGCAATCCTTACAGATTCAGAAATTCACGATTCTTCGATGTCACGATGAGCAACTGACCTCGAGCCCGGACGCCCAGTCCGGCGGCAGGGCGGCATAGGCTTCCGCCTCGGGCTGCTCGTCGAATGGCCGGGACAGCACGGCCAGCAGGCGGTCCACCTCGGAGAAGTCCTTGTCGCGCGCGGCGCGGATCGCGGTTTCTGCGAGGTGATTGCGCAGGATGTACTTCGGGTTCACGGCGAGCATGCCGGCGGCGCGCGTGGCGTCGTCGGACTGCTCGGCCTGCAGCCGGGCGCGGTATTCGGCGGCCCAGGCGTCCCAGGCGGCGCGGTCCAGGAACAGGTCGCGCACCGGGGCATCCGCACTCGCATCCTTCCCCGAGATGCGGGCGAGGTTGCGCCAGAACAAGGTGTAGTCCACGCGGTTGGCGTGCAGTACCCGGAACAGGTTGGTCAGCAGCGCCTCGTCCTCGTTTTCCTGCCCGCCCAGCGGGCGCAGGCCCAGCTTGGCGCGATAGTGGCGGAAGAAGGCGGCGGCGTAGCGGTCGCGGAACGGGTCGAGTGCCTCACGCGCGGCGGCCACCGCAGCTTCCTTGGCGGCCTCGGGATCGGCTGCGTCGGCCGCATCGGTGTCGCGCCAGAGCGGGAGCAGCGCCTGCGCCAGGCAATGCAGGTTCCAGAATGCCACCTGAGGCTGCTGGCTATAGGCGTAGCGGCCCTGCTGGTCGGAATGGTTGCAGATATGGTTGGCGTCGAAGGCGTCCAGGAAGCCGAACGGGCCGTAGTCGATGGTCAGCCCCAGGATCGACATATTGTCGGTGTTCATCACCCCATGGCAGAACCCGACGGCCTGCCAGTGCGCCACCATGTCCGCGGTGCGTAGCGAGACCTCGCGCAGCAGCGCCTGGTAGGGGTTGCCGCCGGCATCGCGGCAGGCGGGGTAGAAGCGGTCGATGACGAAATCGGCCAGCTCGCGCAGCGCGGCATGGTCCTCGCGCGCGGCAAAGTGCTCGAAATGGCCGAAGCGGATAAAGCTCGGCGCCAGGCGCGTGACCACGGCGGCGGTCTCGATGGTCTCGCGGCGCACCGGGGCGTCCGAGCCGACGATGGCCAGCGCCCGCGTCGTCGGCACGCCCAGCGCGTACATGGCCTCGGAGCACAGGTATTCGCGGATCGATGAGCGCAGCACCGCGCGGCCATCGGCCATGCGCGAGTAGGGCGTCAGGCCGCCCCCTTTCAGCTGGATTTCCCACGGGCCGTCGTCGCGCTCGGCCTCGGCCAGGCGGATGGCGCGGCCATCGCCCAGCTGCCCGGCCCAGACGCCGAACTGGTGGCCCGAGTAGACCGTGGCCAGCGGGTCGGCCCAGTCGGGCACGCGGTTGCCGATAAAGGTGTCGAGGAAATCCGGCTGGCTGGCTTCGGCGCCGATCGTCTGCGGGCTCCAGCCCAGCAGCGCGGCGGCAGCCGGCGCCACGCTGACCAGGTAGGGCGAGGGCAGCGGCGTGGGCTGCAGGCGCGTGAAGAAGCGCTCGCCCAGCGCGGCAAAGCCGGGCGCGGTGCGGAACGGTACGGGGGACTCAGGGGGCATCGACGTCCTGCTTTGCGGTCTGCGGGGGTGGATTGGGGGTGCCGAAGTGCGCTTGCAGGCTAGGGGAAAACGACATATTGAGACGCATCAGGGCACGCAGTATTGTACTTGCACCGGTTTTCCCCTGTCGGCCGAGGGGGTGTCCACCGGGGCGCCATGCCTTATCGATAGCGGACATCAATCTCGTGCATGACGTGGACGCGCATGCGGCGAGGAGCACGGGAACATTCCGCCAAAAATAAGCACGGTTGTTCGTTTTTCTCAGGCCGACCACGACAAGACTGGAGACATTCCATGGCATTGATGGGTCAAATGATGAGCGCGCCGCTGCTCATTTCCTCCATCATCAAGCACGCTGCGCGGTATTACGCCAGCACAGAAATCGTCTCGCGGCGGACCGAGGGCGACCTCCACCGCTACACCTACCGCGACTGCGAGCTGCGGGCCCGCAAGGTGGCCCAGGCGCTCGGCGCGCTGGGCGTGCAGCAGGGTGAACGAGTCGGCACGCTGGCGTGGAACGGCTATCGCCACCTGGAGATCTACTACGGCGTCTCCGGCATGGGCGCCGTCTGCCACACCATCAATCCCCGGCTGTTCCCGGAACAGATCGCCTATATCGTCAATCACGCCGAAGACCGCTACGTGTTCTTCGACGCCACCTTCCTGCCGCTGGTGGAAGGCGTGGCCCCGCATTGCCCGAACGTAAAGGGCTGGGTGATGATGACCGACCGCGCCCACATGCCGGCCGACGCCAAGGTGCCGCTGCTCTGCTACGAGGACCTGATCGACGCGCAGGATGGCGACTACGCCTGGCCGGAATTCGACGAAAACCTGGCCTCCAGCCTTTGCTACACCTCGGGTACCACCGGCAATCCGAAGGGCGCGCTGTACTCGCACCGGTCCACGGTGCTGCACTCGTACGCATCGGCGCTGCCCGACGCACTCGGCTGCTCCGCGCGGGACGTGATCCTGCCGGTCGTGCCGATGTTCCACGTCAACGCCTGGGGTCTGCCGTACTCGGTGCCGCTGGTCGGCGCCAAGCTGGTGCTGCCGGGGGCCAAGCTGGACGGCGCCTCGCTCTACGAACTGTTCGAGCAGGAAAAGGTGACCTTTTCCGCTGGCGTGCCGACGGTCTGGCTGGGTTTGCTCCAGCATGTCAATGCGAATAATCTGAAATTCTCGACTTTCCGCCGCACCGTGATCGGCGGTTCGGCGGCGCCGCCGGCCATGATCCGCGCGCTGGAGGCGCTGGACGTGGAGGTGATCCACGCCTGGGGCATGACCGAGATGTCGCCGCTGGGCACCTCGTGCAAGCTGCTGGCCCGCCACGAAGACCTCCCCGAGGACGCGCGCCACAAGATCCTGGAGAAGCAGGGCCGGGTGATCTATGGCGTCGACATGAAGATCGTCGATGGCGAAGGCGCCGAGCTGCCGTGGGACGGCAAGGCCTTCGGCGACCTGTATGTGCGCGGTCCGTGGGTGATTTCCACCTACTTCCGCAACGACAACACGCCGCTGGTCGATGGCTGGTTCCCCACCGGGGACGTGGCGACCATCGACGAGGAAGGCTATATGCAGATCACGGACCGCAGCAAGGACGTGATCAAGTCCGGCGGCGAGTGGATTTCGTCCATCGACATCGAGAACGTGGCCGCCGCCCACCCGGCGGTGCATATGGCCGCGTGCATCTCCGCCTTTCACCCCAAATGGGACGAGCGCCCGCTGCTGGTGGTGGTCAGGCGGCCCGGCATGGACGTCACGCGCGAGGAACTGCTGGCCTTCTTCGAGGGCAAGGTGGCCAAGTGGTGGATTCCGGACGACGTGGCATTCGTCACCGAGATTCCGCTGACGGCCACCGGCAAGATGCAGAAGCTCAAGCTGCGCGACCAGTTCAAGGATTACAAGCTGCCAACCGCCTGAGCCAGCCGGCGTAGACCGGGGCCGGGTGCAATTCCGATCCATAACAGGCAGCAACAGGCAGGCGGCAACCCCGCCCGCGGCGGTTCCAATCGCCATTCGATAACGAGAGTGAAGGAGACAGGTATGACGAAGATGCGTCCGCTGGTGGCTGGTGTGGCGGTATTTGCGGCACTGGGTTCCACGCTGGTTTCGGGCATGGCGGCGGCGGATACGGTGAAGATTGCCTTCATCGATCCGCTGTCTGGGCTGATGGCCCCGGTGGGGCAGAACCAGCTCAAGAGCTGGCAGTACGTGGCGGAGGTGGCCAACCAGAAGAACTGGGCCGGCGCGCACAAGTTCGAGGTGGTGGGGTTTGACAACAAGCTGTCGCCGCAGGAAAGCCTGACCATCCTCAAGCAGGCCGTGGACCAGAACATCCGCTATATCGTGCAGGGCAACGGCTCCTCGGTGGGGCTGGCGCTCGAAGACGCGGTGGCCAAGCACAACGAACGCAATCCGGGCAAGGAAATCGTCTACCTGAACTACGCGGCGGTGGACCCGGACATGACCAACAGCAAGTGCAATTACTGGCACTTCCGGCTGGACGCCAACTCCGACATGAAGATGGAGGCCCTGACCACGTTCCTGGCCAAGGATCAGAACGTCAAGAAGGTCTACCTGATCAACCAGAACTACTCGTTCGGGCACCAGGTGGCGCGCGCCGCCAAGGACTACCTGAAGCGCAAGCGTCCGGACATCCAGATCGTGGGCGAGGACCTGCACCCGCTGGCGCAGGTCAAGGACTTCGCGCCGTATGCGGCCAAGATCAAGGCTTCGGGCGCCGATACGGTCATCACCGGCAACTGGGGCAGCGACCTGGCCCTGCTGATCAAGGCCGGCAAGGACGCCGGGCTGACCACGAACTACTACACCTACTACGCCGGCACCACGGGCGTGGCAACGGCGATGGGCGCTGCCGGCGCCGAGCGCGTCAAGTACGTGGGCTACTACAACCCGAACAACAAGGGGTTCAAGGGCTCGGACATCATCGAGGGCTTCAAAAAGAAGTACAACGACGATTTCTACGTGATGGCGTCGTACACGGGCATCGCCATGCTGAGCCAGGCGATGAAGAAGGCCAACTCCACCGATCCGGTGAAGGTGGCCCAGGCGCTCGAGGGCCTCAAGGTGGAAAGCATGAACGGCACCGTCGAGATGCGTAACACCGACCACCAGGCGCAACAGTCGCTCGTGGTGGCCACGTGGACCAAGGTGGACGGCAAGGAAGTGAAGTACGACGCCGAGAACACCGGCTATGGCTGGAAGACGGATGCGCAGCTCGACCAGTTTGTCGCCGCCCAGCCCACCTCCTGCCAGATGAAGCGCCCGGGCTGATCCGGCGCGCCACCGGCATCTGAGCGATCCGGGGCGGGACGGGTTTCCGTCTGCCCCGGATCGGCGGACAATCACGCTTTTGCGCTGGGCGCCACACGTCCCACCGAAGGACCCGCCGTGGAATTTTTCGTCATTTCGCTATTGAACGGCATCAGCTATGGGCTGCTGCTGTTCATGCTGTCATCGGGGCTCACGCTCATCTTCAGCATGATGGGCGTGCTCAATTTCGCGCATGCCAGCTTCTATATGCTGGGCGCCTACTTTGCCTACACCATCGCCAGCAAGATCGGCTTCTGGCCGGCGCTGATCCTGGCCCCGCTGCTGGTGGCCGGGGCCGGCGCGCTGGTCGAGCGCTTCGGGCTGCGCACCGTGCACAAGTTCGGTCACGTGGCCGAATTGCTATTCACCTTCGGCCTGGCCTACCTGATCGAGGAGGGCGTGAAGCTGGTCTGGGGGCTGGCCGCCGTGCCGTACCGGGTACCGCCGGAGCTGGACGGGCCGCTGTTCACCGTGTTCACCTCGTCCTTCCCCACCTACCGGGCGTTCATGATGCTGGTGTCGCTGGGCATGCTGGTGGCGATCTACCTCGTGCTGACCCGCACCCGCATCGGGCTGGTGATCCAGGCCGCACTGACGCACCCGGAGATGGTCGAGGCCCTCGGCCACAACGTGCCGCGCGTGTTCATGATGGTCTTCGGCGGCGGCGCCGCGCTGGCGGGGCTGGCAGGGGTGATCGGCGGCAATGCCTTCGTGACCGAGCCGTCGATGGCGGCGGCGGTAGGCTCCATCGTCTTCGTGGTGGCCGTGGTGGGGGGCATGGGGTCGCTGGTGGGGGCGTTCATCGCCTCGATCCTGATTGGCGTGCTGCAAACCTTCGCGGTGACGATCGACGCCTCGCTGGCCGGCCTGTTCGGCGCGCTGGGGCTCAACGTCAGCGACGCCACGCCACTGAGTTCGGTCTGGAAGCTCACGGTGGCCCAGGTGGCGCCGGTGCTGCCGTACCTGCTGCTGGTGGTGATGCTGATTTTCCGCCCACGCGGGCTCATGGGCACCCGGGAGAGCTGAGCGATGGAGACCACGACCATGCAACAGACTCCCAACGCGGTAGTGACCGGCCGCACCATGCGCTACCGCCCGCTCAACCTGGCCCGCTGGATTATCTGGGGCGCCACCGCGCTGCTGATGCTGGTGATGCCGATGATCTTCACGGGCGGCTTCGCCGTGACGCTGATGTCCCAGATGGGCATCATGATCATCTTCGCGTTGTCGTACAACATGCTGCTCGGGCAGACCGGCATGCTGTCCTTCGGCCATGCGGTCTATGCGGGCCTCGGGGCGTTCATCGCCGTGCACGTGCTGAACATGATCGGCGCCGGCAAGGTCTGGCTGCCGGTGTCGATGCTGCCGCTGGTGGGCGGGCTGGCCGGCGCGTTCTTCGGCGTGCTGTTCGGCTACGTAACGACCAAGAAATCCGGCACGACCTTCGCCATGATCACCATGGGCATCGGCGAGATGGTGTTCGCCAGCTCGCTGATGTTCCCGGACTTCTTCGGCGGCGAGGGCGGCATTTCCACGAACCGGGTGGTTGGCGACCCCTTCCTGGGCATCACCTTCGGCCCGGGCCGGCAGGTCTACTACCTGATTGCCCTCTGGTGCCTGGCCTCCATGGCGGCGATGTACGCCTGGACCCAGACCCCGCTCGGGCGCATCGCCAACGCCGTGCGCGACAACCCCGAGCGCGTGGAATTCATTGGCTATAACACCCAGCGGGTGCGATTCCTGGTTGTGATTCTTTCGGCATTTTTCGCGGGCATCGCCGGGGCCTTGTCGGCCATCAACTTCGAGATCGTGTCCGCCGAGAACGTCAGCGCGGTGCGCTCGGGCGGCGTGCTGCTGGCCGCCTTCATCGGTGGCGCGGGGGTGTTCTTCGGCCCGGTGATCGGTGCCGTGGTCTTCGTGCTGTTCGCGGTGGCGCTGTCGGACCTGACCAAGGCCTGGCTGCTCTACCTCGGCCTGTTCTTCGTGATGATGGTGATGTTCGTGCCGGGCGGCATCGCCAGCCTGCTGCTGATGCAGGTGCCGCTGCTGGCGAAGAAGCGCCTCGGGCGGATGCTGCCCAGCTACGGGCAGGCGGCCTTGGCCGGGCTGGTGCTGCTGGCGGCACTGATCCTGACCGTGGAACTGGTCTACAAGGTGCAGGTGGATAGCGCCAACGGCACCGCGATGCGGCTGTTCGGCGTGGCCTTCGACGCGGGCACGGTAGCACCCTGGATCGTCGCCGCGGCGCTCTGGGCCGTGGGCTACGTGGCGTGGCGCTGGGCGGCGGGCCGTGTGCGCGCCGAACTCGACAAGATCCAGGCGGAATTCGGAGGTCAGGCATGACGGCGGCCATGGCAGGCGGGGGCACGCCCGCGCTGGAACTTATCGACGTGCGCAAGAAGTTCGGCCAGACCGAGATCATCCGTGGCGTGACGCTGGCTATCGGACGCGGCGAGCGCCACGCGATGATCGGGCCGAACGGGGCGGGCAAGTCCACCACCTTCAACCTGATCTCGGGGCGGTTCGCGCCCAGCTCGGGCACGGTCAGGCTCAATGGCCAGCCCATCAGCGGGCTGCGTCCGTTCGAGATCAACCGGATGGGGCTGTCGCGCAGCTTCCAGATCACCAATATCTTCCACCGGCTGTCGGTGTTCGAGAATCTGCGCTGCGCGGTGCTGTGGTCGCTCGGCTACAAGTATTCGTTCTGGCACCGGCTGTCCGAGTTGCGCGATGCGCGTGAGCGGGCCGAGGAGGTGCTGGAGCTGATCGGCATGCAGCATCGGCGCCACTCGCAGGCCGGGCTGCTGACCTATGCGGAGCAGCGCGCGCTGGAGATCGGCATCACCATCGCGGGCGGCGCCGAGGTGATCCTGCTGGACGAGCCTACCGCCGGCATGAGCCGGTCGGAATCGGACCACGCGGTGGAGCTGATCCGCAAGGTCACGGTCGGCAAGACGCTGGTGATGGTGGAGCACGACATGAGCGTGGTCTTCGGCCTGGCGGACCGGATCTCGGTGCTGGTCTACGGCGAAGTCATCGCCACGGACACGCCCGAGGCCATCCGCAACAACCGCAAGGTCAAGGAAGCCTACCTGGGCACGAGCCTCGACGAACCCGTGCCGGAAGGAGCGCACTGATGGCCAAGCGCATGCTGGACGTTACCGGGCTGCACGCCTACTACGGCAAGAGCCACATCCTGCACGGCGTGGATGCCCATATCGACGAGGGCGAGATCGTGGCGCTGCTCGGCCGCAACGGGGTGGGGCGCTCGACCATGGCCAAGGCGATCCTCGGCATGGTCAAGGCCGAGGGGTCGGTGCGCTTCCGCGACGAGGAAATCCTTGGCCGCCGCACCTTCGAGATCGCCCATGCGGGCATCGGCTACGTGCCGGAGAACCGCGACATCTTCCCAAGCCTGACCGTGCGCCAGAACCTGCTGCTGGGCGAGAAGCGCAACCCGCGCCAGTCGTCGCCGCGCTGGTCGGTGAACGATATGTATCAAATGTTCCCGAGGCTGAAGGAGCGCGAGAACACGTCAGCCGGCGTGCTCTCGGGCGGCGAGCAGCAGATGCTGACCCTGTGCCGCACCCTGATGGGCGACCCCGACCTGATCCTGATCGACGAACCCACCGAAGGACTGGCGCCCATGATCGTGGCGCTGGTCGGCGACTTCCTGAAGACGCTGAAGGAGCGCGGCGTGTCAGTGCTGCTGATCGAGCAGAAACTGGCGATTGCGCTGGACATCTCCCAGCGGGTGTACGTCATGGGCCACGGCCACATCGTCTTCGAGGGCACGCCGACCGAGCTGAAGGCGAACGGGCAGGTGAGGAAGGAATGGCTGGAGGTTTGAGGGGCAATTGCAGCGCGTTTTCTTGCCTGATTAGTAGTCCATGGGCGTCCAGACCGGCCAGTCCCCCGTGAACCAGCCAATCGCGGTTGCGCCCAGCCAGGGTAGTGTCCAGGCCCAGTTGAGCCATGGGGAGCGCTGCCGGATCCAGAGACCGGCTATCGAAAACAGCCAATACCCAGCCGTCACGCCTCGCCGATAGAAATACGCTTCCGGGCTTTGAAAGCGCTCGGCTTCCCAGACTGGACTGTATGTGGGATAGCCGATCCCGGCGTCTTCGTTGAGATTGGCGGCAGCCAGGAGGAACTGGATGGCAAGGGCGAGCAGGTGGCACAGCAGCAGCCCTGTCCACGCCATCCGCAATGCACGTTCGATGTTCGACCAAGGCATGTCAAGGGTAGATGTAGGCATGCAGGACAAGGTTGGACAACAGAGGCATGCTCCATGCCCAGTTGAGCCAGCGCCGGCGCTGCGTTATCCAGAGCCCGGCCAGCGCGAACAGGAGCAGGAAAATCTGCTCGCCGCTTGACTCGGCATACGCTCGAATGTTGAGGAACCCTTGGATCTGCCAGATTGGCGGTCCGTTGTACTCGTCGGGGTGAAGTATTCCGGCTACGGTCAGCACATCGAGCAGCATGCCGGTGAGAAAGAAGGCGAGCAGAGCTGACCAGCCAATGCGACAAGCGCGTTCAGTAGCGGACCACGACATCTATGTCTTTTCCATACTTGAGGAAGGCGTCGACGAAGGATGGCATGTCGGACGTCAGGTCGATACAGCCCGCCGATCCTCGCCACCAGCCGCCGTGGATCGAAAAGCCGCCGCGTCCATGTGTGGGAGTGCCTGGGAGCGGGTCTAGCCATACGCGGCGCTTTCCCCAGGACATGACACAGCCCGGCCACGTTCCGCTGTACTTCACGATGCCAAGCGTTCGAACTATGCATCGTCGACGGTCGGACCAGGGATAGTTCTCCCATCGTTGCAGACGCTCCTGTCTTGCAACGTAACGGCCTTCTGGAATGGGCCCCACATCCGCCCTTGTCTGATGTTCCTTGCCTGTGAAGCCCGGCTTGCCAGACGCCGCATGCCATGCGAGACGTAAGCCATCTTCGGCCCACGTTAGCCGTTTGCCGTCGAAACCGAGCGTTGCACGGCGAGACTCAATACGACGCATTGTCTCTTCGAGCCCGAGCAGGCGCACGATCGCTTCTGTATCCCGGCCTGATGCGCCGCCAATACCGAGCCTGCGATCCATCAGGTTTCGAAATTCCGACGCTAGGCTCGCGTCTCCATCAATCTCCCGGGCAATCTCTCTGGCGTCCACATTGGCTCCCGCACAAATGAACGCCCAATCTACTGGCCTCATTGCCGGCCGCTTTGCGCCGGATCAACCGCTCCAACACTGTCTCAAACCGCAACAACCTACTTCCGTCGCCCTCCGCCTGCGCGGCTTTTCGCTTTAGCGCGCTTCTTCGCGGGAGCCGCCGGAGTGAGGGCCGCCAGCCAGGCGTCGGTTGTGGCTTTCATCATGGCGGATGTGGCCAGCGTGGTCTGGCGTTTGGCTTCGGCGGTCGCCCGGCCCCGGGCGGCGCCCGCCGCGGCGTTGGCGCCGCTTAGCCACATGCTCAGCATGGGGTTTTTCTTCAGCCAGGGGTTTTTCATCGTCGGCTCCTTGGGTTGCGTCGATCAATCGTCGATCAATGGTCGATCAACAGGGAGCCGGGGCGCACGATGCGTGCCAGAGCGGGAAGCCGCCGGGCGTGGCGGGGGGGCGGGGTGATGTTGCAGAATCGCCCGACCGTTCCGGCCACGCCTTGTAATGGTGGCGGCAGCCTTACTGCTTTTCCGCGTTCGGCAGGTCGAACGGCATATCCTCATAGTCGATCAACCGGGTCTTTTTGACGAGCCGGTAGCCGATCCACAGTGCCAGGAACATCGGCACGCCGATATAGGTCGCCAGGATCTCCGGCCAGCGGTTGGGGATATCGGCGAACGCCTGGTAATTCTGGCCGGCCACGATCACCACGCACAGCACGCCGGCGAAGATCGGGCCGAAGGGGTAGAGGGGCGACCGGTACGCGAGGTCGCTGACGCTGTAGCCCTGGTAGATCAACCCGCGCCGGAAGCGGTAGTGGCTCAGGGCGATGCCGAGCCAGGCGAAGAAGCCGGTCATGGCCGAGGTATTGAGCAGCCACAGGTACACCGCCTTGTCGCCAAACAGCGAACTGAAGAAGCACAGCGCGCCGATGCCGGTGGTGACCAGCAGCGCGTTGAACGGCACGCCGTTCGGCGTGAGCCGGGCGAACATGCGCGGGGCGCGGCCGCTGACGGCCAGGCCGTACAGGATGCGGGTGGAGACATACATGCTCGAGGTGCCCGCAGACAGCAGCGCCGTCAGCACCACCGCGTTCATCAGCCCCGCCGCGAAGGCCAGCCCGGCGTGGCGGAACACCAGCGCGAACGGGCTCACGCCCACGTCGGTCACGTCGTTGCGCAGCAGGCTCGGGTCGGTGTAGGGAATCAGCACGCCGATGATCAGGATCGCCAGCACATAGAACAGCAGGATGCGCCAGAAGGTCTGGCGGATGGCGCGCGGCAGCGTGCGGGCCGGGTCGGCGGCCTCGCCGGCGGCCACGCCCACGGTCTCGGTGCCCTGGAACGAGAATCCGGCAATCATCGCCACGGCGAACATCCCCGGCACCCCGCCAACGAACGGCGCCTCGCCCGTGGTGAAGTTGTGCCAGCCCGACTGCGGCCCGCCGTTCATGATGCCGAAGATCATCAGCACGCCCACGCCGAGGAAGACCACCACCGTGACCACCTTGATCAGCGCGAACCAGTATTCGGCCTCGCCGAAGCCGCGCACCGAAAACGCGTTGAGCGCGAACATCAGCGTCAGGAAGCCGCCGCTCCAGGCCATGCCCGGCACGTCCGGGAACCAGTACTGCATGACGAGCTGGGCGGCAGTCAGCTCCACGGCAATCGTTACGGCCAGGCTGAACCAGTAGTTCCAGCCGAGCGCAAAGCCGAAGCCTTCCTCGACGTAGACCGCGCTATAGGTGACAAACGAGCCCGCCACGGGCATGTGCACGGCCAGTTCGCCCAGGCTGGTCATCAGGCAATAGACCATCAGGCCGATCAGGCAGTAGGCGAGCAGGGCGCCGCCGGGGCCGGACTGGGCGATCGAGGCACCGGAGGCCACGAACAGCCCCGTGCCGATGGCCCCGCCGAGGGCGATCATGGTCAGGTGGCGCGCCTTGAGCTTGCGGCGCAGGTCGTCGTGCTCGACGACGGGATGTTGATGCGGATGTGGGTGCGAATGAGAGGAAGACATCAGGTAGACACAGGGTCGCTGCAACGTCAGGGAATACCGGCGGCCTCGTAAGCCGGCCGGGGCGCGCGGGGACGCCATACCCGTAAAAATGAAAAGGCGCGAGTCTAACCTGTCCTTTTTAGTGGATTCGAGTGCGGCGTCAAATAAAGTCGAACCCGGGCGGCAGGGTGGGTGAAAAGTGCCTCTGCCGCCATGACGGACATCAAACGGGCTGATTCCCTACGGGTTCCCCCTGAGGGTTTCGGCACGCTGCGAGGCTCACCATGAACGCCGGATGGAGCGGCCATAAAGCCCGCGCATGACACGGAATCCATCGCAGAAAATTGAAATTGAACGACCGTGCTATTTTGTGTATGCTTGATCCGCTTTCGGGTCCGACAGCCCGTGGAGCAAGGGATTGCGGGGTGAGGAGACATTTCACGACACCGCCGCGCAAGGCCCCGGCAGTTACCAAAATTCGAGAATTCGAATCCCGAGATAACCAAAGACCAAAGGAACCAGCATGACAGCGCAGTATCAGGTTCAGGACGGCGTTGCCGTCATCACGCTCGACAATCCCCCCGTCAACGGCCTGGGTCACAGCACCCGGCTGGGCATCGTCGAAGGCTTGACCCGTGCGCTGGACGATGCGGCCGTCAAGGCCGTCGTCATCACCGGCGCCGGCAAGGCTTTCTCGGGCGGCGCCGACATCCGCGAATTCAACACGCCGAAGGCCACGCAGGAGCCGACGCTGCATTCGGTGATCCGCGCCGTGGAGGCATCCTCCAAGCCGGTCGTGGCCGCGATTCACTCGGTGGCCATGGGTGGCGGGCTGGAACTGGCCCTGGGCTGTAACTACCGCGTGGCCGCCAAGGGCGCGCAGATCGCGCTGCCTGAAGTGAAGCTGGGCCTGCTGCCCGGCGCCGGTGGCACGCAGCGCCTGCCGCGCGTGATCGGCCTGGAGCATGCGCTGAACATGATCGTCTCGGGCACGGCCATACCGTCCGAGAAGTTTGCCGGTTCGAAGCTGTTCGATGAAATTGTTGACGGTGACGTGCTGCCCGCCGCCATCAAGTTCGCCCAGAACGTTGGCGCGGCCCCCGGCCCGTACCCGAAGGTGCGCGACCTCAAGGTCCGTCACGAGAACGCCGAGGGCTTCCTGGCCTTCGCCAAGAACACCGTGGCTGCCGTGGCCAAGAACTTCCCCGCGCCGCTGAAGTGCGTGGAGGCCGTGGCTGCCTCGCTCAAGCCGTTCGAGCAGGGCCTGAAGGCAGAGCGCGAAGGCTTCATGTACCTGGTCGGCACGCCGGAATCGCGCGCGCTGCGCCATGCCTTCTTCGGCGAGCGCGCCGCCAGCAAGATCCCCGATGTGTCCAGCGATACGCCGGTGCGCAAGATCGAGCGCGTGGCCGTGATCGGCGCTGGCACCATGGGCGGCGGCATCACCATGAACTTCCTGAACGCGGGTATTCCGGTGACGATGCTGGAAACCAAGCAGGAAGCGCTGGACCGTGGCGTGGCCACGATCCGCAAGAACTACGAGAACAGCGCCAAGAAGGGCAAGCTCACGCAGGAGAAGGTCGAGCAGCGCATGGGCCTGCTGAACACCACGCTGTCCTATGACGACATCAAGGACGCCGACATGGTCATCGAGGCCGTGTTCGAGGAAATGGGCGTCAAGGAAATCGTGTTCAAGAAGCTGGACGAAGTGATGAAGCCCGGTGCGATCCTGGCCTCCAACACCTCCACGCTGGACGTGAACAAGATTGCCTCGTTCACCAAGCGTCCGCAGGACGTGGTGGGCATGCACTTCTTCAGCCCGGCCAACGTCATGAAGCTGCTGGAAGTGGTGCGTGGCGCCCAAACCGGCAAGGACGTGCTGGCCACGGTGATGCAGATCGCCAAGAAGATCAAGAAGACGGCCGTGGTGTCCGGCGTGTGCGACGGCTTCATCGGCAACCGCATGATCGAGCAGTACAGCCGCCAGGCCGGCTACCTGCTGGACGAAGGCGCGCTGCCCGAGCAGGTGGACAAGGCCATCGAGAAGTTCGGCTTTGCCATGGGCCCGTTCCGCATGGGCGACCTGGCCGGCAACGACATCGGCTGGGCTATCCGCAAGCGCCGCGCCGTGGACAAGCCGGACATCCAGTACTCGAAGACCGCCGACAAGCTCTGCGAGCTGGGCCGCTTCGGCCAGAAGACCGGCGCCGGCTGGTACGACTACAAGCCGGGCGACCGCAAGCCGTACCCGAACCAGCAGGTCAACGACATGATCGTCGAGCACTCGAAGGCGCTCGGACTCACGCGCCGCAAGATTTCCGACGAGGAGATCGTGGAGCGCCTGGTGTTCGCGCTGGTCAACGAGGGCGCCAAGATCCTGGACGAGGGCATTGCCTCGAAGGCGTCCGACATCGACATGGTCTACCTGACCGGCTACGGCTTCCCGCTGTTCCGCGGCGGCCCGATGCTGTACGCAGACCAGGTTGGCCTGTTCAACGTGGTCCAGGCCATGCTGCGCTACGCCAAGGGTTACCACGGCGAAGCCTGGAAGCCGGCCGCGCTGCTGACCAAGCTGGCCGACGAGGGCAAGGGCTTCAACGGCTGACCAGCCATTCATATCGATAGCAGATAGCGTGAGGAAGCGGACCCGACCATGACCTACGGCGCGCAGGACTGCCTGCTGGTGATCGACGTGCAGAACGACTTCATGCCCGATGGCGCGCTGGCCGTGCCGCGTGGCGATGAAGTGGTGCCCGTCATCAACCGGCTGGCGCAGGCGTTCGGCCATGTGGTGATGACGCAGGACTGGCATCCCGCCGGCCATGCGTCGTTCGCCACCAGCCACGCCGGCCGCGCGCCGTTCCAGACCACCACGCTGGCCTATGGCGAGCAGGTGCTCTGGCCGGACCACTGCGTGCAGGAGACCCCGGGCGCCGCGCTGCATGCGGACCTGTGCATCCCGCACGCCCGGCTGGTGCTGCGCAAGGGCCACCATGCGAACGTGGACAGCTATTCCGCGTTCCTGGAGGCCGACCGCACCACCCGCACCGGGCTGGCCGGCTACCTGCGCGAGCATGGCGTCACCCGCGTCTTCTGCGCCGGGCTGGCCACGGACTACTGCGTGGCCTGGAGCGCGCTCGATGCGCGCGCCGCCGGTTTCGAGGTTGTGGTGATCGAGGACGCCTGCCGCGCCATCGACCTGAACGGCTCGCTGGAACAGGCCTGGGCGGACATGACCGCCGCCGGCGTGGTCCGGGCGACGGCCGCGCAGGTGCTGGAAGGCCATCCCGCCGCCCCACGCTGAACACACTGAATAACTCGCAAGAGACACCAAGATACCGAGGAGCAAGACATGAACGAGGCAGTCATCGTATCCACGGCCCGCACCGGGCTGGCCAAGAGCTGGAAGGGCGCATTCAACATGACCCACGGCGCGACCCTGGGCGGTCACGCGGTCCAGCACGCCATCGCGCGCGCCAAGATCGAGGCGGGTGAAGTGGAAGACGTGCTGATGGGCTGTGCCAACCCGGAAGGCGCCACCGGCGCCAACATCGCGCGCCAGATCGCCCTGCGTGCCGGCTGCCCGGTGACCGTGCCCGGTGCCACCGTGAACCGCTTCTGCTCGTCCGGCCTGCAAACCATCGCCATGGCCGCGCAGCGCGTCATTGCCGATGAAGGCGACATCTTCGTGGCCGGCGGCGTGGAGTCCATCTCGTGCGTGCAGCAGGAGATGAACCGCCACATGATTCAGGAAAGCTGGCTCAACAAGAACAAGCCGGAAATCTACTGGAGCATGCTCCAGACCGCCGAGAACGTGGCCAAGCGCTACAACATCTCGAAGGAGCGCCAGGACGAATACGGCGTGCGCAGCCAGCAACGCGCCGCCGCCGCGCTGGAAGCCGGCAAGTTCAAGGACGAAATCGTGCCGATGACGGTCCTGGCGGGCGTGGCAGACAAGGCCACCGGCCAACTGATGACCAGGGAAGTGACCATCGACGCCGACGAGGGCATCCGCGCCGACACCACGCTGGAAGGCGTGGCGAAGATCCGCACCGCCATGCCCGGCGGCGTGGTCACGGCTGGCAATGCGTCGCAGTTCTCCGACGGCGCCTCGGCCGTGGTGGTGATGAACGCGAGCGTGGCGGCAGCCCGCGGCCTGCAGCCGCTGGGGGTGTTCCGCGGCTTTGCCGTGGCCGGCTGCGAGCCTGACGAAATGGGCATTGGCCCGGTGTTCGCGGTGCCCAAGCTGCTGAAGAAGGCTGGCCTGAAGGTGGACGACATCGGCCTGTGGGAGCTGAACGAGGCCTTCGCGGTGCAGGTGCTGTATTGCGCCGACACCCTCGGCATTCCGATGGATCGCCTGAACGTGAACGGCGGCGCCATCGCCGTGGGCCACCCGTACGGCGTCTCCGGCGCCCGCCTGGTCGGCCATGCGCTGATCGAAGGCAAGCGCCGTGGCGTGAAGTACGTGGTTGTGACGATGTGCATCGGCGGCGGCCAGGGCGCTGCCGGGCTGTTCGAAGTTCTGTAAGGCGCGCTGGGCGCTGCCTCACCCCTCTCCCGCTCGGGAGAGGGGCGTCCCCCTTTCCAAGAATTTTCAGCCCGGAGCCTCGCATTCCATGTCGCTGATTCTTTCCCGCCGTGACCTCAATTTTGTGCTCTATGAGTGGCTCAAGGCGGAGGACCTCACCCAGATTCCCCGTTACGCCGACCACTCCCGCGAGACCTTCGACGCCGCGCTGGACACCTGCGAGAAGATCGCCACGGACCTGTTCGCGCCGCACAACAAGAAGAGCGATGCCAACGAGCCGCACTTCGACGGCGAGACGGTCAGCATCATTCCCGAGGTCAGCACCGCGCTGCGCGCCTTCTGCGACGCCGGCCTGATGGCCGCCGGGCAGGATTACGAATACGGCGGCATGCAGCTGCCGGTCACGCTCGAGAAGGCCGCGTTCGCCTACTTCAAGGCGGCCAACGTCGGCACCAGCTCGTACCCGTTCCTGACCATCGGTAACGCCAACCTGCTACTCACGCACGGTACGCCGGCGCAGATCGACACCTTTGTCCGCCCCGAACTCGAAGGCCGCTTCTTCGGCACGATGTGCCTGTCGGAGCCGCAGGCGGGCTCGTCGCTGTCGGACATCACCACGCGGGCCGACTATGAAGGCGAATCGCCGCTCGGCCAGCAATACCGGCTGCGCGGCAACAAGATGTGGATCTCGGCCGGCGAGCACGAGCTGTCGGAGAACATCGTCCACCTCGTGCTGGCCAAGATCCCCGGCCCGGACGGCAAGCTGATTCCCGGCGTGAAGGGCATCTCGCTGTTCATCGTGCCGAAGTACCTCGCCAATGCCGATGGCTCGCTCGGCGAGCACAACGACGTGGTGCTGGCCGGCCTGAACCACAAGATGGGCTATCGCGGCACCACCAACTGCCTGCTGAACTTCGGCGAAGGCATGAGATATCGCCCGGACGGCAAGGCTGGCGCCATTGGCTACCTCGTGGGCGAGCCCCACAAGGGCCTGGCGTGCATGTTCCACATGATGAACGAGGCTCGCATCGGCGTGGGTCTGGGCGCGGTGACGCTGGGCTACACCGGCTACCTCCATGCGCTGGACTACGCGCGCAACCGTCCGCAGGGCCGGCCGGTTGGCCCGGGCGGCAAGGACCCGGCGAGCCCGCAGGTGAAGCTGGTGGAGCATGCCGACATCCGCCGCATGCTGCTGGCGCAGAAAAGCTATGTCGAAGGCGGGCTGGCGCTGAACCTGTACTGCGCGCGGCTGGTGGACGAGGAACACGCGGCCAAGGCCGCCGGCGAGGCCGAGCGGCACCGCGAACTGTCGCTGCTGCTCGACATCCTGACCCCGATCGCCAAGAGCTGGCCGTCGCAATGGTGTCTGGAGGCGAATAACCTCGCCATCCAGGTGCATGGCGGCTACGGCTATACGCGCGAGTACAACGTCGAACAGTTCTATCGCGATAACCGCCTGAACCCGATCCACGAAGGCACCCACGGCATTCAGGGCCTGGACCTGCTGGGCCGCAAGGTGGTGATGCAGGACGGCGCGGCGCTCCGGCTGGTGGGCGAGCGCCTGCGCGCCTCGTGCGAGCGTGCTGTGGCTACCGGCGACAAGACGCTGGCGGCGCAGGCCGCCGCGCTTGGCAAGGCGTCGCAGCGGCTGGCGGAAGTCACCGCCACGCTGTGGTCGGCGGGGGACCCCAACGTCACGCTCGCCAATGCCTCGGTCTATCTGGAGGCGTTCGGCCACGTGGTGGTGGCGTGGATCTGGCTGGAGCAGGCGCTGGTGGCACAAGCCGCGCTGCCGCAGGCACAGGGCGAGGGAGAAGGCGAGGACGCCGATTTCTATCGCGGCAAGCTGGCGGCGGCGGCGTTCTTCTTCCGCTTCGAGCTGCCGAAGGTGTACCCGCAACTCGACCTGCTGGCCACGCTGGACCGCACGACGCTGGACATGCAGGACGCCTGGTTCTGACCGCCACGGCCCCCGCATCCACACGATAACAAGGAGACAAGCATGCATACCATCCAGCAACTGTTCGACCTCAAGGGCCAGACCGCGCTGATTACCGGCGGCTCGCGCGGGCTCGGGCTGCAGATTGCCGAGGCGCTGGGCGAGCAGGGCGCGCGCATCGTGCTGTCCGCCCGCAAGGCCGACGAACTGCAGGCTGCGCAGGCGCATCTTCAGTCGCGCGGCATCGAGGCCGACTGGATTGCCGCCGATGGCGCGCGTGATGACGAAATCGCCCGGCTGGCCGACGAGTCGCTGGCCCGGCTCGGCCACATCGACATCCTGGTCAACAACGCCGGCGCCACCTGGGGCGCCCCGGCCGAAGACCACCCCGTGGAAGCGTGGGACAAGGTGATGAACCTGAACATCCGCGGCCTGTTCCTGCTGACGCAGCGCGTGGGCAAGCTGTCGATGATCCCGCGCCGCCATGGCCGCGTGATCAACGTGGCGTCCATCGCCGGGCTGGCCGGCAACCCGCCGGGCAGCATGGAGACGATTGCCTACAACACCTCCAAGGGCGCCGTGGTCAACTTCACGCGCACGCTGGCGGCCGAGTGGGGCGAGCACAACATCACCGTCAACGCGCTGGCGCCGGGCTTCTTCCCGTCGAAGATGACCAAGGGCTCGCTGGAGCGGCTGGGCGTGGAGGCGATGTGCGCCGGCGTGCCGCTGCACCGCCTGGGCGACGACGAAGACCTCAAGGGCGCCGCGCTGCTGTTCGCCACGGCGGCGGGCAAGCACATCACCGGCCAGATCCTGGCCGTTGACGGTGGCGTGAGCGCGGTTTGAGCGCAGTCCGAGTACGATCCGAACCATGACGCAAGACAACGGCTTTAAGCTCCAGATCCCGTTCCTGGCCGACCTCGGCGTGCGCTGCAACTTCATGGAGGGCGGCCGCAGCGAGATCGAACTCGACCTGCGCGAGCGCCACCAGAACAGCTGGGATATGGCCCACGGCGGCGTGCTGATGACGCTGCTGGACGTGGCCATGGCCGTCGCCGGCCGGTCGATGGACACCGATGGCCGGGGCGTGGTCACCATCGAGATGAAAACCAGCTTCATGGCGCCGGGGCGTGGCAAGCTGCGCGCGCGCGGGCTGGCCGTGCATCGCACCTCGACCATGGTGTTCTGCGAGGGCGAGATCGTCGATGAAGCCGGGGCGATCGTCTCCAGGGCATCCGGCACCTTCAAGTACATCAAGCGCATGCCGCCCCAGCGCAAGCCCGGCTCGCCTGACTCCGGCGCGGATGGCTGACGGCTGACCGTTGCGCCGCGTCTTCTCGTATTTTTCCTAACGTATCTCCTGATCGAGCGAAGGAACCCATCATGTCGAAGCAAACCTATCAGCGCATCGTCCTGGCCTCGCGCCCCACGGCAGCCGTCACGCCCGACAACTTCCGCCTGGAGCAGGCGCCCGTGCCGGAACTGGCCGATGGCCAGGTGCTCGTGCGCAACCATTACCTGTCGCTGGACCCGTACATGCGCGGCCGCATGAGCGAGGGCAAGTCGTACGCCAATCCGCAGCCGCTGGGCGAGGTGATGATTGGCGGCACCGTGGGCGAGGTGGTGGCGAGCAAGAATCCGAAGTGGAACGTGGGCGACAAGGTTGTCGGCATGTTCGGCTGGCAGGAATACGGCGTGAGCGACGGCGGCGGCATCCAGAAGGTCGATACCACGCATATCCCGCTGTCGGCCTACCTTGGCTCGGTGGGCATGCCCGGCGTGACGGCCTGGTACGGCCTGAACAAGATCATCGCGCCGAAGGCGGGCGAGACCATCGTGGTCAGCGCCGCGTCCGGCGCGGTGGGCAGCGTGGTGGGCCAACTGGCGAAGCTCGCCGGCTGCCGCGTGATCGGCGTGGCCGGCGGACGCGACAAGTGCGACTACGTGGTCAAGGAACTCGGTTTTGACGCCTGCGTGGACTACAAGGCCGCCAAGGACGCCAAGGAACTCTACGCGATGGTCAAGGACGTCACCCCGGACGGCATCGACGGTTACTTCGAGAACGTGGGCGGCGACATCCTCGACGTGGTGCTGGCCCGCCTGAACGCCTTCGCGCGCGTGGCGGTGTGCGGCCTGATCGCCGGCTACGACGGCCAGGACATGCCGATCCGCAATCCGCGGGCGATCCTTGTATCGCGTGCACGCATCGAGGGCTTTATCGTCTCCGAGCACATGGACGTCTGGCCGCAGGCGCTCAAGGAACTCGGCACCTACGTGGCGCAGGGCAAGATCAAGTTCCGCGAGAGCATTGCCGAGGGGCTGGCCAGCGCGCCGGAAGCCTTCATCGGCCTGCTGAAGGGCAAGAACTTCGGCAAGCAACTCGTGAAGCTGGTCTGACGCCAGCCGCCACACGTATACCTATATAGAGGGAGACACCCCATGAACGCCCCGCAATCCACACCCCGCCCCGACGACATGGCCGAGGGCCTGTCCGAGGAGGTCAAGGCCCGCTACCGCAACCTGCCGCGCCCGCCCAAGTTCGACACCCCGGCGCAGGAGCGGCTGCACCGCAAGCAGCGGCTGGCGGCGGCGTTCCGGCTGTTCTCGAAATTCGGGTTCGATGAAGGCGTGGCCGGTCATATCACCGCGCGCGACCCCGAGTTCGAGGACACCTTCTGGGTCAACCCGTTCGGCGTCCATTTCAGCCAGGTGACGGTGTCCAACCTGATCCGCTGCGATCACCACGGCAACGTGGTGGAGGGCGACTACCCGGTCAACGCGGCGGCGTTTGCCATCCACTCGCGCGTGCACCAGACCCGGCCGGACGCCGTGGCGGCGGCGCACTCGCACAGCACCCATGGCCGCGCGTGGTCCACGCTGGGCCGCAAGCTCGATCCGCTGACCCAGGATGTCTGCGCCTTCTACGACGACCACGCGCTGTACGACGACTTCGGCGGCGTGGTGGTGGAACTCGACGAAGGCCAGCGCATTGCCAACGCGCTGGGCGACAACAAGGCCGCCATCCTCCAGAACCACGGCCTGCTGACCGTCGGCAAGACCGTGGACGAGGCCGCGTGGTGGTTCATCACGATGGAGCGCTCGTGCCAGGTGCAACTGCTGGCGGAGGCCGCGGCGGCGCGCACCAACGCCCCGCTCAAGATGATTGGCGAGGCAGCGGCGCGGCAGGCATACTCCATCGTCGGCACTGCACAGGCGGGTTGGTTCCAGTTCCAGCCGCTGTACGCGCGCATCGTGCGCGAGCAGCCCGACCTGCTGGAATAAGCCCCCATCGATCCAACCCGACCTGACCGGACCCGCATCGCATGCCTGACATCATCCTGCATCAGTACGCCACCTCGCCGTTTTCCGAGAAGATCCGTCTCGTACTCGGCGCCAAGGGCTTGACCTGGAACGCGGTGGAGATCCCGCCCATCCTGCCCAAGCCCGACCTGCTGGCGCTGACCGGCGGCTACCGCCGCACCCCGGTGATGCAGATTGGCGCGGACATCTATTGCGATACGGCGCTGATCTGCGACGTGCTGGACCGGCTGGCCCCCCAGCCGCCGCTGTACCCGGCCATCCAGGCTGCCTCGGCGCGGCTGGCGGCGGCGTGGATGGACAGCGCGCTGTTCACGGCCTCGGTCACCTACACGATGCAGCCGGCCGGCGTGCAGGCGATGCTGGCGCACCTGACGCCGGGCCAGGTGCAGGCGTTCATCGCCGACCGCAAGGCCATGCGCGGCGATACCAACGCGCTGCGCATGCCGCTGCCCGAGGCCGCCGCCATGCTGCACGACACGCTGGGCCGCCTGCAGGAGCAGTTCGCGGCAGGGGTGCCGCATGTGGCGGGCCCGGAGTTGTCGATCGCCGATTTCTCGCTGTTCCACAACCTCTGGTTCATCCGCCGCGCCACGCCGCTGGCGGCGATCCTCGACGGCTACCCGCTGGTCAAGACCTGGTTCGCGCGGATGCAGGCGTATGGCCACGGCAAGCTGCGCGTGGTGCCCTCCGAGACCGCCATCGCCGATGCGCTGAACCACGACCCGCTGCCGCACGACACCACCATCCTGCCCGGCAGCGGCTTGTCGGCGGGCGACCCGGTCACGGTCACGCCCACCGATTACGCGAAGGACCCCGTCGCCGGCGTGCTGCTGACACTGACCGGCCACGTGGTCACCATCCGCCGGCAGGACCCGCGTGCCGGCGCCGTCAACGTCCATTTCCCGCGGCAGGGCTACCACGTGCAGTCCGCCGCCTGACACCCCTATATAAGAAGGCATCTGCCGGAGGAGACGATATGAAGCAGTTCGAGAGCAAGGTGGCGGTGATCACCGGCGGCGCGTCCGGTTTCGGCAAGGAGTTCGCCCGGATCGGCGCCTCGCTGGGCATGAAGCTGGTGCTGGCTGATGTGCAGGAAGATGCACTCGACGCAACCATCGCCGAATTCAAGGCGCAGGGCGTGCCGGTCATCGGCCTGCGCACCGATGTGTCGCGCGCCGAAGACGTGCAGGCGCTGGCGGACGCGGCGATGACCGCGTTCGGCGAAGTCCACCTGCTGTTCAACAACGCCGGCGTCGGCGCGGGCGGGCTGCTCTGGGAAAACACCCAGAAGGACTGGGACTGGGTGCTCGGCGTGAACCTCTACGGCGTGATCCACGGCGTGCGGATCTTCACCCCGCTGATGCTGGCCGCTGCCGCGAAGGACCCGGCCTACCAGGGCCATATCGTCAATACGGCGTCGATGGCGGGGCTGTTGAACCCGCCGGCGATGGGGGTCTACAACGTGTCCAAGCACGCGGTGGTGGCGCTGTCGGAGTCGCTCTACCAGGATCTGAGCCTGGTCACGGAGCAGGTGCATTGCTCGGTGCTGTGCCCGTACTTCGTGCCGACCGGCATCAGCCAGTCGCAGCGCAACCGCCCGGCCGGGCTGGCCAATGAGGCACCGCCCACGCGCTCGCAACTGGTGTCGCAGGCGTTGTCGGACAAGGCCGTCCATTCCGGCAAGGTGACGGCGGCGGACGTGGCGCAGCTGACTTTCGACGCCATCCGCGACGAAAGCTTCTATATTTACTCCCACCCGCAGGCGCTGGAGACGGTGCGGCAACGCATGGAGGACATCGTCGGCCAGCGCAATCCGGGCGATCCGTTCGGCGACAAGAAGGAAGTGCGCGCCGGCCTGATCGCCGCGCTGCGCGGCTGAACCGAGCCACCCTAACGTAAAGGAGTGGCGATGGAGACCGCGATGACCGCACCCGCTGTGATTCAGCACCTGCAGTTTGCCAACCTGCCCAACGGCACCCGCCTCCATTACGCGAGCGCCGGGGAGCAGGGCAGGCCGCTCATCCTGTTCGTGCATGGCTTCCCCGAGTTCTGGTACGCCTGGGAGCACCAGCTGGCGCAGTTCGGCCAGACCCATTTCGCCGTGGCGCCAGACCTGCGTGGATTCAACCTGTCCAGCAAGCCGGCCGAGCCGGACGCCTACAAGCCGAAGCATCTGGTCGAAGACCTCGTGCAGTTCGTGCGCGCGCTGGGCTACCAGCGCTGCGTGGTGGTGGCGCACGACTGGGGCGGGGCAATCTGCTGGAACCTCGCCATCCAGCATCCGGATCTGGTCGAGCGGTTGATCATCATCAACTCGCCCCATCCGTATGTGTTTGCCCGGGCGCTGTCGGCCGATGCGGCGCAGCAAAAGGCGTCGGGCTATATGAACTGGCTGCGCAAGCCGGGGTCCGAGCAGGCGCTGGCCGCCGACGAATTCGCGCTGCTGGAAAAGATGCTGACGGGCGACGCGGACCGGCTGCCCGCCTGGTTCAACGGCGAGACGCGCACGCGGTACCACGCGGCCTGGTCGCAGCCGGGCGATGCCGGGAGCCATCCGCTCACGGGGGGCGTGAACTACTACCGCGCCTCGCCGATGCACCCGCCCGGGCCGGGCGAGGCTGCGCCGGACATCTCGCGGCTCGATCCGTCGGCCTTCGTCGTGCGCGTGCCCACGCTGGTGATCTGGGGCGAGAACGACCGCGCGCTACCGAAGACGCTCGCGGACGGGCTGGAGGACTTCGTCCCCGACCTGCGCCTGGAGCGGATTCCGGAAGGCACGCACTGGATCATCCACGAGCAGCCCGAGCGGATCAATCTGCTGATCCGCAGCGCGCTGCCGTGATTGACGATGGAGAGGAGAGAAGGGTGACTAGGTGAGCCGCTCGCGGTACAGGCGGTAGTTCTCGTCATCGAAGCAGACGAAGGTCACCTGCTCCAGGCTCGGCGCCTTGGGCAGGGCGTCCCGCACGGCGCGGATGGCGATGTCCACGGCGCGGTCGCGCGGGAAGCCGTAGATGCCGGTGCTGATGTTCGGGAAGGCGAGGGTGCGCAAGCCCTGCTCGCCGGCCAGCCGCACGCTGTTGCGGTAGGCGCTGGCCAGCAGCGCGTCCTCGTCCTGGCTCCCGCCCTTCCAGACCGGCCCCACTGCATGGATGACATAGGGCGCCGGCAGCAGGCCGCCCGTGGTGATGACCGCTTCGCCGGTCGGGCAGCCGCCCTGTGCCTCGCGGATCGCCCGGCACGCGTTCATGATGGCCGGCCCGCCCGCGCCGTGGATGGCGCCGTCCACGCCCCCGCCGCCCAACAGGCCGTTGTTCGCGGCATTGACGATGGCATCGACCTCCATCCGCGTAATATCCCCGTGTACAACCTGCAAGTGCTCGCCTGTCATGGTGTCTCCCGATGGAATACGCTCTCAGCATAGCCGCTGATGTGGTCGATGATCGCGCAAAAGCGTCGCCAAAACACATCGCCACAGTGATTTCGTCATGCTGCAACTGCAAAACGCTGGCATGATACGGAAAACGAACGATCGTTCACTATTCGAACCTCGACAATATTCAGAGACAGCTTCCTCGGGTCAGTCCATGTCCGCCAAGCCTTTGCCGACCGATTCCGCGTCCGGCGTCCCTCCTGGCAAGTCCTCCCAGCCGCTCGACCCGCAGGTTGCGCAGCTGCTGGACCTGATCGCGCGCGCCAAGCGCCCGCCGATCCACGCGCTGGAGGTGGCGGACGCCAAGATTGCGTACGAGAAAAGCGCGCCGATCCTCGATATTTCGCCGCCGCCCGTCCATGACGTGGAGAACTTCGCCATCCCGGCGCGCGACGGCCATCAGATTCCGGTGCGGCTCTATGCACCGCGCGAGGCAAGCTGGGCCGATCCGCTGCCGTTGCTGGTGTATTTCCACGGCGGCGGGTTTACAGTGGGGAGTGTCAATTCGCACGATGCGCTGTGCCGCACGTTCTGCCTTGGCGCGGAATGCCTGGTGTTGTCGGTGGACTACCGGCTCGGGCCGGACTGGCAATTCCCGACGGCCGCCCACGATGCCTTCGACGCGCTGCACTGGGTCTTCGCCGAAGCCGAGCGGCTGGGCGCCGACCCGGCCCGGATCGCGCTCGGCGGCGACAGCGCTGGCGGCACGCTGGCCGCGGCCAGCGCCGTGGCCGCCCGCAACGCCGGCCTGGCGCCGGTGCTGCAACTGCTGATCTATCCGGGCACGAGCGCGCGGCAGGACACGCCCTCGCACCGCGCGCTGGCCGACGGCTACCTGCTGACCGCCGACATGATCCAGTGGTTCTTTTCGCACTACCTGGGCCAGGACGCCGACCGCGACGACTGGCGTTTCGCGCCGCTGGACGGCGGCGGTACCGGGGCCGATGTGCGCGGGGTGTGCCCGGCCTGGATCGCCGTAGCCGGCTACGACCCCCTGCATGACGAGGGCGTGGCCTACGCAGCCAAGCTCCAGGCGGCGGGTGTGCCGGCCACGCTGGTCGACTATCCGTCGATGATTCACGATTTTTTCAAGCTCGGCCGCTTCGTGCCGGCTGTATTACAGGCGCACGCCGACGCCAACGGCGCGCTCCGTCAAGCATTCAAGACCTGAAGTCGCAATATTGCAGAACTGCAGCAGAAGAAGGAGACATAGACTTATGCAACGCCGCCATTTCATCGCCCGTGCGGGCATGCTCGCTGCCACGGCCGCGATCGGTTTCGCAGCCCTGCCGGCCCACGCGCAGGCGGACAAATTCCCCAGCCGGCCGATCCGCCTGATCATCGGCTACACGGCGGGCGGTTCCACCGATATCCCGTTCCGCGTGCTGGCCGATAACGCCTCGAAGATCCTCGGTCAGCCGGTGATCGTCGAGAACAAGCCGGGTGCCGGCGGCGTGCTGCCGGCCCAGTTGATGCAATCCACGGCGCCTGACGGCTACACGCTGGCCCAGGTCGCCATGCCGGTCTACCGCCTGCCGTACACCACCAAGATCAACTGGGATCCGGTGAAGGACCTGTCGTACGTCATCAACCTGGCCGGGTATTCGTTCGGTCTGGTGGTGCCGGCCGATTCGCCGATCAAGACCATGCAGGAGTACGTGGCCTACGCCAAGGCCAATCCGGGCAAGCTCACCTACGGCTCGCCGGGCTCGATGACCACGCTTCACCTGACCATGGAAGAACTGGCCCTGCGCCAGGGCGTGCAGTTCTCGCATATTCCTTACAAAGGCAACTCGGAATCGATGCAGGCCCTGCTGGGCGGCCACGTGATGTCGGTGGCGGACACGCCGGCGTGGGCGCCGTATGTGGAGCAGGGCAAGCTGCGCCTGCTCTCCACCTGGGGCGAGAAGCGCTCGGCACGCTTCCCGAACGTGCCGACGCTGAAGGAACTCGGCATGGGCATCGTGCAGACGTCGCCGTTCGGGCTGGTGGTGCCGAAGGGCACGGACCCGAAGATCGTGCAGAAGCTGCATGACGCGTTCAAGAAGGCGATGGAAATGCCGAACTACCGCGAGTCGCTCGCCAAGTTCGACATGGAGCCGTTCTACATGAGCAGCGAGCAGTACGCGGCCTTCGCGGCCGAGACGGTCAAGAAGGAAAAGGCCATCATCGAGAAGCTGGGCCTGGCCAAGGCGCAGTAACTCGCTGAAATACGATGACATGCGGGCGCCTTTCGAGGCGCCCGTATTTGCTTGGAGAAGTCGAAACATGGCGAAAGAGGATTTCCGCCACAGCGTGCCGCTGCGCGTGCGCTGGGCCGAGGTGGACCCGCAGTCCATCGTCTTCAACGCGCACTACCTGACGTATTGCGATATCTGCGTGACCGAGTATTGGCGTGCGGTGGGCATCCGCTATCCCGAAGACGTGCTTCACGCGCACGGCGTGGACATTTTCGTGGTGAAGTCGACCCTGGAATACCACGCCTCGGCGCGGTTCGACGACATGCTGGAGATCCGTGGCCGCATGGCCCGGCTGGGCCGCTCGAGCATGCTGTTCCGCGTGGAAATGTATCGCGGCGACGAACACCTGATCACCGGGGAGGTGATCTACGTCTGCGCTGACCCGGCCACGCAGAAATCGGCCCCGATCCCCGGGCAGGTCAGGGAGACGATCGAGGCGTACGAGGTGGTGAAGCCGGAGCGGTAGGGCGGAGGCGTTCGGGGTCGAAAACCTCCGCGGTCGAACCGCAATCGAACGGCTTAGCGCGCGATCCCCGCGTCTTCCATATAGCCGCGGATCACGTCGTCGAAGCTCGCGTCGCTCTGGAAGCCCAGTTCCACGGCGCGGGTGACATCCCATGCCGCCGGCCAGGTGCCGACGATGTTCTCGATGCGCGCCTCGCGTTGCCAGGTGACGCGGTCGGCCACGGTGTCGCCGGCCACGCGCCGGAGCGCTTCGACCATCTGCTTGGCAGTCACCGACAGGCCCGGCAGGTTCACCACACGGCGGTTGCCGAAGCGCGCGCCGTCCAGTTCCAGGCCGTTGACCAGCGCCGTGATGGCGCCGCGCGGCGACAGCAGCCACAGCGACGTTTCGGGCGCCACCGGGCAGTTGGCGGCCTCGCCGGACAGCGGTTCGCGGATGATGCCGCTGGCGAACGACGACGCCGCTGCGTTGGGCTTGCCCGGACGCACGCTGATGGTCGGCAGGCGCAGCACGCGGCCATCGACGAAGCCGCGCCGGCTGTAGTCGGACAGCAGCAGTTCGCCGATGGCCTTCTGCGCGCCATACGACGACTGCGGGTTCAGCGCGGTGTCGTCCTGCACCACGGCCGGCAGCTTGCCGCCATAGACGGCCACCGAACTCGTGAACACCACGCGCGGGCGGTGGCCCAGCTGCCGGCAGGTTTCGAGCAGCGCGCGCGAGGCATCCAGGTTCACGCGCATGCCAAGGTCGAAGTCAGCCTCGGCTTGCCCGCTGACCACGGCGGCCAGGTGGAACACGGCGCCGGTATCGGCATCCATCGCGCGGGCCAGCACGGCCGCGTCGGAGAGGTCGCCGGTGACCACGCGCACGCGCGCATCGTCGATCTGCGGCGCTACCACGTCCAGCAGCGTCAGGCGGTCGATCGTGACGGCCTTGCCGTCGAGGTTAAGGCTGCCGCGCTTGAGCAGCAGGCGGGCCAGTTGCAGGCCGAGGAAGCCGGCACCGCCGGTAATCAGTACATTCATGGTTGCAGCTCAGTCGTGTAGACGTTCAGTTCAGCGATTGAGGTACGGCTTCAGCCAGCCGAGACCCGCCGAGGTGCCCGCGCGCGGGCGGTACTCGCAGCCGATCCAGCCGTCGTAGCCGAGTTCGTCGATCACGTTGAACAGGTAGGGGTAGTTCAGTTCGCCCAGATCCGGCTCGTGGCGGTCCGGCACGCCGGCGATCTGGATATGGCCGATGCCCGCGAAGTCGCGCTTGAGCTTGACCGTCAGGTCGCCCTCGACGATCTGGCAGTGGTAGCAGTCGAACTGCACCTTCAGGTTGGCGGCGCCCACCTGCTGGCAGATGGCCTGGCCATCGTCCTGGCGGTTCAGGAAGTAGCCGGGCATGTCGCGCGTGTTGATCGGCTCGATCAGCACCGTCACGCCCTGCGCAGCGGCCGAGGCGGCGGCATAGGCCAGGTTCTCGAGATACGTGGCACGCGCCTTCGCGCGGTCCGCATCGGCGGGCACCAGGCCGGCCATCACGTGGACGCGGTCGTTGCCGATCACGCCGGCGTACTCGAGCGCCCGTGCGAACGCCGTGCGGAATTCGGTTTCGCGGCCGGGCAGGGCGGCGATGCCGCGCTCGCCCGCGCCCCAGTCGCCCGGCGGCGCATTGAACAGTGCCTGGGTCAGCCCGTTGTCATCGAGCCGCTTGCGGATCTCGGCGGCCGGATGATCGTACGGGAACAGGTATTCCACCGCCTGGAAACCGTCCGCCGCCGCGGCGGCGAACCGGTCCAGAAAATCGTGCTCGGTGTACATCATCGAGAGGTTCGCGGCAAAGCGCGGCATGGCGGTCTCCTAGGAGGAATGGGATCAGCGGTTGACCATCTTCGCGGGCGTCAGCCACACCAGCAGCGCGCCCACCACCAGGATGCCGGACAGCACATACATCGGCAGCTGCGTGCTGTGGGTCAGGTCCTTCAGCGTGCCCACCATGTACGGCGAGACAAAGCCGGCGAGGTTGCCCACCGAGTTGACCACGGCGATGCCCGATGCGGCGGCGATGCCCGAGAGGAACGCGGTCGGCAGCGACCAGAACAGCGGTGCGCACGTCAGCACCCCGGCGGCTGCCAGGGACAGCGCGGCGATGGCTACCACGGTATTGTCGGTGAACGAGGCCGCGATGGCAAAGCCCACGGCGCCCATCAGGGCCGGCACGATCAGGTGCCAGCGGCGTTCCCGGCGGGCGTCGGCGCTGTGGCCGAGGATGTTCATGACGACGATGGCGCAGATGAACGGGATGGCCGAGAGCAGGCCGATCTTCAGGTTGCCGCTCACGCCGCTGGCCTTGACCAGCGTCGGCATCCAGAACGTCAGCGCGTACTGGCCGGTCACGAAGCAGAAGTAGATCAGGCACATCCACCACACGCGGCGGTCGCTGAACACGGCGCCCAGCGAATGCACGCCGCGCTGGCCGTTGGCCGTGGCCGCGGCGCTGGCGTTGCGCTCGTCTTCCTCGATATTGCGCTTGAGCACGCGCTTTTCATCGGCGTCGAGCCACGGGGCCTTGTCGATGCCGTCGCGCAGCACGAAGACCGTGACGATACCGATCAGGAATGCCGGCAGGGCCTCGATGAAGAACATCCACTGCCAGCCGGCCCAACCGTGCGTGTCGTGGAAGGCGTCCATGATCCAGCCCGAGAGCGGGTTGCCGAACATGCCGGCCACCGGAATGCCCGACATGAACAGCGCGATCATCTTGGCGCGGCGGTCGGCCGGGAACCAGTAGGTCAGGTACAGGATCACGCCGGGATAGAAGCCCGCCTCGGCCAGGCCGAGCAGGAAGCGCATGATGTAGAACGTGGTCGGCGTCTTCACGAACACGAAGAGCGCGGAGATGATGCCCCACGTGATCATGATCCGCGCAATCCAGATGCGCGCGCCGATGCGGTGCATCAGCAGGTTGCTGGGCACTTCGAACAGGAAGTAGCCGATGAAGAACAGCCCGGCGCCGAGGCCGAATACGGTTTCCGAGAATTGCAGGTCCTGGGCCATCTGCAGCTTGGCGAAGCCCACGTTCACGCGATCGAGGTAGGCGATCACGTAGCAGAGCATCAGGAACGGCATGATGCGCCAGAACACCTTCTTGTAGGCGCGTTTCTCGATCACGGCGTCGGCGTCGAGCCGGCCGCTGGCGGGAATGGCGGACGCGCTGGCCGCCGTGTGGGTAGTATTCACGTTTGAGGTCTCCAGATTCATGGCCGTCGGATGACGGCCGGCAATCGTTGGCGCGCACGCATCCCGCGCGGTGCTGGCGGCACCACGCAGCTTGCGTCGCGAAAATCGTCGCGTTTTGTCCTAGGGGGGCGTTCTACTAATCGACGTCGGGCCTGCCCGGGGCTACCAGCGCGCCTTGAAGGCGTCGCGGAGCTCGGTCAACGCAGCCTCATCCAGGCTTGCGCGGTCGGCAAAGCCGGCCTGGTCCTTGAGCATCATCCATAACTTGGCGGTCTCCTCCAGTTCTTCCAGCGCGTACGCCGCGCGCGAGACACTGTCTTCCCACACCACCGGCCCGAGGCGCGCCAGCAGTACGCCGCGCACGTCGTTGGCCAGCGTGGCCACGCGCGCGGCCACGGCCGGGTCGCCGGGACGGTGATAGGAAATCAGCGGTATATGGCCCACCTTCATCACGTGGTACGGCGTGAGAGGGGGCAGGACATCGTCGGGCTGCCAGACGCCAGCCAGCGTCAGCGCCACCAGGTGCGTGGAGTGGGTATGGACCACGCCATGCACGTTCGGATTGTTGTCGTAGACGGCGCGGTGCAGCGTCAGCGTCTTGGACGGCTTGTCGCCGGATACCCAGCTGCCGTCCAGGCCGACCTTGGCCACGGCAGCCGGGTCGAGCGTGCCGAGGCAGGCATCGGTCGGCGTGATCAGCCAGCCGTCGGCCAGCCGGGCGCTGATGTTGCCCGCCGTGCCGACCGTATAGCCACGCTGGTAGAGGCTGGCGCCGACGCGGCAGATCTCCTCGCGCAGCGCGGATTCCGTCTTGCCGCTCATTGCGCCGCTCCCAGTGCTTGCAGCGCCTCGTCGAAGAAGTTCTCGCCGCCGAAGTTGCCCGATTTCAGGGCCAGCGCCAGCGGCGCGGCGTCCAGCGTGACCGTGGCCGGCACGCCCGGGGCGATCTGCGTGCCGATGCGCAGCGCCTGCACGGCGAGCGACTGGACCACGGCGCCGGAGGTCTCGCCGCCGGCCACCACGAAGCGGCGCGTGCCCGAGGCCTTGAGCGCGGCGGCGATGCCGGCCAGCGCGGCCTCCACCAGATGGCCGGCGCGCTCCACGCCCAGTTCGGCCTGCACGGCCTTGACCTGATCCGGGGTGGCGGTGGCGTAGATCAGCACGGGTTCGGCGTGATCGGCGGCAAAGGCCAGCGCCTCGTCCACCACCGGCTCGCCACGGGCCAGCCGCAGCGGGTCGATGCGCAGCGCCGGGCGCTTCTGGGCGATCCAGTGGGCAACCTGCCCATTGGTGGCGCGCGACGCGCTGCCAGCCAGCACCACACCGTGCCCATCGACGGACGGCACCTCGGCGGCATCCACGCGTTGCGGCAGCAGGCCGGCGCGGCGGAAGTTCTCGGGCAGGCCCAGCGCGATGCCGGAGCCGCCGGTAATCAGTTGCAGGTCCGCACAGGCCTGGCCGAGCGTGAACAGGTCGGCATCGGAAATCGCATCGGCAATCGCCAGCCGCGCGCCTTCGGCACGCAGTGCGCCGATGCGCGCGCAGGCCTCGTCGGCGCCGCGCGCCACGCTGTCGTAGCGCAGCAGGCCCACCTTGCCCTGGCTCTGGCGTTGCAGCACGCGCACCAGGTTTGCGTCGGTCATTGGCGTGAGCGGGTGGTGCTCCATGCCCGACTCATTGAGCAGCGTATCGGCCACGAACAGGTGACCGCGGAAGATGGTGCGGCCGTTCTCGGGGAAGGCCGGGCAGGCGATGGTGAAGTCGCTGCCCAGTGCATCGAGCAGCGCCTCGGCCACGGGACCGATGTTGCCGGCGTCGGTGGAATCGAAGGTCGAGCAGTACTTGAACACGAACTGCCGGCAGCCCTGGGCGCGCAGCCAGGCCAGCGCGGCCAGCGATTGCGCGACGGCGTCGGCAGCCGGGATGGTGCGGGACTTCAGTGCCACGACGATGGCGTCTGCCTGCACGGCGTCATTGGCGGTGCCGGCTGCCGGCACGCCAATCGTCTGCACGGTGCGCATGCCATTGCGGACCAGGGTGTTGGCGAGGTCGGTGGCGCCGGTGAAGTCGTCGGCAATGCAGCCGAGCAGGGGCGTGTGGCTTGATGCGGTCATCGTCGCGCTCCCTTACTTCGCCTTGGCCGCCGGCAGTTCGATGCCGGGGAAGATCTTGATCACGGCCGAGTCGTCCTCGCCGCCGTGGCCGGCGGTGGAGGCCATCATGAACATCTGGTGCGCGGCGGCGGACAGCGGCAGCGGGAATTTGCTGGTGCGGGCGGTGTCGAGCACCATCCCCAGATCCTTGACGAAGATGTCAACGGCGGACAGCGGGGTGTAGTCGCCCGAGAGGATGTGCGGCACGCGATTTTCGAACATCCACGAGTTGCCGGCGCTGTGCGTGATGACGTCGTAGAGCGCGTCGGGGTCCACGCCTTCGCGCAGGCCGAGTGCCATGGCTTCGGCGGCGGCAGCGATATGCACGCCGGCCAGCAACTGGTTGATGATCTTGACCTTGGAGCCCGCGCCATGCGCGTCGCCCAGGCGGTAGACCTTGCCCGCCATCGCGGCCAGCACGTCCTCGGCCAGCGCGTAGGCTTCGGCTGGGCCGGAGGTCATCATGGTCATCTCACCGCTGGCGGCGCGGGCTGCGCCACCGGAGACCGGCGCGTCCAGCAGCAGCAGGCCGCGCTCGGCCAGGCGCTTGCCCAGCGTCTCGGCAAAAACAGGCGGCACCGTGGCGCTGGCGATGACCAGCTTGCCGGCGGACATGGCCGGCACGGCGCCGTTGTCACCGAACAGCACTGCTTCGGTCTGCGCGGCGTTCACCACCAGCGTGATGACCACGTCGCAGCGCTCGCCCAGTTCGGCCGGATTGGCGCACGGCACACCGCCGGCATCGGCAAAGCGTTGCAGCACCTCGGGGCGCAGGTCGCAGGCGTGGACCTTGAAACCGGCACGCAGCAGCGACTGCGCGACACCATTGCCCATTGCGCCCAAACCGATGACGCCGACGTTGCGGGACATATTGAATCTCCTACGGAAGTGTTTCAGTGCGAGCGGAGGCCGTCGCGTTCGGCCGGCGTGTCCTCGCCCAGTTGGGAGAGACGGCGCGCGGCGTTGTACATGTGGGTCTGCGCGGCGTTGCGCGCGGCATCGGCGTCGCCGGCACGGATGGCCGCGACGATGGCCTGGTGTTCCTCGCGCACCTGGCGCGAGAAGTCCTCGCGGCGGGCTTCATTGGTGCGGGTCACACGCGTGGCCGTTTCGAGGTACTGGCTCAGGAAGGCCAGCGTCTTCAGGAAATAGGGGTTGCCGGTGGCTTCGGCGATGGCGCGGTGGAACGCCACGTCGGCCTGCACGCCATCGCCGCCTTCGGCCACGGTGGCATCGAGGTGCGCCAGCGCGGCGTCGATATTGGCCATGGCCGTATCGGTGCGGCGGCGCGCGGCCTGCGCGGCCACCTCGGCTTCGATCGATCGGCGCAATTCCACGATCTGGAGCACCGATTCGAGCGTGCCGGTATCGGTGAAGTCGATGCGCAGTGGTCGGATACCCGCCTGATCAGTGACGAATACGCCACTCCCCTGGCGCGATTCCACCAGCCCCTCGTACTTCAACCGGGCAATCGCCTCGCGGATCACGGTGCGGCTGACGCCGAATTCCTCGGACAGCACGGCCTCCGTCGGCAGCTTGGCGCCGCGCGGGAACGCGCCACCCTCGATCTTCTCGAGCAGTTGTTCGGCAACGCTGTCGGTCAGGGCGCGGGCGGGAATTTTCTGGAAGACGGGCACGGCGAGGGAGGGTAGTGATCAGGTAGTCAGGTCATCATACAAATTTTCGGCGCGCCTGCCGACCGGGGAAACCCTAGGATGATTGGTGCATTGCGTTACGATTTGCCCGGCGCGCAGCGTATGATTGCGCCTTTCTACAGACTTCCTAGCTGGATCGAATCATGTCCGAGACCGTCATCGTCTGCGCCTGGGCCGAAGCCCGCGAGCGCGCCCGCGCCATCCGCTACAGCGTTTTCGTCGAGGAGCAGGGCGTGCCGGTGGAATTGGAATGGGACGACATGGACGAGCCCAGCTGGCACGCGCTGGCCTTCGCCGCCGATGGCACGCCCGTGGCCACGGGCCGGCTGCTGCCGGACGGCCATATCGGCCGCATGGCTGTGCTGAAGGTGGCGCGCGGCACCGGCATGGGCGCGAAAGTGCTGGACGCGCTGATGGCCAAGGCCGCCACACTCGGCTTTCCCGAGCTGATCCTCAACGCGCAGACCCACGCGGCGGCGTTCTACGCGCGCGTGGGGTTCGAGCAGGTGGGGGAGGAGTTCGAGGAAGCCGGCATTCCGCACGTGGAAATGCGCAAGCGGATCTGAATCGCGATAATCGTGCGATTACCGCACGATTACCGGGGCGCCGGCACCGTGCCCGGGTCGCGCGCCACGTTAAGCCGGCCGCGATACATCACCTCGCCGGTCGGACCATTCGCATCGAAGCTGCGCTCGCTGAAATCGAAACGGCCATCGTGCCGCACGCGCAGCAGCGTGCTGGCGCGCGTGCCGTAGCTCGGTGAGCGGATGAACGACGACGACAGCAGCTTTTCCCATTCCGGCGCCACGCCCGTGCGCGGCAGTTCCCAGTCGGGTGCCTGACGGTCGTCGGCCAGCAGTTGCAGGTACGGTTCCGCGCTGGCGCTTGCCTGGCCGCTATCCGCCGCCAGCACTTCGCACAGCGCGCCCACGCGGCTGCGCACCTTGGGCCATGGCGTATCGAGCAGCGCGTTGGACAAGCCGTAGAGGCCCGGCTTGAGCCGCTGCGGCTGGCGCGACGGCGAACGGTTGCTGTACCACCAGAGGTCGTGCAGATCGCTCGCAAGCAGGTTGAAGCCGTTGTAGGCGCCGTGGTCGCCCGCCAGCGCATGCAGGTATTCATCGGCGCTCTGGTCGCCGCGCAGGAATTGGGACACCAGCTCACCGCGCGAGCGCGCATCGGTGCGCTTCTCGGACGGCGCGCGGTAATTGGTCAGCGCGGCAAAGCGCGCGCCGGCATGACCGTGACCCGCGTGACCCGCGTGGCCGGCATGCTGGGCGTCGGCGCCCGCAATCCCCATCCACGTGCCGGGTTCGCCAATCACTTCCGCGAGGTCGCGGCCGCCCAGCACCTGGGGGGCATCCTGCCACCAGTGCGCAGCCGCCGCCGGGCGGGCGTAGAACTCGTCGCGGTTGCCGGCAACCACCAGGGCATAGTCCGGGTGCGATTGCCAGGCCACCAGAATCAGGCACATAGCACTTCCTTTACAACTTGATCGGTCGATGTCTTGGCACAGCACACGACAAGACACCTACAAGACATCGAGATCCACGAACCGTTCCGCCATCCGCTCGCCGCTGACCCACTGCGACAGCCCGCTCTGGTGCCACAGGCCCGCGAGCGTGGCCTCGAAGGCGGGTGGCACATCGGCATAGCATTCCATCCAAGTTTGCAGGCCGGCGCGGGTCTCGGGCCTGCGCATGAGCGTACCACCAATCCCGGTAGCTTCCGCCACCGTTTCCATCCAGCGGTGCCAGTGGGGCAGGGCCTCGACGGCCCGCTCGTCCGGTACCTTGAAGTAGACGTACAGATGATCGCTCATGTCGGCGCTCCGGGGGGATTCAGCCGGCCGCCTCGGCCGCATTCGGCAGCGGCACTTCGTACGGCAGCGCACGCGTGGCCACGGCGGGGCCATCGGCGGCGCCCAGCCGCAGCGCGCCCGCCGCCGCGTCGATCTTCAGTTCCGCCAGCGCGTCCCAGCCGCCCTCGGGCGACGGCGCCGCGTTGACGATCATCCCGCAAGGCTGTTCCGGGTCTTCCGGGCGGAAGATCTCGGCGGCGGCGGCCGGTACCTCGCCCTCGCCATGCAGGCGCCACATGCGCCGCTTGAGCGTGCCGCGATACTGGCTGCGCGCCACCACTTCCTGGCCTGGATAGCAGCCCTTGCGGAAGTTCACGCCGCCAATCAGCTCGAAATTGATCATTTGCGGCACGAACTGCTCCTGCGTCGGCGTGCTGATGCGCGGCACGCCGGACATCACGTCGAGCCAGTCCCAGAACGCCGGCGCGGCGGCGTCGAGGTTGCCGGACAGGGTCTGTTGCAGGGCGGCGATGCGGTCCGCCGGGGCCACGATCTGCCAGCGCGGGGCGCCATCGGCATCGGCCAGACGAATCACGGTGACGCCTTCGGCACTCGCCGCCTGGAGCGGCCCCTGCGGGGCGGGCAGGCCCGCCACGGCGAGCGCGCCAGCAGCAGCCGGGCCGGCCACGCCGAGCACGCCATGCGTGGCGGAAAGATCGGACAGCTTGGCCTTGGCGCGCAGCACGAACATGCTCAGGCGCTTCTGGATGGCCGGCTGGATATCGGCCGAGATCTGCAGGACGATGCCGTCGGCATCGCGCCACATCAGGAAGCTGGCTTGCAGGCGGCCCTTGGGCGAGCAATAGCCGGCCAGCCGCGCGGTGTCGGGGGACAGATCCTCGACGGCGTTGGTCAGCTGGGTGTGCAGGAACGCGGCGGCATCGTCGCCGGCCACGCGGATCAGCCCGACGCCGGCAGGCACGGCAATCACGCCGGTGCGGCGCAGCGATTCAAGGCTCGAAGCCAGGGTGGGAGTTGCGTTGGACATGCAATCAGGCCGGTTGGCGAACAGGTGACGGGGCGCGGCGGCACGCGCAAAGGGGTGCCGTCGCCTCCTCTATATAGGGACGCTTGCCGCCAGGGCAAATCGCAACGTGACGATGCGGGCTCGTGGCGGCGCGGGGCTCCCGGTATTATATGGGGCTGTCGCCATTCCGGCCCGCCGCCTTGCCGATCCCGACCTGACGTTGGGGGCATGGCGTTGGCATCACCCTGGCGTCGCCATTTCACCCATCCTCCATGAAACGTATTGTTCTGCGTCTGGTCGGGGTCCTGCTGGTCTTTGCCCTGGCAGCCGCCGGCGGCTTTGCCTGGTGGGCGCACCAGCCGGTCGGCCTGTCTGCCTCGCCTGTCGAGGTCATCATCAAGCCCAGCTCGGGCGTCGCCAGCGTCGGCCGCCAGATCCAGCGCGGCGGCGTGGCGATGGACCCGCGCCTGTTCCAGCTGCTGGCCCGCATCACCGGCCACGGCGCCGACCTCAAGGCCGGCGGCTACCAGTTCGAGACCGGCATCACGCCGCTCGACATCATCGAGAAGATGGTGAAGGGCGAGGTCACGCACTATGTGGTCACCGTGATCGAAGGCTGGGAGTTCCGCAAGATGCGGGCGGTGGTCGATGCCAACCCGGCGCTGAAGCACGACACGGCGGGCATGTCCGACGCCGACCTGATGAAGGCGATCGGTGCGGCGGAACCGTCACCCGAAGGGCTGTTCTTCCCCGATACCTACCTGTTCGCACGCGGCAGCAGCGACCTCGAGCTGTATCGCCACGCCTACCGCGCCATGCAGAAGCGCCTGAACGAAGCCTGGAACGCGCGCGCGCTGGACCTCCCGTACAAGACCCCGTACGAGGCGCTGGTCATGGCGTCCATCGTCGAGAAGGAAACCGGGCAGGCCGTGGAGCGGCCGATGATCGCCGCCGTATTCATCAACCGGCTGCGCAAGAACATGATGCTGCAGACCGATCCGACCGTGATCTACGGCGTGGGCGAGTCGTTCGACGGCAACCTGCGCAAGAAGGACCTGCTGACGGACACCCCGTACAATACGTACACCCGCACCGGCCTGCCGCCCACGCCGATCGCGCTGCCGGGCATCGCCTCGCTGGCTGCGGCCACCACGCCGGCGCCGTCCGATGCGCTGTACTTCGTGGCGCGTGGCGACGGCAGCAGCCATTTCTCCAATTCGCTTCCCGAACACAATCGCGCGGTAGATAAATACCAGCGCGGCAAATAAGCCTTTCATGCGCGGAAAATTCATTACCTTCGAAGGCATCGACGGCGCCGGCAAGAGCACCCATATCGACTGGGTGGCCGAGCGCCTGCGCGCACGGGCCGATACGGGCCGCGTGGTCACCACGCGCGAGCCGGGCGGCACGCCGCTGGGCGAGGACCTGCGCCAGTTGCTGCTGCACCGGCCGATGCATCTGGAAACCGAGGCGCTGCTGATGTTCGCGGCGCGCCGCGAGCATATCGCCGAGGTCATCGAGCCGGCCCTGGCGCGCGGCGACTGGGTGATCTCGGATCGCTTCACCGACGCCACCTTCGCCTACCAGGGCGGCGGGCGGGGCCTGCCCACCGCGCGGCTGGAAGTGCTCGAGACCTGGGTGCAGGGCGGCCTGCAACCCGACCTGACCCTGCTGTTCGACGTGCCGCTGGAGACCGCCAGCGCGCGGCTGGCCGGCGCACGTTCGCCAGACAAGTTCGAGGCCGAATCGCGCGCCTTCTTCCAGCGCACGCGTGACGAATACCTGCGCCGCGCGGCAGCGGCCCCGGAGCGCTTCCGCGTCATCGACGCCACGCGCGCCATCGAAGAAATTCGCGTAACGCTCGAGGAAATCATTGCAAGTCTTTGATTTGGATGGCCTATATGGCGGTGATGATGTCCGCTTGCCACCCTCCGACAATACATGAGCGACCCCCGCTAACTAACTGAATCGGCATGCTTTATCCCTGGCAACGAGAAGACTGGCAACGACTGGCCGCGCTGCGCCCCCGGCTGCCGCACGCGATGCTGCTGCATGGCCAGCAAGGCATAGGCAAGCGGGACCTGGCGCTGCATTTCGCCCAGGGCCTGCTGTGCGAGTCGCCGCTTGCCGATGGCCAGCCGTGCAATACCTGCGGGGCCTGCCACTGGTTCAGCCAGGGCAACCATCCCGATTTCACGGTGGTGCGCCCCGAGGCGCTCGATGCGAGCGGCGAGGCGGACGGCGAGGCTGAGGGCGGCGCCAAGAAAAAGGCGCCGAGCAAGATCATCCGCATGGAGCAGGTGCGCGCGCTGATCGAGGCCGTGGGCGTGGGCACGCACCGGGCCGGGCTGCGCGTGGTGGTGGTCTATCCGCTGGATGCCCTGCAGACCGAAGGCGCGAACGCGCTGCTGAAGACGCTCGAGGAGCCGCCGCCGTCCACCGTGTTCCTGCTCGTGACCGACCGCCTGGATCGCGTGCTGCCGACCATCCTGTCCCGCTGCCGCCAGTTTTCCGTCGAGCGCCCCACGGCAGGCGCCGCGCTCGACTGGCTGCGCAGCCAGGGCGTGGCCGATGCCGAGGCGCAACTGGCGCTGGCCGGCGGATCGCCGCTGACGGCGCTCCACGCCGCCGAGGCCGAGGAGCAGCCGATGCAGCGCTGGCTGGTCTCGCAACTGGGCACGGGCGCCGCGTTCGACGCACTGGCGGCCGCCGAGCAACTCCAGAAGCTGCCGGTGCCGGCCGTGCTCGGCACGCTCCAGCGCTGGACCTATGACCTGCTGGCGCTCTGCGTCGGCACCGGCGCGGTCCGCTATTTCCCGAAGGAGCAGGCGGCGCTGGCGCGTTGTGCCGGCGCCACCGATGCCCACCGCCTCCAGGCGTTCGGCGCGCGGCTGGTCGGCCATCGGCGCAACGAGAACCATCCGTTGGCTGCGCGCCTCGTCATGGAGTCCGTTTTCCTCGATTACCGGCATTTGTTCCAGGGAAGTGCCGCCGGGCGATAGGAATCGGGCGCTGCCCGTGGTAAAAGCTAACGCAGTCAAGCTGTCGATTTGTCAAACGCGCCAAATAGCGCCGCACCAAGCGGCCAGGGCGCAACGCAAAACAGGGGTCAAACCATGAATGCACCAGTCACCGGGGCGCCCGTGCGTCCGGCCGCAGCCGCAGCACCCGCCGCACCCGCAGCACCCGCCACCGTGCCGGGCCAACCTGCCACGGCGGGCGCCGCACAACGGCCGAACGTACTGTCGCTGTCGATCAAGGACCAGGCGGGGCTGTACGCGGCCTACATGCCGTTCCTGACGCGCGGCGGTATCTTCGTGCCGTCCAACCGGCCATTCCGGATTGGCGAGCAGGTGTTCCTGGTGCTGTCCCTGCTGGACCGCCCGCAGAAATACCAGGTGCAGGGCACGGTGGCGTGGATCACGCCGGCCGGTACGCCGATGAAGACCCCCGGCGTGGGTGTGCATCTGCCCGAGGACGACAACGGCCGCAACCTGCGCCGTGCCGTGGAGGAAATCCTGGGCAAGGCCATCGATTCCGGACGGCCGACCCAGACCTTGTAGCAATCTAATCATCTACGCGAAGTCTGCTTCGCAAGTATTTGTTATTCATGCGAATTTCCGATTTCATCCTGCGCCTGGCCACGCCGGCCGACCTGCCCGGCATCGTCGAGATCTATAACAGTACGGTGCCATCGCGCATGGTCACGGCGGATACGGAGCCGGTGAGCGTGGCGTCCCGCCAGGCGTGGTTCGACGCCCATCAGCCGGCGCGTCGCCCGCTGTGGGTGTGCGAGGATGCCGAGGGGCGCATGGCCGGCTGGCTCAGTTACTCGGATTTCTATGGCCGTCCGGCCTATGGGGCGACAGCCGAGCTGTCGATCTACCTGCACGCGGACCGCCGCGGGCAGGGGCTGGGGCGCTATCTGCTGGAGCAGGCCATCGTCCATGCCCCGAAGGTGGGCGTGACCACGCTGCTCGGTTTCATCTTCGGCCACAACACGCCGAGCCTGGCCCTGTTCGAGCGCCATGGCTTTGCCCGCTGGGGCGACCTGCCGCGCGTGGCGGTGCTGGATGGCGTTGAGCGCGATCTCGTGATCGTCGGCCGCCGGCTCGACTGACCCGCATCCAGAGACTGACGATGTTCGTTGATTCCCACTGCCATATCGATTTCCCCGAGCTGTCCGAGCGGCTGCCGCAGCTGCTCGAGAACATGAAGGCCAACCAGGTCACCCATGCGCTGTGCATCTCGGTGACGCTGGAGGACTTCCCGCGCGTGCTGGCGCTGGCCGAGCAGCATCCGAACCTGTACGCCTCGGTGGGCGTGCACCCGGACTACGAGGAGGGCGAGGACCCCACGCTCGAGCGCCTGCTGGCACTGTCCGCGCATCCGCGCGTGGTGGGCACCGGCGAGACCGGGCTCGACTACTACCGGCTCAATGGCCGCAGCATCGCCGACATGGAATGGCAGCGCGAGCGCTTCCGCACCCATATCCGCGCCGCCAGGCAGACCGGCAAGCCGCTGATCATCCATACCCGCTCGTCGGCGGACGACACGCTGCGCGTGATGCGCGAGGAAAATGCGCGCGAAGCCGGCGGTGTGATGCACTGCTTTACCGAAACCTGGGATGTGGCGAAACAGGCACTCGACGAGGGCTTCCATATCTCGTTCTCGGGCATCGTTACGTTCAAGAGCGCGGCAGACCTCCAGGCAACCGCCAGGAAGGTGCCGCTGGACCGCATACTGATCGAGACCGATTCGCCCTATCTGGCGCCGGTGCCGTATCGCGGCAAGACCAACGAGCCGGCCTGGGTGCGCCATGTGGGCGAGTTCATCGCCCAGTTGCGCGGCGTGCCGGTGGAAACCATTGCCGAACAGACAGCGGATAATTTCTTCCGTCTCTTCAAGCACATAGACAGGAATGCTCATGCTTGACATGAAGATTGTGCGCGGCGTTGTGGCCGCCCTGATGCTGGGCGCCGCCACGGCAAGCTGGGCCGCCCCGGCGGACGACATGCGCAAGGCCGTGGAATTCGACGATGCCAACACGGTGCAGAAGCTGCTGGCGCGCGGCGTGGACCCGAACCTGACCGATGCCCGGGGCAACCCGATGCTGGTGGTGGCGCTGCGCGAGAAATCGATCAAGGTCGCCACGGTGCTGATCAAGGCCAAGAACATCGACTTCGACAAGACCAACCCGGCTGGCGAGAACGCGCTGATGATGGCCAGCCTGCAGGGCGAGCTGGACATGGTGAAGCTGATGGTCGACGGCGAAGAGGCCGAGATCAACAAGAAGGGCTGGGCGCCGCTGCACTACGCGGCCTCCAACGGCCATAACGAAGTGGTGAAGTACCTCGTCGATCACGCCGCCTATATCGATGCGGAAAGCCCCAACGGCACCACGCCGCTGATGATGGCCGCGCGCGGCGGGCATATCGACACCGTGAAGCTGCTGCTGGATGAGGGCGCGGACCTGCGCCTGAAGAACCAGCAGAGCATGACCGCGATCGACTTTGCCGAGCAGTACAACCAGAAGGAGATTGCCGACGGGCTGAAGTCCCGCTGGCAGAAGCTCTATGGCGCGGTGCCGGCCCCGGCACCGAAGCCGGTGCCCTACAACCCCTCGGGCAGCCCGGGCGCACCGAACAAGCAGCCGCAGCCCAAGCCGTACTGAGCGGTACTGAGCGGTACTGAGCGGTACTGGGCCGTACTGAGCCGGCGCCAGCCGGTTCAGGGGAATTCCGATTCCGTGATGGTCACGCTCTTCGACTTGCCCATCACGCTGTAGAGCGTGAGCGTGTTGTTGGCGAAGCTCGTGCCGTTGGCCTCCTGGATCTCCTTGAGGTCGAAGCGCTCGGAACGGAAGATCTCCCCGGAGTCGAGGCTCCGGTAGCGCACGTCGTAACGGCCGGGCGCAATATTCTCCATCGTGAACATCGACCCGCTGCGCACGAAGCTTGTGCGTACGGGAATCGCCGCGTCACCCTCGATCGATACCAGTTTCAGGAACACATCGGACAAATTGCGCGTGTTATCCACGGTCACCGTGGAGAGCCCGTTGCTGTTCAGCACCGGATAGCCGGCCAGATAGCCCGAGCGGCTCGGCCACGGCATGCCGCGCGGCGTGTTGGCGGGCCGGCTGTAGCGGGGCGGCTGAGGCGGGAAGGCTTCCTCGGCGCGGGCCGGCTTGACCAGCGCGACGGGGGTGTCGGCGGCCGAGCTGGCGCTGGGCGTCCAGTCGCCAAGCAGGACCACGATGCTGGCCCCCACCGCGATATAGAGCAGGAACGCCAGATGGGCCGGCAGTGGCTGGCCGCGCGGGGGCGGGCCATCGGGCCGGGGTTCGGGTTTGGGGCGGAAACGGGTCTTTTCGCCGCGCGAGGGGCGGGCTTCCTCGGCTTTCTGCGAAGTTTTGCTGCCAGCGCTGCGCGCGGAGGCACCCTGGGCGGACGCACCGCCGGCCTTGGCACCCCCAGCCGTCCCGGAAGCACCGCTGGCGGCACGAGGCTGCCGGGGCTGGGCCTGCGGGCGCGCCGTCTGGGGCCGCGCGGTGCCCGGCGCGGGGCGCGGCGGCGCCTCGCGGCGGCGGGCGCGCATGGCCTCGATCCGCTCCTGCTCCACGATCCACTGGTCATGCTCCGCGCGCCGGCCGGGGTCGCTCAGGACGTCATAGGCCACGTTCAGCAGCCGCATGATGCGATTGGCTTCCTCGCCGTCCGCGTGGCGATCGGGATGATATTTCTGGCTAAGCGACTTGTACGCGGCCCGGATTACTTCCTGGGGCGCGTCGCGGGATACCTTGAGGTTGTCGTAATGGGTATGCATCAAGCAGGAAAGACGCAATAGCGGAGGCCGACAACAATTAACGGCAGAATTCCGGATGTTTCAAGGTATAGCGGCCCGGCCCGGCCGTGTATGCCGGTTGGGCAACAGATGGGCAGCCCCCGGTAACGCCGGCTGGCCCTGGAGAGTATCCAGCAGCCGCTGCATGGCCGTGTCGATCTCTTCGATGCTGAGGCCGCCGTAGCCCATCAGCAGCCCCGCGCGCGGCGGCCGCCCGGCGAACATGCCGCCGATGCCGTAGAGGCCGATCGACGCCGCTCCCGCCCGGGCGATGAACGCGGCCTCGTCAGGCGGCTTCTTGCCGTTCGGACGGATTTCGGCCACCAGATGGATGCCGGCTGACGTCGGCAGCGGGGCCAGCCACGGCGACAGTTCGTGATCGAGCCAGCGCCGCAGCGCCGCGCGCCGCGCCGCGTACTCCTTGTGCATGCGCCGCAGGTGCTTGGCGAAGTAGCCGTCGAGCATGAACTTGGCCAGCGCGGTCTGGGTGAGCGTGCAACTGTGCCAGTCGCCGGTCTGCTTGGCCCGGCGCAGCGCCTGCGCCAGCGAGGCGGGCGGAATCAGGTAGCCGATGCGCAGCTCCGGAAAAATGGTCTTCGAGAACGTGCCCACATAGGCGACAACGCCGTCATGGTCGAGGCTCTTGAGCGAATCCATCGGCCGGCCCTCGAAGCGGAATTCACCGTCGTAGTCGTCCTCCACGATCAGCGCGCCGCGCCGCTGCGCCCAGTCGAGCAGTGCCAGCTGGCGCTCCAGGCTCATCGGCATGCCGAGCGGAAACTGGTGCGAGGGCGTGACATAGATCAGGCGCGCGTCCGCGGGCAGGGCGCTGACCACGATGCCGTCCGCGTCCACGGGCACCGGCACCACCCGCGCGCCCGCCGCCTTGAAGCTCATGCGGGCAGGCGGATAGCCGGGATCTTCCATCGCCACCACGTCGCCGGGCCGCAGCACCACGCGCCCCAGCACGTTCAGCGCCTGCTGGGCGCCCTGGGTCATGATCACGTCATGCCAGTTGCTGACCACGGCGCGGCTGAGGGCCAGGTAGCGCGACACGGCCAGCCGCAACTCCGGCTCGCCGGCCGGGTCGCGGTAGCCGGCCGGTGCGCGTGCCTGCACGCGTACCGCATGGCTCACGCAGCGGCGCCATTGGTCGAACGGGAACAGGCGCTTTTCGGTCACGCCGCCCATGAAGTCGTACTGGGGCGAGACGCCCTCCTGGCGCATCGGCAGCGCGTCCGGCATCGATTCCCAGAGCGGGTCTGCCGGCTGCAACGCCGTGGCGTGCGTGGGCAGGTTGCCGCGCCGGGTCATGGTCGCCGCCACGAAGGTGCCCTCGCCGGTGCGCGAGCGCAGATAGCCCTCGGCGGTCAGCCGCTCGAAGACATCGAGTGTTGTCTTCCGGGAAACACCAAGTTGCGTGGCAAGCTCGCGCGTCGATGGGAGCCGCTCGCCCGGTGCCAGACGGCCGTCGAGAATGCCGGCGCGCAACTGGCGATAAATCTGACTGGCCAGGCCGTGGCGGCCTTCGATGGTCAAGTGGACGTTCATGATGGGGCGGGGGGCGAGTGATCGGTCGGAAACCGCGCGCTGGCAAGCGCTGGCGCCATTCTAGTTAAGTTGCATCTTTGATGCAATTTAAGGTAATTCGGTAAAACCGGGCTGCAAGGGCAGGGGGCCGAAGCGGCCATCTTCCGGACGATCGCCTCGCATGGGTGCCCCGATTCAGTGCCCTCTGCGCGCCCCCTGTGCACCTCCTGTGCGTAACGCGCCTGCAACGTCCGGCGGCGGTGGTCACCCAAAAATCTCAGGAAGTGGCTATGGGCGCCAAATCGCCCCGTGCGTAATCTGCGCAGGACTCGTCTCATGCCCTGCCGGCAATGCCATGAATACCATCGCCATTCTGCTCTCCGCGTTCCTGCTTTCGGTGATCGCGCTGGCGGCCTTTATCTGGAGCATGCAGAAGGGCCTGTTCGATACTTCACCAGCCGCCGCGCGGGTGATCTTTGCCGACGGCGAGGCCGGGCAGCCCGAGGATCCCGCCTCGGCGCACCTGACGCCGGGCATGGACGACCCCTCGCGCGATGCTGCCGATGCATCTTCCGCGCCAGTCGTGTTCCTGTTCATCTGCTGCGCCATGGTGTGGCTGGTGGTGGCGTCGATGGCCGGGCTCACCGCCTCGATCAAGCTGCACGAACCGGACCTGCTCGCCAGCGTGCCCTGGCTGTCCTTCGGCCGCATTCGCACCATCCACCTGAATGCCGTGGCCTACGGCTGGGCGCCAATGGCCGGGCTGGCCATCGCCCTGTTCCTGCTGCCCCGACTGCTCAAGACGGCGCTGGTGGGCGCGCGCTGGGCGGTGCTGGGCGCGGCGGTGTGGAATGCGGGGCTGATTGCCGGCATCGGCAGCATTGGCGCGGGGATTTCCGATGGCATGGAGTGGCTCGAGATTCCCTGGCAGGTGGACATCCTGTTCGTGGTGGGCGGCGCCTTCGTGGGCGTGCCGCTGGTGCTGACGCTGGTCAACCGGAAGGTGGATCACCTCTACGTGTCGGTCTGGTACATGGGCTGCGCGCTGTTCTGGTTCCCGGTGCTGTTCCTGGTGGCCAACGTGCCCGGTGTGCACTTCGGCGTGGAGCAGGCCACCATGAACTGGTGGTTCGGCCATAACGTGCTGGGGCTGTTCTACACGCCGTTGGCGCTGGCTTCCATCTATTACTTCCTGCCCAAGATCATTGGCCAGCCGGTCAGGTCGTACGGGCTCTCGCTGCTGGGCTTCTGGGCGCTGGCGTTCTTCTACGGGCAGGTGGGAGGCCACCACCTCGTGGGCGGGCCGGTGCCGGGGTGGCTGATCACGCTGTCCATCGTGCAAAGCATGATGATGCTGATTCCGGTGATCGCGTTCTCCATCAACCAGCACCAGACGCTGCGTGGCAACTTCCGCCGGCTGATCGACTCGCCGACGCTGCGTTTCGTCACCTTCGGCGGGATGATGTACACGCTGAGTTCCATCCAGGGCTCGTTCGAGGCGCTGCGCGCGGTCAACCGCGTGGCCCACTTCACGCACTACACGGTGGCCCACGCCCATCTGGGGCTGTACGCCTTCGTCAGCTTCGCGTTCTTTGGCGCGCTGTACTTCATCGTGCCGCGCGTGACCGGCCGCGAATGGCCGTACCGCTGGATGATCTATATGCACTTCTGGCTCGCGGCGGGCGGCATCGGCATCTATTTCGTCTTCCTGAGCATTGGCGGCTGGCTGCAGGGGCTGGCCATGCTGGACGCGGCGCGGCCGTTCATGGACTCGGTCGCCGTGACCCTGCCTTACCTGCGCGCCCGCTCGCTGGGCGGGGCGCTGATGCTGGCGGGCCACCTGTTCTTCGTGACGAACTTCGTCTGCGCGATCTTCGGCCTCGGGCCCAATCGTGACCGCCCGGCGCTGTTCCACCAGGGCCGCCAGCGCAAAACCAGCCAGCCGGGCCAAAAACCTGCCGAGGGAGTCTGAACCGTGAACAATGAAAGCGCCCTGCTGGCGGGGGGCATGACCATGCTGGCGCTGGCCACCAGCGCGCTGGTCGTCCTGCCGTATCTGCAACTCCAGGACGTCAAGCCCACCGAAGGCACCAAGCCCTATACCGCCGCGCAACTGCGCGGGCGGGAGGTCTATATCGCCAACGGCTGCATCTACTGTCATTCCCAGCAGCCGCGCGACAGCGCCTACGCGCCGGACGACAAGCGCGGCTGGGGCCGCGTGGCCGTGGCCGGCGACTATTACTACGACAAGCCGCACCTGCTGGGCACCATGCGGACCGGGCCGGACCTGATGAATATCGGCGTGCGCCAGCCCGGCGCCGACTGGCACCTCGGGCACCTGTACCAGCCGCGCGCCTACGTGAGCGGCAGCATCATGCCGAGCTATCCGTACTTGTTCGATGTGAAGGATGCGCCGGAGCCGGGCGACAAGCCGGTGACGCTGCCCCCGGGCTACGCGCCGCCGGGCAAGGTGGTGGTGCCAACCGCCGCCGCGTCTGACCTGGTGGCCTATCTCCAGTCGCTGAACCGCACCGGGGCGGTGTTGCCGCCCGCCGGCGGCGAGTCGAACCCGCGATAAGTACACGACAAGCGTATCCGCAGAGGAAACAGATGGCAGATCCATCGGAAGAACGGCAGGCCGCCGCGGCGCGTGCCCGCGAGAATGCCGATCCGCACGAGAACCGCGCGCCGATTCCCCGCTACGTGCTGGCCATGGTGGCGGCACTGGTGGCGTGGGGGGCGTTCTATATCGTGACGTCCGAGAGCGAGCAGCCCTCGGCGCTGGGCGACAGCCGCACCCTGGCCGACCTGCAAGGCAAGCCCAAGGGTGCCGGCGGCGGCGCCGTGGATGGCGCGGCGGTGTTCCAGGCCCGCTGCGTGGCCTGCCATCAGGCCACCGGGCAGGGTTTGCCGGGCGTGTTCCCGCCGCTGGCGGGCTCGGAATGGGTGGTGGGGCAGGAGGCGCGCCTGGCGTCCATCGTGCTGCGTGGCGTGACCGGCAAGCTGACCGTCAAGGGCACCGCCTACAACGGGGCGATGCCGGCCTTCGCGGACCAGTTGTCCGATGCCGAAATCGCTGCCGTGCTGACCCATGTGCGCAGCCAGTGGGGCAATACCGCTGGCCCCGTGACGGCGGAAGCCGTGGCCGCCGCGCGCACCCAGACCGCCACCATGGCGGCGCCGTTCGATGGTGACGCGGCGCTCGGCAGCCCGGGTGGCTAGCCTCGCCCACCGTGTTAAGCCCGCGCGCCCGCGCGGGTCTCCGGCTGTGCTGATGGTGCTGGCGGTGCTCTGCCTGGTGCTCGTGCTGGGCGCCAGCGGCCTCTGGGCCATCACGCATGGCCTGACGGCCTGGACGCTTGACCAGCGCCGCGAGGCGCGCATCGCCGCGCACCAGATGCGCCTGCCGCCCATCGCGGTGCATGACCAACTGGGCCAGCCGCACCGGCTTTTCGGCGAATTACCAGCCGAAGGGCCAGCCGAGGGTGCTCGCGCCGTGTATCTCGTCGATGCCATCTACACCCGCTGCCAGACCGTGTGCCGCGCGCTCGGGGCCGCGTTCGCCCAGCTATCGCGCCAGCTGGAGGCGGACGGCATGACCGGCCGGATCGGCCTGATCTCGCTGTCTTTCGATCCGCGTGACACCGGCGCCGATCTGGCCGGCTACGCCCGCGAGCACGGCGCCAGGCCGCCGCAATGGCGGGTGGCTGCGCCGGACGCGCCCGCCGCCATGCAGGCGCTGCTGCGCGAGGCCGACATCATCGCCATTCCGGACGGCTTCGGCGGCTTCGTCCACAACGGCGGCCTGCAGGTGGTGGATGCGCGTGGCGTGGTGCTGGGCAGCTTCGCGCTGGAAGACTTCCACGCGGCCTATGCGCTGGCCCAGCGCCATGCCTTGGCGGGTGGAGCCGGGCGATGAGAATCGTCCGGCCTCTGGCGCTGGTCGCCGTCTTTGTCACCCTGGCCGTACCAGCGCTGCGGGAGCCCCTGGAAGCCTCGATGGCCCTGCAAATGCTGGCGCTGCTGCCGGGCGTATTCGCCGCCGGCTGGCTGTCCGCGCGGCTGGCCCCGGCGCGCTGGCAGGCCCGGGCGATGGCGGCGCTGCGGCCGCACGCGCTGAGCCTGCTGGTAGTGGCGGCCCTCGGCTACGGGCTGTGGATGCTGCCGATTGCACTGGACCTCGCGCGGCTGTCGCCGGCGGTCAATGCCGCCAAATTCGCTACGGTGTTCGTGGCCGGCTTGTCAACTGGCATCGCGCTCCGCGTGGCGGCGTGGCCGCTGGTGTTGTTCTTCGGCGGCAACATGGTCTGGATGGGCCTGACCTTCGGTATGCTCTTCATCGACGCACCCGCGCGCCTGTGCGCGAGCTACCTGATCGACGACCAGCGCATGGCCGGTGTCGGGCTGGTGGCGGGGTCGGCCGGGGTTGGGGTCTGGCTGCTGGCCTGGGTGGTGCGTCGTGCAGGATGGTCGAATTCGGAAGATTCCGAAAAAACCGCTAAAGATTGGCCGGCGATTGCCGTTAACGCGGGCCAAAAGGGTCTTACACAAAAGGGTCGCAAACAACAACTGCGTGCCGCGGCAACGACCGTGGCGCCGGACAAGGGGCCTGACAGAGCCCCGGATTGACGGGTTCGCGGAGACATCCGCACCCATTTCAAGGGACAAGTGCATGCTGAGAAGAATTCGAGCGGAACAGCTCCAGGTGGGCATGTTCGTGGCCAGGCTGGGCGGACCCTGGATCAACCACCCGTTCTGGCGCTCGCGTTTCCTCGTCACCAGCGACGACCAGGTCACGCAGATCCAGTCGGCCAACGTGCAGGATGTGTGGATCGACATCCTCAAGGGCCGCAACCTCCCCACGCCGGCCGCGCCGGAGATGATGGAGGCCGACCTTTCCGACGACGATCCCGAGGCCAGTTTCGAGGAGGAACTGGAGCGCGCGCGCGAGCTGATCAAGAGTGGTCGCTCCTTGGTAGGCAACATGTTCAGCGATGTGCGCATGGGCCGCGCGCTGGAGACCGCCGGGGCGCTGCTGCTGGTGGATTCGGCGTCGCTGTCGCTGTCGCGCCATTCCCAGGCGCTGCTGGCCATGGCCCGGCTCAAGGCCAAGGACGACTACACCTACCTGCACTCGTTCTCCGTGTGCGCGCTGATGATTGCCGTGGGCCGCACGCTCAAGCTGCCCGATGGCGAGGTCCGTGAACTCGGGCTGGCCGGGCTGGTGCACGACATCGGCAAGCTGACGCTGCCCGATTCGCTGCTGCACAAGGCCACCGACCTCACGCCGGCCGAGGAAGAGCAGATGCGTCGCCACCCGTCGGCGGGCTACCGCATCCTCAACGAGGCGCGCCTGTACACCAATATCCCGCTCGACGTCTGCGTGCACCACCACGAGCGCGTGGACGGGCGCGGCTACCCGTTCGGGCTGGTCGAGCACGAGATCAGTGTGCACGCCAAGATCGCGGCGATCTGCGATACCTATGACTCGCTGACCTCGCCCCGGCCCAACCATCAGGCCTGGGCGCCGGCGCGCGCGGTGGAGTACATCGCCGTGCGCGTGGACACGCTGTTCGACCGCCGGGTATTCAAGGCGTTTACGCGCACGGTGGGCATCTACCCGCTTGGCACGGTGCTGCGGCTGCGCTCCAGCCGGCTGGGCGTGGTGTGCGGCCAGAACGAGGACGAGCCGCTGCGGCCCCGCGTGATGACGTTCTACAACGTGGCGGCGTCCCAGGCGGTGCCGCCGCAGGTCATCGACCTGTCCCACAGCGAGGACACCGTGGTGGCCTTCGAGGACGCGCGCCAGTGGGGCTATACCGACGAGCAGCTGATGGCGATGTACGCGCCACACGGGTGAGGGTGGGCATCGACGATCAACCGATCGAGAATCGGCCGTGAGACGATTCTGAAAACGGCAGGCGGGGGCGAGAAAGCCGTCGCGGCGGGGCGGGTGGCTAGTACACTTGGCGCTTGTTTGTTGACCGACCTGCCTGCCGCATGAATTTCGATGCCCTGCTGGACCTGTTCCAGCAACGCCTTCCCGCCCACCCCTCGGCCCAGATTGCGCTCTATGTGCTGGCGCTCGGCGTGATTGCCGCGCTGGCCCAGTGGCTGATCGCGCGCGTGGCGGGCCGCCTGGTCTACCGGGTGCTGAGCCTGTCCGGCCACCGCAACTGGGCCGCGGCGCTGCTGCGCCACCGCATTTACCGCCGGCTTGGCTACGCCATCTTCCTGGCGGTAATCGCGCTCGGCATCGGCGAGGTGCCCAACCTCGGCCGTTTCTCGCAACTGATTGAGCGGCTGGCCCATGCCGGCACGTGGGTCAGCGTGTTCCTGATGCTGTCCGGGGTGTTCTCGGCCTGGCAGACCGTGTTCGCGGGCAGCCAGCGGGCGCAGACGCGCTCGATCAAGGGCTACGTGCAGGTGGCCCAGCTCGCGCTGTGGCTGGTCTGCGGCGTGCTGGTGCTGTCGATCCTGATCGACCGCTCGCCGCTCTGGATGCTCTCCGGCCTGGGCGCGCTCTCGGCGGTGCTGCTGCTGGTTTTCAAGGACACGCTGCTGTCGCTGGTGGCCAGCACGCAGCTGACCACCAACGACATGCTGCGCATCGGCGACTGGATCGAGATGCCGCAGTCCAATGCCGATGGCTTCGTGATGGACATCGCGCTGCACACGGTCAAGGTCAAGAACTGGGACAACACGGTCACCACGGTGCCCACCTACAAGCTGTTCTCAGAGAGCTACCGCAACTATCGGCACATGTTCGAGTCCGGCGCGCGGCGCATCAAGCGGACGCTGCGCATCGACGCCACCAGCGTGCGCTTCCTGGAGGATGAGGAGCTGCACGCGCTGATGCGCTTCCGGCTGCTGCACGACTACCTGGAGATCAAGCAGGCCCAGGTGGCGCAGGCCAACCTTACCCTGAGCGGCCCGGACGACGACCCGGTGAACCGGCGCCGGCTGACCAATGTGGGCACGTTCCGCGCCTACGGCATGGCCTACCTGCGCGCCCATCCCGAAATCCACCACGATCTGCTGCTGAACCTGCGCATGATGGAGCCTGATTCGCAGGGCATTCCCATCGAGGTCTACTGCTTCACCACGCTGACCGGCTGGACGGACTACGAGCGCATTCAGGGCGATATTTTCGACCACCTGCTGGCGATCCTGCCGGAGCTGGGGCTGCGGCTGTACCAGGCGCCGTCCGGCGCGGACCTGAGCGGGCTGCGGGCCAACCCGGTGCTCGGCGCGCAGCATGCGGCACTTGCCGTGGCGGCGGCGGATGCACGGGCGTAGCAACGTCAATTGATCGAAAACATCAGACTTTGCAGCAAGCTTGCACGCGATCAACCCGCGCGCAGATACCCCGGCTCCGGATTGGCATGTCCTTGTCCCATCGACTAGCCTGTTTATCTGCGGCAACCGTCGGGAGTGCGTCATGGCAAGCATGCAAGCGTTGGTCTTCAAGGGGCCCGGACAGATCGAACTCCGGGAAAAGCCGATTCCAGAGGTGGGGCCGACCGATGCGCTGATCCGCATCACGACCACCACCATCTGCGGCACGGATGTCCACATCCTCAAGGGCGAGTATCCGGTCAAGCCGGGCCTGACCATCGGCCATGAACCGGTCGGCGTGATCGAGAAGCTTGGCAGCGTGGTGACCGGCTACCGGGTGGGCCAGCGCGTGATTGCCGGGGCGATCTGTCCGAGCTTTCATTCCTACGCGTGCCAGGACGGGCGGCCTTCGCAGGATGGCCAGGCGCACGGCCATGGCTACAAGCCGATGGGCGGCTGGCGCTTCGGCAACACCATCGACGGCACCCAGGCCGAATACGTGCTGGTGCCCGATGCCCAGGCGAACCTCTCGCCCATTCCGGACGGCCTGACCGATGAACAGGTGCTGATGTGCCCGGACATCATGTCCACGGGCTTTGCCGGGGCGGAGCAGGCCAACATCAAGATTGGCGATGCGGTGGCGATTTTCGCCCAGGGGCCGATCGGGCTCTGCGCCACGGCTGGCGCGCGGCTGTGCGGCGCGGGGATGATTATCGTGGTGGATGGGCTCGACGAGCGTCTGGCCATCGCGCAGAAGATGGGCGCGGATGCCGTGGTGAACTTCCGCAAGGTGGACGTCGTGGCGGAGATCCTGCGCCTGACCGGGGGGCGGGGCGTGGACGCCTCCATCGAGGCGCTCGGCACGCAGGCCACCTTCGAGGCGGCGCTGCGCGTGCTGAAGCCGGGTGGCACCTTGTCGAGCCTGGGCGTCTATTCGAGCGACCTGCGTATTCCGCTCGATGCCTTCGCCGCCGGGCTGGGCGACCATCGCATCGTGACGTCGCTGTGCCCGGGCGGCAAGGAGCGGATGCGGCGGCTGATGCAGGTGATCGAGACCAATCGCCTCGACCTCGGGCCGATGGTGACCCACCGGTTCCCGCTGTCACGCATCGTCGAGGCGTACGACCTGTTCTCGAATCAGCGTGACGGCGTGCTGAAGGTCGCCATCACGCCTTGACCGGCGTAGTCCCTCAGTCCCTCAGTCCCTCAGTCCTTGCGCGGCTTGACGCGGCTGGCTGCATCCTTGGCGCGCGCGCGGGCCACGTCCACGTTTTCGGCGTAGGCCAGCGCCACGCCCATGCGGCGGCGCTCGAAGCTCTCCGGCTTGCCGAACAGGCGCAGTTCGGTCTGCGGCACGCGCAGCGCGTCGTCCACGCCGTCGAAGACGATGCCCTGGGCTTCCACGCCGCCGTAGATCACGGCGCTGGCGCCGGGGCTCTTGAGCGCCGTACTGACCGGCAGGCCGAGGATGGCGCGGGCGTGGAGTTCGAACTCGTTCTGCCATTGGGTGATCATCGTCACCATGCCGGTGTCGTGCGGACGCGGGCTGACCTCGCTGAACCAGACCTGCTCGCCCTTGACGAACAGTTCCACGCCGAACAGCCCCTGGCCGCCGAGGTCGGCCGTCACCGCGCGGGCGATGTGCTGCGCCGTTGCGAGGGCCTGCGGATGCATCGGGTGGGGCTGCCAGCTTTCCACGTAGTCGCCGCTGACCTGCACATGGCCGATCGGCTCGCAGAATTGCGTTTCCACCTGGCCATCGGCGCCCACGGCGCGCACGGTCAGCAGGGTGATTTCGTAGTCGAAGTCGATGAAGCCTTCCACGATCACACGGCCGTGGCTCACGCGGCCGCCGGCCATGGCGTAGTCCCAGGCGGCCTTGACGCCCTCGGGGCCGTCGATCTTGCTCTGGCCCTTGCCGGAGCTGCTCATCACCGGCTTGACCACGCACGGGTAGCCGATGCCGCCGTCGATGGCGGCCTGGAGTTCCTCGAGCGAATCGCAGAACTTGTACGGGCTGGTCGGCAGGGCCAGCGTCTCGGCGGCCAGGCGGCGGATGCCCTCGCGGTCCATGGTCAGCCGTGCGGCACGGGCGGTGGGAATCACGCGGACCACGCCGGCGGCTTCCAGCGCCTCCAGCATCGGGGTGGCGATGGCTTCGATCTCGGGCACCACCAGATCCGGGCGCTCGGCCTCGATCAGGGCCTTCAGCTGCTCGCCGTCGCTCATCGTGATGGTGCGGGCATGGTGCGCCACCTGCTGGCCCGGCGCATTCTCGTAGCGGTCCACGGCGATGGTTTCCACGCCCAGCCGTTGCAGTGCGATCAGCACTTCCTTGCCGAGCTCGCCGGAGCCGAGCAGCATCACTTTGGTGGCGGAGGGGGAGAGGGGCGTTCCGAGGGTGGTCATGGCGGGGCGAAGGTCTGGGGTGAACGGGTAAAGACCGCGATTGTATACGCGGCAGGATCGGCGCTCCAAGCGGCCCAAAGCAAAACGCCCTGCCAGGGCAGGGCGTTTCATAGGTGGCGCATCCGACTCACTACGCGCCTCAGGTCAGCTTAGTACGCGATCTTCGCGGTCAGGCTGACGGCACGTGGGTCCGCCGGCTGGACGTAGCCAGCGTACTGGAAGCCCCAGTAGCGCTTGTTGGCCAGGTTGGTCAGTGCGGCGCGCAGCGTCAGCTCCTTGCCGGCCACGCGGGTGCTGTACGAGGCACCCAGGTTGAACACCGTGTAGCCGCCTGCCGTCAGGTCGCCCTCGGGGCGGACCTTGGTGGTACCCGTGTACTTGCCGTCGAGGCCAACCTTCAGGCCCGGCACGAACGGCACGCGGTAGCTGATCCGGCCCGTCAGGATCCAGTTCGGGGCACCGGCCACGCGGTTGCCGATGTTCAGCTGGCCCTGGTCGTAATAGCTGTCCAGGTACATCGCGCTGCCGCCTACTTCCCACTGGGAGCCGATCCGCGTGCTGCCCGCCATCTCCACACCCTGGTAGATCGACTTGCCGTCCTGGACGAACACCGGCAGCGTGCCGCCGTCGTTGCGGCCGAATTCCGTACGTTGCTCGATGCGGAACAGCGCTGCCGTACCGGTCCAGAGGCCCTGGTCCGTCTTGGCGCCCACTTCGTACTGGCGGCTCTTGGCCGGCGTCAGCGCGGCGCCGGCGTTGGAGTAGAACGACGAGACGATGCCGCCACCGTCGAACGACTCCACGTAGCTGGCGTACAGCGTGGTGCTCGGCATCGGCTTGAACATGATCGCCGCGGTGGGCGTGATCAGGCCGTTCTTGGTGAAGTTGGTGTTGCCGCCCGTGGTGCCCGGGAAGCCGTAGCCGTTCTGCTCGTAGTTGGTGACACGCAGGCCGCCCAGCACCGACCATTTCTCGGTCAGGTACATGGTGTCGCTGACGAACGCCGCCTTCTGCTCGGTGTCGCCGGCGCGGTACTTGTTGAAGCCGGTCTGGCTGTAGTACACGCCGGTGTACGGGGCGTAGATGTTGCCGTTGGCCAACTGCGTGTAGACCGAGTTGGTGCTGTAGCGGTCGATCTGCTTCTGCCAGCTCAGGCCGGCCACCAGTTCATGGCGGAACGGGCCCGTGCGGAACTTGCCTTCGACCATCGACGTCCAGTTGCTGAACTGCTGGCTTTCGGCGCCGTCGTAGCGGAAATCGGTGTAGTCGCCTGCCGCATTCTGCAGGTTGAGCGTGGTTTCGTTACGGCTGCGCGACTGCTTGCTGAAGCTGTAGGTCGTGCTGACGGTCCAGTCGTCGTTGAGCCGGTAGCGCAGGCCGGTCTGGTACACCTGCAGGTTCGAATAGAAGTGCGCGTCGGGGCCGGCGTACAGGCCGCCGCGGCCGCTGACCACGCCCGGCAACTGGCCGCCGGCAGGCAGGGAGCCGGTGTAGAACGTCGGCGTGGCGCCCCAGGTGTTGCGGTCCTGGTAGATGCCGTCGAAGGTCCAGGTCAGGTCACGCGTGATGCGTGCGTCCAGGCCCAGCGAGACCGAATTGCGGTTGATGCCCACGGCATTGCTGGGCTTGCCTTCCTCGTGCGTGAGGTTCAGGCGGTAGCCGAACATATTGTCCGGGCCGGCGCGGCCGCCCACGTCGACGTGCTCGGTCCATACGTGCGACGAGCGGTAGCCCAGTTCCACGCTGGCCGTGAACTGCTCGGTCGGGCGCTTGGTGACGTAGTTGACCGTGCCGCCCGGGTTGCCGAAGCCGTACATGAAGCCGGAGGCGCCCTTGAGCAGTTCCACCTGTTCGAGCTGTTCGTAGGGCAGCGTCAGGCCGTAGCTGATGAACGGCATGCCGTTGATCTTGTACGCGTTGCGCCAGTCGAGCTGCAGGCCGCGCACCGTGGTGTACGACGCCCACGCGTTATTTGCGTTGCTGTTGTCCGAGACCGAGGCGTCGTTGAAGAACACATCGCCGATCTTGGTCACCTGGCGGTCCGCCAGGTCTTCGCCGGTCACGATGGTGGTGGAGAACGGCGTGTCGAGCTGCGAGCGGTTGCCCAGCGCGCCGCCGGAGGCCTTCTTCTTCAGCTGCGGGCCAATTTCGATTTCCTGCGCCGCGCTCACGGTCACGGCCGGCAGCGCCTGCTCAGCTGGGGCGGCTGCCGCCGGCTCCGTCGTCTGGGCGAAGGCGACGCCACACAGCGGGAATCCGGTCAGGACGGCCATCCGGGCGAAAGCGGCCAGAGGGCGCACGCGCGACGGCGCGTGCTGCCGGCGCGCGGCATTGGGCAAGCTGGAAGTCATTGTTATGTTGGCTCGAAGGTGCGAATACTAACGTGAATACGAACGATTCGCGTTACTCGGAAAAGTCGAATGATCCTAGGCGGGCGTTGTGCCGTCAAGGAAAAGCCCGCGTGGGGGCGGGCTTTTGTGGTGTTTTTGCGATGGATAGCTGCCGCGTCAGCGCAGCCCCAGGCGCATCTCGAGCTGGTTCGCCAGGGCCACCAGGCGTGGACCGATGACCTTTTCGACCGCATGGAAGGCCCCCGCCTGCGCCAGCACCCCGCAATGGATGACAAACCAGCGGGAATCCACGCGCGCGCAGAGCGGCACCGCAAAACCGAACACATCCGGTCGCCATTCGCCCCGGCTGGTGCAGTAGCCATGCCGCGCCAGATCCTTGCGCGCCTGCGCCAGCGCCGGCGCCGCGCGGTGGTAGGCCTCGGGGTCTTCCAGCCGCAGGCGGTTCAGCACGGCCGCGCTGGCCTTGGCCGGCGCCCGGCACAGCCATGCCTTGCCGATGGCGCTGGCCAGCATCGGCATGGCGGCGCCCACGTCGGGGGCGAACGCGAGGTCTGGGGTGGCAAGCGCGGTCTCCACGTAGATCATCTGGGTCCGGTCCCGTATGCCCAGTGAGACGGCCCCGCCCAGCTCGCCGGCCATCGCCTGCATCAGCGGGCGGGCAAGCTGGCGGATCGGCATGCCGCACAGCAGCGGGTAGGCCGGCGCCAGCACCGCCGCGCCCAGGCGGTACTTGCCCAGCGCCACGTCATGGCGCAGGTAGCCGAGCGCGGCGAGCGTGTGGGTCAGCCGGGCGACGGTGGACTTCGACAAGCCCGTGCGCAGCACGAAATCCCGGTTGCCGAGCAGGGACTCGCCGGGGCGGTAGGCCAGCAGGATGTCGATGCCGCGCGCCAGCGTGGTGGCGAACTGGCGGTCGCGCTCGGGCGGGGCGGGGGGCTGGGGCGGATGGGGTGCCATCAGCCGGCTCCGGTCAGCAACAAGAATTCCACCTCCTGCACCATCTCGATCAGGCCCGGGCCCATGCGCTGCTCGAGCATGTCGGGGGTCAGGCGGCTGGCCAGCACGCCGCAGTTGAAGATCAGGATTTCCCCGTCGATCAGCGTGCGCATGGGCACGGCCACGGCGTGCACGTCGCGCTGCCAGGCGCCCGGCGTGCGCGTGAAGCCGAACCGCGCCAGATGTTCGATGGCCTCCGGCACGGCCCGGGCATGGTCGCACCATTCGTCCGGCGCGTGCTCGCGCAGGCCGGCGACGACTGGCGCGCGCACCGCTTCGGGCGCCTGGGCCAGCCAGGCGCGCCCCATCGCGGTGGTCAGCATCGGCAATGACGCCCCGATCTCCGGGCGGAATGCGATGGCGTCATGGGCGCGGACGGTCTCCACGTAGACCATATGCAGGCGGTCGCGCATGCCGAGCGAGACCGTGCCGCCTATGCAGTCGCTGAGGCATTTCATCAGCGGGCGGGCCAACTGGCGCACGCCCAGCGAGGCCAGCAGCGGATAGCCGAGCGAGAGCGCCGTGGAGCCCAGCCGATAGCGGCGCAAGTGCCTGTCGTAGAGCAGCAGGCCCCGGGCGGCCAGCGTGTACGTCAGCCGGCTGATGGTGGCCTTCGACAAGCCGGTCCGATCCGCCAGTTCCTTGTTGCTCAGCACCGTCTCGCCGGCGCGAAAGCACTGGAGCAGCCCCAGGCCATGGGCCAGCGTGGTGGCAAACGCGGGATCGGGATGATGGGGGCGAGAGATCATGGGGTTAACCCTTGGTATGGTGTTGCCGCCGGGTTCTTCCATAAGGGTAGACGATGTTCAAGATAGCGAAACATTGATAGTGCAAACGATGCACCCACCGTACGCTCGACGCGATGCCCTGCCTTTGTCGGTGCCGACTGGAGCGAAAAACCGAATGATCCGAGACCCGGAAGTCTTCGATCCCTTCCTGCACGCATTGCAACGCTTCGTGCGTGAACGCCTGGTGCCGCGCGAGGCCGAGGTAGCGGAGCGCGACGAAGTGCCCGGCGACATCGTGGACGCCATGGCCGCGCAAGGCATGTTCGGCTATTCGATTCCAGAGGAATACGGCGGCGCCGGCATGACCACCGAGGAACTGGTGCAGGCGGCGATGATGCTGTCGCAGTGCTCGGTGGCGTTCCGGGCCCGCGTGGGCACCAACACGGGCATCGGCTCGGAGGCGCTGGTGGCCGATGGCACGCCGACCCAGAAGCGCCGCTACCTGCCGTTGCTGGCCAGTGGCGAGGTGACCGGCGCCTTCGCGCTGACCGAGCCGGAAGCCGGCTCGGACGCCACTGCGCTGCAAACCTCGGCCCGGCGCGACAGTGACCACTACGTGCTCAACGGCACCAAGTGCTTCATCACCAATGCGCCCCTCGCCGGCCTGTTCACGGTGATGGCCCGCACCGATCCGGACACCCCCGGCGCGGCCGGCATCTCGGCCTTCATCGTGCCGCGCGACACCCCCGGGCTCACCACCGGCGCGCCGTATCGCAAGATGGGGCAGGCCGGCTCGCCGGTCTCCGAGGTCTATTTCCGCGATTGCCGCGTGCCGGCGGACAGCCTGATCGGCGGCGAGCCAGGGCAGGGCTTCCGCACGGCGATGAAGGTGCTGAACAAGCAGCGCATCCACCTGGCGGCGCTGTGCATCGGGCCGGCCATCCGCATGCTCGACGACGCCGTGCGCTTCGTCACCGGCCGCAGGCAGTTCGGCCAGCCGCTGGCGGACTTCCAGCTCGTGCAGGGCCTGATTGCCGATTGCCAGACCGACATCCACGCCGCCCGCGCGCTGATCCTGGAGACCGCGCGCCAGCGCGACGCGGGCGCGGACGTGACCATGGAGGCGTCGATCTGCAAGTACTTCGCCTCCGAGATGTGCGGCCGCGTGGCGGACCGCTGCGTGCAGATGTTCGGCGGCTACGGCTATATCGCCGACTACGGCATCGAGCGCTTCTACCGGGACGTGCGCCTGTTCCGGCTGTACGAGGGTACCAGCCAGATCCAACAGCTGAATATCGCCCGGCGCACCATCGCGCAGGCGACGGCGCCGCGCTGAACGTGTAATGTCACATCCGGACAAAACCACCGGAGATGACAAAAATGTTCAAAGCATGTGTAGTCGTCGCAAGTCTTGCATGGGGGATGTTGGGTGTGGTGGGGGTGGCGCAGGGGCAGGGGCAGGGCGCATACCCCAATAGGGTGATCCGGATCGTGGTGCCGTTCGCGCCGGGCGGCACGGCAGACATCGTCGCGCGCCTGCTGGCCGATCCGCTGCGCGAGGAGCTGGGCCAGACCGTGGTGGTCGAGAACAAGCCCGGGGCGGGCGGCAATATCGGCGGCGAGATCGTCGCCCGCGCCGCGCCGGACGGCTACACGCTGCTGCTGGCCAGCGCCGGGCCGACGGTGATCAACCCGAGCCTGTATCCGAAGATGACCTTCGACCCCGCGCGCGACCTCGCGCCGGTGACGATGATCTCGCGCGACTTCAACCTGATGGTGGTGAATGCCGGGCTGCCGGTGACCACGGTGGCCGAGTTCATCGCCTACGCCCGCACGCATAACGGGCAGGTCACCTTCGGCTCGCCCGGCAACGGCACGCCGGCCCAGCTCGCGGGCGAGCTGCTGAACCAGATGGCCGGCCTGCGCATGCAGCACGTGCCATACAAGGGCACTGGCCCGGCCGTGGCGGACCTGGTGGCGGGGCACATCACGGTGTTGATCGACAACATGCCGCCGCTGTGGCCGCACGTGCAGTCCGGCAAGCTGCGCGCGCTCGCGGTGGCCAGTGACAAGCGCGTGCCGATTGCCCCGGACGTGCCCACGGCGGAAGAGGCCGGGCTGAAAGGATTCACGGTCACGGCCTGGAAGGGCCTGATGGCGCCGGCCGGCACGCCGCGCCCGATCATCGACCGGCTCAACCAGGCCACGCTGAAGATCCTGGCCCGGCCGGAGATGCGCAAGCGGTTGATCGACCAGGGCGCCGAGCCGGTCGGCAACACGCCCGAGCAGTTCGCCCAGCAGATCCGCACGGATACCGCCTGGTGGGCGGCGCTGGTGAAGTCCACCGGCACGTCGCTGGATTGATTGGCAATGATTGGCAATGGATAGATAGGAAAGGCTATGTCGCGATTTCTGGCTTACCGGCTTCACGCGCCCACGGCAGGGGCCAGCGCGCCCGCCGCCCGCTTTGTCGAACTGGACGTTGACGATTTGTCGCCCGGCGAGGTGCTGGTGCGCGTGGCGTGGTCGAGCCTGAACTACAAGGACGCGCTGGCCGCCGCCGGCATCAACGCCATCGTGCGCCAGTATCCGCGCATCGGCGGCATCGACCTGACCGGCACCGTGGTGGCGTCGTCCGACGCGCGTTTCCGCGAGGGCGACCCGGTGGTGGTGCACGGCTTCGGCATCGGCGTGGACCATGACGGCGGCCACGCGCAGTACGCGCGCGTGAAGGCGGACTGGGCGATGCCGCTGCCGGCGGGGCTCTCGCTGCGCGAGGCTGCCACGCTCGGCGCGGCCGGCTACACGGCCGGGCTGTGCCTGCACTGGATGGAGCACAACGGGCTGGCGCCGGCGCGCGGCAAGGTGGTGGTAAGCGGGGCAACGGGCGGCGTGGGCAGCATCGCCATCGACATGCTGGCCGGGCGCGGCTACGCCGTGACGGCGCTGACCGGCAAGGCCGCCGAACTCGACTACCTGCGCACGCTGGGCGCGGCGGAGATCCTGCCGGCCGAGGTGGCCAAGGCGACGGGCAAACCGCTGGACCCGGCGCAGTGGGCCGGCGCCGTCGATGCCGTGGGCGGGGAGGTGCTGGCGTGGATGCTGCGCACGCTCCAGCCAGACGGCGTGGCCACGGCCTTTGGCAACGCGGCGGGCGCGCAGTTCGACGCCACCGTGCTGCCATTTATCCTGCGCGGCGTGAAGTTGATCGGCATCAATGCCAACAGCCCGATGGCGCTGCGCAGCGAAGTCTGGGCGAAGATCGCCGACGCCTACCGGCCGCGCCACCTTGACCTGGTAGCCAATGAGATCGCGTTCCAGGACATCCCCGAAGCCATGGCCCGCATGCTGGCGCGGCAGTCGCGCGGGCGCTATCTGGTGCGGATGGAGGGCTGACGCCGCTGGCTCACTGCAGCGGCCCCAGCACGTTTTCGATCGCGCTCATCAGTTCCTGTAGCCGCAGCGGCTTGCCGCACACCGCGTCGAAGCCTGACTCGATGGCCGCGCGGCGGTCCTGCTGGCGCGTGAAGGCGGTCAGGGCGATGGCCGGCGTGCGCGCCTGCGAGGCCACCGCCTCGCGGATGCGCACTTCGCGGATCAGGTCGTTGCCGTCGCGGCCGGGCAGGCCGATGTCGCTGATGATGAGGTCCGGCGTGGCGGCCTCGATCTGGTCCAGCGCGGCCTCGCAGTCGCGCGCGGTGCGCACCTGCGCGCCGTCGTTCGTCAGGATGGCCGACAGCGCCGCCGCGGCGTCGTCGTCGTCCTCCACCAGCAGCACGTCCAGCGCGTTCAGCGGCACGGCCGGCTGGATGGCCGCCACCTCGGCGCGCTCGGCGCCAGGGTCCGGCGATCCCGGCTCCACCAGCGGAATCGAGACCTCGAAGGTCGCCCCCGTGCCCACGCCGCCGCTGGCGGCATGCACCGTGCCGCCGTGCATCTCGGCCAGATGCTTGACGATGGCCAGCCCCAGCCCCAGGCCGCCGTGCTGGCGCCGGTTGGCGTCGTCGCTCTGGGTGAAGCGGTCGAACAGCAGCGGCAGGAAGTCCGGGGCGATGCCGCGCCCCTGGTCCACCACGCGCACGCGCAGCGTGTCGGCATCGGAGCTGGCCTCCACGCGCACCGCGCCGCCCTCGGGCGAGAACTTGATGGCGTTGGAGAGCAGGTTCCACAGGATCTGCTGGAAGCGCGCCGGGTCCAGCCAGGCGCGGGGAACCAGCGTGGCCGGCAGGTCCACGTCCAGCGCCACGCGCCGCTCGGCGGCCTGCGCCAGCATGCTGTCCAGCGCGCCGCCAATCACGTCGGCGGGTTTGGTGAGTTCGCGTTCGAGCTTCATCTTGCCGACGTTCAGCATCGACACATCGACCAGATCCGCCACCAGCCGGCGCTGGATGGCGATATTGCGCTCCACCGCCGCCAGCCCGCGCCGCCCCTCCTCGGAAGTCACGTGGCGGCTCAGCACATGGGTCCAGACCGAGATCACGTTCAGCGGATTGCGCAGTTCGTGCGAGAGGATGGCGATGAAGTCGTCCTTCATCCGGTTCAGCCGCTCCACGGCGGCGCGCGCGGCCTGCTCGCGCTCGATCAGCTGCTCGCGCTGGCGCTCCAGCAGCACGCGGTCGGTGATGTTGGACACCACGGCCACCTTTACGCCGTTCTCCAGCACGGCTGAAATGCTCCACTCCAGGTGCATGGTCTCGCCCTGCGCGTCGCGCAGCGGAAACGCACCCTGCCAGCCGTCCTGCAGATGCTGGCCGGTGGCCTCGGCCACACGCTCCACCCAATCGGGCGGGGCGAAGGCGGCCACGGGCTGGCCGATCAGCGCGTCGGCGGGGCGCTGCAGCAGGCCCAGCATGGCCGGGTTCAGATCGACGAAGCGCCCCTCCAGGTCCAGCGTGCAGATGCCGCCGATGGCCTGGTGGTAGATCGCGCGGAAGCGTGCCTCGCTCTCGCGCAGCGAGCGCTCGGCGGCGCTGGCGCGCAGCAGCGAGGAGATCGTGGCCACCAGCACGGCCGGCTCGGCCGGGTGGATCAGGTAGGCACTGGCGCCGGCGTCCAGCCCGCGCACCTTGTCGTAGTCGGCCACGTAGGTGGCGGAGAGGTGCACCACCGGCACGGTGGCGGTCTCGGTGCGCTCGCGCAGGCGGCGGCAGACCTGAAAGCCATCGATGTCCGGCAAATTCACGTCGAGCACCACGGCGGAGACGCTGGTGTCGGCGCGTTGCAGCGCCTCCTGGCCGCTCTCGGCCTCGATGGTGCGGAAGCGGGCCGCGCTCAGCACGCGCACCGTGGCGTAGCGCGTAACCGGGTTGTCGTCCACCACCAGCACCAGCGGCGGGGTGTCGCCCCTGCCGGTGGCTGGTGCATTGTGGTCAGCCATGATGGTCTCCGGCAGGCGCGCCCGGGGGCACGGGCAGCGCCACCGGCACGGTCACGTAGAAGCGCGAGCCCACGCCGACTTCGCTCTCGAAGCCGACATGCCCGCCAAGCAGCTCCGCCAGCCGCTTGCTCAGCGCCAGCCCGAGGCCCGAGCCCCGGTAGCGCCGCTGCAGCGGGGAGTCGATCTGCACGAAGTCCTGGAATACCTCGCCGTGGGACTCCGCCGGGATGCCGATGCCGGTATCGCGCACCGAGAACGTGATGGTGTCGTCGCCATCGCACACGGCCGAGACGCGGATCTCGCCGCTGGGCGTGAACTTCAGCGCGTTGGAGATGTAGTTGCGCAGGATCTGCGAGAGCTTGCGGTCGTCGCTGAACAGCTTGGGCACGTCGTGCGGCGCCTCGAAGATCAGCGACACCTCGGGGTTGGTCAGCACGGGCTTGAACATGCCGCGCAGGGCGTCGAACAGGGCCACCATGTCGAACCAGGCCGGCGACACATCCACGCGCCCCGCCTCCAGCCGCGCCAGGTCGAGCAGGTCGTTGACCATCTCGGCAAACTCGGCGGCGGTGTCGCGCACGAACACCACCTGCTTTTCCTGCTCGGGGGTGAGCGGGCCGTCCACGCGGTCGATCAGCAGCCGGGTAATGCTCTGGATGGCGACGATCGGCGTGCGGAACTCGTGGCTCATATAGGCCAGGAAGCGGCTCTTCAGCTCGGTGGCCTGGCGCAGCTGGTCGGCCTGGATGTCCAGCTCCGAATACAGCGCCAGCACGCCGCGATTGGTTTCGTCGAGTTCGGCGCGCAGCGCCTCCACTTCCTGGGTGCGCGCCGCCAGCGCGGCCAGGAGTCCGGCGGGGTCGGCGTCGGGGGAGGACGTCGGGTGGGTCGGGTGGGTCGGGGGAGTCGAGTGGGTCATATCGCGGCCAGTCTCACGGTCTCTTGCGGGCCCGGGGGGCATCACCGCTGCGCGCGGCGAACCACCACGACGGTGGCATCGTCGCGGCCCCGGCAGAATTTCCAGAACACAAACGCGGCCACCAGCGAGGGATCGCGCTGCAGCACGGCCGGGTCGTCCAGCCGCCAGCGCGACTGGATGCCATCCGAATGCACGATCAGCAGCGCGTGCGGCGGCCACTCCACCTCCTGCTCCTGCACGGCGCGCATCTGCAGGCCGGCCGTGCCATTCTGGACCAGCAGCGTACGGTCGTCGATGCCGGACATCACGCGCGCCATGACGTTGCCGGCACCGGCATAGCGGATGCGCTGGGCGCCGGCGTCCGCGCGCGCGGCGGTCACGGCGGCGCCGCGCGTGGTGCGCAGCGCGCCATGCGCCAGTTCGAGGTAGCGGCCCGGATGGCTGCCCCGGGCCTGGGCAAACACGGCCAGCGCCACCGCGGCGGCCTCGGCGGCGTCGGGGCCGTGCCCCAGGCCGTCCGCCACCACCACGTCGGCGCGGTTGTCGTGCATGGCCACATTCCAGCCGTCGCCGCTGACCGTCTCGCCCGGCGCGGCCACGCATACGGCGCCCACATCGAAGCCGGCGCCGGCGCGGCGCGGCGCGCCGTTGGCATCGTGCTCGCGGTAGAAGCGGGCCAGGATCAGCGTGCCCTGGCCGGGGCGGGTGTAGACGTCGAAGTCATCGGCCAGCCGGCTGACCGCGCCCAGGCCCTGGCCGGCGCTGCCGCCGGTGGAATAGCCGTCGCGCAGGCAGGCCTGGAGGTCGGCCATGCCGGGGCCGTCATCGATCGAAATCAGCTCGATGGCGATGGCGTCGCCCAGCTGGCACGCGCCCACCAGCAGCCGGCCGCCCCGGGCGTGGCCGACGAGGTTGTTGCCCAGCTCGTTGACGGCCACGGCCAGCCGGCCGGACTGGATGGCGTCGAAGCCGTGCCGCCCGGCCAGTTCGGCGGCGGCGCGGCGGGCCTCGCCCACGCGGCTGCGGTCGCCCATCGGCACGGCGATGTGCGGGCCCAGGTTGTTACTTCCACCGAGTGATGCTGACACAGGTTCCCTCGCCAACTTTGGTATTGATGGCGAACTCGTTCACCAGTCGCTTGCTGCCCGACAGGCCCATGCCCAGCCCGCTGCCCGTGGTCCAGCCGTCGGTCAACGCCTGTTCCACGTCCGGAATGCCGGGGCCCTTGTCCTCGAAATGCAGCCGCAGGCCCTTGCGGATGCCCTCGGCCAGCATCTCCCAGCGCATCTCGCCGCCGCCGCCGTACACCACGGTGTTGCGGGCGAGCTCGCTGGCTGCCGTAATCATCTTAGTCTGCTCCACCAGCGAGAACTTCAGCTGGGTCGTCAGCGTGCGCACCATGGCGCGCGCGTGGACGATATCGCGCTCGTCCTTCAGCGGGGCGCTGCCCGTATCGGCCAGCGCGGTGGCCACGGCAGGGATGGCCATGTCAGGCTCCCCGCGCGGCGGCGTCGAGCATCTGCATGCCGCGCTCCACGCTCAGGGCCGTCTTCACGCCGCCCAGCGAGAGCCCCAGCTCCACCAGCGTGATGGCCACGGCCGGGCGGATGCCCGCCACCACCGTGGTCGCGCCCAGGATGCGGCTGATGTCCGAGATGCTCACCAGCATGCGGCCGATGAACGAGTCCACCATCTCCAGCGCCGAGACATCGATCAGCACGCCGTGCGCGCCGGTCTGGTCGATGGAAGAGGCAATGTCTTCCTGCAACATCAATGCGGTCTGGTCCTGCATGTCGATCTGGATCGTGACCAGCAGGTTCTTGCCCATCCGCAGGATTGGAATCCGTTCCATGGCGCCTCCGGGTTCAGACGGCGCGGGTGACGGTGTGGCCGGTCATGCGCATGGCCGTGGCCAGCGCGTCCGCCAGCGTGGACTTGGTGATGATGCCCTGCAGGTCGATGCCAAGATGAACGATGGTCTGCGCAATCTGCGGCCGGATGCCGCTGATGATGCTTTCCGCGCCCATCAGGCGGATGGCCGTGACGGTCTTCATCAGGTGCTGCGCCACGAGGGTGTCCACGGTGGGCACGCCGGTGATGTCGATGATGGCCAGCTCGGCGCCGGTATTCACCAGGCGCTCCAGCAGCGTTTCCATGACGATCTGCGCGCGGCTGCTGTCCAGCGTGCCGATTACCGGCACCGCCAGCACGCCGTCCCACAGCTTGATCACGGGCGTGGACAGTTCCAGCAGCTCGTGCTGCTGGCGCACGATGATTTCCTCGCGCGTCTTCTGGTAGGTGGAGACCGTCCACTGCGCCATGCGGTCCACGATGGAGGAGGCCGCCCAGACCACCGCGATCTGGCCGTCCACGTCGCCGTGATGGCGCTGCAGGCCATCGAACAGCGGGCGCTTGAGCGCCAGCACGAAGCCGCTGGTCATGTCGGCGGTTTCGCCCTGTGCCGCGCGCGCGGAGGACAGGCGCGCCAGCGTGTCCCGCAGGGCGTTCCAGGCGCTGATGTCGAAGCTGCCGGTGTCGGCATCCGCGGTCAGCCCGGTCTCGAGCGCCTTGAGAATCGCCCGCTGCTCGGTCTCAAGGTTCTGGCTCAGGCCGCGGCCGCCCGTGTAGACGTGGTACTCGGCGGTCCAGCCGCGCAAGATGGTGTCCTGGTCCTCGCGCAGGAGGTCCGCTAGTCGCTGATTTTCTGGGCGCATGAAGGTGTGGAAGATGGGAGGGATCGGGCTATGGACGCCCCGAGGCTGACCGCGCCCCAAGGCAGGACGTTGAGTCGATTCTAGGAGAGATTCATAGCCCACACTATCGGCGCCCGGCTGATTGACGCCGTATGGGAAATCGGCATTCCGCTCATCAAGTGCTTTATAGATAACGTTGTGAGAATGCGCCGACAGCCGAACGGGACACCCCACGCTGGCCGCCGCCACACCGGGCCGACTACGCTGGATAAGGATCGTCAGGTCGGGAGGATTACCGTGGATTGGCTCGATGCGCTGCAATGGCCCGCGATGGCGGTAACGGTGGCCGCCACCTGGCTGGTGGGCAGCCGCGCGGCGGGCCGGCGCAAGGTAGGCTTCTGGGTCTTCCTGATTAGCAACGCGATGTGGGTGGGCTGGGGCTTCCATACCGGCGCCTGGGCGCTGGTGGTGCTCCAGTTCGCGCTGGCCGCGCTGAACGTGCGCGGCATGGCGGAGGCGCGCAAGGCGCGGCGCGCGGGGCCGTCCGCTACCTGAACGCCACCGGAACGCTGCCTGCCGTATTTATATATAGAGAAGGATGCCGATGGCCGACCTGATCGTCGCGCGGCCGGAAGGGCTGTACTGCCCGCCCGGCGACTTCTATATCGATCCATGGCGCCCCGTGGCCCGCGCCGTCATCACCCACGCCCATTCAGACCACGCGCGCTTTGGCCACGGCAGCTACCTCTGCGCCGCCCCGGGGCGCGGCGTGCTGCTGGCACGGCTGCCGGGCATCGCGCTGGAGACGCTGCCCTACGGCGCAGCCATCACGCATCACGGGGTGCGGCTGAGCCTGCATCCGGCCGGGCACGTGCTGGGCTCCGCCCAGGTGCGGCTGGAGCATGGCGGGCAGGTCTGGGTGGCATCCGGCGACTACAAGGTTGAGGCGGACGGCACCTGCGACCCGTTCGAGCCCGTGCGCTGCGACACCTTCATCACCGAAAGCACCTTCGGACTGCCGATCTACCGCTGGCCGACGCAGGCCGCGCTGATGGCCGAGATCTTCGGCTGGTGGCAGGCCAATGCGGCGGCGGGGCGGGCGAGCGTGCTGTACTGCTACGCCTTCGGCAAGGCACAGCGCATCCTGCACGGGTTGATGCGCCATGCGGGCGCGGACGCGGCCCTGCCGGGGCCCATCGTCGTGCATGGGGCAATGACCGCGTTGAATAGCGCCTATGCCGAGGCCGGCGTGGCGCTGCCGCCCACCCTGACCACGGCGGACCTTCCGGCGCGCAGCCCGGCGCTGCGCCGCGCGCTGGTGGTGGCGCCGCCGTCCGCGCAGCGCTCCACGTGGCTGCGCCGCTTTGGCGAATCCGCCGATGCGTTCGCCAGCGGCTGGATGCAGCTGCGCGGCACGCGGCGCCGGCGTGGCGTCGATCGCGGCTTCGCGCTGTCCGACCATGCGGACTGGCCCGGGCTGCTGTCGGCGATCACCGCCACGGGCGCGCCGCGCATCATCGTCACGCATGGCAACGTGCCGGTGATGGTGCGCTACCTGTGCGAGCAGGGCTGGCAGGCGCAGGCGTTCCAGACCGAGTATGGGGACGATGCCGGGGATGATGACGAGCCGGCGCAGGAGCAGGGGCAGGGGCAGGGGCAGGGGCAGGGGCAGGCGCAGGCGGAAACCACCCCGGAGTCAAGCGAGGAGCAAGGCGCATGAAAGCCTTCGCCGACCTTTATGCGGCGCTGGACGGCACCACCTCCAGCAACGCCAAGCTGGCAGCGCTGGTCGACTACCTGCGCGCCGCGCCGCCCGAGGACGCCGCCTGGGCGGTCTACTTCCTGTCCGGCGGCAAGCCGCGCCAGCTGGTGCCGGTGGCGATGCTGCGCGAGCTGGCCCGGCAGGCCGCCGCGCTGCCCGAATGGCTGTTCGAGGAAAGCTATCAGGCCGTGGGCGATCTGGCCGAGACCATCGCGCTGTTGCTCCCGGCCGCGCCGCACGTGGACACGGCCGGGCTGGCCGAATGGGTGGAGCAGCGCCTGCTGCCGCTGCGCGGCCTGCCGCCCGAGGTGCTGCGCGAGCGGCTGGACGCGCTCTCGCGGCCCCTCGACGCGCGCGGGCGGCTGGTGCTGTTCAAGCTGATCACGGGCGCGTTCCGCGTGGGCGTGTCGCGGCTGCTGGTCACGCGGGCGCTGGGCGAGGTGGCCGGGCTCGACGCCAAGCGCGTGGCCGAGCGCATGGTCGGCTACACGGACATCTCGCGCCGCCCCGATGCCGCCCACTACCTAGCGCTGATCGCGCCGGACGATGCCGGCACGGCGGCGGGCGAGGGCGCCCTCGCCAGCATCCAGCGCGGCGGCCAGCCCTATCCCTTCTTCCTCGCCCATCCGCTGCAGGCCCCGGTGGAGGACTTCGACACCGTGCTCGGCGCCCCGGCGCGCTGGCAGGTGGAATGGAAGTGGGATGGCATCCGCGCCCAGCTGGTGCGCCGGGCCGGCGCCACATGGCTGTGGTCGCGCGGCGAGGAACTGATCACCGAGCGCTTTCCCGAGCTGGCCGAAGCCGCCGCCACGCTGCCGGACGGCACCGTGCTCGACGGCGAGATCGTGATCTGGCAGGACCGCCGCGTGCAGCCGTTCGCCTTGCTCCAGCAGCGCATCGGCCGCAAGACGCTCGGTGCCAAGCTGCTGCGCGAGGCACCGGCCATCCTGATGGCCTACGACCTGCTCGAATGGCAGGGCGAGGACTGGCGCGCCCGCCCGCAGGCCGAGCGCCGCGCGCGGCTGGAGCAGGTGATTGCCGATCACGTCCACCCGGCGCTGGAGTTGAGCCCGCTGGTCGATGCTGAAAGCTGGGCGCGCTACGCCACGCTGCGCGAGACCTCGCGCGAACTGGGCGTGGAGGGTTTCATGCTCAAGTCTGCCGACGCCGCCTACGGCGCGGGGCGGACCAAGGACGTGGGCGTCTGGTGGAAGTGGAAGATCGACCCCTACACCGTGGATGCCGTGCTGATCTACGCCCAGCGCGGCCACGGCCGGCGCGCCAGTCTCTATACCGATTTCACCTTCGCGGTCTGGAACGGCCCGCCGGGCACGCCGGATCGCGCGCTGGTGCCGTTCGCCAAGGCGTACTCGGGGCTGACCGATGCCGAGATGCGCGCCGTGGACGCCATCGTGCGCAAGACCACCGTGGAGTCGTTTGGCCCGGTGCGCAGCGTCACGCCGACGCAGGTCTTCGAACTCGGCTTCGAGGGCATCTCCCGTAGCGGGCGCCACAAGAGCGGCATCGCGGTACGGTTTCCACGCATGCTGCGCTGGCGCACGGACAAGCCGATCGAGGAGGCCGACACGCTGGCCACGCTGGAGGCGATGCTGCCGGGCGCCGCGCGCGCGGTGCCGGCCGAGGATGCCGCATGAACGATGTCTTCGTCCGCCCGCCCCCCGTGGCCGAGACGCTGCCGGCGCTGTTCGCGGCCCGCCACTGGCAGCCGTTCGATTTTCAGTGCGAAGTCTGGGAGGCCATCGGGCACGGCCAGAGCGGGCTGCTCCACGCCACCACCGGCACCGGCAAGACCTACGCCGCGTGGCTGGGTGCGCTGCTGGCCTTCGCCGAGCCCCCGGCCCGCGCCGGCGCCACGCCGCCACCGCTCACCGTGCTGTGGCTCACGCCGATGCGCGCGCTGGCCGCGGACACCGCCCGCGCCTTGCAGGCCCCGCTGGCCGAACTCGGCCTGGACTGGACCGTGGGCCTGCGCACCGGCGACACCGGCAGCAGCGAACGCGCCGCGCAGGCGCGCCGCCTGCCCACGGCGCTGGTGACCACGCCGGAGAGCCTCTCCCTGCTGCTGACCCGCGCCGACGCCCGCGAGGCGCTGGGCCGCGTGCGGGTGGTGGTGGTCGATGAATGGCACGAACTGATCGGCGCCAAGCGCGGCGTGCAGGTGCAGCTGGCGCTGGCACGGCTGCGGCAATGGCAGCCAGGGCTGATGGTCTGGGGGCTGTCGGCCACACTCGGCAACCTCGACCATGCCAGCGATGTGCTGCTGGCCGGCCTGCCCGACGATCGCCGCGTGCGGGTGCACGGCCATACGCCGAAGACGCTGGTCATCGACACGCTGCTGCCGGACGCCGCCGGGCGCTTTCCGTGGGCGGGACACCTCGGGCTGTCGATGCTGCCGCACGTGGTGCGTGAGCTGGAATCCACCAGCACCGCGCTGGTGTTCCTCAACACGCGCTCGCAGGCCGAACTCTGGTATCAGGCCCTGCTCGATGCGCGGCCCGAGTGGGCCGGCCAGATCGCGCTGCACCACGGCTCGCTGGACCGCGCCGTGCGCGACTGGGTGGAGGTGCATCTGAAGAACGGCGCACTGCGCGCCGTGGTGTGCACGTCGAGCCTGGATCTGGGCGTGGACTTCCTGCCCGTGGAGCGCGTGCTCCAGATCGGCTCGCCCAAGGGCGTGGCGCGGCTGTTGCAGCGCGCCGGGCGGTCTGGCCATGCGCCGGGGCGGGCATCGCGCGTGACCGTGGTGCCCACGCACAGCCTGGAACTGGTGGAAGCCGTGGCGGCGCGCAACGCGGTGCGCGCCGGCCGCATCGAGGCGCGCGAGTCCCCGGACAAGCCGCTCGATGTGCTGGTCCAGCATCTGGTGACGGTGGCGCTCGGCGGCGGCTTCCGGGCCGATGACCTGCTGGCCGAGGTGCGCACCACCTGGGCCTACCGGGCCCTGAGCGACGAGGAATGGCAATGGAGCCTCGACTTCGTGCGGCAGGGCGGGCGCACGCTGTCCGCCTATCCCGACTATCGCCGGGCGATGCCCGACGAGGCCGGCGTCTGGCGCGTGCCCGATGCCCGGCTGGCGCGCCGGCACCGCATGAGCGTGGGCACCATCGTCAGCGACGCCACGATGCAGGTGCGATTCTGGACCCGGGCCGGCAGTGGCGGGGCCTCGCTGGGCACGGTGGAAGAGGGCTTTATCGCGCGGCTGGCGCCCGGTGACTGCTTCCTGTTCGGCGGCCGGCTGCTGGAACTGGTGCGCGTGCAGGAGATGACCGCCTACGTGCGCCGCGCCGCCGGCAAGCGGCCCTCGGTGCCGCGCTGGAACGGCGGCAAGATGCCGCTTTCCACCGAACTGGCCGAGGCCGTGGTCGATACGCTCGAAGCCGCCCAGCTTGGTCACCTCGACCCGGCCAGCACGCCCGAATTGGCGCTGATCCAGCCGCTGGTAGACCTGCAGGCGCGCTGGTCGGCGCTGCCCACGCGCGGCACGCTGCTGGCCGAGACCCTCCATTCGCGCGAAGGCTGGCATCTGTTCCTCTATCCGTTCGCGGGCCGCTCGGTGCATCTGGGGCTGGGCAGCCTGCTGGCGTGGCGTCTCGGGCAGCAGGTGCCGGCGACCTTCTCGGTGGCCGTGAATGACTACGGGCTCGAACTGCTGGCCTCGGCGCCGCTCGACTGGGCGCACTGGCTGCCGCGGGTACTGGCCGAGGAACGCCAGCGCGACCTGGCCGCCGACGTGCTCGGCAGCCTGAACGCGGGGGAGCTGTCGCTGCGGCGCTTCCGCGAGATCGCCCGCGTGGCCGGGCTGATCTTCCAGGGCTACCCCGGCGCCCACAAGAGCGCGCGGCAGTTGCAGGCGTCATCGAGCCTGTTCTACGAGGTCTTCCGCAAGCACGACCCGGCCAACCTGCTGCTTGGGCAGGCCGAGCGCGAGGTGCTGATGCAGGAGCTGGACGCCCACCGGCTGGCCGACACGCTGGCCCGGCTGGCCGCGCTGCGGCTGGACCTGCACGCCCTGAAACGTCCGTCGCCGCTGGCCTTTCCGCTGGTGGTGGAGTTCCTGCGCGAGAAGCTGAGCACGGAGAAGCTGGCCGACCGCATCGCCCGCATGCTGGCCGAACTGGAGGCGGCGGCTGGGCCGGTGGGGGATATGGCGGATACCGATGCCGATGCCACGCAAGTGGCCGAGGTGGCGCGCTTCGGCATGGCCGATCACGTCAAGTCAGGCGGTCGCAGTGGTGGAAGAAGCGGGGCCAGCGGTCGCGCACGTCGCTCGGGGCGCCCGCGCAAGCCATCGAAACCGCTCCCGCTGCTATGAGCCAGCCGGACGCCGCCACGTTGCATGCCTTCGGCGCCCAGGCCGTGGAAGTGGCCGGGGAGACGCTGTGGCTGCTGCCCGAGCATGCCATCTGGTGGCCCGGCGCGGCGATGCTGCTGGTGGCCGACGTCCACATCGGCAAGGCCGCCGCGTTCCGGGCGCTGGGGCAGCCGGTGCCGCCCGGTACCACGGCGGAGAACCTGACGCGGCTGCACGCGCTGGCCATGCGCTATCCGGCGCGGGAGCTGGTGTTTCTGGGCGATTTCCTGCACGCCCGCGCCGCGCGCACGGCGGCGGTCATCGCAGCGCTGCATGACTGGCGCCGGGCGCTGCCGGCCCGGGTACGCTGCACGCTGGTGCGCGGCAACCACGACACCCATGCCGGCGACCCGCCGCCGGAACTCGGCATGACCGTGGTCACGGAACCGCTGCGGGCCGGCCCGTTCGCGCTATGCCATATGCCGGGCGCTTCCCCGGACGGCTATGTGCTGGCCGGCCACCTCCATCCGGCCGTGGTGCTGCGCGGCAGCGGCGCCGATGCGCTGCGGCTGCCGTGCTTCGTGCTGGGGGAGGCGGGCGCCATCCTGCCGGCCTTCGGCGCCTTCACGGGCCATGCCACGGTGCGGCGCGCGCCAGGGAACCGCATCTATGGGGTGGGCGATGGGCGGGTCTGGCCAGTGCCTGGGTAGTTCATTCGCGGCTGGCGCCGCGCCGCGCCTGCTCGTAGTAGTGCTGGATGCGCAGCAGCGCGTAGTCGGCGGCGGCGCAGCGCACGGCGTTGCGGTCCCCGTCGAAGCGCCGCGTCTCCGTGAACACGGCCAGCGGGGCGGTGCGGCCCGGCAGCCGGAGCACCCAGGCGAAGCACTGCGTGCCGGCCGGGGTGTCGTCGGGCGCGTTGCCATCGGCCACCCCCGTGTTGGCAATCGCCAGATTGGCATCGGCAAGGCGCAGCACGCCGTGCGCCATGGCCAGCGAGACCGCCTCGCTGGTCAGCCCGTGGCGGCGGATGACCTCGGCCGGCACGCCCAGCACGGAAGTCTTGATGTCCGGCGCATAGGCCACCACGGCGCAGCGCAACACGTCGCCGCAGCCGGGCACCTCGGCAATGCGCGACGCGATCAGCCCGGCAGTGCACGACTCCGCCGTGGCCAGCCTGAGACCGTGGCGCGAGAGGAAATGCGCCATGTCCCGGATTTCCGGACTTTCCTTCATGTCGATGCCTGGGATGGATGGTGGGGTGGAGTGGCAGGTTTTGTGCCAGCAGCGCAGCGGGCGCCGGCGACCGAGCGCGCGCAAAACTGCATCGCTCCCCATCCATCCCCTTGTAAGACTTGCCCAGCCTGCGCACCGGCGCGGGCGCTGGGGGCGCCTGTCTTGCAGAGACCTATGCGTCACCACGGTTGGCGAATGCCCTGGCAACGACGGGGATGACGCCGGCAGGGCTAGCTGGCGTCGATGGCCTGGAGCAGCGCCTCCAGCTCCACCGGCTTGACCAGATGCCGGTGGAAGCCGGCCTTCTGGGTCTGCTGGCGGTCAGACGCCTGCCCGAAGCCGGTCATCGCGATATAGCGCGTGTTGGCCAGCGTGGGCATCTGGCGCAGCGCATGGACCACTGCGAAGCCGTCCATGCCCGGCATGGCCAGGTCCACCAGCGCCACGTCCGGCCGCACGCGTGCCGCCGCGTGCACGGCTTCCATGCCATCGTAGGCAATCGTCACGGCGTGGCCGGACATCTCCAGCAGGATCGCCATGCTGTCGGCGGCGTCGCGGTTGTCGTCCACCAGCAGCACCCGCAGCGGCCGGGGCGTGCCGCCGGCGGCATCGGCGTTCTCGCCGGCCGGATTGAACGCCGCCGCCAGCGGCAGCTGCACCGTGAAGGTGGCGCCCAGCCCGGGCCCCTCGCTCGTGGCCGAGACCGAACCGCCGTGCATCTCCACCAGCGAGCGGCACAGCGACAGCCCGATGCCCAGCCCGCCCTGCGCGGTGCTGCCGGGCCGGTCTTCCTGCACGAAGAGGTCGAAGATGTTGTCGAGCGACTCCCGCGCGATGCCCCGGCCATGGTCGATGATCTGGATCACCAGCGTGCGGTGGCGCACCATCGACGTAATCGAGATCGACGCGCCCGGCGGCGAGAACTTGGAGGCATTGAGCAGCAGGTTCTGGATCACCTGCACCAGCCGCGTGCGGTCCACGAACAGCGGGATGTCCTCGGTCGCGGCGGTCACGCCTACCGGCTGGGACTTGGCGGCCAGCGCCGGCTCGGCGGCCTCGATGCCGAGCGCGATGATCTCGCGCGCCTGTATCGGCTCGCGGCGCAGTTCGATCTTGCCGGCGGCGATGCGGCCCACGTCGAGCAGATCGTCCACCAGCCGGGTGAGGTGGGTCATCTGCCGGTCGATCAGGCTCAGGCTCTTTTTCGTGACGGCGGGCTCCTGCGGGCGCAGCCGCATCACGGTCAGCGCGTTGCGGATGGGGGCGAGCGGGTTGCGCAACTCGTGCGAGAGCGTGGCCAGGAACTCGTTCATGCGGCGCTCGGACTGCTCCAGTTCCGCCAGCCGCTTGCGCTCGCTCATGTCGCGCGTGACCTTGGCAAAGCCGCGCAGGTTCTGGCGCTCGTCATAGACCGCCGTAATGGTCACGTTGGCCCAGAACAGCGAGCCATCCTTGCGCACGCGCCAGCCTTCGTCCTCCACGCGGCCCTTGGCGCGGGCGATGGCCAGTTCGCGGCCGGGCTTGTCAGTCGCCAGGTCCTCGGCGGGATAGAAGACCGAGAAGTGCCTGCCGACGATCTCGTCGCGCCGGTAGCCCTTGATGTAGGACGCGCCGGCATTCCAGCTCATCACCCGGCCATGGGGGTCGAGCATGAAGATGGCGTAGTCCTTGACGTTCTCCACCAGCATGCGGAAGGTTTCCTCGCTCTGGCGCAGGGCCTCGGCGGCGAGGCGCTGATCGCTCATGTCGCGCGTGACCTTGCCGAAGCCGAGCAGGTGGCCCTGGGGGTTGCGCAGCGCCGTGATGACCACGTTGGCCCAGAAGCGGCTGCCGTCCTTGCGCACGCGCCAGCCTTCATCCTCGAAGCGGCCGATGCGCGCGGCGGTCTCCAGCTCCATGCCCGGCCAGTTGCGGGCGCGCGCCTCGTCGGTATAGAAGCGCGAGAAATGCTGGCCGATGATCTCGTCGCGCTTATAGCCCTTGATCCGTTGCGCGCCGGCGTTCCAGCTGCTGACGCGGCCCTCGGGGTCCAGTGTGAAGATGGCGTAGTCCGTGACGGACTCCACCAGCGTGCGCAGGCGTTCGCTGTCCACGTCGTTGGGCGAGGCAGGGGGCGGGGAGGGTGGGGATGCGGGGCGCGGCATCGTGTTGGCTGGCTTCAGATCCTCCAAGGATACATAGATTTTGGCCGTTTCTCGCCCTGTGGCTACCCGTGGGCAGGGGAATCCCACCCATCGTGCAGGCCGGGGCTGTCGCCGCTCCGCAACACGTGGCGCGGGGCGTGCCGGAGCGGGGTAACGTCGGAGAAATGCCGACATACCGAGGGGACGCAATGGGGTAGACTCGTTCGCTTCCCTGCCAGTCCTGCCCCACGGAGATGCCACGCATGTTTGCAGAGTCTGCGCTTGACCGCCGTACCATCGAACCTGCCGTACCGGTGGCCGAACCGCCGTCCAGCGTTGCGGCGCCGCAGCCGCTGGCGGGTGACGTTGGCGTGCGGGACCTGCGGCGCGTGCCGATCCATCCCGACTACTGGTATCCGCTGGCCTGGTCGAAGGAGGTGAAGCGCGGCAAGGCGCACGGCGTGCGCTTTGCGGGCGATCCGATCGTGCTGGTGCGTACCGAGAGCGGCAACGTGTTCGCGCTCGAAGACCGCTGCGCCCATCGGCAGGTGCCGCTGCACGCGGGCGTGGTGGATGGCGAATCGATCCGCTGCTGCTACCACGGCTGGACCTACGACTGCTCCGGCCGCTGCATCGACGTACCCTACCTCGGCAAGGAGCGCCTGCCCAACGGCGTGCGCGCCTACCCGTGCAAGGAGGTGGCCGGCCTGATCTTCGTCTTCCCCGGCGACCCCGCGCTGGCGGACAGCCGCCCGCTGCCCGCCTTCGCCTCCGTGGCGGACAGGCAGTACAAGACCCGCCGCCTGGGCCGCGAGGTGAAGTGCCACTACTCGTTCATGCATGAGAACCTGATGGATATGAACCATCAGTTCCTGCATCGGCGGCAGATGGGCATGATGCGCGCCCGCTCGGTCGGGCGGCGGCGTGGCGAGGGCTTTGTCGAGGTCGACTACACCTTCACCCGCGAGGGCGGCAAGCAGCCCGTGGGCGAGGCGCTGGTGTTCAGCAAGGACGGCGGGGAGAACAGCAAGGATGTGATGACGGTACGCACTGTCTATCCGTATCAGACGCTGCAGATTCGATCGGGCAGCGGCACGCTGGTGATGGACCTGTGGATTGCCTATGTGCCGCTGGACGCGGCGCAGCGCACCAACCGGACCTTCGGCACGCTGTCGATCCGCCGGCCGGGGCTGCCGTTCGCGCTGGACCTGGCGTGGCCGCTGCTGGTCTGGTTCACCGAACGGATTTTCAAGGAAGACCGCGAGATCGTGGAGATGGAACAGGCCGCCCACGACAAGCAGGGCGCGGACTGGAACCACGAGGTGTTCCCGGTCATCCGCGACCTGCGCGACCTGCTGCGCGAGTGCGGCGGCCGGACGGTGATTCCGATCCAGAAGGTCTGAAAGGTTTTTCTCCCCACTCCTGCAAGCGGGAGCGGGGAGCAAGGCTTACGACGCCGACGCGGTTTCCAGCGTGGGGTAGTCCGTATACCCGCGCGTCTCGATGCCGCCCGTGCCGTACATCGTGGCCGGGTCGATCGCGTTGAGGTCGGCACCCAGCCGCAGGCGCTCCACCAGATCCGGATTGGCGATGTACGCGCGGCCAAACGCCACGGCGTCGGCATCGCCCGTCGCCAGTACGGCCGTGGCGGCCGCCTGGTCGAAGCCATCGTTAGCGATGATCGCCCCGCCGAAGGCGCGCTTCAGCTGCGGCAGCAGCGCACCTTCGCCCGGCGTCTCGCGCACGAACAGGAAGCCCAGCCCGCGCTGGCCCAGCGCCCGCGCCACATGGCCGAAGGTCTCCGCCGGCTGGCTGTCTGCCATCGAATGGCTGGGCGAACGCGGCGCCAGATGCACGCCCACGCGCTTGGCGTCCCACACGGCCGTCACGGTGTCCGCCACTTCCAGCAGGATGCGCGCGCGATTCTCGATCGATCCACCATATTCGTCCGTCCGCACATTGCTGCCGTCCTGCAGGAACTGGTCGAGCAGGTAGCCGTTGGCGGCGTGGATGGTCACGCCATCGAAACCGGCCGCCTTGGCGTTGGCGGCGGCCCGGCCGAAGTCGGCCACCACGGCGCGGATCTCGTCACGCGTGAGTTCGCGCGGCACCACGAAGGGACGCTGCGGGCGCAGCAGGCTCACGTTGCCGCCAGCCGCGATCGGGCTCGGCGCTACCGGCAGGCGGCCATTGAGCAGGCTCGGGTCGGAAATCCGGCCCACGTGCCACAGTTGCGCCACGATGCGGCCGCCGGCGGCGTGTACGGCATCGGTCACTTGCTTCCAGCCTGCCACCTGCGCGTCGGACCACAGGCCCGGCACGTTCTGGTAGCCCACGCCGTCTTCGGAGATGGGCACGCCCTCGGAAATCAGCAGGCCGGCGGAGGCGCGCTGGGCGTAGTACTCGGCCATGACTGCGTTGGGGACATGCACGGGCTCGGCGGCGCGCAGCCGGGTCAGCGGCGCCATGACGATGCGGTTCGGCAGCGCCAGGTCACCAATTTGCAGGGGATCGAACAGGGTGGGCATAAACATATCCGTCACGGTTATAAAGCTTGCAAACTGCAAGTAACGCAAGCTTAGCAGCGCGCGGTAAGATCGCAAACGTCGATTTCGACCTATTCAATTGTTGCGGGTGGAACAATCCAGGAGCGGTCCGATGCGCGTTGCAAACTGGCTGATGGCGGCAGGAGCGATTGTGGTGTCGATGCTGGGAGCGGGCTGCGCCAGCCTGCCGCCGCATCCGGCCCAGCCGCCGACCCTGGCGCTGGCCTCGGCCGATACCGCCGATACCACCGATACCGCCGATACCGCCGATACCGCACTCGGGCGCGTGCTGGCGCCGCGCCTGGCGCAGCATCCCGGGGAATCGGTGTTCTATCCGCTCACCGCCGGCGCCGATGCCTTCGCCATGCGGCTGGCGCTGGCCCGCACCGCCCAGCGCAGCCTGGACCTCCAGTACTACATCTTCGATGCCGACGACACCGGCCTGACCCTGCTGGCCGAGGTCATGGCCGCCGCTGACCGTGGCGTGCGCGTGCGGCTGCTGCTGGACGACCTCCACACGGACGGCCAGGACCAGGCGCTGGCGGCGCTGGACGCCCATCCCAACGTCGAGGTGCGCCTGTTCAACCCGTTTGCCAACCGGGGCATGCGGATGTTCGAGTTCGCCACCGATTTCCGGCGCGTGGACCGGCGCATGCATAACAAGTCGATGACGGCGGACAACCAGCTCACCGTGGTGGGCGGCCGCAATATCGGCGATGCCTACTTCGCGGCCAAGTCCGATGTCGATTTCAGCGACCTGGACCTGCTGGCGGCCGGCCCGGTGGTGCCGCAGGTCTCGGCCGTGTTCGACGATTACTGGAATGCCGAGGCCACCTATCCGCTCGCCACGTTGGCGAAGCGCCAGTCGGACGCCGAAACCGTGGCCTTCCAGCAGCGCGTGCGCCAGTACCTCGATGACCGCAAGGTGAAGCTGCGTGCCACGCCGTATGGCAAGACCGTGCTGGAGTCCGGCGTGATCCGCGCCATCCAGCAGGAGGCGCTGCCAGCCTACTGGGGCCGCGCCACGGTGATTGCCGACCGTGCCGCCAAGGTCACGCTGCCGCCCGAGGACAACTCGACCCACGCGATTCCGGCGCTTCTCAAGGTGCTGGGCGGCGCGCAGCACGACCTCACGCTGGTCTCCCCGTACTTCGTGCCCGGGAAGGCCGGCATGGACTGGCTGGTTGGCCTGCAGCAGCGCGGCGTGCAGGTCCACATCCTCACCAACTCGTTCGGCGCCACCGATGTCTCGGCGGTACACGCCGGCTACGCGCCGCGCCGCGAGGCGTTGGTCCAGGCGGGCGTGCTGCTCTACGAACTCAAGCCCAGCGCCTACGCGGAGATGGCGAAGGAGAACAAGGGGCGAGGCATGGGCGGCAGCAGCCGGGCCAGCCTGCATGCCAAGACCTATATGGTCGACCGCCGGCTGCTGTTCATCGGCTCGCTCAACCTGGACCCGCGCTCGGCGCGGCTCAATACCGAGATGGGCATCGTGGTAGACAGCGCGCCGCTGTGCGACATGCTCGGCAAGCGGCTCGACGATGCCCTGCTGGACGCCGCCTACCAGGTGGTGCTGCTCCCCGACCCCCAGACCGGCCATCTGCAACTGGCCTGGATCACGCGCGAGGACGGCGTGCTGCGTACCTACACCAGCGAGCCGGACATGAGCGGCTGGAACCGCATCGGGCAGGGCTTCATGCGGCTGCTGCCGATGGAGTCGGAATTGTGACGATCGGGGCGCATGCGTGTCTGTGCCTGCCATAACAAGCAGTAACGCAAATAATGCCTGTTATGACACGCTCCGTTGCCTCGCCGCTACCCCCTGAAGTCGGATTGCGCCTCGCCGCGCTCGGCGCCCGTATCCGGGACGCCCGGTTGCATCGCAAACTGCGCCAGGTCGATCTGGCGGAGCGCGCCGGCCTGTCCCGCTCGACCATCGAGGCCATCGAGCGCGGCAGCGCCGACACCGCCATCGGCGCCTTCGCCCGCGCCCTCTGGGTCATGGGCCTGGACCGCGAACTGGACGTCGTGGCCGACACCGCGCTCGACCAGGAAGGCGCCGCACTCGAATATCAGCCCGGCGAGCGCCGCGTGCGCATTCGGCGGGCACTCGACAATGACTTCTGAGGCAAGGCCGCTGGAAACAGGGATTGACGGACGAGGGGGTCGGCGAGCAGGAAGCCGACGACTGGGCCGTCTGCTTTACCCCGCTGCCGGATTCCCTCTAGGCCGCTAAACGGCCAGGCGACCTGCCGACTAACGCTGCGTCAGCGCCTTGAAGCCGTCCACCAGCCGGTCGATGTCGGCCGGAGTGAGCGCGCCCATGGTGGAGATGCGGAACAGTTGCGCGGACAGGCCGCCCTGGCCGGCATAGATCACGAAGCCGCGTGTCTTCAGGCCGTCGTGAAGTTGCTCGTACGTTACGCCTTGCGGCAGCTTGTACGCGCGCAGCACCACGGACGACTGCGAGGCGGGCCACAGCGGCTCGATGCCGAGTGCCGCCAGCCCCGCGCGGGCCTGTTCGGCCAGTGCGGCGTAGCGTTGATGACGCGCCTGCCAGCCGCCTTCTTCCTCGTGCTCGCGCAGCGCTTCCACCAGCGCGTAGTACGCGTGTACGGACGGCGTGAACGGCGTGTTGCGCTGGTCCTGGAGCTTGGCCAGCCGGCCGATGTCCAGGTAGTAGGTGCGGCTGGCCGCCTGCGCCAGCGCGCTGCGCCGGGCGATGACGAAGGCCGCGCCGGGCACGCCGTGCAGGCACTTGTTGGCCGTGGCGGACACCGCGTCGATGCTGCCGCCGAAATCGATGGCCTCCGCGCCGAAGCTGCTCACCGCATCCACCAGCAGGCGCACGCCGTGTTCCTGGCAGAGCCGGTCCACGGCGGCGATGTCGTTGAGCCGCCCGGTGGTGGTCTCGTGATGGATCACCGCCACGTGCGTGATCGCCTTGTCAGCCTTGAGGGCGGCGGCGATGCGGTCGAGGTCGGGCGCGTCCATCCAGTCGTGCTTCACGAGCGTGTGCGCGATGCGGTACTGCGTGGCGATCTGCGCGATGCGCTCGCCATAGACGCCGTTCTGCACGATCAGCAGCTTGCCCTGCTCGGGGACGAGACCGGCGATCATGGACTCCAGCGCGGCGGTGCCCGAGCCCGTCATCAGCACGGCGGACCATGCGGCGGGGTCGAGCGCGTAGATCTTCAGCAGCCGCGCGCGGGCTTCGTCCTGGAGGTCGAAGAACTCGCTTTCGCGGTGGCACAGGTCGGTTTGCAGCAGGCTCTGGCGCACACGCTCGGAGAGCGTAACGGGGCCCGGGTTAAGCAGCAGCATGGTCGGTGCCTTGGCTTGTGCCTTGATCGGCGCCGATCTGGCGGCCGAGGCGGGTCTTGACTTCCACCGGCGTCACGGTCGGGCGCGGCAGGCCATCCGGCGTGCCGGCGCGGGTTTGCAGGCAGACGAAGGTCGGGCCGGCCTTGGCCGTGGCGGCGCCTTGCAGGACACTGTCGAGCAGGTCCAGGTGATCGCCCTCGGCCGCCGACGCGTAGCCGCACGCGGCCGCCACCGAGGCGAACGACACGTTGTGCGACACCGTCGACTGGCCGCCCGTGGAGTCGTGCGCGTTGTTGTCCAGCAGCACATGCGTGAGGTTGGCCGGGCCGTAGGCGCCCAGCGTGGCGAACACGCCCATGCGCATCAGCGCGGCGCCGTCGCCATCGATGGCCACCACGCGCAGGTCCGGCCGCGCCAGCGCGAGGCCGAGCGCGAACGGCGTGAGGCAGCCCATCGAGCCGACCATGTAGAGTTGGTTCGGCCGGTCATCGAGCGCATAGAGTTCACGGCCGCAGAAGCCGGTGGAGGCCAGCACCACGGTGCCGTCGACCGGCGTATGAGCGATCACGCGCGCCAGTGCGTCGCGTCGGCTCGGCAGTTCGGCGGCCGGCACGTTGCGGCGCGACACCTGCGGCGTGGCCTTGGGCCGTGCCTGCGGCGGCGTCTGGGCCGTCAGCGGATAGGGCGCCACGCTGCCTTTCTGCATGACCAGCGCGTAGGGCCGGCCGGTGGCGTCCATATGGGCCACGGCGCGGTCCAGCGCGGGGCCGACATCGGCTGGCTCGGTCGGGAACAGCTCCCATGGAATCTCCATGGTTTCCAGCATGGCCGGCGTGACCGGGCCCATCAGCGCGTGCTGGGGCTCGTCATGCACGCCGGGCTGGCCGCGCCACGTCACGATCAGCAACTGGGGCAGGCGGAACGTCCACGTCAGCGAGGTGAGCGGGCTCACGGCGTTGCCGAGGCCCGAGTTCTGCATCATCGTCACGCCGCGCACGCCGTTTTGTGCGCCTTGCGTCACGCCGGCGATAAAGGCCACCGCATCACCCTCATTGGCCGCCGAGACGTAATGCAGCGAGTTGTCCTGCACCACGTAGTTGATGAACGGCGTCAGGTAGGAGCAGGGCACACCCGCGTACCACTGGAAGCCACGCTCGCGCGCGGCCTCCACGAACTGGACCGCCTCGATCATCGGGCGGCCTCGCCGTTGGCCTCACCGTCGACATTCCCCAGGGCGTACGGCGTCTGCGTATGGGCGAAGTCGCCGGCACGGCGGAAATCGTCCAGATCGTTCACACCGCGCCAGTGGCCGTGCACGTACTTGACCTCGATCTTCTCGCCGGCTTCGACCAGCGCGTTGAGCAGGTCGGGCAGGTCGAGCTGGTCGAAGTCCGGCCGCTCGCGCAGCTTGGCCAGCAGCGCCTGCAGCTTGGCGCGGCCTTCGCCACGCACGCTGAACAGGCCGATCCAGCGGCCATTGGGCTGGGCTTCGCCGGCGGCGGGCAGGGTGTCCGAGACCTTCTTCAGGGTGATGGTCTGGCCGAACAGGTCGCGGTCGTCGCCGCCCGAGCACCACGCGAAGTCGCGCACGCTCTGGTTCGACGGCGCGGTCTGCGAGGAATCCACCACCACGCTGAACGGGGCATCGGACTCGAGCAGGTCGCGCAGGATGTAGCTGCGGAACAGCAGGTCGCCGTAGGCGATCACGGTGTCGGTCTGCATGGCATCAGCCGCGCAGGCCAGCGAGGCCAGCTCGCCGGTCTGGGCGTGGCGCTCGTTCACCGCCAGCTTGATGCCGGCCGTGTCGATGGCCTGCGCCTGGTAGCCGCCCACCACGGTGATGTCGTTGATGCCCTGCTTCTTGAAGCCATCGACCAGCCAGCGCAGCAGCGGCTTGCCGGCCACCGGCAGCATGATCTTGGGCTTGTCTTCGGTCAGCGCCTCGAGGCCCTTGCCACGGCCCGCCGCCAGCACCACGGCGGCGCCCGGCACCTGCGCGCCGGACAGGTAGATCTTCTCGGCGGCCGAGTACTCGTCGGCGTCCTGCAGGCGGAAGATCTCGTTGACGGAGGCGATGCGGTCTTCCACGTTCACCAGCGTCTCGCTCTCGTGGATTTCGCGGGCCACGGCCTGCATCGACGAGGCGGCCACGCGGATCAGGTGGTTAGCCCAGATCACGAGGCTGATGCCCGCCTTGCGGAAGGCCTCGGTCGGCGTGCTGTAGTACTTCGTCGGCACGATGACCAGCGGACCCCGGCCCGCCCATTCGCGTGCGAAGGTCAGGATTTCGTCCGGCTTGGACAGCTTGCTATGGATCAGGATGGCGTCGGCGCCGGCCTGACGGTAGGCCTCCGCCCGGCGCAGGGCCTCTTCCATGCCCCAGCCCGCGATCAGGGCTTCCACGCGGGCGACGATCGAGAAGTCGTCGTCCGTCTGCGAGTCCTTGCCGGCCTTGATCTTGCCGCAGAATTCGTCGATTTCCGCCAGCGGCTGGCGCTCGCCGTCGATGAAGCTGTTGGTCTTCGGGAACTGCTTGTCCTCGATGCAGACGCCGGCAATGCCGCGCTGCTCCAGCTTGCGCACCAGACGGCGCACATTGTTGAAGTTGCCGTAGCCGGTGTCGCCGTCGAGCAGGATCGGCAGGTCGCTGGCATCGGCCATGAACTCGAGGTTGTCCACCACCTGGGTCCAGCTGGCCTCGTTGTTGTCACGCACGCCGAACTGGGCCGAGATGGCCAGCCCGGAGGCCCAGATGCCCTTGAAGCCGGCCTCGCGCACGATGCGCGCGGACAGCCCGTTGTGGGCTTCCATGATGAATTCGAGCTGGTTGGACACCAGCATCTGGCGCAGGCGGGCGGCGCGGGAGGTGGCGAGCAGGTTCGGGTCGATGGCGTTCATTGTGCGAATCCCACGATGGGCAGAAGTTGGGGCAGGACTTCATTGGCGGCGCGTTCGACGTCGCCGGGGAAATCGATCTCGATCCACGGCGCGCCGGTCACGTCGGCCGTGTCGAACTGGTGGCTGCGCTGGGCCAGCGACTCGAGCAGCAGGTCGCGGACGGCTTCCTCGTGCGGCATGTTGGCGCGGCCCGAATCGACGTAACCCTTGACGATTTCGGCCAGCCGGCGTGCCGTGTGTTCCTGGAATCGGAAAAATCCTACGGATTCACCGATGGTGTCGTACTGGAGGTCGGCCATCAGCTGCTTGCGCAGTTCCACCGGCACGCCGTCGCGCAGGCAGAGCTTGACGGGCTCGTCGCCGGCCTCGAAATCGCGGTCGATCAGCAGGCGGTTGACGGTCTCGCCGGCCACCAGTGCGTTGAGAATGCGCTCATCGTAGAGCACGTCGGCGTCCATCAGCAGGACGTCGCCGCCGCGCGTGAGGGCGTCCGCCACGGTGTGCACGGTCAGCACGCTGCCGAGGTCGAAGCGCGGGTTCAGCACGATCTCCACCGGCGGGTGGCCGGCCGGGCGCGCGATGTTGGCCAGTTCGGCCTGCACCTGGGCGGGCTCGAAGCCCAGCGCAAGCACGACTTCCGTGACGCCGGCTGCGTCGAGCATGCGCAGGTGGCGCTCGAGCAGGGTGATGCCGTCAAAGCGCAGCAGGCACTTCGGAAACTGCTTGCCCGGCTGTTGCTGAAGCCGCAGGCCCAGGCCCGCGGCGAGAATGATTGCTCGCATTATTGTCTGTTCACCTTGCTTGAGGATTTGCCTGGGAATTACCTGAGGATTGCCCGGGTCGACGGATGTTCGTTATTCGGAGCCCTGCCACGCCGCCTGCCGGGTGCGCCGGCGCTGGTAGCGGCGCTCGCTGTGGTGCAGGTAGAGCAGCCCGGGGATGCCGAGCACCAGTTCGCGCACGCGCTTGGCCAGCGACATCGCCAGCGCGGCATCGGGCGGCAGGCCCACCAGCGGCGCCAGCAGCAGATAGCCGCCTTCCTGCGCGCCGAGCGAGCCCGGAATGGCGAACGCCGCGCCGCGAATTGCCTGCCCCACGCTCTCCAGCAACAGCGCCTCGTGCCAGCTCACGGGATGACCCAGGAAGTAAAGAATCAGCCAGACCTCGCCCGTGCCGACAATCCAGCCGGCCAGGTTCAGCAGGAAGCTGGCGGCCACCTTGCGGCGGTCGCGGTACAGGGCGCGGATGGCTTCGTCCACGGCATCGGCACGCAGCGCCAGGCCGTCCCAGTTGCGCTTGCCGAACACGCGCGCGGCCACGCGCAGCACGCGGCCAAACATGCCGCGCCGCTGGAGGATGCAGAAGGCCAGCACGCACAGGGCGAGGACCACCGTCACGGCGATGATCGGCCCGCGCTGGTCGGAGAGGTTGCCCTGCGCGCCGAACAGCAGGATGCCGAGCAGCGCGAACAGCATCTGCGAGAGCGCCTGCGTGGTCGTGCTGACGGTGATGGCCGCGGCGGCGTCGCGCATGCGGGCGCCGTGATGGGCGAGGTAGCGCACCATTAGCACCGGGCCGCCGATCTGGCCGGCCGGCAGCAGGCTGTTGACCGACTCGCCGGCCCAGCGCGCACGCAGCGCGGTGCAGAACGAGCCATGGTGCGCGGAGCGGTCTACCAGCACGGCGATGGCGGCGGCGTCTAGCGCCAGCGGCACCACGTGGAACGCGGCAACCACGGCCAGACCCCAGCCGGCGGACATCAGCGTGGTCGTGACCGCGCCAAAGCCTTGCCAGGCGAGTAGCGCGACAAACAGCGCCGCGCCAATCGTCAGCAGAATAAATGCAGCGCGAGTCACTTACTGGACTTCCCGCCCGATAGCAGGCGCCTGAAGACCTGCCGGAAGCCGAAATAGGCCACCGCGTCTTTCATATTGGAGATAAAGCGCAGCCACGGCCGCATGCCCGGATCGGTCACGTATTCGAAGGTCAGCGACACGCGGATCTCGTTCGGGCCGGCGGGGGTAATGCGGTGGCGCAGCTTGTCGCCATCGAACAGCACGATGCCGCCCGGCGGAATCTGCACCGCGCCCGGTTCGTCGGGCACTTCGGGGTTACGGGTGTGGAGTTCGTATTCGAGCCGGCAGGAGGACTCGTCCAGCACGCCGATCAGCAGCGTGTAGCGCCGGCCATCGTAATAGGAGGTGTCGTAGTGCCAGCCGATATGGTCGCCCGGGCGCGTGTAGTAATAGAGCGCGTAGGCGTGCGGGTCCGTGGGCGGGCAGACCTGGAGCTTGTCGCCGGTGACCTGTTCGAGCCAATGAATCAGCGCGGGCGATCGATAGAGCTCGGCAATGAACGGCGCCTGCTCGTCGATGGTGTGCCGGCTGACGCTGCCGCCCTGCTTGTGGCCGGGCAGGTAGTTGCGGTTCAGCCCCGGCTGGAGCGCGCGGGCCAGCGCCACCAGTTCGGCGCACTGCTCGGGCGGCAGGAATTTGTCGAGGTAGAGGAACGCGCCCTGGCGGTCGAAGTCGGCGCGCAGCGCGGGCGTGTCCAGCCCGGCCGTCGCGCGTGCCACGGCGGCATCGGGGTGGCCAGCATGGCGCGGAAGCGGCGCGGGAGCGTCGATGGTGGGATGGAGCCCGGGATCGAGCGGGGAATCTAGCGCGATGTCGCGGGTAGCCTGTTCCGTCATTGGCCGCCTCAATGTTTCGTTGGGGTGCCGACCGTCTGGGGGCGCCGCATGACGCGCCAGTAGTCGATGATGACAAGCAGGGCAAACAGCGGCGCGCCCACCGAGGCCAGCGCCAGGAACGGTCCGATGCTGCTGGTCAGCGTGACCAGCGGCAACAGGTACAGCACGTCCTCGGTCTCGAACCCGGCGGCGGAAGCCTGCTTGGTGCCACTTTTGCCAACCCGCGATTCTATACGCATGCGCAGGAAGAAGATCAGTGCCACCGCCAGCCCGGCCACGGTGCCGCGGCCCACCGGGCCGATCGCCTCGGTGGTCGCGGGCGCGGTCGCGCCAATCGCCATGCCCATGCTGACGAACAACAACACGGTAATCAGGGCGTCGCTGGCCAGATCGTAAAAATGCCCGATCTTGCTGCCTTTGCCGCTGATCCGCGCCAGTTCGCCATCGGTGTGATCGATGAAGTTGGAGATGACGACCAGCAGGGCGCCGTAGTTGGTCCACGCGTAACCCCCCTGCGCCAGACAGGCAACGCCGGCAAGCCCGATGAGCAGGCGCAGCGTGGTCAGGTGGTTCGGGGTGACTCGGGTATTCCGGAGGGGCCGCACAAGGCGGCGGGCAAGGCGGGCATCCCAGGTGGGCGGCATGGGCGGCTCATCCGGGAAATTCGGGGATTTCTGGTTCATCCGTCAACAATCTGGAACGCATCCCGGCGCGGAGGGGCCGGGCGATGCGCAACACTACGCCGGTGGCGCGGGAATGACAAGCGCACCAGAATACGCCTTTTTGCGGGACGGCGCACTGGGCGCGGGCCCGGCGGGCGCTGGCGCCGCAGGGTGGCGGGGGCGCCGCATGCGGCGCTTCTTCGATATTGCTAAAGTCCTTGCTTAACTATTTGCCGTCGCTATACTAAAGCACATGCTTAACCAATCAGATCCTCTCGACATGACGTTCCAGGCGCTGGCCGACACCACGCGCCGGACCCTGCTGGTGCAACTGTCACGCGGCCCCGCGTCCGTGACCGATCTTGCCCGGCCGCTGGCGATGTCGTTGCCGGCCGTCATGCAACACCTGGCCGTGCTGGAACAGGCCGGGCTGGTGCAGTCGCAGAAGGTTGGGCGGGTACGCACGTGCCGGATGGCGCCGAACGCGCTGAGTCAGGCCGAGCAGTGGATCAGCGCCCGGCGGGCCGAGTGGGAAGGCCACTTCGACCGCCTGGGCGACTACCTGGAAACCATGAAGAAGGAGGCAACCCCCAATGACGACGGCAACTGAAGATACGGCAAGCCCACTGGCGCAACTGGCGCAACTGGCGCAGCCGCGCCCGCTGACGGTCTCGCGCGCGTTCAACGCCCCGAAGGAACTCGTGTTCCAGGCGTGGACGTCTGCCGAGCACGTCAAGCACTGGTTCTGCCCGCAAGGGTTCACGATTCCCGAGGCCGAGGTCGAGCCCCGCGTGGGCGGCAGGTTCGACTACTGCATGCGCGCGCCGGACGGGCAATCGCACTGGGTGCGCGGCCATTTTGTCGAAATCCTGCCGAACGCGCGGCTGGTGATCGACATGACCGTGGTGGGCGGCGACGGCGCCGCGCTGTTCAACGCCCTGACCACGGTGTCGTTCGACAACGTCTGCGGCGGCACGCAGCTCGATGTCGAACAGCACTACACGCTGCTGGACCCCTCCGCCGGCAACTTCACGCGCGGCGCCGAGCAGGGCTGGGCCCAGACGCTGGACCGGCTGGAGGTGGAGGTAGCCCGCATGGCCGATGCACCGCCCGCCGCGCGCTCGGTGGTGCACGGCATGTTCCGCATCGAGCGGACGTTCAAGGCCACGCCGGCGCAGGTCTTCCGGGCGCTCACCGACCCCAAGGCCAAGGCGCAATGGTTCGGGGGCGGCGAGGGCTATCAGGAACTGGCGCGGACCATGGATGCCCGCCCCGGCGGCCGCGAGCACCTGAAGGGCAGCTGGGCCAACGGGCTGGTCTCGACCTTCGATGCCATGTATTTCGATGTGGTGCCCGGCGAGCGTCTGGTCTACGCCTATGAGATGCACATGGGCGAGCGCAAGATCTCCGTCTCGCTGGCGACCTTCGAGATGAAGCCGGCCGGCGACGGCACGCGGCTCGTCATGACGGAACAGGGCGCTTTTCTCGATGGCTATGACGATGCGGGCTCGCGGGAAGCGGGCTCGAAGCACCTGCTGGAGGCACTGGCGAAGTTTGTGGAGCCGGCAGCGTAACCCGCAGCACCACCAACGCGCTGCGCACCGCCCGCATCTCTGTTTCTATTAGTGTGAGTGCGCCGATGCAGGCGAGCGCAGCGTCGATCTGGCCGGCAAGCCGGGCCGGCGGCGGTACCGCCGCGCCGGTCCTGAGCCGCCCCCGGTAGTGCCGGGCCACCCCGCTCAGCACGCGCCGGACGGGTTTGCGCGCCGGCGCCGGCAGCGTCGGTAGCGCGCGTTGCAGCGTCAGCGTGCAGTAGCCCACCTGTAGCTCCGTGAAGCCGTCCGAGGCCAGCCGGTCCGCGCTGGCGCCGAGGCGCGGCATCAGTTGCCCGAAGCGGTCCAGCATGCGCGCGCCCAGCGGCGCGGGGTCGCCGCGCCACGTGGCGGCCTGCGCCAGATCCTGCCAGCTGGCGCGGATCAGCCGGTGCGCGGCCACATGGGCCCCGAACGGCCGCGCCAGCGTGGCCCAGAGCGGTGCAAACAGCATCGCCGCCGCGTTGGCCAGACTCGTATTGAAGGCGCCGAGCAGGTTGGCATCGTAGATGCTCTGGATGTTGGCGAACGAGGCCGTGTTCACCGACAGCAGCATCGCAATCAACTGGAAGCCGGGCCGCGAGATCAGCAGGCCGATGCCGAGGTAGGGCAGGGCGAGCATGCCGACCAGCGCCTCGAAGGTCTGCGCGTGCGGTACGACCAGAAACAGGTAGTAAGACGCCACGGTCAGGCACGCCAGGCTCCAGCGCGCGAACACCGGCGCCACGCGGCGCGGTTCGTCGAGGGTGGCGAAGAAGCAGCATGCGATGGCCGCCACCGCCACCGGTCCGCCCCCATCCTCCCATCCGGAAAATATCCAGATCAGCCCCGCGCAGAACACGGCCAGCCCCGTGGAGGCCGCGCCGAACAGCAGCATGCCGTGGTCGTGATAGCGGCCTGCTGTGGGGCTTTCCTGCGGGGCGATGCGGGCCGGGGCCGGCGGGGCGGCTTGCGTGGGACGGTCGCCAATGCCGTGCTGGAGGGCGTCGCAGGTGGCTAGCAGTTCGTCCATCCGGCCGCGCAGGAAATCGGCAGCGTCTTGCAGGGCGGGGTCGGGGTTGGTGTCAGCCGCGCGCGGCTGGGCGCGCAGCACGCTGTCCAGCGCGGAGAGCGTGGGCATCAGCCGCGACATGGTCTCGCGCAGCGCCCGCGCATGGTGCAGGGTGTGCCGGCTCTCGGTATCGAACGACAGGTGCGCGATCATCTGGTCCAGCGCGAGCATGTCCGCCGCCAGGCGGTGGCGGCTGGCGCTGGCGTGCGCGTCGGCGGCGAGGATATCGGCCGCCCAGGCCCGGGCATCGCGAATCCACTCCCCGGCGCGTTCGCGCAGCGCCGGCGCCACCTTGGCCGGCAGCACGATCGCCCCGACCAGCCCCGCGCAGACGATACCGATCACGATTTCCTCGATACGCGCCACCGCCACATCGAAAATCTCTCCCGGATGGCTCACGGCCGGCAGCGCCACGATGGGCAGCGTGTAGGCGGCCAGCAGGAACACATAGCTGCGCGGGCCGCGCTCCAGCAGCGAGAGGTAGACCAGCCCCGTGATCCACAGCGCGATGGCGCCCGTCAGCACAATCGGCATATTGACCAGCGCCGGCACCGTGACCACGGCGGCGGTGGCGCCCAGCACCGTGCCGGCCACGCGATAGGCAGCCTTGGAGCGCGTGGCGCCCGTGAGCGGATGCGAGACGAAGTAAACCGTGGCCATGGCCCAGTAGGGGCGAGGCAGGCCGAAGGACAGGGCGATATAGAGCGCCAGCATCGCGGCCGCGAATGCCTTCAGTGAGAACAGCCACTGTCGGGCATGCGGCCAGCCAGCCATGATGGGAATCTTCCGGGGGCGGAAGTGTGTGGGAGCGTTGCGGGGCAGTGTAGCGAACTGGCGATCATTCCATCCATGATTTAAAATTCGCCGATCCAGTCGGAATTTTCATCATCATCGATCCCGGGGAATGCCATGCCCATCGACATCCGCGCGCTGCGCTACTTCGTGGAAACCGCGCGGCTCAAGAGCTTCACGCAGGCGGCGGCGTCGCTCTACGTCACCCAGTCCACCATCAGCAAGATGGTGCGCCAGCTGGAGGACGAAGTGGGCCAGCCGCTGTTGATCCGCGAAGGCAAGTCCGTGCGCCTGACCGATGTGGGCCGGGTGGTCTACGACCGGGGGCAGGAGGCGCTGGGCGTGGTGCATCGGCTGACGCTGGAGGTGGCGGATCTGTCGTCACTCGGGCGCGGGCAGCTGACCGTGGGCCTGCCGCCGATGGTCAACCTGTTCTTCTCGCCTGCCGTCAGCGCGTTCCGTCAGCGCTATCCCAATCTGGAACTGACCTTGTCCGAGCATGGCGGGCAGGTGGTCGAGCAACAAGTGGCGAATGGTGAACTTGAGGTAGGTGCCACGCTGCTGCCCGGCGACAGCGGGCTGGACCTTGCCACGCGCGAGTTCGCGCGCTATCCGATCTGGGTGGTGGGCCCGCGCGGCGTGCCCTGGGCGGGCGGCAAGACGGTACGGCTCGAGGCGCTGCGCGAGACGCCGCTGGTGCTGCTGACCGACGAGTTCTCGCTGACCTGCAAGCTGCGCCAGGCGTTTGCCACGGCGCGCATGACGCCGCGCGTGGTCGCGCAGAGCGGCCATTGGGACTTCCTGGTGTCGATGGCCGCCGCCGGCCTCGGCACCACCTTTCTGCCCGAACCGCTGCTGGCGCGGCTGGACGCCGCCGACACCCTCGCCATGGCCCGCCTGACCGAGCCGACCATGGACTGGGCGATGGCCCACGTCTGGCCGCCGGGCCGCTACCTGTCTCACGCGGCGCGCGCGTGGCTGGCGGTCTGCGAAGAGGTGATCGGGTAATCAGGTAAACGAAAAAAAGCCGGGCAAGGCGCCCGGCCGAAGTCACTGCATGGAGAGGCGGATTCGGATCCGTCTTAGAACTGCTTGACCACCTTGAACATCACGCCATAGTCCTTCACGCCGTCCTGGTCGGCCGTGTAGCCGTTGGCGGACAGGTTGAGCAGGTCCTTGGCGTAGCCCACGCTGACGGTGCTGTTGTAGTTGAAGCGGCTGCGCTGGGTGGCATCCGGCAGTGCGAAGCGCGCATCCGGGGCACCAGCCAGGCTGGCCTGGCGCTGGCCGGCGCCGTAGAACAGGTTCGGCCCGCCCTGCAGGCGCACGCTGGCGTTCAGGCCGTTGGCGTGCTGATAGCCCAGCTTCACACCGCCGATGGCGTCCATCGCCGTGGTGGTGGCACCCGAGACGTTGAGGTTGTAGGCCCCGGCGCCTTGCTCGTTCACCGCGTGGTCGCGGGTCTGGCGCATGTCCAGGCCCATCATCGGCGTGACGGTGAAGCCCTTGGCCACTTCCACCGGCTTGCCCACCACGAAGTTGGCGCGGTACTTGTCCTGGCCGTTCTTCGAGGAGGCAGTCTCGTTGACGCTGCCGTAGTTGAGCGAGCGGCTCGATTCGAGACGATGTTGCTCGAACTGCAGGTCACCGGAGAGTTCCAGCCCGGCGGCGATCGGGTTGACGTACTGCACACCGGCGAACTGGCTCACGCCCGAGAGGCCGTTGCTGGTGGCGGCGTTGGAGCCGGCGTCGATGCTGGCCAGGTTGGCCACGCCGTAGCGCACGGCCACCTTGCCCTGGTCGCCCACGCTGAAGCGCGAGGACAGCACGGCCATGTCGTACTCGGAGCCGGCCAGGCGGGCGCCGGGGGTGCCACGGGTGACCATGTTGAAGCCCAGGCCGCTCGGGGTTTCCTTGACGTTGTCGGCCAGCACGTTGAAGCGGTTGCTGAGCACCTTGGCCTGGTTCATGGCCTGGCCGAAGCCCTGGCCGGTGAGCTGGCTCACGCCCTTGGTGACTTCGGCGGCGGTGGCCAGGTTCAGGCTCTGGAACACGGCGTTATTGCTGTAGGCACCTTCGAGGGCGGCGGCGGCGTCCTTGAGCTTGGCGTCGGTCACCACGTCCTGGTAGGCGTTCTTGGTCATCGTCACGTCGATGCCCTTGGCGTCCTGGGCGGCGTTGGCGGTCCAGACGGCGCTGTCGGACTGGATGTTCTGGGCGCCGGTGATATCAGTGCCCTGGAACACGTTGTCGAAGGTGACCGCCTTGGCGGCGGTGCCGGCGGCGAAGGCGGTGTCGACCTTGACCTCGGAGACGTCCAGATGGCTGCCACGCAGGGTGCCGGCCGTACCGTTGGCATTGGTGCCGACCTGGTAGCCGCGCAGCACCATGCGGGGCGCCGCTTCGGGTGTCGGCGTGGGCACCAAGCCCTGCCCGGGAAGCCCCTCCTGGGCCTCGATGGCCTTGTCGCTGCCAGTGATGGCCGCGGCGCTGCCCGGGGCAAAGATCGCGCAGCCGGTGTCACATTCCAGATTCACCGTGCCGTTGTTGACGACCTTGCCATTGCCGCCGAAGGCGTACGAATCATCGGCGTAGACGTTGATGACCCCCGTGGCGTTGTTGTAGATCCGGTTCGCGGCGTTGCTGCCCTGGATGCCGATCAGGCCCGTGCCGTTCGTGCCGTCCGCCTTGCCGGCTTCGGTGCCGACGTTGAGGGTGCCGGCGTTGATGATATTGGTGGTGTAGCTCGACGCGGCGCCCCGGATGCCAATCGCCCCGTCGCCCTGCACGTTGATCGTGCCTTCGTTGCCGAAACTGGTGGCGCGGCCCATGCTGATCAGTGCCTTCTCGGTGCCGTTCATCATGCCGTCGATCACGCCCGTCGAACGGTTGACCAGCCAGTTGTTCGGATTGTCGGTCACTTCGCCATGGCCGGTCTTGAGGGCGCTGTAGCCGTCGGTGGCCGTGATCGTGCCGGCGTTGTTGAACGTCTGGCCGCCAGGCAGGGAGCTGATGTTGACCAGCGCGCCTGTGCCCGGCGCCGTATTGCGCAGCGTGCCGCCCTCCTGATTGATGAGCTTGAGCCGGCCGTAGATGGCATCGCCCTCGCTCACGGTCCAGTCGCCGGTGTTGGCGATCTTGTTGGTATAGGATCCCGCCGTTGCGCTGCCGTGGAAGTTGCCTTCGTTAAAGAAGTTGTTGCCCGATACCAGCGACAGCAGCCCCACATTCATCGTGGCGCCGGCCCGGTTGTATCCCACGCCGCTCGTCACCGTGCCGGCCGTCAGCGTGCCCTTGTTCTCGAACTTCGCAAGTGTCAGCGGGGTGGAAGGCGACGAGAAGCTGGCGCCTTGCTGGTTGAGCAGCCAACGGCTGCGCATGTCCAGCGTGGCGGCGTTGGTCACTGCGCCATAGTTGGTGAGATGGTTGGCGGCGACATAACCCAGGGGGTCATCCAGCGTAACCGACTGGCCTGTTCCGGCAATGACGCCGGCAAGTGGCGTGGCCGTGCTCGGCGTGGCCCCCATATGCGAGTCGCTCGGGTCCATGGCCGCGCCGTTGAAGTTCACGCTGCCATGGTTGACGACCAGGCCGTTGCCTTCGGTATAGAAGGCGCGGCCCAGATCGGTGTTGACGTTGATGACCCCGCCCTGCTCGTTGATGGCGGTACCGCCGGCGAGTGCGCCGAGTCCGATCAATTGGTGCGCGGTGCCGTCGGCAACCGTTGCGGCGTCGGCGTCAAGATTGATGGTGCCGGTATTGACGGTCGTGCCGCCGGAGAGCGCCAGCATGCCGAAGCCGGAGTTCTTCACGCTGATCGTGCCCGTGTTGGTGGCCCTGGCATTTTCGCCGTAACCGGCGTCAGTGGAACCTGCCACCATGCCGGCGCCACGGTAATAGGACGTCGTGGTGGTATAGGGTGTGTGGCCGGTGATCTGGCCTTGGGCGTCGACGACAGCCACCGCGCCATTGAGCGATACGTGGCCGGCGTTCAGCGCGGTGCCGTTGGCGCTGGCGGACGGCCCGAATAGCCCTGCGCCCTCCAGGACGATGGAACCATTGGCGCCATTGGTGACCGTGCCGTAGTTGTTCGCCAACTGGGCATAGCCGGTATCGTTCGCCCATCGCACCGGAATCAGATTGAACCCGTTGCCCCAGCGCGGCGTGACAGTCGAGGTCAGCTGGATTTCTCCACTGTTGTCGGCAGTCGAACCTGCACCGCGTGCCAATTGCATGGCTGAGGACCGATTGTTGGACACTCTCGTGTTGCTCGCTGAAATCGTGCCGGTATTCTGCAAACGGGCCCCGTTGTCAGCCGACATGAGCATCGTGAAGTCCACGGTTGCGCGGATGGCACCGGCGTTGGAGATCGTGCTGCCGGCGCCGCCTGCGGCAAGAACCCCTGACTCGTTATAGGCGCTGCCCACGCTCGCCACATGGTCGATGTCGAGGACGGACGCCTCGGCCATCTGCAAGGCGCCGCCGCCCTGAACCGTGGCGAACTTGGTGTCCTGGCCCCATATGGAGTCGTTCTTGACGCTCGATTGACCGCTCAATGTCACGGCGCTCTTGCCGTTCACGGCGATGCCCGTCGGATTGATATGGTCCCTACTGGCGTCAGACGCCTCGAGTCGCACCGTGACGCCGTCATCCACATTGACAGTGTTGTTGTCCCCGGTGACGTGCAGGCCTGTCCATTGGCGCGACTGGCCGCTTCCATTGATCTGGCCGGTCGCGGCGATGCTGATCTTGCCATCCACCGAGACATGGTTGTCGTTGCCGCTGACGGACACGCCGCGGGTGACGGCGGAGGCATCCATTTGCACCCCGCTGGTGCCGATATCCTGATTGGCCACCGTGACATTGCCTTGGATCCTGACGTTGCCATGGTCGCCCTCGACCACCACGCCCTGGCCACCCTGCAGGACACCCGCTGCATTGCGGGCGACCGTGACGGCGATGTCGCCGTCCAGCGTGACATCCGCCCGGCTGCCGGCAATGCTGGCGCCGATGGCGTTCTGGCTGACCTGAATGTCCCCCGTGCTGGTAAAGCTTGTGAAGTCGCCTTCGGCGGGGTTGTCGGTGGCCACACGGATGCCGATGGAGCCGGCGTCCGCCACGTCGATCTTGGCTGCGGACTGTACCGTGGCGCGATTGCCGGTGATGTCGACGCCCCGGGCGCCGTCGCGCACGGTCAGCGTGCCGCTGAGGTTGGCGCTTGCGTCATCGCCGGTGATCGAGAACAGCGAGGAGCCGGCGCCAGTGCTGGTGGCGTCGATGTTGGACGCCTCGACGTCGGCACCGTTGCCGGTGATCCGGACGGCGGTGCCGCCGCCGTCCACCGTGACGGTGGTCGGTGCAGCGGCGTCCTTGCCACCGAGCGAGACCTTGGCGTTGTCGCCCGTCATGTCGACGCCGGTGGAGGCCGGCCCGGACACCGCGGTCGTGCCGTCCAGGGACACCGAGCCTTGATCGCCCTCGATCCTGACGCCCGTGCCGCCTTCGGAGACCGTGGTTTCGCCGCCGATGACCACCCTGGCGCCCTTGCCATGGATGGCGGTGCCGGTCGAACCCTCGCCGGAGATGGCGGTGTGGCCGTTGATAAGGAGCACGGTGTTGTCTTCATCCAGACGCAGGCCGGTGGCGCCGTTGGCGACCGCCAGGTTTTCGGTGCTATGAATGAGGGGCGCGGGCGGCTCCGTCGGAGTAACCGGGGCCGCCGGGGTAACAGGCGCGGCGGCATCGCTGTGGCTGCCGCTAAACAGCGCGGCAAGACCGGCGGCGCCGGCCACGATGCCCGAGCCAATCAAGGCCCGATGATCGGAAGAACCTGAATTTTCCTCGCAGGTGTCGGCAATCGGCATGCCATCGGCATCCAGTTGCGGCTCGCACACGGCGGCGTCCGGGGTGCCCGGGCCGACCTCGCCCAGCTCTTGCGTGGCAACCGGCTGTTCCGCCCAGGCGGCTTCGGCGCCAATCTCCTGCGCCATGCCGGTGGCTTGCATGGCAAGCAGGGCGGCCGCTACGGCCGTGGCGACGACGGCCTTGCGCACGCTGCTGCGCTTGCCGTGGGACTTGGCGATTTCGGAAACGGCAACCCAGGTGCCAAGGGATTCGTTAAAGACTGCGCGATAGGTGGTGTTCATTTCTGCTCTCCATGAGTGTGCATGGAGGGTAGAAATGAAGCGGTCTGCGCTGAATGGTAGAAACTTTAGAAACCGGGAGACGCCGGGGGGGCCCCCCCGATCCGGATCTATCCGATCACCCGAACGGGTTTCCGATCAACGCGCGCGCAGCGCATCCACGATATTCAGGCGCGACGCACGCAGCGCCGGCAGGAATCCGCCGATGAAGCCCATCGCCATCGAGAACAGCAGCGTCTTGACGACGATGCCGGGCGTGAGCAGGAAACGGAACGACAGGTCGGCAAAGGTCTGGAAGTTCGTCGTCGAAAATGACGCAAACTGCATCAGCGCCGCGCAGGCCAGCCCGGCCACGCCGCCGACAAAGCCCAGCAGCACCGCCTCGATAAGAAACGCCGCGAGCACATTGGTGCGCTGGAAGCCCAGCGCGCGCAGCGTGCCGATCTCGCCCACGCGATTGGCCACCGAGGCGTACATCGTGATCATGGCGCCAATCATCGCCGCCACGGAGAAGATCGTGGTCAGCGTCAGCCCAAGGATGTTGATGAAGGTGGAGAGCGCGCGCGACTGGTCGCTGTAGAACTGCTGCTCGCGCTTGGCCTCGTTGGCGAGGCGGGGGTCCACGTCGATGTCGGCCCGGAACTTGTCGAAGCCGTCCGCCTGGCCCAGCCGCACCACCATCGACGAATAGCTGGTGCGCCGGAACGACTGCATGAGCTGGTCTACATCGCCCCAGATCTCGGAGTCGAAGCCGCTGCCGCCGGCGTCGAAATGGCCCACCACGGTCCAGTCGCGCTGGGCAAAGCGCAGGTGGTCGCCAATGCGCACGTTGCCGAAGCCCTTGGCGATGCTGCTGCCGACGATGATCTCGGACGAACCCGGCCGGAACACGCGCCCGGCCGTGATGTGCACCTGCGGGCGCAGCGTCACGCCCTGCGGGGACACGCCACGGATCACCACGTTGGCCGGCGAGGCCGCGCCGCTCTTGGTCAGCGAAATCAGCACCACAGCCTCGCGCGAGGCCATGGGCCGGCCGTCCCGGTTCATTGCCACGGCCGGATGCATCTCCATGGCGGCCGCCTGGTCGCGCGAAATCGCGCTCTGGATCTCGGTTTCGGCACCCTTGCGGATCAACACCACGTTGTCCGGCTCGCCCGTGGTCACCAGCGTCTGCTTGAGGCCCGCGTCCAGCATCAGCATGGCGGCGAAGACAAACACCACCAGCGCCAGCCCGCCGGCCGTGAGCGTGGTGGTGAGCCGCCGGGCCCAGACGTTGCGCGCGATGTAGTGGAGCGGGATGACCATAGGAGGAGGGGGGAGGGAGCCGGGCCGGTCAGCCGATGGCCCGCAGGCCCTCGACAATGCGCACGCGCGCCGCCTGCACCGCCGGCACGATGGCCGCCGCCGCGCCCACCACCAGCGCGCACGCGGCCTGCATCACGGCGGTTTCTTGAGACACGGTGAACACCGGGAACACGCCGCCCACCGCCTGCTTGAAGAAACTGGCTGCCGGCGGTGTCAGCAACATGCCGATGGCACCGCCCACGATGCAGATCAACATCGACTCCCCGAACACCAGCATCGACAGGAAGCCCGGCCCGAATCCAAGTGCTTTTAGCGTCGCATATTCGGTGGTCCGCTCGCGGGCGCTCATCGCCATGGCATTCGCCATCACGGCCATCACGATCACGATCACCACGTAGGACACCACGCGGATGGCCGCGATGATCTGGTTGGACATCGCCACGAAACCGAGCTGGAACGCCTGCTCCGTCTCGGTCATGGTCTCGGCCAGCGAGTTGCGGAAGACATCGTCCACGCGGCGCGAGACCGCGGCGGCATTGTCCGGGTTGTCGATGCCGAGGATGAACACGCCCACCTGGTCCGGCTTGCCGACGGCCTTCTTGCGGATGCTCTCGTTCAGGTACTCGTAGTGGAACAGCATCTGCCGCGTGATGGTAGATTCGTCGCGGCCTTCCATGATGCCGCGCACGACGAAGTCCCACGTGCCGGGGTAGATCGTGCCCTTGAGCGGGATGACATCGCCGATCTTGAAGCCGTACTGGTCGGCCAATTGCCGGCCCACCAGCGCGCCCCGGCGGTCGCGCCGGTAGTCCGCGCGCTGTTCGGGCGGCAGGATCAGTTCGGGATACAGATCGATGTAGTTGTCCGAGACGGCGAATTGGGCGAAGAAGTTCTTCGGGTCGCGATAGGTGCCGGCGAACCAGCTTGAGCGGGCGACTTGCGTCACGCCCTCCACGCCCCGGATGCGATTTTCGTAGCTCAGCGGCAGCGGAAACACCAGCGAGATCGAGTTGCGCGTGACCAGCCGCGCGTTGGACGCCGCCGCCGCGCCCGCGTACCAGGCATCCACCACGGTCTGGAGCAGCCCGTAGGCCAGCACGGCGATCACCAGCCCAAGCACGGTCAGCGCCGTGCGCAGCTTGTGGCGCAGGGCGTTGCGGGCGATCAGCCGGGGCAGGTACATGGCGATGGGGTCCTGGGGTCCTGGTGTCCTGATGTCCTGGTGTCCTGGATCTGAGCCTAGCGCCGGCCGGCCAGCAGTTCGCCCTTTTCCAGGTAGACGAGCGAGCGCGCCGCCTCGGCCGCGTGGGCGTCGTGGGTGACCATGATGATGGTCTTGCCGGCCTCGGTATTGAGCCGTTGCAGCATGGCCAGGATCTCGGTGGCGGAGGTGCGGTCCAGGTCGCCAGTGGGCTCGTCGGCCACGATCAGCGTGGGGTCGGTGATCAGCGCGCGGGCAATCGCCACGCGCTGCTGCTGGCCGCCGGACAGCTCGGACGGGTAATGGTCCATCCGGTCCGCCAGGTTGACCATGCGCAGCACCATCTCCACGCGCTCGCGCCGCTCCTGGCGCGACAGGCGCGTCAGCATCAGCGGCAGCTCCACGTTCTCGTACGCGGTGAGCACCGGCATCAGGTTGTAGAACTGGAAGATAAAGCCGACGTGCGCGGCGCGCCAGTCGGCCAGCGAGGATTCCGGCAACCCGGCGATATCCACCCCGGCCACGCGCAGCTCGCCGCTGTCCGGGCGGTCGATGCCCGCGATCAGGTTCAGCAGCGTGCTCTTGCCCGAACCGGACGGCCCCATCAGCGCGATGAAGTCGCCTTCGGCGATATCGAGCGTGATATCGGACAGCACCGGCACCGTCTGCGCGCCGCGCCGGTACGACTTGGCGAGGTGGCGGATGGAGACGAGCGGTTCAGGGCGGTGGGTAGGATTGTGGGTCACGTCAGTCGTCACGTCACTTCTTCGCCACGGTGACCTTGCTGCCATCGGACAGCTTGTCGGCCGGCGCCAGCACCAGCGTGTCGCCGGGCTTCACGCCCTGCACGGCCACCAGCTCGCCCACGCGGGCGCCCTTGGTCACCGGCACCTGCCTGGCCTTGCCATCCACCACCTGGAACACCACCGGCTTGCCGTCGCGCTCGGCAATGGCGGCCGGCTGCACCGCCACCAGCGCCTTGCGGTCCTCGGGCGGCACCGGTTTGGAGAGGAAGGCGATCTTGGCGCTCATGTCCGGCAGCACGCGCGGGTCACGGTCGACAAATCGCACCTTGACCAGCACGGTGGCCTTCGAGCGGTCCACGGTGGGCACGATGCGCGACACCCGGCCGGCCATGCGCAGGTCGGGCAGGGCGTCCAGCAGCAGTTCCACGGGCTGGTCGACGATGATCCTGGCGATGTTGGACTCGGAGACATCGGCCTCGACTTCGAGGGTTTCCATGTCGGCGATGGTGACGACCGCGCCCTTGGTGTCCGACGCGGCCGAGAACGGCGTGATGTTGTCCCCGACGTTGGCGTGCTTGATCAGCACCACGCCGTCGAACGGCGCGCGGATCACGGTCTGCTCGACGGATACCTCCGCCGAGCGGGCGTTGGCCTGGGCGGAGGTGATGGACGCCTGCGAGTTGTTGATCGACGCGCGGGCCTTGTTGTAGCGGGCCAGGTCGGCGTCGTACTGCTGCACCGAGATGGCCTTGGGCGCCAGCAGCGTCTCGGAGCGGCGCAGGTTCACCTCGGCATCGCGCAGTTCGGCCTGCTGGAGTTGCAGGTTGGCCTGCGCCACCTGCACCTGCGCCCTGGCCTGGGCCAGCGACGCCTCCACGTCCCGGCTCTCGATCCGGGCGATGATCTCGTCCTTCTTGACGCGCGAGCCCTCCAGCACGCCCAGCCATTCGAGCCGGCCCTGCGCCTTTGAGGCCAGCGCCGCCTTGCGCTGCGGCACCACGTAGCCGGTGGCGTTCAGCAGGGTGTAGTTCTGGGAGGGGTAGGCGCTGGAGACGGTGACCACCTCCACCGCCTGCGGGCCGGCCAGCCGGGCGCCAATGCCGATCACGGCCAGCACGACCACGGCAATGGCCGCGTAGCGGAGCCAGCGGCGGCGCCCACGCGGCGCGGGCGCCATGGCACTGCGATCGATTTTCAGCCTGCTCAGGTCTTGATCAGCCAATTTTTCAACCGGTAGGGTGCGGAAAAGGGGCTGACAGTATAGCGCCGTGTGATCCCGGCGCCGGAAGCCGCCGGGAACTCAGAGCAGCTTGCCCGGATTCATGATGCCGCTGGGGTCGAACACCTGCTTGATGGCGCGCATCAGGCGCAGTTCGAGCGGGTCTTTCAGCGCCAGGAACGAGTCCCGCTTGAGCTGGCCGATGCCGTGCTCGGCGCTGATGCTGCCGTCGTAGCGGGCCACTTCGTCCAGCACGTCCTCGCTGACCGCCTTGCCCTCGTTGAGCGCCCATTTCGCGTCCGCGCCGAGCGGGCGCGACAGGTTGTAGTGCAGGTTGCCGTCGCCAAAATGGCCGAAGATGAACGGGCGGATGCCCGGGTGCTTCGCCAGCAGCCGGGCCTCCATCGACGCCATGAAGGCCGGAATCCGCTCGATCGGCAGCGAGACATCGTGCTTCAGGTGCAGCCCGTCGGCGCGCTGGGCCTCGGAGATTTCCTCGCGCAGCCGCCACAGGCTCTGCAACTGGGCCAGCGAGGCCGAGACGGCCGCGTCCAGGCAGAGACCCTGCTCCAGCGCGTCGCCAATCACGGACTCCAGCAGGGCATTGAGCACATCCTCGGGCGCCGTATCGGCGATTTCCACCAGCACATAGGCGGGATGGCGTTCCGGGAAGGGCGCCTGCACGCCTTCGGCATGGGTCAGCACCAGTTCCAGACAGTCGCCCGTAAAGAACTCGAAGGCCTGGAGCCGGGCGCCGCAACGGGCGAACAGCAGCGAGAACAGCTTCAGCGCCTGCTCGGACGACGCCACCGCGGCCAGCACCACGGCGCGGGAATCGGCGCGCGGCAGCAGGCGCAGCGCGGCAGCCGTGATCACGCCCAGCGTGCCTTCCGAGCCAATCAGCAGTTGCTTGAGGTCGTAGCCGGTGTTGTCCTTGCGCAGCGTGCGCAGGCCGTGGAAGACCTCGCCATCGGGCAGCACCGCCTCCACGCCCAGCACCAGCTCGCGCGTCATGCCGTAGCGCACCACGTTCACGCCGCCGGCGTTGGTGGCGAGGTTGCCGCCGATCTGGCACGAGTCCTCGGCCGCCAGCGAGAGCGGGAACAGCCGGTCGGCCTCCTCGGCGGCGCGGCGCAGGTTGCCGAGAATGCAGCCGGCCTCCACGACCATGGTGTTGGCGATGGTGTCGATCGAGCGGATCTTGTCCATGCGGTCCAGGCTCAGGATCACGTTGACGGGCCGGCTGTCCGGCGCGGCACCGCCGCACAGGCCGGTATTGCCGCCGCGCGGCACCACCGGCACGCCGGCCTGCTGGCACCGCGCCAGCGCCCGGGAGACCTGCTCGGTCGTGCGCGGCCGGATCACGGCCTGCGCCTGGCCCTTGTAGAGGCCGCGCCAGTCGCTGGTCCACGGCGCCACGTCATCGGGCGCGGTGGCCACCACGTCGGGGCCAAGGGTGTCGGTCAGGCGTTGCAGGAAGGCGGCGTCGGACATGGGATACCTATCTATATATAGAGGGGGTTCAGGCGGCGGCCCGCAGCGGCAGGCCAAGCCGCGCGGCGGCATTGCGAAGATGGGCGGCAGCGGCCAGCCGGGCGGCCTCGGGGTCCGCCGCGCGGATCGCCTCGAAGATCGCCACGTGCTCGCCATGCACCTGCTCGGGCAGCCCCGGCTGCCGCTGGGAATTGCCGCGCGCGGTGCGCACGGCGTGGTGCAGCTGCAGGTTCAGGTACTGGAGCAGGTCCTGGTAGTACTTGTTGTGGGTGGCGGCGGCCACGGCCACGTGGAACTGGGTGTCGGATTCGGCACCCCGGTCGATGTCGTGCAACTGGGCGGCAAGGGTACCGAGCAGGTCGGCCATGCGCTGGAGATCGTCGTCGGTCCGGCGCCGCGCGGCCATCGCGGCGGCGGCGCTTTCCAGGTCCAGACGCAGTTCGTAGATCGCCGCCAGATCGGCGGCATCGGCGCCGGCCTGGCCGGAGAGCCGGAACCCGGCATCGCTGACGCGCGCGCGCACGGTGCTGCCCAGCCCCTGACGGCTCTCGATCATCCCTTGCGAGCGCAGGTGCTCGGTCACCTCCCGGATCACGGCGGTGCTGACGCCGTAGCGCTCGGCCAGCTGCTTGCCGGTGGGCAGGCGGGCGCCAACCGGATACACGCCATCGGCAATCTCGGCGCGGAGCTGCTGGATGACGCGTTCGGTGAGGGTGATGGGGCGGGTTGTCTGCATGGGGTGAGACGTTACACTTTTATGGTTATATGAAAACTAGGGGTAAACGTTAGGTTTTGGGTCTTTGCGGGGTTGGCTTTTGTTCGCAACGCACAATAGCCAACACCGCTTACTTCAACGCCCCCCGAGCCGCCTCCAAATTCCCCCTGACCCTCCGAGCCGTCTCAGATTCCGCCGGCAGCAACCGATAAAGCCGCTCCCAATACCCAATCGCCTCCGCCAACGCCCCCCGCTCAGCCGCATCTGTCCCCGCCAGCGCCAGCGCCTTCGGCTCATCCCCATCCAGCGCCAGTGCCGCGCGCACCTGCTCCATTGGCGCGCCCTCCAGTTGCCCCCCAGCCGCGCTGGCCAGCGCATCGGCATAGTCGGCCCGCAGCGCCGCCGCATCCGGCACCAGCGCCACGGCCTTCGCGTAGGCCGCCGCCGCGTCGTCAAACCGTTCCAGCGCCGTATAAGACCTCGCCAGCATGTACCAGCCGTTGGCATCGCCCGGCTCCTGCCGCAGGCGCAGGGCCAGCCGGGACACCATGGCGTCGATTTGCTGCATGTCTACGGTGTGCCCATCGCCAGCCGGCAGCGTGGCCGGCGTGCAGGCCCAGGCTGCGCGGACCATGCCGGGGTTGCCGAGGTGGAGGTAGAGCAGCATCGCCCCGCCCGGCAGCAGGGCCAGCGAGGCGGCGACTACCCAGCGGGACCGCCCCGGTGGCGCAACTAGATCAGCCAATTCCGGCGGATCGGTGCGAGGACGAAACACGGCCCGATGCCGCCGCCTCGCCCGCACCACGACCACGGCGGTGCCGAGTACCAGCAGGGCCGGCCCGAACCACAGCAGCCACGTCAAGGGCCGCACCGGCGGGTCGTAGAGCACGAAGTCGCCATAGCGCTGCACGAGGAAGTCCTTCACGGCGGTCTCACTCGCGCCACCGCGCAGTTGTTCGCGGATCTGGCTGCGCAGGTCCACCGCGAGGTCGGCGTTGGAATCGGCCAGCGTCTGGTTCTGGCAGACCACGCAGCGTAGCTGTTCCGCCAGCGCATGCACGCGGGCGTCCAGTTTGGCGGCATCGTCGGCGCCGTGGGCGGCGCACGCCATCCAGAGCAGGCAGGCGAGCGCCAATCTACGCATGGCCGGGCTCCCGTTCCAGCGTGCGCAGCAGCGGCAGGATCTTCTGCTCCAGCACCTGCGGCGTCACCGGCCCCACCTGCCGGTAGCGCACCACCCCGGCACGGTCGATGACATAGGTTTCCGGCACGCCATACACGCCCAGGTCGATGCCGGCCTTGCCATCCGCGTCCACCAGCGACGCCACGTACGGATCGCCCATGCGCCGCAGCCAGTCGCGCGCGGCGTCGGGCTGGTCCTTGTAGTTCAGGCCGACCAGCGGCACCTCGGACTTGCCTGCGAAGTCGGTCAGCACCGGATGTTCGACGCGGCACGCCGTGCACCAGGACGCCCACACGTTCAGCATCCACACCTTGCCCTTGAGATCGGATGTGGCGCGTACTTCACTGGAAGCTTTCAGCAGCGGCAACCGCAACGCCGGGGCGGGCTTGCCGACCATCGCCGATGGCAGTTCGCGCGGATCATGCCGCAGCCCGGCAGCCAGCGCGGCGGCCAGGGCCAGGAAGACGGCGAGAGGGAGGAGGAAGCGCGTCATCGCAGCGGCTCCCGGGTGGTGGCCAGCGGCACGGCGGGGCGCGGGGTCGGGAGCGCGGCCTCCGTCACCACCTCCACCGTCCGCCGCCGGTAACGCCGGTCGCAAGCCGCCAGCACGCCGCCGAGCGCCATCAGCACGCAGCCGCCCCAGATCCATCCGACAAACGGCTTCACGTGGAGCCGCACCGCCCACTGGCCGTCGGCCACCTGTTCGCCTATCGCCACGTAGAGGTCGCGGGTAAAGCCATTGTCGATGGCGGCCTCGGTGGTCGGCATGTCCTGGCTGCGGTAGACGCGCCGTTCCGGCGCCAGCGTGGCCACCGTCCGCCCGTCGCGGCTGGCCACCAGCGTGGCGCGGAACGCCGCGTAGTTGGGGCCGCGCACCGGCGCCACGCCCTCGAAGCGGAACGCATAGCCGCCCACGCTGACCACCTCGCCGGCCCGCATCGGCAGTTCGCGCAGGCTTTCCTGGCTTTTCACCAGCGTTACCCCGGCGATAAACACGCCCACGCCGACATGCGCGAGCAGCATCCCGTAATACCCGGCCGGCAACTGCCGCAGGGCCGCCCAGCCGCGATGACGCAGCCGGCTGGCGAGGCTGGTCAGCCCGCTGGCCACGCACCAGGTGGCCAGCCACAGCCCGAGCCCGGTCAGCGCGGAGCCGTTGCGCAGCATCGCCAGCAGCGCCAGGGCCACCAGCAGGCTGCCGATGGCGGCCCAGCGCAGCCGCGCGGCCAGGTCGGGCAGGGCGGCGTGGCGCCAGCGCACCAGCGGGGCCACGCCCATCAGCAGCACGGCCGGCGCCATCAGCGGCACGAAGACCTGTTCGAAGTAAGCCGGCCCCACCGAGATCTTGCCGAGGCCGAGCACGTCCAGCAGCAGCGGATAAAGCGTGCCGAGCAGCACCGTGGCCGCCGCCACGGCCAGCAGCACGTTGTTGGCCAGCAGGAAGGATTCCCGCGACACCGCCGCAAACGCCGCGCGCACCGACACGCGCGGCGCGCGCCAGGCATAGAGCGCCAGCGCGCCGCCCGTGATGGCGCCGAGCAGGGCGAGGATGAACACGCCGCGCGTCGGGTCCACGGCGAAGGCATGCACGGACGTCAGCACCCCCGAGCGGACCAGGAAGGTGCCGAGCAGGCTCAGCGAGAACGTGAAGATGGCCAGCAGCGCGGTCCACGCGCGGAAGGCGCCGCGTTTCTCGGTGACGGCCAGCGAGTGCATCAGCGCCGTGCCGGCGAGCCAGGGCATCAGCGAGGCATTCTCCACGGGGTCCCAGAACCACCAGCCGCCCCAGCCCAGTTCGTAGTAGGCCCAGGCGCTGCCGAGCAGGATGCCGAGGGTCAGGAAGCTCCACGCCAGCGTGGTCCACGGCCGCGCCCAGCGCGCCCAGGCGGCGTCCAGCCGCCCGCCCAGCAGCGCAGCCACGGCGAAGGCGAAGACCACGGCAAAGCCCACATAGCCCATATAGAGCTGGGGCGGATGGAACACCATGCCGGGGTCCTGCAGCAGCGGGTTCAGGTCGCGCCCCTCCATGGCCGGCGGCAGCAGGCGGATGAACGGGTTGGAGGCGAACAGCAGGAACAGCAGGAAGCCCACGCTGATGGCGCCCAGCACACCGATCACGCGGGCCCGCAGCGCCGGCGGCAGGCCGCGGCTGAAGCGCGCCACGGCCAGCGTCCAGAGCGCCAGCATCAGCGTCCACAGCAGCATCGAGCCCTCGTGCCCGCCCCAGACCGCCGCCGCGCGATAGATCGCCGGCAGCGCGGTATTCGAGTTGGCCGCCACGTAGCGCACGCTGAAGTCGTTGTCGAGGAAGGCCAGGGTCAGCGCGCCATAGGCCGCCAGCACCAGCAGCGCCTGGGCCACGGCGGCGGGGCGGGCCACGGCCATCAGCGTGGCGTCGCCGCCCGGACCCCGCGCGGCGCCGGCAATCGGCAGCACCGCCTGCATCACGGCAACGAACAGCGCGAGGATCAGGGCGAAGTGGCCGAGTTCGACGATCATCGTGGCGTGGCCTCCGGGGTGCGTGCCCTGGTCTGGGCGGCCTGCTTCAGGGCCTCGGCGGCCTCGGGCGGCATGTAGTTCTCGTCGTGCTTGGCCAGCACTTCGGTGGCCTGGAACACGCCGTCGCGTAGCTGGCCACGCGCCACCACGCCCTTGCCTTCGCGGAACAGGTCCGGCAGCAGGCCGCGATAGACCACCGGCACCTGCCGCACGGTGTCCGTGACGATAAAGCGGATGGTCATGCCGTCGCCCTCGCGGCGCAGCGAGCCGGTCTCGACCAGCCCCCCCAGCCGGAACGCGCGCCCGGCCGGGGCTTCCTGCGCGGCCACCTGCGTCGGGCTGAAAAAGAAGACGAGGTTGCCCCGGAAGGCGTTGAGCACGAGCGCCGTGGCCACGCCGGCGCAGGCCAGCGCGGCCAGCAGCCAGCCGAGGCGACGGCGCCGCGTTGTCGTTGTCATGCGCGGTGATCGTCGCCAGCCGCCAGCCGCCGCGCGGCCCGCGCGCGCCGGGCCAGCAGCATCATTTCCAGCCCCAGCGCGGCAAACGCCACCCCGAAGGCGCCGGCCACATAGCCCAGATGGGGCGAAGACAGCAGCAGGTTCAGCATGATCGGCTCCGGTTCTCGCTACGCCAGCCGTGGCTCGGCGCGCTCGCGCAGGATGCAGCGCACGCGCACCAGCGCCACGGCAATCGTGTACATCCAGCAGGCCAGCGTCATCAGCAGCATGCCGGCCAGCATGGTGTGCGCCATGGACGGCGCGGCAGTCAGGCTCACCGACGCGCCCTGGTGCAGCGTGTTCCACCACTGCACCGAGAAATAGATGATGGGAATGTTCACCACGCCGACCAGCGCCAGCACCGCGCAGGCACGTTCGGCGCGGCGCGGGTCGTCGATGGCGTTCTCCAGCGCGAGGAAGCCGAGGTAGAGGAACAGCAGGATCAGTTCGGAGGTCAGCCGGGCGTCCCAGACCCACCACGTGCCCCAGGTCGGCTGGCCCCACAGCGCGCCAGTCCAGAGCGCGATAAAGGTGAACAGCGCGCCGGTGGGCGCCAGCGCGGAGGCCATCATCGACGAGAGCCGCGTGCGCAGCACCAGCGCCAGCGCGCAGTAGCCGGCCATCACCAGGTAGATGAACATCGACATCCACGCCGCCGGCACGTGGATGAAGATGATGCGGTAGACCTCGCCCTGCTGGGCGTCCGTGGGCGCCACGCCGAAGCCGACATACAGCCCGGCGATCAGACACAGCGCTGCGGCCATGGCGAACCACGGCGCCAGCCGCCGGGCCAGCGGGTCGAAGCGGGCCGGGGAGGCGTAGGCCAGCCAGCGCGACCGGGAGGGCTGGGCCAGTCTGGCGGAGCGGGGCAGGTCGGCCGAGGATCCCATCGTCTCACTCCATGGCAATGCGCAGGCCGGCAGCGGCGGCCGGCGGACACAGGCACAGCGCCAGCGCCAGGCAGGCGCCCAGCAGCGACAACTGCGGCATGACGTCGAGCCCTGCATCCGCCGCCGCGCCGGCCCCGGCGCCAAAGACCAGCACCGGCACGCAGAGCGGCAGGACGAGGATGCACAGCAGCACCGCGCCGCCGCGCACGCCCAGCGTCAGCGCCGCGCCCACCGCGCCGATCAGGCTCAACACCGGCGTGCCGATCAGCAGCGACGCCGCCAGCATCCACGTCGCCCCGGCCGGCAGCGAATACTGCTGGGCCAGCACCGGCGTCAGCAGCAGCAGCGGCAGGCCGCTGGTCAGCCAGTGCGCGCAGATCTTGGCCAGCACCAGCAGCGCCAGCGGCGCCGGGGACAGCAGCATCTGCTCCAGGCTGCCTTCGGCATGGTCGGCGGCGAACAGGCGCGAGAGCGACAGCATCGACGCCAGCAGCGCCGTCACCCACAGGATGCCGGGGGCCAGCGCGCGCAACTGCTGCGGATCGGGGCCGATGGCGAGCGGAAACAGGCTGGCGGCGATGACGAAGAAGACCAGCGTGGCGACGAGGCCGTCGCGCCGGCGCCAGGCCAGTTTCAGGTCATGGACGAGCGTGGCGCCGAAGGCATGCATCAGGCGGTGCCCTCCAGCGCGAGCCCGCGCAGGCTGCCGCGCGCCGTTGCCAGTGGCAGCGCCAAGGGGCCATGCAGGGCGATCACGGCCATGCCGCCGGCGTCCAGATGGGCATCGAGGCGGGTGCGGAAGTGGTCGGCGGCGGGGGCGTCTAGCGCCGCCAGCGGCTCATCCAGCAGCCACAGCGGGCGGGGCGTGAGGGCCAGCCGTGCCAGCGCGATGCGCCGCCGCTGGCCCTGGGAGAGCGTGCGCAGCCGCGCATCGGCCATCCGCGCGAGCCCCGCATCGGCCAGCGCCGTCCGCGCCGCCTCCGGCGTGACCCGGTGCCCGGCAAGCCGCGCCGCGTAGACCAGTTGCTCGATGGCGCTCATGTCGGCATCGAGCCCGTTGTGGTGGCCGAGGTAGGCCACCGAACGCCCATAGTCCGGATCGCCGCCGCGCACGGGCCGGCCTTGCCAGGTCACGGCGCCGGCCAGCGGCACCAGCAGCCCGGCCAGCACCCGCAGCAGCGTGGACTTGCCGCTGCCGTTGGGCCCGGTCAGGGCGATGGCCTGCCCGGGCGCCAGGTCGAGGTCGATGCCACGGAATACGGCGCGGCCGGCGCGGGCAAAGGCGAGCTGGTGGGCCGCGAGCATGGGGCGGGCCTCAGCCGGAACGGGGTCGGGCGCGGGAACGGGAACGGCAGGGCGCGGCGTGGGTCATTCGCTGCCCTCGGCCTTGGAGACATCGGGCAGCCGGTGCGCAATGCCCTTGTGGCAGTCGATGCAGGTCCGCTCCTTGTTGGCGAGGTAGGTGGAGTGCATGGTCTGGGCGCGCGGGCTCTGCCGGGTGAAGTCCATCGACTGGTAGTCATGGCAGTTGCGGCATTCGAGCGAGTCATTGGCCTTGAAGCGTGCCCACTCGTGCTGGGCCAGTTCCAGCCGGTGGGACTGGAACTTCTCGCGGGTGTCGATGGTGCCGAAGATCTTGGCCCAGACCTCCTTCGACGCCTGCATCTTGCGGGCCATCTTGTCGGTCCAGTTGTGCGGCACGTGGCAGTCCGAGCACTTGGCGCGCACGCCGCTGCGGTTGGTGAAGTGGATGGTGCCCTGCAGCTCCTGGTACACGTTGTCGCGCATCTCGTGGCAGCCGGTGCAGAACTTCTCGGTATTGGTGAACTCCAGCGCCGTGTTGAACGCGCCCCAGAACACCACGCCGGCAATGAAGCCGCCCAGCGTCAGGAAGCCGAGGCTGAAATACGCGCTGGGGCGGTTGATGGTGCGCCAGTATCGTTTGAGCAGGTCGAGCATCGCGCTAGTCCGCCAGGTCTTATTTCTTGGCTGCAGTGCCCTTGGGCGCCGCCGGTTTCTTCAGCATGGTCTCCACGTCCGTGAACGTGTTGCCGACCAGCGGCTTGGCGTCGGCCTGCGGCACGTGGCACTGGGTGCAGAAGTAGCGCCGGGGCGAGACATCGGCCAGGACGTTGTTGTTCCGGTCCATATAGTGCGTGATACTCACTGGAATGGCCTGGGTCTCCTCGGTGCGGGTGCGCGCGTGGCAGAACATGCAGCGGTTGTAGTCCTTGTCGAGCTGGTAGCCGTCGATCTTGTGCGGGATGGTCGGCGGCTGCATGGTGTAGTTGCGGTTGCGGCGCACGTCCTTGTTCTCGGTGGGATAGAGCAGGGGCGGCTTGGACTCGCTGCCGATGGGCGTGGGGCCGCGCATGGCATCGGTGAGCCCGCGCCCCTCGGACTGGGCCTGGGCGCCGGCCAGGACGAAATGGCTGGCGAGGATCCAACCCATCCAGACTGTTGATCGCATGGCGTGGCCCCCTATACCTTCACGATCTTGACCGCGCACTTCTTGAAGTCGGTCTGGAGCGAGATTGGGCAGGTGGCGTCCAGCGTCACCTTGTTGATCAGCTGGCTGGCGTCGAACCACGGCACGAAGACCAGCCCGCGCGGCGGCTGGTCGCGCCCGCGCGTCTCGATCCGGGAGCGCATGCGCCCGCGCCGGGACACCACCTCCACCTCCACGCCGCGCCGCAGCCCCATCGCCCTGGCATCCTCGGGATGCATGAACACCACGGCGTTCGGGAAGGCGCGGTACAGCTCCGGCACGCGGCGGGTCATCGAGCCGGAATGCCAGTGCTCCAGCACCCGGCCCGTGGCCAGCCAGAACGGGTATTCCTTGTCCGGCGACTCGGCGGCGGGCTCGTAGGGCAGGGCGAAGATGACCGCGCGGCCATCCGGGTTGCCGTAGAACTGGAAGCCGGTGCCGGCCTTTACATAAGGGTCGCTGCCCTCGCGGTAGCGCCACAGGGTCTCCTTGCCGTTGACCACGGGCCAGCGCAGGCCGCGCGCCTCGTGGTAGGCATCGAACGGGGCCAGGTCGTGGCCGTGGCCCCGGCCGAAGCTCGCATATTCTTCAAAAAGTCCTTTCTGGATGTAGAACCCGAACGCCTTGGCCTCATCGTTGTGATAGGCCGGGTTGACTTCCTTGAGCGGGAACTTGTCCACCTGGCCGTTGCGGTAGAGCACATCGAACAGCGTCTTGCCCTTGACCTCCGGCATCTTGGCGATCAGGTCCGCCGGCCAGACTTCCTCGATCTTGAAGCGCTTGGAGAACTCCACCAGCTGCCACAGGTCCGAGCGGGCCTCGCCGGGGGCATCGACCAGTTGATGCCAGAACTGGGTGCGCCGCTCGGCGTTGCCGTAGGCGCCTTCCTTCTCCACCCACATGGCGGCGGGCAGGATCAGGTCCGCCGCGAGCGCGGTCACGGTGGGGTAGGCGTCCGAGACCACGATGAAGTTCTCCGGGTTCCGGTAGCCCGGCAGCCCTTCCTCCATCAGGTTGGCCGCCGCCTGCATGTTGTTGTTCACCTGCACCCAGTACGCGTTGAGCTTGGCGTCCTTGAGCATGCGGTTCTGCAGCACGGCGTGGTAGCCGGGCTTCTCGGGGATGGTGCCAGCCGGGATCTTCCAGATCCGTTCGGCGGTCTCGCGGTGCTTGGGGTTGGCCACCAGCATGTCCGCCGGCAACCGGTGCGAGAACGTGCCCACCTCGCGCGCGGTGCCGCAGGCCGAGGGCTGGCCGGTCAGCGAGAACGGGCTGTTGCCCGGCGTGGCGATCTTGCCGGTCAGCAGGTGGATGTTGTAGACCATGTTGTTGGCCCAGCTGCCGCGCGTGTGCTGGTTGAAGCCCATGGTCCAGAACGACACCACCTTGATGTTGGGGTCGGCGTAGAGGGCGGCCAGCTGTTCGAGCTTGTCGCGCGGCACGCCGGAGAGCTTGCTGACGGTGGCTACGTCGTACTTCGCCACGAACCTGGCGAAATCGTCGAACGAGATCGGCGTGGCGGCGTTGGGGTCCGCCGCGTTCTTGGCCTTCTTCTGCAGCGGGTGGTCCGGGCGCAGCCCGTAGCCGATGTCGGTCACGCCCTGCTTGAACACCGTGTGCTTGTTGACGAAGTCCTTGTTCACCTTGTTGTTGGTGATGATGTAGTGGGCGATGTAGTTCAGGATCGCCAGGTCGGTCTGCGGCGTGAAGATGATCGGCAGGTCGGCCAGTTCATAGGAGCGGTGGGTGAAGGTGGACAGCACCGCCACGCGGGTCTTGGGCGCGGAGAGGCGGCGGTCCGTTACCCGGGTCCACAGGATCGGGTGCATCTCGGCCATGTTCGAGCCCCAGAGCACGAAGGCGTCGGCCACTTCGATGTCGTCGTAGCAGCCCATCGGCTCGTCCATGCCGAAGGTGCGCATGAAGCCGGCCACGGCGGAGGCCATGCAGTGCCGGGCGTTCGGGTCGATATTGTTGGTGCGGAAGCCGGCCTTCATCAGCTTGGAGGCCGCGTAGCCCTCCCAGATCGTCCACTGGCCCGAGCCGAACATGCCGACCGCCGTGGGGCCTTTCTCCTTCAGCACGCGCTTGAACTGGGCCGCCATCACGTCGAACGCCTTGTCCCAGCTCACCGGCTGGAACTCGCCATTCTTGTCGTACTGGCCGTTCTTCATGCGCAGCAGCGGCTTGGTCAGCCGGTCCTGCCCGTACATGATCTTGGAGAGGAAGTAGCCCTTCACGCAGTTCAGGCCCTTGTTGACCTCGCACAGCGGGTCGCCCTGGGTGGCCACCACCTTGTTTTCCTTGACCGCCACGGTCACGCCGCAGCCGGTGCCGCAGAAGCGGCAGGGCGCCTTGTCCCATTTCAGGCGGGTCAGGTCGCTGTCCGTGACGAAGTTGGCCGCGTCCGCGCCCAGCGGAATGCCGCCCACCGAGGCGGTGGCGGCCACGGCGGTCTGCTTAATAAAGTCCCGGCGAGTGACTTTCATCGACAATCTCCGTGTCCATGTCGCACGCATCCTCGTTGTGCTGGTAGACCAGGGTGGCCGCCAGCACGCCGTCCAGCTGATGGAGGAACGTCAGATGCGCCGCGATGGCGCGTGAGGTGGGGGCTTCCAGCGTGACGACGAGCTTGCCGGCGTCGCTGGCGGCGTGGATCTCGGCACCGGCCAAACCGGCGATGGCGCCGCGCACGGCATCGAGGCTCGCCGGCTGGGTGTGCACGAGCACGCCGGCGATGTGCCACTGCTGCGCATCGAAAACGCCGTCGGCGCCGTCGGTGCCGGGTTCGCTGCTCGGTGAGCCGGCTTCTCCCGGCTGCGCCGTGGGGCGTGGCGGCTCGGGGGGGGAATGCGTGGTACCTGGCATGACTGTCCTTGCGGCGGCAGGCCGCGTCGTTCAGTGCTACAGGAACTGCAGGCGTCACCCCAACGGGCGACGTCGATCCATGCCAATCAATGCGTGGGCGGGCCGCTGACGAGCTGGGTCATCCAGACGATGAACCCGTACCCGGCCACGATGATGACGGACAGCACCGGCACCATCACGGCGGTCAGGAACAGGAAGCTCCGGAGTTCTTCTTTCTTGCGCTGCGGATCGTCGGCGACAGCCATCGCAAAGTCCGGCATGGATTTCGTGGGGACCGGATCATTTAAGGCAGCGCATCCGGTGGTGTCAAGCGCGCTTTGGGCCAATATGGCACGGCGTGATGTGTGGAGGCGGACTGATACGTCAGAGACCGCCCCCGGGGCGAGCCTCAGGGCTCGTTGCCGAACGCTGCCTGCGCGCGTGTCCAGGCGCGGGCCTGCTCGCTGATGGAAACACCCAGGCCGGGGCGCGTGGGCACGACGATGCGGCCGTCGCGGATCTCCAGCCTTTCGTTGAACAGCGGTTCGAGCCAGTCGAAATGCTCGACCCACGGCTCGCGCGGATACGCCGCCGCCAGGTGCACATGCAGCTCCATGGCGAAGTGCGGCGCAATCATCAGCCCGGCGTGGTCAGCCAGCGCCATCACCTTGAGGAAGGGCGTGATGCCGCCCACGCGCGGCGCGTCCGGCATCAGGTAGTCAGCGGCGCGGTGGCGGATCAGGTCCCAGTGCTCGGCGGCGCTGGTCAGCATCTCGCCCGTGGCGATCGGGGTGTCGAACTGCGTGGCCAGCGCGGCGTGGCCCTCATGGTCGTAGGCGTCCAGCGGTTCCTCGATCCAGACCAGGTTGAACGACTCGAAGGTGCGGCACATGCGCTGCGCGGTGGGGCGGTCCCACTGCTGGTTGGCATCGACCATCAGCGGCACGGCATCGCCCAGGTGCTCGCGCACGGCGGCTACGCGGCGCAGGTCCTCGGCGCGGTCTGGCTGGCCCACCTTGAGCTTGATGCCGCCGATGCCGCGCTCGACGGATGCCGCCGCGTTGACCTTGAGCTGGTCCAGCGGGGTGTGCAGGAAGCCGCCCGAGGTGTTGTAGCAGCGCACGGCGTCCCGGTGGGCGCCCAGCAGCTTGGCCAGCGAGAGCCCGGCGCGCTTCGCCTTCAGGTCCCAGAGCGCTACGTCGATGGCGCCGATGGCCTGCGTGGACAGCCCGCTGCGTCCTACCGAGGCGCCGGCCCAGCAGAGCTTGTCCCAGAGCCGGGCGATGTCGCTGGCGTCCTCGCCCAGCAGGGCCGGGGCGATCTCGCAGGCGTGGGCGTACTGGCCGGGGCCGCCGGCCCGCTTGGCATAGCTGAAGCCGAGCCCGGCGTGGCCGTCGGCGGTGCGGATCTCGGCGAACAGGATGGCCACCTCGGTCATCGGCTTCTGCCGGCCGGTCAGCACCTTGGCGTCGCTGATCGGGGTGGCGAGCGGCAGATAGCAGGAGGAAAGGCGAATCCAGGCGATCGAATCGGGAGACATGCAGGTTCCTTTTCGGGGTATGACAACGTTGTCATTTTTAGGCAAAAAGCCTTGCTAAAATGTGTCGCATCGGCCACGTTATCTTGGTTCCAGGCGCAAACTGGCGCCAGTTCAGGCAATCGTCGGTAGAATGCTAACGTTGTCATACAACTGGGTCAACCCATCCAATCTGCTCAAACCCGCCCGAGCCCGCATGCCCCAAGCCCCTGCATCCAAGTCCGTCACGCTCCATGATGTCGCCCGCCAGGCCGGCGTCTCGCTGATTACCGCCTCGCGCGCGCTGAGCAATCCGGGCATGGTGTCCGAGGCAACCATCGCCCGCGTGCGCGAGGCCGTGGCGGTGACCGGCTACATCCCGAACCTGCTGGCCGGCGGGCTGAAGTCCCGCAAGAGCCTGATGGTGGCCGCGCTGGTGCCGGACATCGCCGTGCAGCAGTTCCTGCCGACCGTGAAGGCGCTGACCGATGCGCTGGACGCCGCCGGCTACCAGCTGATTCTCGGCCAGACGGGCTATGACCATGCCCGGGACAAACGGGAGGAGGCGCTGCTCGCCACGATGATCAGCCGCCGCACGGACGGCATCGTGGTCACCGGCCTGATCCATTCGCAGACCGCGCGCGACCAGTTGCGCCGCGCCGGCATTCCGGTGGTGGAAACGTGGGATTTGAGCGATCGTCCTGTGGACATGGCGGTGGGCTTCTCGCACCTCAAGGTGGGCAGCGCCATCGCCGGCTACTTCCTGGGGCAGGGGCGGCGCCGGCTGGCCATTGCCACCGGCGACGACCAGCGGGCCGCCGTGCGGCGCGAGGGCTTCCTGTCCACCGTGGGCCACGACGTGCCGACCGTGGTGGTGCCCGCGCCAAGCAGCCTCGAATACGGCCGCAGGGCGCTGGGCGACCTGCTGGCGCAGGACCCGCACATCGAGGCGATCTATTGCAGTTCCGACCAGCTCGCGCAGGGTGTGATGATCGAAGCACACGCGCGCGGCCTGCGCATGCCGCAGGATCTGGCGATCTGCGGCTTCGGCGACGCCGATTTCGCCGCGCATATGAACCCGCCGCTGACCACCGTCCACGTGGATGGCGCGCAGATCGGCGAACTGGCCGCGCGGCAGTTGCTGGCGCGCTTCCGGGGCGAGGCGGTGCCGGAGCCGGTGATCGACGTGGGCTTCCGCATCATCGAGCGGGGCACCACGTAAGGGCCGGTGCTAGTGCGCCGCTTCTGGCGGCGTGGCCCCGGCGCCGGCCTTGTCATGCGTGCCGAAGCGCTCCACCATCGTCACGCTGGCCCGGTTCAGGCCGGTGACCTCCACCGCCACGCCGTTGCGGCGGAACTTGTGGACGATGCGGTCGAGCGCCTCGATCGCCGTGATATCCCAGAAATGCGCGTGGGACAGGTCCAGCCGCACCTGGCTGACCGGTTCGCGGAAGTCGAACGCCGCCACCAGTTGCTCGGACGAGGCAAAGAACACCTGTCCGCGCACCGTATAGCGGCGGGTCTGGCCGTCGGGGTCCAGCGTAGGATCCAGCGTGGCGTCCACGTGCAGCACACGCCGCACCTTGGCGGCAAAGAAGACCGCGCTCAGCAGCACGCCCACCAGCACCCCCAGCGCGAGGTTGTGCGTGGCCACCACCACGATGACCGTGGCTACCATCACCACCGACGAGCTTTTCGGATGGGTGGCGAGGTTGCGCACCGAGCGCCAGCTGAAGGTGCTGATCGACACCATGATCATCACCGCCACCAGCGCCGCCATCGGAATCTGCTTGACCCACGGCCCCAGGAAGACCACCAGCACCAGCAGCAGCGCGCCGGCCACGAAGCTGGACAGCCGGCCCCGGCCGCCTGACTTCACGTTGATGATGGACTGGCCGATCATGGCGCAACCGGGCATGCCGCCCAGCACGCCGGCGACGATATTGGCGATGCCCTGGCCCCGGCATTCCTTGTTCTTGTCGCTGGCCGTGTCGGTGAAGTCATCGACGATGGCGGCCGTCATCAGCGACTCCAGCAGCCCGACCACGGCAATCGCCACCGAGTACGGGAAGATGATGCGCAGCGTCTCCAGCGTGAACGGCACGGCTGGCAGGGCGAAGCTGGGCAGGTGGTCCGGGAAGGCGCCCATGTCGCCCACCGTGCGGACATCGAGCCCGAGCAGGGCCGCGATGACCGAAATCACCACGATGCAGACCAGCGGCGACGGCACCGCCCGGGTCAGGCGCGGGAACAGGTAGATGATGGCCAGCCCGCCTGCCGTCAGCGCGTAGACCGCCAGCGGCGCGCCGATCAGCTCCGGCAACTGCGCCAGGAAGATCAGGATGGCCAGCGCGTTGACGAAGCCGGTGACCACGGAGCGCGACACGAAGCGCATCAGCCCGCCCAGCCGGAGCAGGCCCGCGCCGATCTGGAACAGGCCGGCCAGCAGCGCGGCGGCGAACACATATTGCACGCCATGATCCTTGACCAGCGAGGTGATCAGCAGCGCCACCGCGCCCGTCGCGGCGGAAATCATGCCGGGCCGGCCGCCCACGATGGCGGTGACCACGGCAATGGCGAAGGCCGCGTACAGGCCGACCTGCGGATCGACGCCGGCGATCAGCGAAAACGCGAGCGCTTCCGGAATCAGGGCCAGGGCGACCACGGTGCCTGCGAGCAGGTCGCCACGGATATTCGACAGCCATTCCTGGCGGAGGGTATGTAAAGACATTGGGGGCTTGAAGCGGAGGATGGGGCGGATTGATGCGGCGCGTCATTGTAAGGGCATTCGGCTAATCGTTGACGGCTCAAGCGCCTCGCCATTGCAACCGAGTTGCGTTAATATCGGCGACTCCTTTGCTGGTCCCACGCACCTCATGGCACTCCCAGACCCCGCGCAGCCCGTGGCTGCGCTCCGCGACATCGCCTTCGCCTGGCCGGGCCAGGACGGCCCTGACCTGCGGGTGGACCATTTCGAGGTGAGCGCTGGCGAGCACGTCTTCGTCTCCGGCGCCAGCGGCAGCGGCAAGAGCACGCTGCTGGGCCTGCTGGCCGGCGTGCTGACCCCGGCGCACGGCCGCATCGAGGTGAATGGGACGGATCTGAGTGCGCTGTCCGGCGCCCGGCGCGACCGCTTTCGCGCCGACCACATCGGCATCATCTTCCAGCAGCTGAACCTGCTGCCCTACCTCTCCGTGCTGGACAACGTGCTGCTGGGGTGCAAGTTCTCGGCCCATCGGCGCCAGCGCAGCGTGGCGCAGGGCGGCAGCCCGGCCGCGGCGGCGGGCATGCTGCTGGCGCGGCTGGACCTGCCGGAGCCGCTGTGGCACCGGCCCGCGGCGCGGCTGTCGGTCGGCCAGCAGCAGCGCGTGGCTGCCGCGCGGGCGCTGCTCGGTCGGCCGGAGCTGGTGCTGGCCGATGAGCCGACCTCCGCGCTGGACGCGGATCGCCAGTCGGCCTTCATGGACCTGCTCCAGCGCGAATGCCGTGCGGTGGGCGCGAGCCTGGTGTTCGTCAGCCATGACACGCGCCTGATGCCGCGCTTCGACCGCCATCTCGCCATGCCGCACGGCTTTGTCGCGGCGCCGGCATGATGACGCTCACCGGCATGGCGGCCCGCAGCGCCTGGAACCGCCGCTACAACCTGCTGCTGATGATCGTGGCGATTGCGCTGTCGACGGCGCTGCTGCTGGGCGTGGAGCGGCTGCGCCATCAGGTGCGCGCCGGCTTCGCGCAGGCGATCTCGGGCACCGACCTGATCGTCGGGGCGCGCACCAGCCCGGTCCAGCTCACGCTCTCCACTGTGTTCCATCTGGGCGGCGTGACGCACGGCATGTCGTGGGCCAGCGCCCAGCGCATTGCCGACCATCCGCTCGTGGCGTGGACCATCCCGGTCTCGCTCGGCGATTCCCATCGCGGGTTTCCGGTGCTGGCCACCTCGGAAGACTACTTCCGGCACTTCCGTTACGGCGACCGCCGCGCACTGGCGCTGGCTGACGGGCGGCCGTTCGGGGCCGTGTTCGAGACCGTGCTGGGCGCGGAGGTGGCGCGGCGGCTGGGCTACCGGGTGGGGGACCGCATCGTGCTGAGCCACGGCGAGCCCGCGCATGGCGACGACGACCATCATGCGGACCATGCCGACAAGCCCTTCGTGGTCACCGGCATTCTGGCCCCGACGGGCACGCCGGTCGATCGCACGGTCCATATCCGGCTCGATGGCATGGAAGCCATCCACCTCGACTGGCAGGCCGGCGCGCCGGTGCCGGGCATGTCGATTCCGCCGGCGCTGGTCGGCAAGTTCCAGCTGACGCCCACGCACATCACCGGCGTGCTGGTGGGCCTGAAGCTGCGCTCGCGCGTGTTCGCGCTGCAACGCGAGATCGACGAAGATCCGCACGAGGCCCTGATGGCGGTGCTGCCCGGCGTGGCGCTTGATGCGCTGTGGCAGATCGTCGGCGTGGGCGAGAAGAGCTTGCTGGGGATGTCCGCGCTGATCGGGGTGGTCGGGCTGGCGGGGCTGGTCTCTTCGATCCTGGCCGCGCTGGGCGAGCGGCGGCGTGAACTGGCCATCCTGCGGGCGGTCGGCGCCCGTCCCATCGACCTGTTGATCCTGCTCGCGAGCGAGGGCTTTGTGCTGATGCTCGCCGGCACGCTGGCCGGCTACCTGCTGCTGACCGGGCTGTCGCTGGCCGGCGCGCCGTGGCTGGAGGCCCGCCTTGGCGTGGCGCTGCCGGTGGCGTGGCCCCGGCCGAGTGAACTGCCGCTGCTGGGGGCGATTCTTGCCGCCGGCGCCATCGCCTCGTTGTTGCCGGGCTGGCGCGCCTATCGCCTGAGCCTGAGCGATGGGCTGACGCCACATACCTGATATCCATGAAGCTACCTTCCAAGCTGCGCCTGTCGGCGCCCCTCCTGGCCATCGCCGCCGTTGTCTGCATCGTCTGCATCGCCGGACTGGTGCGCTGGCTGGCGTGGCCGTCCGCCGATCAGGCCAAGTCCGACCAGCGCTACACGGTGGGCCAGACGCTGACCCCATCGCCCGCCGCGCCGGCCGCCGGTAGCTACCGCGAAATCGACTGGCAGGCCCTGCTGCCCAAGGGCTGGGACCCGATGGCGCCGTTCAAGGGGCTGCCGCTGCAGGAGATGGAGGATGGCGACCCGCGTGCGCAGGCCGCCCTGGAGAAAGCGCGGCAGTTCTGGCGCGACGCGCCCATCGAGACCGCGCTCGACGGCGAGGCGGTGCGGCTGCCCGGCTTCGTGGTGTCGCTGGACGGGGAGGGCGAGGCGATCCGGGAATTCCTGCTCGTGCCGTACTTCGGCGCCTGCATCCACGTGCCGCCCCCGCCGTCGAACCAGGTCGTGCACGTGCGCGCGGCCAAGCCGCTGGAGGGCCTGCGCACGATGGATACAGTCTGGATCAGCGGCGTGATGCGCGTGGAGCGCGCCGAAACCATGATGGGCGACGCCGGCTACGCGATGCACGACGCGCGGCTCGAACCGTATCAGCCCGCGCAGCCGGCCCGCTAGGCTACATCCCGTCCGGCGGCAACAGGTTGACGTTGTACGCCACCTCCCAGAGGTGGCCGTCCGGGTCCTGGAAATGGCCGGCATAGCCGCCCCAGAAGGTTTTCTGGGCGGGCTTGACGATGGTGGCGCCGGCCTGTTTCGCCTCCGCCATCACCGCATCGACCTCGGCTTCGCTGCGCACGTTGTGGGCCATCGAGAATTCGGTGGCGCTGGGCGGCGCCACCGGCAGGCCGGCCTCGCGGGCGAGATTCTCGCGCGCGAACAGTGCCAGCTTGGTCCCGCCCTGCAGGTCGATGAACACGGCGGCGCCATGCTCGAACTCCTGTCCGATAATGCCGGCGGTCGGCAGGCCCAGGCCGTCGCGGTAGAAGCGCAGCGAGCGCTCCAGATCGTCCACGCCCAGCGTGATCAGGGTGATGTAGGGTTTCATGGGCTGTCTCCGTTTTCGGTGCGACAGCTTACCGCCGATCCCTCCCCCTCGGCGGAGATGCGGCAGAATGCGCTTTCCGCACGCCCGCGCCCCAAACCACAATGATCCGATGCTCAGACTCGAGGACCTGAACCTGTTTGTCCGCAGTGCCGCGCTCGGCAGCTTTTCCAGCGCCGCGCGCGAGGCCGATCTGCCGCCCGGGCAGGTCAGCGCCGCCATCCAGCGGCTGGAGCGGGAACTGGACCTGCGCCTGTTCGTGCGCTCCACGCGCAGCCTGCGGCTGACCGCCGAGGGCGAGCGATACCTGCCGTATGCCACCGATGTGCTCGCGCTGCTGCACGAGGGGCATGAGCGCTCGCGGAGCGAGGAAGGGGATCTGAGCGGGATCTTGCAGGTGTCGGCGCCGTCCGATGTCGGCCGCAACGTGCTGCTGCCGTGGATCACGGCGTTCTGCGCGAGCCATCCGCGCCTGTCGCTGCGGCTGCTGCTCTCGGACCGTGTCAGCGACGTGTTCCGGGAACCGGTCGATGTGGCCATCCGCTACGGACTGGCCGAGGACGCGAGCTATGTGGCCCTGCCGCTGGCGCCGGAGAACCGCCGCGTGCTGGTCGCATCGCCCGGCTATCTGGCTGCACAGGGGCGGCCGGCGAACCTGGACGACCTGTCGCGCCACCGCTGCGTGCTGTACCTGCTGGGCGGGCGCATCTATGACAAATGGGTGTTTCCGGTGGAGGGCAAGCGCCGGCAGGTGGCGGTGAACGGGGCGATGATCTGCGACGATGCCGATGTCGCGCGCCGCTGGGCCGTGGCGGGGCAGGGCATCGCCTATAAGTCGTGGCTCGATGTCTGCGCGGATGTGGAGGCGGGCACGCTGGAGGTGGTGTTGCCCGGCCAGCCGGGGGAGAGCGCGCCGCTCAGCCTGATCTGCCCGCATCGCAAGCAGTTCTCGCCGGCGGTGCGCCAGTTGCAGGCACTGCTGCGCGAGCGGCTCGCCCCGCTGGAGGCCCGGTTGCGCGGCATCGCCACGCCCTAGGCCCCCGTTTCGTACCAGTCTTACTTCGAGGCGACCTTGCTGATGCGGTCCTCGATATGCTTGGCGCGCGCTTCCGAGCCGGGGTGCGAGCCGAACATGCTCGACTTGCCGCCATCGAGCTTGGCCAGCTTCTCGAACGCGGTGACCAGCGCCTTGGTGTTGGCCTTGTTCTTGGTCAGCAGGTCGAAGGCGAAGTCGTCGGCAGCCGTTTCCTGCGCCTGCGAGAACTGTGCGTTGACCAGCTTTTCGCCGAGTTCGCCCAGTTGGGAGGAAGACAGCGCGGCCACCGCGCCGTTGGCGGCGCCGGCCATGCTGCGCGCGGCGGTGGCCGTGTAGGCTACCTGCATGGCCTTCTTGCTGTGCCCCAGCGCCACGTGGCCGAGTTCGTGGCCCAGCACGCCGCGGACCTCGTCGTCCGTCATCATGTCCATCAGGCCGCTGTAGACGCGCACGCAGCCGTTGGCCATGGCCCAGGCATTGACGTCCTTGGTCAGGTACACCCGTACGTTGAGATTGGGCACGTCGCTGTTCTTCAGCCCGCCCATGATCTTGGTGAGGCGCCTGGCGTAGTTGGTGCGCGAGCCGGCGGTCTTGTTGGTCTGGTCGGCCTCGGCACAGGCCTGGTCCGAGAGCGATTTCACATCCGCGTCGGTCAGGGTGGCGGCCTGCGCCAGCGAGGTGCCGGCGGTCACCAGGCTGTTGACATCGGTGCCGGCGCAACCGGCAAGCAGGGCGGTGGTGAGCAGCGGAAGTACGAGAAAGCCTTTCATAGCGGTTCGCGAGGTAGTGGCGGGAGTTTCCCGGGAATGGGAGGCTATGCCACTTCATCGCGGGCGAACCCGCATCCAGATCAAGGTCCGCCGTGTTTCCGCGCGCCGGCTAAAGAAATCGGATTTCTGCCAATCGCATCAATCCTGAGCCAATCGTGAATCGATCCTGACGCGATTCAGGCCGTGGCCTCATGCGCGCCGCGCGGCACGAAGCGCCCCAGTACATGGCTGGTCATGCCCTTGGCCAGTTCCTCCTCGCCATAGAACACCGTGCCGAGCCCTTCCTTGCGCAGCAGCGCGGATTCGTCCTCGCTATGCGTGCGCAGCACGATCTCCACGTCGGGATTGAGCGTCTTGGCGGTTTCCACCATCTGGCGCACGTAGAGCGGCTCCGGCACGGCAATCACCAGCATCGCCGCGTGGGCGATATGGGCCTGGATCAGCACCGCCGGGTCGGCCGCATTGCCCGAGACCGCCGCGAAGCCCGCGCGGCGCAGGGACTCCACGCGCTCGCGGTTCTCGTCCGCAATCACGAAGGGAATGCCACGCTCCTGCATCGCCTGGGCAATCCGCTTGCCCACGCGGCCGTAGCCCACCAGCACCACCTGGCCTTCCAGATACTTGCGCTCGGTGGTCATCGGCAGCTCGGCGTACGGGTCGCCACGCTGCTCCAGCCGCCGCGCCAGCGCCGAGCGCTTGAGAATCCAGTTTCGCAGCGGCTCCACGCCGGCAAACAGCAGCGGATTGATCGCGATGGAAATCAGCGCGCCGGCCAGCACCAGGCTCATGCCTTCCTCGGGCAGCAGCCCCAGCGTGACCCCCAGCCCGGCCAGGATGAACGAGAATTCGCCGATCTGCGCCAAGCTGGCGGACACCGTCAGCGCCGTGTTGAGCGGATAGCGGAAGGCCAGCACCAGCGCGAAGGCCGCCAGCGACTTGCCGAACACGATGATGGCCACCACCGCCAGCACGTGCAGCGGCTGCTCGATCAGGATGGCCGGCTTGAACAGCATGCCCACCGAGACGAAGAACAGCACCGAGAACGCGTCGCGCAGCGGCAGCGACTCCTCGGCGGCGCGATGGCTGAACTCCGACTCGCGCATCACCATGCCGGCAAAGAAGGCGCCCAGCGCGAAGGACACGTTAAACAGTTCGGCCGCCCCATAGGCAATGCCAATCGCCACGGCGACCACGGCCAGCGTGAACAGCTCGCGCGAGCCGGTCTTGGCCACCTGCCACAGCAGCCACGGCAGGATGCGCCGCCCGGCCACCAGCATCAGCGCGATAAACGCCACCACCTGGAGCAGCGTCTTGAGGATGGTGAAGCCAAGCGCCTGGGCGCTCTGGTCCGGCGCGGCGCCCGTGCCGCCGAGCAGCCCGGCCAGCGGCGGCAGCAGCACCAGCACCAGCACCGTGGCCAGGTCTTCCACCACCAGCCAGCCCACCGCAATCCGCCCGTTCATGGTTTCCAGCACGTTGCGGGTTTCCAGCGCCTTGAGCAGCACCACCGTGCTCGCGCAAGACAGGGACAGGCCGAAGACCAGCCCGGTGCCCAGGCTCCAGTCCCAGATCCACGCCACCAGCATGCCCAGCGCGGTGGCAAGCGCCATCTGCACCACCGCCCCGGGAATGGCAATGCGTTTCACCGCCAGCAGGTCGCCCAGCGAGAAATGCAGGCCGACGCCGAACATCAGCAGCATCACGCCGATTTCGGACAATTGCGAGGCCAGATGAACATCGGCGACGAAACCCGGCGTGCCGGGGCCGATGATGATGCCGGTGACGAGGTAGCCGACCAGGGCGGGAATCTTGACGCGTTCAGCCAGGAAGCCAAGCACGAGGGCGATGCCGAAGCCGGCGGCGATGGTGGTGATGAGGGTGAAGTCGTGGTCCATGCGTCGTCTGCGGGGTGCTGCGCAAGCGGCCAGTGAAATGCTGGGGCGAGGGGCAATTGTAACGGCAGGTGCCCGGCCTCGACGGCGGACCCCATGAAAAAACGGGCGGATTCCGGCCAGCGCCCGGCGCCGGGGGCTTGGCAAGGCGCGCCACTTCGACAACCATACACGCACCAAAAGGCGGACAAATACGAGAGGAGAGGCGGGAATGACCCAGACGAAGACCAAAGCCCCGGCCAAGACCGCAACCAAGGCCACCGCGCCAGCGGACGAGTCCCCGGCAGCCCTGATCGACGCCCGGATCGCCGAACTGGTCGACTGGCGCGGCGAAACCCTGGCCCGCCTGCGCGCGCTGGTGAAGGAAGCCGACCCCGAGGTGGTGGAGGAATGGAAGTGGCGCGTGCCGGTGTGGTCCCACGACGGCATCCTGTGCACAGGGGAGACCTACAAGAGCGCCGTGAAGATGACCTTCGCCAAGGGCGCCTCGCTGGAAGACCCGTCCGGCCTGTTCAATTCGAGCCTGGACGGGAACACGCGGCGCGCCATCGACTTCCGCGAGGGCGAGAAGATCGATGCCAAGGCGCTGAAAGCCCTGATCCGCGCCGCCGTGGCGCTGAACCAGGGCAAGGGCTAGTTCCGGAATTCCCGGTTCAGGCTTCGCCGCCGCGCTCGAGCATCTTATATAGATGGGAGCGGGAAATGCCCAGCTCCAGCGCGGCCTGCTTCTTGTTGCCGCCATGCCGGGCGATGGCCTGCAGCACCGCGTCATACGCGAGGTCGCGCAGGCGGGCTGCGGCCGGGGCCGGGGCATCCTCCGAGGCGAAGACCTGCCCAAGCGGGTGGGCGGCTGGCGGTGTCATGGTCGCCACCATCGCCGCCATATGGTTTTCCTCGCCCCGGGCGAAGTCCTGCACCCGGAGCCGGCTGCCGTCGCAGAAGACCAGCGCTTCCTCGATCTTCTGCCGTAGCTGGCGCACATTGCCGGGCCAGCGCCGCGAAGCCAGGTGCCGCGCCACATCGGGCATGACCTGCGGCACCGGCACGCCGTTGCGCTGGCAGAACGCCTGCACAAAGTGATGGAGCAGGGCGGGAATGTCCTCCAGCCGCTGGCCCAGCGCCGGCACGCGCAGCACCACGCCGCTGAGGCGGTAGTAGAGGTCGAGCCGGAAGCGGCCACCGTCGATCAGCGCCTGGATGTCGCGGTTGGTGGCGGTCACGAGCCGGAAATCCACCCGCCGCGCCTGCCGGCTGCCCAGCCGCTCGACCATGCGGTCTTCCAGCACGCGCAGCAGCTTGACCTGCATCTCCATCGGAATATCGGCGACTTCGTCCAGGAACAGCGTGCCGCCGGCTGCCTGTTCGAGCTTGCCGGGCTGGCCATGTCGATGGCTGCCCGTGAAAGCGCCCGCCGCATGGCCGAACAGTTCGGCCTCGATCAGCGTGGCCGGGAACGCTGCCAGGTTCAGGCTGACCAGCGGCGCGGCCTGCGTCCCCTCGTCATCGCCTTGCGTGCTGAGGGCGCCCCGGCCGGCGCTGTGGATGGCCCGCGCGACGAGTTCCTTGCCCGTGCCGGACTCGCCCAGCACCAGCACGGGCACGTCGAGCCGCGCCACGGTCTCGATCTCCCGGCGCAGCCGCTGCATCGGCGCGCTCTCGCCGATCAGCAGTCCCACACCCCCTGCGCCGGCATCGCGCTGGCGCAGCCCGTGCAGTTCGCGCCGGTAGTGCGCCAGTTGCGAGCGCAGTTCCTCCACCTCCTTGTGCATCCGGCCGATGGCCTCCGGCTCTTTGAATAGGACTTGTCCGATCGCGCCGACCGTCTTGCCATCGGCGACGATGGGCACCCGGTTCACTACGCGCGTCACGCCATTCATCCGCTGAAGCTGGCCGATCTCGGCCTTGCCGGTGGCCACCACATGACCCAGCCGTGAATTCGGGATGACCTGCTCGGCGGGGCGCCCGGTGCCTTCGCCAGTGCGCAGGCCGAAAAACGCCTCATGGACCGGACTGATGAAGCGGATATGCCCCGTGTGGTCCACCACCGTGATCGCCTGATAGGGATTGGTCAGGAAGTGCTCAAGGATGGCGTCCGCAAACGGCACCGCGCCGAGGAAATCGAACAGCGCCGCCCCGGCGGCCGCGCGGCGCAGCAGGAGGGTCTGTTGGCTGGCATCGAGCAAGGCCAGCCCGATGTGGCGCTCGCCATCGACCTCGAACTCGAAGATGCGGCCGGCGTGGTGGTCCTCGGCGGGGGGCAGTGCCGCCACGGCGGCCTGCGCGGCCCGGGCGATGGCCGGATGGCGTGCTGTGCCCGAGGCGGCAAGGGTCTCCCCGCCGGCCCCGAGCACCAGCGCGCCCAGGCATTGTGTCTTCACTGACGACATCGATTGTGTCTCCATGCGGGACATCTGGGTGTCCTCGTACCGGACACTCTACCGGCCAGCCGAAAAAATCGCAATGAAATCAATGTGCTTCATGGCTGGCACGGGTAGTGCGTTAGCTCTCGGATAACACCCATACCCAAAAGCCCGAAGACACAGAGGAGACACATGTCCTGGCAGCCGGAAATCGACGAACTGGCCTATCGCAAGCGACTGGCCGCCGAGCTTGGCGGACCCGACAAGGTCAAGCGCCACAAGGACGCGGGCAAGCTCACCGTGCGCGAGCGCATCGAGGCCATCGCGGACCCCGGCAGCTTCCGCGAGGTGGGTGCGCTCACCGGTAGCGGCCAGTACGACAGCAATGGCCGGCTGGTGGGCCTGACCCCGGCCAATCTGGTGATGGGTCGCGCACATCTGGATGGCCGACCCGCCGTGCTGGTGGGGGATGACTTCACCGTGCGCGGCGGCGCCAACGACGGCGCGGTGGGCGACAAGCTGATCCACGCCGAGAAGATGGCCCACGACCTGCGCCTGCCGATGGTGCGGCTGGTCGATGGCACGGGCGGTGGCGGCTCGGTGCGCAATATCGAGAACCGTGGCTACACCAACATCCCGACCATGAAGGTGTGGCAGCACGTGGTGGAGAACATGTCGGTGGTGCCGGTGGTGTCGCTGGCGCTGGGTTCGGTGGCCGGCATGGGCGCGGCGCGCGTGGCGGCCAGCCATTACTCGGTGATGGTCAAGGGCACCGCGCAACTGTTCAACGCCGGGCCGCCGGTGGTGGCGCGCATCGGCCAGATCCTGGAGAAGAACGAACTCGGGGGCAGCCAGATCCACACCCGCAACGGCGTGGTCGATGACGAGGTGGCGAGCGAGGAGGAAGCCTTCGGCCGGGCCCGCCGCTTCCTGTCCTACCTGCCGCCGTCCGTGTACGAGCTGCCGCCGCGCGGCGCGCCGGCCGACGACACGCGCCGCCGCGACGAATGGCTGCTCTCCGCCATCCCCCGTGAAAGCCGTCAGGTCTACAAGATCCGGCCGATCGTGCAGGCGCTGGTCGATCAGGACTCCTTCTTCGAGATCGGCAAAATCTGGGGCCGCGCCATCGTCACCGGGCTGGCCCGGCTGGACGGCTGGCCCGTGGCCGTGGTCGCCAGCGACCCGTACTACTACGGCGGCGGCTGGGACGGCCCCACGGCGGAGAAATTCACCCGCTTCCTGGACATGGCCGAAGCCTTCCACCTGCCCGTGGTCAACCTCGTCGATATCGCCGGGTTCCAGATCGGGCTGGAGGCCGAGAAGGCCGGGATCATGCGCTACGGCGTGCGCGCGCTGGCGGCGGTCTATCAGGCCACCGTGCCGTGGTGCTCGGTGATCGTGCGCCGCGCCTATGGTGTGGCGGCGGCGGGGCACCAGCACATGGGCCGGTTCAACTTCCGCTACGCGTGGCCGTCCGCCAACTGGGGGTCGCTGCCGATCGAGGGCGGGCTGGAGGTGGCCTACAAGGCGGAGATCGAGGGCGCCGACGACCCGGTGCAGAAGCGGGCCGAGATCGAGCAGCGCGTGCGCAGCCTGACCTCGCCGTTCCGCAGCGCGGAAGCCTTCGTGATCGAGGACATCATCGACCCGCGCGACACGCGGGCGCTGCTGTGCGAGTTCGCCAACCTCGCCGCGCCGCTGCGCGAGGCGGGCGTGCGCAAGTTCGGCATCCGGCCTTGAGGCTGTTCGGACGGCACTCGTCCACACACTACAAGAAGATTCAGGAGACAAACCGCATGCAACGCAGATCCCTACCTTCGCTGTGTCTCGGCCTCACGGCCACCACGATGGCCACCACGATCGCCGCCACGATCGCCGCGCCGGCCTTCGCGCAGGAGCACTGGCCCGCCAAGCCCGTCACCATCGTCGTGCCGTTCCCGGCGGGCGGCATGACCGACCTGCTGGCGCGCCGCATCGCCCGTGACATGCAGGCCGAGCTGAAGCAGCCCTTCGTGGTGGACAACCGCGCCGGCGCCAGCGGGCAGATCGGCACCGAGATGGTGGCGCGCGCCAACCCGGACGGCTACACGCTGCTGGTCTCGGCCACGCACCACGTGATCAACCCGGCCATCCGGCCCAAGCTGCCGTACAACGCGTCGAAGGATTTCACGAACATCGCGCTGCTGGCCACCACGCCCAACGTGCTGGTGGTCAACAACAGCGTGCCGGCCAGCAATCTCCCCGAATTCCTGGCCTATGCCCGGAAGCAGAGCGAGGGGCTGTCCTACGGCTCGTCGAGCATTGGCGGCGCCACGCACATGTCCGGAGAGCTGCTGCGCCTGATGGCCAAGGTGCCGATGACGCACATTCCGTACAAGGGTGCGTCCCCGGCGCTGGCCGACCTGCTGGGCGGCCAGATCCCCGCGCTGTTCCATGACGTGATGACCATGGCGCCGTACGTGAAGGACGGCAAGGTCAAGGCCATCGGCGTGACCTCGGCCAGGCGCAGCGAGGCGCTGCCCAACGTGCCGACGATTGCCGAACAGGGCGTGCCCGGCTACGAGGCCACCACGTGGATCGGCTTCTACGGCCCCGCCAACCTGCCGCGCCCGCTGGTGGAAAAGCTGAACCGCGAAGCGGTCAAGAGCATGAACAGCGCCGAAGCCAAGACCTACCTGACCCAGAACGGCACCAGCCCCGGCGCGCTCAACGCCGAGCAGTTCGGCAGCTTCGTGCAGGCCGAACTCGACAAATGGAAGCGCGTGGCCACCGAGGCCAAGGTCAAGGTGGACTGAGCGATGGCGGATACCAAGGAGCAAGCTTCGTTGTTGTCATTGCTGGCGCCGCGCTCGGTGGCGGTGCTGGGCGCGTCAGACAACCCGATCAAGGCCGGCGGGCGGCCCATTGACTATATGCAGCGCCACGGCTACGGCGGGCGCATCTACCCGGTCAACCCCAAGCGGGCCCAGAGTAAACGGGCAGAAATTCAGGGCCTGGCCGCCTACCCCGATCTGGCCGCGCTGCCAGACTCGCCCGAGGTGGTCATCATCAGCGTGGCCGGCACCGAGGCCGAGCAGGCCATCGAGCAGTGCATTGCCGTGGGGGCGAAGGGCGCGGTGATCTATTCGTCGGGCTTTGCCGAACTGGGCGAGGCCGGCGCGGCGCAGCAGCAGCGGCTGGTGGCGCGGGCCCGTGCCGGCGGCCTGCGGCTGTTCGGGCCGAACACACAGGGCGTGGCCAATTTCGCCACCGGCGCGGTGCTGCATTTCTCGACCATGATCAACGAGGAAGCGCCGCAGGACGGCCCCGTGGCCATCGTCAGCCAGAGCGGCGCGGGCTCGTCCATCGTCTATGGCGGGCTGCGCCGCAAGGGTATCGGCGTGCGCTACATGGTGGCCACGGGCAACGAGGCCGACGTGACCGCCGCCGAAACGCTGCGCGCGATTGCCGAGGACGACGCCGTACGCGTGATGCTGCTGTACGTGGAATCCCTGCGCGACCCGGACGTGCTGGCGCAGGCCGCACGGATCGCCCATGCGCGCGATGTGCCGATCCTCGCCGTCAAGGCCGGCCGCACCCGCGCCGGGCAACTGACCGCCAGCTCCCACACCGGGGCGCTGGCCGGCGAGGACGCGCTGGCCGATGCCTTCCTGCGCCAGCACGGCATCCTGCGCGTGAACGATTTCCGGGAATTGTCCGAGTTCGCGCAGATCTTCGCGGGCGGCCAGCGGCCGCGTGGCCGCAAGGTGGTGGCGATCAGCAACTCGGGCGCCACCTGCGTGCTGGCGGCGGATGCGGCGGAGTCCCACGGGCTGGACCTGTGCCAGTTCGACGAACCCGGCACCGCCGCGCTGCGCGCCGTGCTGCCCGGCTATGTCTCGGCGCGCAATCCCATCGACATGACCACCGCGCTGCTCGGCCAGCCGCAGATCTATGGCCAGACGCTCGACGCCGTGGCGGCCCAGCGGCAGGCCGACCTGATCTTCGTCGGCTTTCCGATTGGCGGCGAAGGCTACGACTTCGACGATTTCTCCGCCCAGACCGGGCGGTTCGCCTCGGCCAGCGGCGTGCCGGTGGCGGTCAGCGCCAATCAGGAGTGGGTGGCGCAGGCGTTCCGCGCGCAGGGCGTGCCGGTGTTCGACAGCGAGCGGTCCGCCATGCAGGCGCTGGCGCTGCTGGCCGAATATGGCGAACGCCGCGAGGCGGCGCAGGCCGCGCCCTTGCCGGCTGGCGTGCCGGCAGGAGTGCCGACGCACGCGGCCTCCGCCCATGCCCTCGATGAAGTCCGCAGCCTGGCCGAACTCGCGGCGGCGGGCCTGCCCGTGGTGGCGCACCGGCTCTGCCACAGCGCCGATGACGTACGCCGTGCCGTGGCCGAACTGGGCGCGCCGGTGGTGGCCAAGGGCGTGTCCCCGGACATCACGCACAAGTCCGAGCACGGGCTGGTGAAGCTGAACCTGTCCGGCGAGGCTGCCGCCGTGGCCGCCTTCGACGAGATCGACCAGATCCTGCGCCGGATGGAAGTCCGCCACGGCGGCGTGCTGCTGGCGCGCCAGCAACGCGGCGCGTTCGAGTTGGCCGTGGGCGCCCATATCGACCCGGCCTACGGCCCGGTGGTGATGGTGGGGCAGGGCGGCGTGCTGGTGGAGGCGCTGCAGGACGTGCAGTTCCTCGTCGCGCCGTTCACGGCCAGTCAGGCGCGGGAGGCCATCGGCCGGCTGCGCATCGCCCCGGCGTTCGCCGCACTGCGCGGCATGGAAGCGGTGGACCTCGACCAACTGGCCGGCATGCTGGTCCGTCTGGGCGACTGGATGGTGGCGGCGGGCGGCACGGTGCATTCGGTCGATGCCAACCCGGTGATCGTCGCCCGTGGGGCGGTGGCGCCGGTGCTGGTCGATGCGGTGGTGATCCGCGCAGGAGAGACGGCATGAACCCAACCAGCAAGGTCCGCACGCTGCGCTGCGTGCTGGTGGCCAACCGGGGCGCCGTGGCGGCTCGGGTCATCCGCGCGCTGCGCCAGCTCGGCATCGCCTCGGTGGCGGTCTACTCGGACGCCGACGCGGGCCTGCCCTACCTGCGCGAGGCCGATGTGGCCGTGCGCATCGGCGAGGCGGCGCCGCTGGACAGCTATCTGCATCAGGAAAAGCTGCTCGACGTGGCCCGGGAGACCGGCGCGGACGGCGTGCATCCCGGCTATGGCTTCCTGTCGGAAAACGCCGACTTTGCCGAACGGGTGGAGGCGGCCGGGCTCTGCTTTATCGGCCCGTCGCCCGCCTGGATTCGCCGTCTGGGCCACAAGACCGAGGCGCGCGACTTCATGGCCGGCCACGGCATGCCGATGGCGCCGAGTTCCGGCGTGCTGCCGGACGACATGGCCGTCGTGGCTGCCGCCGCCGGGCAGATCGGCTACCCGGTGCTGATCAAGCCGGCCGGCGGTGGCGGGGGCATCGGCATGCTGCCGGTGCGCGATGCGCAAGGGCTGGCCGCCGCATGGCAGCAGGCGCGCTCGGTGGCGCAGCGCAGCTTCGGGCAGGCAGAGCTGTATCTGGAAAAGCTGATGGAGCAGCCGCGCCACATCGAATTCCAGGTCCTGGCGGACCGTTACGGCGGCGTGCGCATCGTCGGCGAGCGGGACTGCTCGGTGCAGCGCCGTCATCAAAAAGTGCTCGAAGAAGCGCCTGCGCCAAACTTGCCGCCTGAGGCGGTGGCCGCCATGCGCGAGCGGCTGGCCACGCTGCTGGGCCACGTCGGCTACGACGTGATCGGCACCGTGGAGATGCTGCATACCTCCGAGACCGGCTTTGTCTTCCTGGAGATGAACACGCGGCTCCAGGTGGAGCACGCGGTGACCGAGCAGGTGACCGGCATCGACATCGTGGCCGCGCAGGTCCGGCTGGCCTGCGGCGAGCGCATCGACGCCGTGCTGCCGGCCCCCACGCCCCAGCAGGGCCATGCCATCGAGGCCCGCGTCTATGCCGAAGACCCGGTGCGCTTCTTCCCGTCGCCGGGGCCGCTGGACACCTTCGTGCCGCCGCAGGCGCCCGGCATCCGCGTGGAGACCGGCTACGCGCAGGGCCAGCGCGTGACGCCGTACTACGACCCGATGATCGCCAAGGTGATCGCCACCGGCAGCGACCGCGCCGACGCCATCCGGCGCCTGCGTGCCGCGCTGGAGGCGTTCCAGATCGCCGGGGTCAAGACCAACCTGCCGTTCCTGCTGCGCGTGCTGGCCCACCCCGACTTCGCCGATGCCCGCATCGACACCGCCCTGACCCAGCGCGTGCTGGCCACGCCGGCCTTGACGTCGACGCCTGCGCCGAAGCAAACCGAAACCCTTACCGAAAGAGCAGCCTGATGCCCCAGATCGACGCCGCAGTCAGCGGCCATGTGTCTTCCATCGCCATCGAAGCCGGCGCCACCATCTCCGCCGGGGACGTCCTGATGATCATCGAATCGATGAAGATGGAAATCCCGCTGGAAGCCGAGGCGGATGGCGTGGTCAAGGCCATCCTGGTCCAGCCCGGCGACGCCGTGACCGAGGGCCAGCCGGTGGTGGAGGTCGAATAACGCGCCAAGGCCCGGGCCTTACTCGATCGTCACCTTGCCATCCTTGACCAGCTTGGCGAACTTGGCGGTCTCGTCGTCGATGCGCTTGGCGAACGCTGCCGAATCGCTGGGCATCGGCTCGGCGCCGGCGGCCAGCATGCGCTGCTGGAAGTCCGGCGAATTGACGATTTCCACGATCTTCGCGCTGAGCTGGGCGACGATGGGCTTGGGCGTGGCCGCCGGCGCCAGGATGCCGAACCACGTGCCGATATCGAAGCCCTTCAGGCCCGCTTCCTCCATGGTCGGCACGTCCGGCAGCACGCTGGAGCGCTTGGCCGTGGTCACGGCCAGCGCGCGCAGCTTGCCGGCCTTGATGTGCGGCAGTACGGGGGTGAGCGTGTCGAAGGACATGGTCACCTGTCCGCCCAGCAGGTCGGTGGTCAGCGGGCCGCTGCCTTTATAGGGCACGTGCAGCAGCGGCGCGCCCGAGGCGGTCTGGAACTGGGTGCCGATCAGGTGCTGCGCGGTGCCGTTGCCGTTGGAACCGTAGGCAAACTCGGTGGGCGACTTCCTGGCCAGCGCCACCAGTTCGGCCACGGTCTTGGCCGGGGTCTTGGCGGGATTGATCACCAGCACATTGGGCACCATCGCCACGGTGGCGATCGGCGCCAGGTCTTTCTGGAAGTTGTACGGCAGCTTCTTGTAGACGCTGGTGGCGATGGTGTGGTGGACGGCACCCATCAGCAGCGTGTAGCCGTCCGGCTTGGCCTTGGCCACGTAGTCCGCGCCCAGCGTGGCGCCGGCGCCGGGCCGGTTCTCCACGATCACGGGCTGGCCCAGCCGCTTGGAAAGCTGGTCGCCGATGGCGCGGGCGAGTACGTCGGTGGTGCCACCGGAGGGGAACGGCACGATCAGGCTGATCGGCTTGGCCGGCCACTCCTGCGCCACGCACAGGGCGGAGGCCCCGGCGCCCAGCATCAGCAGTGCGGTACGGAGGAAGCGGGGAAAGAAGCGGGGAAAGAAGCGGGGAAGGGTTTTGGTAGTACGCATGGTCTGTCTCCTGTATTTTTACTTTGTGATGTATTAAGCGCTTATAGCGAGGTCAGTCGCTGACTGCAACACCTGCAAACCCGGTACGCGCAGCGCGGCGCGTCCCGCGAAGGTGGCCGCGCAGCCCAGTTCCGCCTCGATATAGAGCAGGCGGTTGTACTTGGCCACGCGGTCGGAGCGGCACAGCGAGCCGGTCTTGATCTGGGTGGCCGCCGTGCAGACGCTGAGGTCGGCAATGGTCGTGTCCTCGGTCTCGCCGGAGCGATGCGAGATGACCGAGGCGTAGCCGGCCGCCTCCGCCATGTCGATGGCGTTCAGCGTCTCGGTCAGCGTGCCGATCTGGTTGGGCTTGATCAGGATCGCGTTGGCGGCGCCGCAGTCGATGCCCTGCCGCAGGATCGCCGTGTTGGTGACGAAGAGGTCGTCGCCCACCAACTGCACGCGCTGGCCCAGCCGCTCGGTCAGCAACTGCCAGCCGGCCCAGTCGCCCTCGGCCATGCCGTCCTCGATGGTGACGATGGGGTACTGATCGACCCACTTGGCCAGCAGGTCGACAAAACCGTCCGCCGTGTAGGACCGGCCTTCGGACTGCAACTCGTACCGCCCGTCGCGATGGAACTCCGAACTGGCGACGTCCAGCCCCAGCGCGATGTCCCGCCCAGCCTGGAACCCGGCCTGTTCGATGGCGCGCAGGATAATCTCCAGCGCGTGCTCGTTCGAGGCGAGGTCCGGCGCGAAGCCGCCTTCGTCGCCCACGGCGGTGGAAAGCCCCTGCGCCTTGAGTACCGCCTTGAGCGTGTGGAAGATCTCCGCGCCCCAGCGCAGGGACTCGGAGAACGACGGCGCGCCCACCGGCAGGATCATGAACTCCTGCATGTCCACGCTGTTGTCGGCATGGGCGCCGCCATTGATGATGTTCATCATCGGCAGCGGCAGGCGGGCGTCGCGGCGCTGGCCTCCGATGGTCCGATAAAGCGGCAAGTCGGCCGAAGCCGCCGCCGCCTTCGCGGTGGCCAGCGACACCGCCAGCAGCGCGTTGGCGCCGAGCCGGGACTTCTCCGGCGTGCCGTCGAGCCGGATCAGGCAGTCGTCCACCGCCGCCTGGTCTGCCGCCGGCATGCCGGCCAGCGTGCGGGCGATATCGACGTCGATATGGGCCACGGCCTTGCGCACGCCCTTGCCGAAGTAGCGCCGGGGTTTGCCGTCGCTGTCGCCGTCGCGCAGTTCCAGCGCTTCGCGGGCGCCGGTGGAAGCGCCCGACGGCGCCGCCGCAAAGCCTTGCGCGCCGTCCGACAGCCGCACCTGCGCCGCCACGGTGGGGTTGCCGCGCGAGTCGAGGATCTCGTAGCCGCGAATGTCCTGGATGATGGGCATGGGGGTTCCTAACGAAATAGCAACTTACTGGACCTGCGCGATTCGCAGCAGATTGGTGGTGCCGGCTACCGCGAAGGGCAGCCCGGCGGAAATCACGATCGAGTCGCCGGCCGCGCCGAAGCCCTCCTTGCGCACGGTCTGGCTGGCCAATTCGGTCATCTCGACCACATCGACCACCTCGTGGCACAGCACCGCGTGCACGCCCCACGCCAGCGCCAGCCGGCGCGCGGTGGCCATGCGCGGGGTCATGCCGAGAATGGGCACCTCGGGGCGCTCGCGCGCCATGCGCAGCGCCGAGTAGCCGGAACTGGTGTAGGCCACCGTCGCCGGGGACTTCAGCAGCCCGGCCACATGGCGCACCGCCAGCCCGATGGCGTCGGCGGCCTCTGCGCGCGGCGGGGTGTGGGAGGCCTGGATGGCATCGTGATAGAGCGGGTCCGACTCGGTGCGCGAGATGATGCTGTTCATCATCCGCACCGCCTCCACCGGATACTGGCCCGAGGCCGATTCGGCGGACAGCATCACCGCGTCGGCGCCGTCGTACACGGCCGTAGCCACGTCCGAGGCTTCCGCGCGGGTCGGCACCGGCGAGGCGATCATCGATTCCAGCATCTGCGTGGCCACGATCACCGGCTTGCCGGCCTTGCGGCAGGCCCGCAGGATCTGCTTCTGCAGCGAGGGCACCAGTTCCGCCGGCATCTCCACGCCGAGGTCGCCGCGCGCCACCATCACGGCATCCGCTTCGGCGACGATGGCCTCCAGGCTCTGGATCGCGGCCGGCTTCTCCAGCTTGGCGACGATGCCGGCGCGGTCCTTGACGATGTCCTTGATCTCCAGGATGTCCTCGGGCCGCTGCACGAAGGACAGGGCGATCCAGTCCACACCCAGCGTCAGGCCGAAGTCCAGGTCGCGCCGGTCCTTCTCGGTCATGGCCGACAGCGGCAGCACCACGCCGGGCACGTTGACGCCCTTGCGGTCGGACAGCGTCCCGCCGTTGACCACGGTGGTCTCGGCGAAGTCCTTGCCGCAGCGCTCCACGCGCAGGCGGATCTTGCCGTCATCGAGCAGCAGTTCGGTGCCTTCCTGCAAGGCCGCGAAGATTTCCGGGTGGGGCAGGCTGACCCGGCTGGCGGTGCCGGCCACGCTGGCGTCGAGGTCGAGCCGGAAGCTGGCCTCGGCGGCCAGCTGGATCGGGCCATCGGCGAACGTGCCGATGCGCAGCTTGGGGCCTTGCAGGTCCAGCAGCACGCCGATTGGGCGGCCACGGTCCCGTTCCACGGCGCGGATGGTGTCCAGCCGCTGCTTGTGGTCGGCGTGGCTGCCGTGGCTGAAGTTGAGCCGGAATACGTCGGCGCCGGCCTCGAACAGCGCGTCGATGACTTCCGGCGACGTGCTCGCGGGGCCCAGTGTGGCCACGATCTTGGCATTGCGGGTACGTCTCATCTTGTTACTCCCTTCACCGCGCGATCAGGATGGCGCGGAAGTCATTGACATTGGTCAAGGTCGGCCCGGTGACAACCGCATCGCCGAGCGCCTCGAAGAAACCGTGGCCATCGTTGGCCGAAAGTGCATCCTGCGGGCGGATACCAAGCTGCCAGGCGCGCGCCAGCGTGTCCGGGCCGGCCAGCGCGCCGGCAATCTCCTCCTGGCCGTCCACGCCATCGGTATCGCCCGCGATGGCGTACACGCCGGGTTCGCCGCGCAGCGTCAGCGCCAGCGAGAGCAGGTATTCCACGTTCCGCCCGCCGCGCCCGTTGCCGCGCACGGTGACGGTGGTCTCGCCGCCCGAGAGCAGCACGCAGGGCGCCGTGAACGGCTGGCCGTGCCGCGCCACTTCCAGCGCCAGACCGCCCATGACCTTGCCGACATCGCGCGCCTCGCCCTCGATGGCATCGCCCAGCAGGTAGGCGCGCAGGCCGGCGCGGCGTGCCACGGCGGCGGCAGCTTCCAGCGCCAGCCGGGGCGTGGCGATCAGCGTGGTGTCGATGGGCGGCAGGCGGGCATCGCCGGGTTTGATGGACTCGGACGCGTCCGAATCGAGCACGGCCAGCACATGCGGCGGCACGTCGATGCCGTAGCGCCGGACGATGGCCAGCGCGTCGGCCCGGGTGGTCGGGTCCGGCACGGTGGGGCCGGAGGCGATGTCGATGGGGTCGTCGCCGGGCACATCGGACAGCAGCAGGTTGCAGACCCGCGCCGGATGGCAGGCCGCTGCCAGCCGCCCGCCCTTGATCGCCGACAGATGCCGGCGCACGGTGTTCATCTCGGTGATGGTCGCGCCGGACTTCAGCAGCGACTGGTTGACCGCCTGCTTGTCCGCGAGCGACATGCCAGCCAGCGGCAGGGGCAGCAGCGCGGAGCCGCCGCCCGAGACCAGGCAGATGACGAGGTCGTCCTCGGTCAGCCCGGACACCCGTTCCAGCGTGCGCTGCGCGGCGTGGAAGCCGGCGGCGTCCGGCACCGGATGGGCGGCCTCGACGATCTCGATGCGCGCGCACTCCACCGCGTAGCCGTAGCGCGTGACCACCAGCCCTTCCAGCCCCTTCGGTCCCTCCAGCGGATGGGGCCAGGCATCTTCCAGCGCGCGGGCCATGGCCGCCGACGCCTTGCCGGCCCCGATCACGATGGTCCGGCCAGGAGACGGAGGCGGCGGGGGCAGGTGGGCGGCCAGCGTGCGCGCGGGCTGGGCGGCGTGGATGGCCGCCTCGAACATCTCGCGGAGCAGTTGGCGGGCCTGGGGGGTGTCCATGGCGGGGCTCGGGGGGCTCAATTCGGGGGGATCGGCCGCCCGGCCAGTGGCAGGGCGGCGGGGGCAGAAGCGGGAGGGTTAAGCCGCCTTGGCCTGCTTGTTGGCGGCCAGGTAGTCGCAGACCGCCTTGGTCACCTGGACCGTGGTGGCCTTGCCGCCGAGGTCGCCGGTGTGGAGGGACGGGTTGGCGGTCACGGCCTCGATGGCGGCCATCACGCGCTTGGCGGCGGCGTCTTCGCCCAGGTGTTCGAGCAGCATCACCACGGACCAGAAGGTGCCCACCGGGTTGGCGAGGCCCTTGCCCATGATGTCGAAGGCGGAACCGTGGATCGGCTCGAACATCGACGGGTAGCGGCGTTCCGGGTCGATATTGCCGGTGGGCGCGATGCCGAGGCTGCCGGCCAGCGCGGCGGCGAGGTCGCTCAGGATGTCCGCGTGGAGGTTGGTGGCGACGATGGTGTCCAGCGTCTTCGGGCGGTTGACCATGCGCGCGGTGGCGGCATCGACCAGTTCCTTGTCCCAGGTCACGTCCGGGAAGTCCTTTGCGACTTCCACGGCCACCTCGTCCCACATCACCATGGCGTGGCGCTGGGCGTTGGACTTGGTGATCACGGTCAGCAGCTTGCGCGGACGAGATTGCGCCAGCTTGAAGGCGTAGCGCAGGATGCGCTCCACGCCCACGCGGGTCATCATCGACACATCGGTGGCTGCCTCGATCGGGTGGCCCTGGTGCACGCGGCCGCCCACGCCCGAATACTCGCCTTCCGAGTTCTCACGCACGATCACCCAGTTCAGGTCTTCCGGGGCGCAGCGCTTGAGCGGGCCGTCGATGCCGGGCAGGATGCGCGTCGGGCGCACATTGGCGTACTGGTCGAAGCCCTGGCAGATCTTCAGGCGCAGGCCCCACAGCGTGATGTGGTCGGGAATCTGGTTGTCGCCGGCCGAGCCGAACAGGATGGCATCCTTGCCGCGCAGCGCCTCCAGGCCGTCGGCGGGCATCATCACGCCGTGCTGGCGGTAGTAATCGCCGCCCCAGTCGAAGTTCTCGAATTCGAACTGGAAGCCGGCGCCACCGGCGGCCAGCGCTTCCATCACTTCACGGCCGGCGGGAACCACTTCCTTGCCAATGCCGTCACCGGGGATCGTGGCGATCTTGTACGTCTTCATCTTGTGTCTCCTGGTCAGAATCATCGCTGTAGTGCGTGGGACGGATTCTTGACCGTGGACGCGGTGTTGGATCGACGCTAAAGTTAAACCATCTTTAACCTGACATTAACAATGCCATGAGCGCGACGAGCGGCATCCAACCGTCCGAACTGGGCTTTTTCGCGGCGGTGGCCACGGCGGGCAGCCTGAGCGCGGCGGCGCGGGATCTGGGAATCTCGACGGCGGCGGTCAGCAAGCGGCTGGCCCAGATGGAGGCGCGCATCGGCATGCCGCTGCTGACGCGGACCACGCGCCGGATGGGGCTGACGCCCGAGGGGGAGGTGTTCCTGGAGCATGCGCGGCGCATCCTGGGGGAGATCGACGACCTGAGCCAGTTGCTGACCAGCGCCAAGGGGCGGCCGAGCGGCCTGCTGCGCGTGAACGCCACGCTGGGCTTCGGCCGCATGCACGTGGCGCCGGTCATCGCCGAGTACAGCCGGACCTACCCCGATGTCGATGTGCAACTCCAGCTATCGGCGGATCCGCCGCCGCTGACGGAGGATGCCTTCGATGTCTGCGTGCGGTTCGGGGAGCCGCCGGACGCGCGGATCATCGCCAAGTTCCTGGCCCCGAACCGGCGCCTGCTGTGCGCCTCGCCCAAATACCTGCGCGAGCACGGCGTGCCGGCCACGCCGGGGGATCTGGCGCGGCATAACTGCATCGGCATCCGGCAGGGCAGCGATGCCTACGGGGTGTGGCGGCTGACCTCGGGCAAGGGCGCAAAGCAGCGCACCGAGGCGATTCATGTACGTGGCAATTTGACGACCAATGACGGCGAAATCGCCGTGCAGTGGGCGCTGGAGGGCCATGGCATCGTGATGCGCGCCGAATGGGATATCGAGCGCTACCTGCGCAGCGGGCGGCTGGTGCAGGTGTTGCCGCACTACGCCACCCCCGAGGCGAACATCTATGCCGTCTACCAGCAACGGCACCAGTTGTCGTCGCGCATCCGACTGTTCGTGGAGTTCCTGGGCTCGAAGTTCAGCGAGTTTGGAACCTGATCAGGCTTGCTTGACTACTCGATCGATGCCCGCAGGCTGCTCAAGCGGTCCAGCGCCAGGCGCAGTTCGGCGGTGAGTTGGGCGACCAGCGCGCCGGCGGGCAGGGCCCGGGCGAGCGGCACGGCCTGGCCGGCCCATTGCGCGGCGAACTCGCTGACGCCCTTGGCCTTGGCGGCGGCGTGGAGCGCCTTGCCAGCGTCATAGGTGACGGGGTAGTCGGGAATCGCGGGGGCGCCCGGCGCCACGCCGAGGGCGGTGAAGCGGCTGGTGAAGCCCCGCGCGGCGCGGCCGGAAATCGCCCGGGTCAGCGTGGTGGATCGCGGTTCGGCGGCGGTCAGGGCGGCGCGGTAGGCGGCGTCTGCCGATGACTCGTCGCACGCCACGAAGGCGGTGCCCAGTTGCGCGGCCTGCGCGCCCAGCGCCAGCGCGGCGGCAATGCCGGCGCCGTCCATGATGCCGCCGGCCGCGATCACTGGCAGGCCGGTGCGCGCCACCAGCACGCGCACCAGTGCCAGCGTGCCCAGCCCTTCGTCGTCGCCCTCCGGATCGAACACGCCACGGTGCCCGCCGGCCTCGATGCCCTGCGCGATGATGCCGTCGATGCCCGCCGCTTCGATCTGGCGTGCCTCCCGCAGCGAGGTGGCGCTGGCCAGCAGGACGATGCCGGCGGCCCGCAGCGCGTCGATCTTCTCCTGCGCCGGCAGCCCGAAATGGAAGCTGACGACCGCCGGCTTTTCTTCCAGCAGCATCTGATACATCGCCTCGTCGGCCACGAAGCTCTTGTAGATCTCGCGCAGGCCGGCAGGCGGCGTGGCGCCGAACTCGGCGAACTGCGGCGTCAGGTATTGCAGCCAGGCGGCCTCCCGCGCCGCATCGGCCTGGGCCGGGGCGTGGCAGAACAGGTTGATATGGAACGGCTTGGCGGTCAGCGCGCGGGTCTCGCGGATGGCCTTGCGGGCCCCTTCGGCGTCCATCGCCCCGACCCCGAGGGAGCCCAGGCCGCCGGCTTCGGACACGGCGGCGGCCATGGCCGGCGTGCTGACACCAGCCATCGGCGCCTGGATGATCGGCGTGGCGAGGTTGAGAAGGGAAACCAGGTTGCGGGCGGCGGAGTTCATGGCTGGGCTTCAGGTTAGGTGGACGATGACGGGGACTGGCCTTGCTGCGTTTCCCGCAATTCCCGCAGGAACGCCGTGCAGGCCGAGGTGGCGAAGCCGGCGCGCTTCACCAGGAAAGTGTGGACGGTGCGGACCGGCACGGTCTGGAGATGGGCCATTTCGCGGTGCACCGCCAGCAACGAGCGCGGCACGATGCCCACCGCCGAGCCCGCCGCCACATAGGCCAGGATGGCGTGATAGGACGGCAGGTCGATCACCGAGAGGCGGCGGCGCATGTCGTCGCCAGCCTGCTCCAGCCAGTCTTCGGCGCATTGGCGGTAGGTGCAGCCGCGCGCGAAGGCAGCCAGCTGGTGCAGCGTGACGTCCTGCGGCCGGCGCACCGGCGGGTGGGTGGCGGGCAGCACCAGCACCAGTTCCTCGGTTTGCAGGTAGGTGCCGTCGAGGCCGTCGCCCATGTCCTTCAGGTCGATGTCGTCCGGCGCGCCCTTACCCGGATGCGCCACCACGGCGCAGTCGAGCCGATGGCCAAGTACTGCATCGACCAGCGCCTGCGAGGTGCCCGTGGTCAGCTTCAGTTCCACATCCGGCCAGCGGGCGTGGAAGCTGCCCAGCGGGCGGGGCAGCAGCGTGGCCGCCGAGCTTTCCATCGAACCAAGCCGCAGCGGGCCGCTTGGCGCATCGCTGCGCATCGACTGCCGCGCCTCGTCGGCCAGCGCCAGCAGGCGGTCGGCATAGTCGAGCAGGCGGAGTCCTTCCGGGGTGAGCAACATCTTCTTGCTGTCGCGCTGGAACAGGCTGACGCCGAGGCTCTCTTCGAGCTGCTTCACGCGGGTGGTCACATTCGACTGCACCCGGTCTAGCCGCTTGGCGGCGCGTGTGATGCTTTGCTCACGCGCCACCGCCCGGAAGATCTCCAGTTCTGCCAGTTCCACGATTTACGTTCTTCAAACAAGAATGAAAACGAATGAAGTATCGTGAATGAAGAACGTCAAGTCAAGGGAATGACTTGGGGTAACCAGCCCCTTAGTGGCCAGCGCTCTGGCCACCATCGACGTGCAGGATCTCGCCCGTCACAAACGGGGCGGTCTCCAGGAACAGCACGGCGTTGGCGATATCGGCCATTTCGCCCATATGGCCCACGGGGTGGAGGGCGCCGAGTGCGTCATGGGTTTCCGGCGCATGCATCGGGGACTTGATGATGCCGGGCGACACGGCGTTCACGCGGATGCCGGTCTTGGCGTACTCGATGGCCAGGGACTTGGTGGCGGCGTTGATGCCACCCTTGGTCAGCGAAGCCAGCACCGACGGCACGCCGGCGATGGCGTGATCGACCAGGCTGGTGGTGATGCTGACCACGTGGCCGCTGCGCTGCTTTTCCATCTCGGCGATGGCCAGCTGGGTGATGTGGAAGAAGCCGGACAGGTTCACGTTGGTCACGGCGGCGTAGTCCTGCGCGGTGTACTGCGTGAACGGCTTGGCCACGAAGATGCCGGCGTTGTTGACCAGCGAGTCGATGCGGCCGAAGGCTTCCAGCGCCTTGGCCACCACGCGGCGGGCGGTGTCGGGGTCGCCGATGTCGCCGGGGACGATGGCGATATCGGGATCGTCGGTCGGCTTGATATTGCGCGCCGTGGCCACCACGCGGTAGCCGCGCTCACGGTAGGCCTTGACCAATTCGGCGCCGATGCCTTGGGATGCGCCAGTCACGATGACAACTTTTTGCGAGGACATTTCAGATTCTCCTGGTAGGGGTTAGGCGTGTTTGCCTTGGGCTCAAATCTAGTAGAGCCGGCCCCAACGAAGAAGGCATCGCCCACATCAACAGTTTTGCGCGGCGGGAACAAGTCAGGAGGACGGGGGGGTGGACGGCAAAAAAAACGCGCGCCGGCGGGGAGCCGGACGCGCGCTTAGGGAGGGAACTGCAGTGATTCTTAGCGCTGTTAGCGCTTGTCCACGTCCAGCACAGCCTGGGCGAAGGCCACCGGCGCTTCCTGCGGCAGGTTGTGGCCGATGCCGCCGGTCAGGTCGCGGTGCTCGTAGCGGCCCGTGAACTTGCTGGCATAGGCGCTGGGCTTGGGATGGGGGGCGCCGTTGGCGTCGCCTTCCATGGTGATGGTCGGGATGCTGATGGTCGGCGCCGTGGCCAGGCGCTTCTCGAGATCGTCGAACTTCGGCTCGCCCTTGACCAGGTCCTGCCGCCAGCGGTAGTTGTGGATGGTGATGGCCACGTGGTCGGGGTTGTTGAAGGCGGTGGCGCTGCGGTTGAAGGTGGCGTCGTCGAAATCCCACTTCGGCGAGGCCAGCTTCCAGATCAGCTTGGCGAAGTCGTGCGTGTACTTCTGGTAGCCGGCGGCGCCACGGTCCGTGGCGAAGTAGAACTGGTACCACCATTGCAGCTCGGCTTCGGGCGGCAGCGGCACCTTGCCCGCCGCCTGGCTACCGATCAGGTAGCCGCTCACGGAGACCAGGCCCCGGCAACGGTCCGGCCACAGCGCGGCCATGATGTCGGCGGTGCGCGCGCCCCAGTCGAAGCCGGCGACCACGGCGTTCTGGATCTTGAGGGCGTCCATCAGCGCAATCATGTCGGCGGCAATCGCCGACGGCTGGCCGTTGCGCATGGTGTCCGGCGAGAGGAAGGTGGTCGTGCCATTGCCGCGCAGGTAGGGCATGATCACCCGGTAGCCGCGCGAAGCCAGCAGCGGGGCCACATCGACAAAGGCGTAGATGTCGTACGGCCAGCCGTGCAGCAGCAGGGCTACGGGGCCATTGGCCGGGCCGGCTTCGGCGTAGCCGACGTTGAGCACGCCGGCCTGGATCTGCTTGAGCGGGGCGAAGCTGGTATGGCTGCCCGGCTTGGAGGCCGGCAGCGCGGCCGCCTTGGTGATGGCGGACTGCGCCTGAGCGGCTTGCGATAGCGTCAGTTGCGCGGCGGCCAGCGTTGCGGCGGCGGCGCCCAGGAAACCGCGACGGGGCAAATCGATTTTTTCCGACATATTGTTCCTCTCTCCTCGGGTCAGTGATGAAACTGACACGAAGTCTATGAGGCCATGGCAAGTGCCATGTGTCGGAATGCACGGTTTTTGTATCGCTGTGTATATGGCGACGCCTGACTGACACGCGGATGCAGAAACCGGGGCTCCCCTAGAGCCGTCGATGGGCGAAATGCCCGCGCCGGGCCCCGGCCATCAGGGTGGCGAACTGCTCGGTGCTCATGTGCACCACGGCCTCGCGGTCCCCGGCCTCGAAGTAGACGTCGGGATGGGTCATCAGGCTGTCATCGAGCCAGGTCTGCGTGCCGTAGACCATGCCTACCGGGGGCAGCGCGCCGGGGTCGCAGTCCCGGAACACCTCGTGCACGCCTTCCGCGCGCGCCCGGGCCAGCTGGCGGCCGGTCTGCTCGCAGATTTCCGAGAGTTTCAGGTGATGGGTGGCGGGGATCACGACGGCGAGGTAGCCCCGGCTGTCCTCCAGCAGCACCGTGCGGGCCAGCCGGTCGCCGGGAATCGATAGCGGCCTGGCGGGCGCCGTGCCATCGGGGCTGCCGTGCCGGTGCACGGTCTCGTACCGGCTCTGTGTCTTGCTCAGGCACCTTGCCAGGGCGGTGGACATGGTCATGAGGGCAACCTCCGAGCGTGGATCGCTACAGTTGTCTGGAGTACGGGAACTATAGGACAAGCGTTGGACGGCACTTGGTTGGGGCTAACCCGAGCATGGCGGGGTGGGCGGGGGTGACCCATAGCATGCCGCTATCGCAGCGATTGCAATCGTCACATTTGGTTGGCGGCGGGTCTCAACTATATTTTGTGTGCGGCAGGCTTGCCGAGGCAGGCCCACGTGGAAGCGTAGACGCGGAAAGACTAGAACTAGCGTTGGGTACCCCCCAAAGGAGATCGCATGTCTTACGAAAAGTGTCCCTTCAACCATGCCGCCGGAGGCGGCACCACCAACAAGGACTGGTGGCCCCAGCAGTTGCGGCTGGATCTGCTCAGCCAGCACTCGGACAAGTCCAATCCACTGGACAAGAGCTTCAACTATGCCGAGGCGTTCAAGAGCCTCGATCTCGCCGCGGTCAAGCAAGACCTGACGGCACTCATGACCGACTCGCAGGACTGGTGGCCCGCGGACTTCGGCCACTACGGCGGGTTGTTCATCCGCATGGCCTGGCACAGCGCCGGCACCTACCGCATCGGCGATGGCCGGGGGGGCGGCGGGCGTGGCCAGCAACGGTTCGCCCCGCTCAACAGCTGGCCGGACAACGTGAGCCTGGACAAGGCGCGCCGGCTGCTCTGGCCGATCAAGCAGAAATACGGGCAGAAGATTTCCTGGGCGGACCTGATGATCCTGGCGGGCAACGTGGCCCTGGAAAGCATGGGATTCAAGACCTTCGGCTTCGCCGGGGGCCGCGAAGATACCTGGGAACCGGACCAGGACGTGTATTGGGGGAATGAAAAGACCTGGCTGGGCGGCGATGTCCGCTACGGCAAGGGCGCGGCAGGCAAGGATGACGATGGCGGCGTGCTGGTGGCTGACGTGCAGAAGCACGGCCAGGAAGTCAGCCGGACCGACCCCGGCCGCTACCTGGAGAATCCGCTTGGCGCGGTGCAGATGGGCCTGATCTATGTCAATCCGGAAGGGCCGGACGGCAATCCGGACCCGATCGCCGCCGCGTACGACATCCGCGACACCTTTGGCCGGATGGCCATGGATGACGAGGAAACCGTGGCGCTGATCGCCGGCGGCCACAGCTTCGGCAAGACCCACGGCGCCGCGCACCCCGAGAACGTGGGCGACGAACCGGAGTCTGCCGAACTGGAACTGCAGGGTTTGGGCTGGCGCAACAAGTTCGGCACTGGTTGCGGCCCGGACACCATCACCAGCGGCCTGGAAGTCACCTGGTCGAATACGCCGACGAAGTGGGGGAACAGTTTCTTCGAGAACCTGTTCAACTTCGAGTACGAACTGACCAAGAGCCCGGCCGGCGCCAACCAGTGGATCGCCAAGGATGCGCCGGAGACGGTGCCGCACGCCTACGATCCGGCCAGGAAGCTCAAGCCGACGATGCTGACCACGGATCTGTCGCTGCGCTTCGATCCCATCTACGAGAAGATCTCGCGGCGTTTCAAGGACGACCCGCAGGCGTTTGCCGATGCCTTCGCCCGTGCGTGGTTCAAGCTGACCCATCGGGACATGGGCCCGCGCGCGCGCTATCTCGGCCCGGAAGTTCCGGCCGAGGAACTGCTCTGGCAGGACCCGATCCCGCCGGTGGACCATCCGCTGGTCAATGACCAGGATGTGGCGGGGCTCAAGCAGAAGATCCTGGCTTCGGGGCTGTCGGTCTCGGAACTGGTGTCCACGGCCTGGGCGTCGGCGTCTACCTTCCGCGGCTCGGACAAGCGCGGCGGCGCCAACGGGGCGCGTATCCGCCTGGCGCCGCAGAAGGACTGGCCGGCCAACAACCCGGATCAGCTCGGCAAGGTGCTGAAGACGCTGGAAGGCATCCAGGGCGAGTTCAACGGTGCGCAGTCGGGCGGCAAGAAGATCTCGATGGCGGACCTGATCGTGCTGGCGGGCAGCGCCGGCATCGAGAAGGCGGCGGAGGCGGGCGGCCAGAAACTGACCGTGCCGTTCACGCCGGGCCGCATGGATGCGTCGCAGGACAAGACCGACGTCGAGTCGGTGGGCGCCCTGGAGCCGAAGGCCGATGGCTTCCGCAACTACCTCGACGCGAAGGTGCAGGCGCCGGCGGAAGCCATGCTGATCGACAAGGCGCAGCTGCTGACCCTGACCGCCCCGGAAATGACGGCGCTGATCGGCGGGCTGCGCGTGTTGAAGGTGCAGAGCGGCAAGGATGCCCACGGCGTGTTGACCGATCGCCCGGAAACGCTGACCAACGACTTCTTCCGCAACCTGCTGGATATGGGCGTGCAGTGGAAGCCGGTGTCACGCAATGTGTTCGAGGGCAGCGACAAGTCCGGCAAGGTCCGCTGGACCGGCACGCGCGTGGATCTGGTGTTCGGCTCGCACTCGCAGCTGCGGGCGCTGGCCGAGGTCTACGCCAGCGAGGACGGCAAGGAGAAGTTCGCCAAGGACTTCGTGGCGGCGTGGGTCAAGGTGATGAACCTGGACCGGTTCGACCTGAAGAAGTAAGGCAGTCAGGCGGGAAGGGCGCCGGACGAGAGTCTGGCGCCCCGGCATGGCGTGGCCGCTGTGCCATACTCGCGCGTCCATCCGACAGGTACTCGAACAAGTACGAAAATCTATGGATAACGCGCCCGGTCCGCCGCTGCTGGACCATGACGACCTGCGCCATAGCCGCGCGCGCGGCAGAGGCCAGTTTCACGCACTGCTTCACCGGCTGGACGCGGGTTTGCGCCAGTAGGCTGGCGCAGCCCTGCCTGGGCCTTGCCGCTCCGTCGATGGGAATTGGCGGCAGGGGCTTCCTTTGGAATGACGCCGGCAATCCTCCTTCGGAGGGATGTGTCGTAAAAGACATAAATCGGACATGCGGCGTTAGAATCCCTGCCGCCGCGCATTCCAGCATAGGAATGCCGGGGGTCCAAGAAGTCGAAAAATCAAAGCAATTTTTGGGGAAATCCATGAAGAGGATGGGAAATCTGGCGGCCTGCGTCATGCTGGCCGGGGTTCTGGCCGCCTGTGGTGGCGGTGACGATGGCGGCAGCACGCTGAACGTGAGCGCCACCGGCAGCGCCACACAGGGCACCAGCGTCGGCGCTGGGGGAAGTACGACGCTGAGCGTGCAATCGAGCGACTTTATCCGTCTGCAAACCAGCCAGCCGGTGCGCTGGCAGGCGGTGATCACGAGCGACAAGACGACGGTCACCAACCAGGTGCTGACCGAGACCCAGTGGTCCGGCAATCTGGTCAGCCCTACGGGCGATTCCATCAACCTGACGGCGACGCAGGTCAGCGATCCGTCCAAGGTGTTCACGCTGAAGATCGCCGTGGCGCCGCAGCGCTACAACGCCGGGCCGTACACGGTGGGCCAGGTGGCGACGTTCGCGGAGACGCAAGTCCGCTTTAATGGCACCTCGACCGTCGAGAACCTCGCCTACACCGTGGCGGCCGTGAACAACGGGCTGGCGACCATTACCAGCGCCAACGCGGACACAAGCGCCCCGGACACCAGCTACGTGCAGGACCTGGATCGCAACCGCCTGTCGCGCACGTACACCAACGGCAATGTGTGCACGTATTCGCCCAAGCGCGCGCTCTACGACATGCCGCTGTATGTGGGCAAGAGCTGGACCGGGTCGTGGAACTACGCCTGCCAGATGGGTTACACCGAAAAGGGCGCGGTGGTCGGCAATGTGCAGGCGTATGAAAGCGTCACGACGCCTGCCGGCACGTTCAACGCGCTGCGCATCGCCTTCACGGTGACGTACACCAACTCGAACGATATCCAGCTGCCCAATGGCAACACCGGCAACGCCACCTACAAGGAGACCATCCTGGGCTGGTGGGCGCCGGAGCTGGGCCGCATCGTCAAGTGGCAGTCGAACTATTCGTACGCGGCCGGCTTCTCGAATCCGACGTACATGACGACGTACACGCAGGTGCTGACGAACCTCCGTTGATCGTCCGTTGATCGTCCGTTGATCGTCCGTTGATCGTCCGCTGAAGACGCACGCGTAGCAGGGCTCCCCGCGACGGGGAGCCTGATCACCGCCCGGTGATTCTCAGGTAGCCTATGCGGGGCAAACCTGCCCGCCTCAGATCCCACATCCCACGCCAATGCCAACTGCCGTCCGCAACTCGCTTGTCTGGATTTTCGATGCCTTCGAGCGGGACCCCAGCTACATCCGCAAACGGATGTTCGGCAGCGATGCCGCCTATCTCGACGGGAACCTGTGCCTGATCGCAGCGGACCGCGACGACCCATGGAACGGGCTGCTGGTGTGCACCTCGCAGGAACACCACGCCGCCCTGATCGCGGACATGCCGGCGTTGCGGCCGCACCCGGTACTCGGCAAATGGCTCTATGTGCCCCAGGCCGATCCGGCGTTCGAGGAGACCGCCGACTGGCTGGTGGCACGCGTGCTGGAGCGGGATGCGCGCGTGGGCGTGGAGCCAAAGCCATCCCGGCGGCGGAAGGGATCTGCGCTGCCGAAGGGCGCTTAGGGGAGGCGGTTAGGGGAGTCTCACGATACCGAGCGGATCGTGCCGCCGTCGACCCGGATCGTGGCGCCGCTGACGTAGTCGGCATAACGGCTGCACAGATAGGCGACTGCTGCGGCGATCTCTTGTCAGGTGGTAGAGATGGCAGGGCTGACCGAAGCGGAACCGGAGGACCTGGCCAGGCAGCTGGAAGCGATTTTCTGTTTGCTGGCCGGCGTCACGCTGCCGGCATAGCATCTCGATGCAATTGCAAATAATTCGGTCTATCCCGACAAGATGATGTGTCGATAATCGTCAAGCTGTGTACGTCTATCAGCAACGACTGTAAGGATGCACATGCAGGCCACGCTTAACGGCACCGAGCTCTTTTTTGATGTGGATGGCGAGGGGTTTCGCCCGGAGCAGGGCGCACTGGTGGAAAAGCCGGTGCTGGTGGTAATCCACGGCGGCCTTGGCTTCGACCATGGCTACCTGAAGCCGGGATTGTCCGCGCTGCGCGATCAAGCGCAACTGATCTATGTCGATCTCCGTGGGCAAGGGCGTTCGGGGCGCCCGCCGCTGGAGACCTGCACGCTCGAACAGATGGCCGATGATGTCGCGGCGTTGTGCGCGTATCTCGGCGTGGGGCGGGTGCACGTGTTTGGCCATTCGGCCGGCGGCTTCGTCGCCATGCATTTGGCGCTGCGCCATCCGGCGCTGGTACGGGGGCTGGTGCTTTGCGGCAGTTCGCCAACCGTGCAGCCGATCATGGACGACAGCGAAGAACCAGCGCCAACGCTGGCCTCGCGCGCCGGGCCCGAAACCATGGCGGTGGCGGCCCGCGTGTTTTCCGGCGACATTACCGCCGAAAGCGTCGAGGCATTCTTTCGCGAGGTGGGCCCCTATTATGCGGCGCCAGCGCACATGGACGTGCCCCCGGCGCTCACCGCGCTCAGCATCGCTTCGGTCGACATGATGCGGCATTTCATGACGGTCATTGCGCCGTCCTACGACTTGCGGCCTCTGCTGGGCGGGGTGGCCGCCCGAACCCTTGTGCTGGTCGGCAAGTACGACTGGGTGTGTCCGCCCCGCGCCAGCCGCGCCATTGCGCGCGGCATCCCGGGCGCGGTGCTGGTGGAGTTCGATGAGGCGGGCCACTTTCCGTTCTCCGAGACGCCGGGGGCGTTCATCGACGTGATGGCGAATTACTTCGCGGGCAAAAACGCCAGCCGCGCTGGTCTGCTTTTTTCCGCCTTGAATGGCAGGGAGGGATCGTGACTGAACTATGGCGACTGTCGGCAACTGAACTGGCCTCGCGCATCCGGCGCCGCGAGGTGTCTGCCCGCGAGGCAGCAACGTCTGCGCTCGAGCGTCTGGACGCCGTTAACCCGCTGATCAACGCAGTGGTCGCACATCGCCCGGAGTTGGTCCTGGCGCAGGCGGATGCCGTTGATGCGGCGCTGGCACGCGGTGAGGACCCGGGACCGTTGGCGGGCGTACCCGTCACCACAAAGATCAATACCGATCACGCGGGCTTCGCGACGACAAATGGCACACGTCTGCAGGAGGGACTGGTTGCGCAGCACAATAGTCCGGCCGTCGACAACCTTGCCCGCGCGGGCGCCGTCCTGCTTGGCCGCAGCAACTCGCCCACGTTTGCGCTGCGCTGGTTTACCGACAACCGGGTCCATGGTCATACACGCAATCCGCGTAATCCTGCACTCACGCCGGGAGGATCGAGCGGTGGCGGGGCGGCGGCGGTGACCGCGGGGATCGGGTGTATCGCCCTGGGCACCGATATCGGCGGCTCTATCCGCTACCCGGCGTACGCATGCGGCATCCACGGGCTGCGGCCGTCGTTCGGCAGGGTGCCGGCTTTCAATGCCTCCTTGCCGGAGCGTCCGATCGGCGCCCAGTTGATGTCCGCAACAGGGCCCATGGCACGTACGGTGGAGGATCTTGAGGTTGCGCTGACGGCCATGTCCGCGCCCGATGTGCGCGATCCCTGGTGGGTGCCTGTGCCGCTGCGGGGTCCCGAAACGGCGTTGCGGGCGGCGCTCTGTCTACGGCCCGGTGGCATGGAGATCGCCCCGGAAGTGGAAGCTGCGCTGCTTGATGCGGCGCGGCGGCTGGTGGACGCGGGTTGGGCCGTCGAGGAGATCGACGACACGTCGCTGATCCGTGATGCGGCCGAAGTTCAGGAGCGACTGTGGCTCGGCGACGGATTCCCGGCGCTGGTCGACGCGGTTACCCGGGATGGCGACCCCGGCGCGCGGGCCGTGGTCGAGGGCGTGCGTGCCAAGGTGAGTGCGATGCCGGCTGACGTTGTCAACAGCGCCTTGGTGCGCCGCACCACGCTGACGCGTCATTGGCGCGCATTCCTTGCCAGATACCCGGTGCTGCTGCTGCCCGTCTCGGGCGAGCTACCGTTCCCGGACGGACTCGACATGCAGGGCAAGGCGGGCTTCCAGCGGGTCTGGGAAGCGCAGCTGACCATGCGGGCGCTGCCAGCAATGGGGCTGCCGGGACTCGTCGTTTCCACGAACCTGGTCGGCTCGGTGCCTGTCGGCGTACAGATCGTCGCCAGCCATTTCCGGGAGGACTTGTGCCTGCTGGCAGGGAAGGCGATCGAAGCGCGCGGCACGCCGGCTTCTCCGGTCGATCCGTGCTCATCGCCCCGCGCTTAGGCGCGCTTCACGACACGATGCCGCGCGGTTTCCATCGTGTCGAAATAGGCATCCACGGGCATCCTGCCCTTGCATTCGGGGGGCACTCGACTCCCGTGCTCCTCGGTCGCACTATCTCTAATACGTAGACAATACGCCTTATGGATACCGGTGGTATCCGCATACCCATGGTATTTTTGCGGCAAGTTTCGCTCGAATCCTTGCCATGTGCTTCTTTATTAACACGAGGCGACTCATCGTCGCCCTGTGCTGCATCACCGTTGGGGGATGCGCGGTCGGCCCTGACTTTGCGCCGCCAGTGGTTTCGCCTCCCATCCATGTTCAGCGCGGTGCCCCGGACCAACCCGCCGTGTCGGCGGACGAGTTTTCCCCAGACTGGTGGACGTTTTTCGGCGATCCGGTCCTGAGTCGTCTGGAGCGTGAGGCGGCTGCGCAGAATTTGAGCCTGAAAGCCGCGGCGGCGAGGGTGGAACAGAGCCGGGCGCAAGTCGGCATTGCCGGATCTGTCGCGCTGCCCCAGGCGGCGGCAGGCGTGTCGGGGTTGCGTGAAATGGCGAGCGCAAACGGGATCCTGCGATTGACAGGCGAGCCCGAGCCGAAGCCCGAAGCCGCGAGCGGTACGGATCCCTTCGGGACTGCCTCGCTCGAACAAGGCAGCGGACCGGCTCCGTATAACTTGTGGCAGTACGGGCTTACGGCGAGCTGGGAAATCGACCTTTGGGGGCGCGCGCGGCGAACGAAGGAAGCCGCTCTGGCTTCGTTGCAGGCCAACCAATATGCGGTCGAAGGGATGAAAGTGTCGCTCGCGGCAGAGGTGGCGCGCACGTATCTGGATCTCCGCGAGGCGCAGCAGCAACTCGCGGTTGCGATAGAGAACCGCACGCTCGCGCAGCACACATTGCGACTGGCCAAAAGCCGCGAGTCCAATGGCGTGGGAACCCGGTTCGACGCGGCGAGCGCGGGCGCCCAGTTGGCCGCCGTAGCGTCGTCGCTCCCGCCGCTACGTACAAAGGCACGCACGTTGATGAATGCGCTCGCGCTCCTGCTAGCTCGGGAGCCGGGCAGTCTGGAAAGGGAATTGGGAGCGCCGCTCGCCATCCCCGCACCGCCGGCGGTTCTGCCGGTCGGCCGGCCGGGCGACCTTGCGCACCGCCGCCCGGATATTCTCGAGGCCGAAGCGCGACTGCACGCAGCTACCGCAAAGATTGGCGTTGCAAAGGCGAGCTTCTATCCGTCGATCAGCCTGACCGGCAGCTTCGGCATGCAAGCGCTCGACTTCAGCAATATTGCGGACTGGGGGTCACGCCAGTTCGTACTCGGACCGGTGCTGAACCTTCCGATATTCCAGGGCGGACGACTAAAGGGGCAATTGGCGCTGACGGAGGCCCAACAACAGGAAAGCGCTATCGCGTTTCAGGCGACCGTACTCAAGGCCTGGCACGAAGTGGATGATGCACTGGATTGGATCGGCAGCAGTCACGCGCAGCAGCAATCGCTCCAGACTGCCGTGAGCGAAAGCCAGACTGCCTATCGTACGGCGCAGCGCCGCTATGAACAGGGCGCCTCGGATTATCTTACCGTCCTCGTTTCCCAGCGTGATGTGTTGAAAAATCAGCAGGACCTGATCGCGGCAAGGCGCAGCGCAGCGGTTGCTGTCGTGGGGCTGTACAAGGCACTAGGCGGTGGCTGGGATCTTCAGGCCGAGGCCGGCGTGACTTCTGTGGAAAGGCCGCCTGCGGGGGTAACGGCACATGACTGACGTCAGCTGGCGTGAAGTCCACGACGACGCGGTGAGATGCTGGATCCTCGATCTCGACGGCGCGGTGTTCAGTGTGCACCATCGTCGACTGTGTGTGTGGCAAGACGAGTTCAACCTGCTGTGGTGCTGGGAGATAGAAACCTATGACGGGCTGGGCTGCGCAGCGCGCGGCACGGCCTCCAGCCGGGAATCGGCGATGCGGGAAGGGGAACTCGCGGCCCGCAGGCAGGGCGGATCGTGACGGCGCGAAATCTCTCTCAACCAATGATTCTGAACCCGGCGTTTCCCATGGCTTCTTCGCATCCATCCCCCGTGGCCTCTCCGCCTGTTGCGCATCCATTCGGCCCGCGTCTGTTCGTGGGAATGCTTGGTGTTCTTGTCGCAGCCATCATGTCGGGGCTTAACGGGCGCGTCGCTGCCGTTGCGCTCCTGGACGTGCGCGCCCCACTTGGGGCGGGGTCTGACGATGGTTCCTGGATCACGGTGATCTACGCCGCGTGCGAGCTGGCCGCGATGCCGATCTCCGGATGGCTGTCGGTGACGTTCTCATTCCGTCGTTACCACATTGCAGTAGTCGCGGTCTTTTCGCTGCTGGCGCTGCTGCTTCCGTTCATTCATTCGTTGCCCCTGCTGGTATTCCTGCGCGGCGCACAAGGGTTCTTTGGAGGCCTTCTCATACCGGTTCTCATGGCCGGCGCGCTGCGCTTCTTTCCGTTGCCACTGCGCCTGTACGGTCTGGCGCTGTACGCACTGACTGCAACGTTCTCGCCGAACCTTGCTGTCTGGCTGGCCGCAATCTGGACAGATCAATTGTCGATCGTCTCCATGTTGTATCTCCAGGTGTTACCCCTCGCCGCTTTTTCCATGCTTGCGGTGGCCTGGGGAATCCCTCAGGATCCAGTGCGTCTCGAGCGTTGGCGCGAAGTGAACGTGATAGGGCTGCTTACCGGACCAGCCGGACTTGCGCTGGTCGCCATCGCACTGGGGCAAGGGGAGCGACTCGATTGGCTCGACAGCGGACTGATACGTTCCCTACTGAGTGCGGGCATCCCGATGTTGACGGTGTTTGTCTGTAGCGAATGGTTTCACCCAACTCCATTCATGCGCTTCCAGCTTCTCTACAGACGAAATCTCGGATTAGGGTTCACCATTTTCTTCGTCATGCTGATCGTGATGCTGTCGGGCTCCCTGTTGCCCATGGACTATCTGCTGGAACGATGGCATTTTAGGCCGGAAAACCTGTACGTCATTGGTGCGATCCTCGGGCTTCCTCAGCTTGTGCTCGGCCCCATGGTGTCGATGTTGCTCTATAAGCAGTGGGTCGATGCGAGGTGCGTCTTCGCGTTGGGGCTGGCCTGCATCGCAATTTCCTGCCTGCTTGGCTGGCGCGTAACTGCAGACTGGAATGCGGCGGATTTCGTTGCCGTCCAGGTGCTACAGGCACTCGGGCAACCGATGGCGGTAGTTTCCGTGTTGTTCCTTTCGACAAGCGTCGTTCAACCTATGGAAGGGCCGTTTGTCTCCGGCATTGTGAATACGCTGCGCGCGCTGGGAACCCTCGGCGGATCGGCGCTCGTTGGACACCTGCTGGCAGTGCGGGCGCACTTCCATGGCAACGTGTTGCTCGACCGGGCGATGACTGGTACCGCCGACGCAAGGCATCGAATAGCGGGAGGCGAGGGCGCAATCGAACATGGACTGGCGGAACTTGCCGAATTCGTGAATCAACAGGCGACAGTGCTGGGAATCGCGGATTGTTATCTTATCCTCGGCGCGCTTGCCTTGCTCCTGATCCCGTTGGTGTTGAACCTGCAATACATGCAGCCCCCACTACTGACCCCAAAGACCAACCGAAACTAGTCGTCATGTCTCTTCCTCTTTCTCTTAAAGTCGGCAGCGCGGCTGTTGTGGCGGTCGCCATCGCTGCCGCCGGCTACCATCTGTACGCCGACGAAGGCGCCGCCACGCGTCAGATTACCGATGATGCGTATGTCGCCGCCGACTCCACGCTGGTTTCGCCACGCGTTGCGGGCGTTGTGCAGACCATTCTGGTCGAGGACAACCAGTCAGTTCGTGCAGGAGACCTGTTGGCGACCATCGACGATCGCGAGTATCGGGTAGCGCTTCATGCAGCCAACGCGCGCCTGGACGCCGCAACCGCCGCCCAAAGCGTACTGGATGCCCAAATCCGGCAGCATGAAAAGGTGGTCGAGCAGGCCAAGGCAACGGTCGATGCGGACCAGGCTTCGCTCAAGCTCGCACAAGCCAATGCAAGGCGCTACGAAAACCTTGCCGCGGATGGATCGGGGACCATACAGGAACGCCAGACTGCGACGGCGCAACTGCAAATACAGGGAGCGTCAGTCGTCCGTGATGAGGCAGCGCTCGGCGCGGCCAGGCGCGAGCACACTGTCCTTACGGCACGCCGCGAGCAGGCAGCGGCGGAGACTGCCGCTGCCAAGTCCGCGGTGGAAGCTGCGGAGCTACAGCTGTCCTATACCCGCATCATCGCGCCGATCGACGGCACAGTCGGACAACGCGACGTTCGCATCGGGCAGTACGTCAACATAGCCAGGCCCCTGCTTGCACTGGTTCCCCTTCAGTCTGCCTATATCGAGGCGCATTTCCGGGAGACGCAGTTGACGCGAATCAAGGCCGGCCAAAAGGTGGACATCAAGGTGGACACGCTGCCCGGCGTGCGCTTGACGGGGCATGTCGACAGCGTGGCGCCAGCCACCGGCCTCAGCTTCTCTCCCATCGCGCCCAGTAACGCAACGGGAAACTTTACGAAGGTCGTGCAGAGGCTGACGGTGAAGATCAAGCTCGATGCCGGTCAACGTGACGCTGGCCGCCTGAAGGTTGGAATGTCCGTGGTCCCGACGGTCAATGTGGATAATGGTGGACCTGAACACATCTGAACGTAACGGGGGGGCAGAAGGGCATGGCAGCACGAATGTCGAGGGAAGAAAGCAAGGCGCTCACGCGTGAGAAGCTCATCGCTTCGGCACGGAATGTGTTCGCGCGACTGGGCATGGCCGGCGCGTCGATCGACCGTATCGCTGAGGAAGCCGGCTTCAGCAAAGGAGCGTTCTACTCGAACTTCGAAAGCAAGGAAGAGATCTTCTTCGAGCTCCTGGAGGAGGTTGCCAAGGAAGATTCCCGCGCACTCGCGCAGGCGCTTGAGTCCGTCTCCGACCCGGAATCGGCGATCAAGGCGATTTGCGACTGGGCGCGCGCGAAGACCAGGGACCCGAATGTACCGTTACTGTTGTTGGAGCTGGCACGGAAAGCCCGGTCTGACGAAGCGGTAGGAAAGCGTCACCGCCAACTTTTTCATGAGCAGTGGATTGCCGTGGGAAAATTGGCCATGAGGATCCTGCCAGAGGGTAGCGAGCGCATCACACCGTTAATGCTCGGTGGCCTGATTCTGGAACTGACCTACAGCAACGCGACGCTGCTGCATGATTCGCCGACCTCGAGTGACCTGATTGCCGCCGCGCTTCACGGATTGCGGGATGGTGCCCTTTGGCACGCCACGCAGACAGACTCGCAAGACGAATAGCGGGAAGCGGAAGCACGCGGCAGAAGGGCGTATCAAGCCGTACGTATTGCGCGCTGCCGTGCTTCATCAGGTTTGGACGCACGCGCGCTGGTGCACGTCCTTGCTCAAGAAAGCAAATACCCCGGGTGGCGGCACGGACAACCACAGCAGCGATTTCGCGCATTCTTGCTTGTTCGTCGCCCCGTGAAGGAAAAGCAAAGCTACTGCGCGATGCAAACAGGCGCATACTCAAGGTGGCTAGCGGTGTCATTGCTTTCGGCCGCCGAACGCCCGATGTGTTGCGTTACAAGGAGTTCTCCATGGCGCTAAATTTCCCCAACCCCAGCCGCAGCTATGATGCTGCGCGGCATTGTGTGTGTTTCTGGGGCTATGACAACGCTCGTGAAGTAGCGTTTCAGGTCTCCGACGATGTCCTCATACGCCTTGACAGCAAGGTCTCTTGCTCGGAAGCGATTGTGTTGCTTGACACGTTTGACCGCCATCGAGACAAAATATTGCTTCTCGCAAAGGACGTGTACACGGCAGGACCGTGCAATTCGTACAAGATCAGTTAGCGCAAGCGGTCGCGTGTTTGCTGGAGCGGCAGCGAACCGAAGCTCGCTCGGTGCGACGAGAGCTAGACGGTTTGCGCACACATCCATTCATTTGAAGCTCCGGGTCAGCTCGCGATGGTGGCCAGTTGCGACGCTAGCTCCCGCTCGCCGCGGCTGGCACCGCTGACCGTACGGGAGCGACAGCTCCGTCGACAGTTCAGATCTGAGATTGTCTCTCCGTGGCCTGGCAATCCTTTTCCAGCATGGTGAGTACGTCGTAAAACACTTCATGCCAATCCGGGTGGGCAGGGTCGCCAACGTGTTGGTCATGGCCGTCTGCAACCTTCGCGTGCAAGCCGTGACGGGTGAGCGTCATCAAGACGGGCACCTCGGCGCTGTGCACAACGGAATCCCCTGCGCCGAAGGTGATCACGAATTTGAAGCCGTAGCTTTTCGGTCCGGGGTCTCCAGTGGGCTTGATCGATATAACCTCGAGAGGCGCTTGCAAATATGCAGCGAGCTTCTCGCCTGTGGTCCGGGCGACCGCTTGCAGTAAGGCCCTGTGATCCTTCTCTTGCGTCGATGCCTGGAAGAATCGATCGCGTAACGCTTCATATTGGGACATCGCTCTCCTCCTTGCGGTGGGCCAACCAGATGGGCTTCGGCCGACTGCGGCATGAACCTACTGTAGAACGCCATGCGAGGAACATTCGTACAATTCGACTCCGGTTGCGGCTTTTTGAGCAGAAGCTGGTCGAATTTCGCCTCAGGATCGGCTGGCATCAAATATGTGGGCTCAGGCCAACCGCGTTGCCGCGATACCTGTCGTGAGGCGTCCATCTGCCAAGGCCTGCAAGACCTTGAGGCGATCCAGTTGGCGCATCGTCATGGTGATCGTGTCGGGTCGCATGGCGGCTCCCAGGCAGACTGAGGCCGTACAGGGTACCTTGCAAGACTCGGACATTTGAATCTGGCTGGAAGCGGACATTCTGGTTTAGCCTCTACACATGGTGATCGTATAATGCGTATTATGTTAAATGCGTGCTACGGGGCTGCAAGCCAATACCGGGTTCCTTCTTAATCAACTCCGCTCTATATCGCAACACGTTTCACGACCGATCACCCGGCGCGTCCCGCAGCCTGCGCAGACGCGCCCGCACTACCGCCCTTTTTTCTTCTTCCCGGATGCCGCTGCCGTCTGCTTCGGCACGGCGTAGCCGCCGCCGGCCTGCGTGCCGGCCGCCTCGCCGGCCTGTCTGCCTGCGGCCTCTCCGGCCGCACGGCCGCTGCCGGGCGCCATGATGTCACGATACGTTAGCACCGGCGGCACCGGCTCCGGCACCGTATGACCAAAACCCGGTGCGCCATTCTCGGCCTGCCAGTCGTCACTCGTAACGAGGTCGTAGGCGGTATTCAGGTACGCCTCGGACCAGGCCGCCTGGTACTGCGCGATATAGCCGTCGCAATACGCCCTCACCTCTGCCACCGCGGCTGTCGCATGTTCCCTGGCCCGTGCGTCGATCCACCACTTGTCCCGGTCGGCCTGGTCACTGGTGTAGTGCCGCTCCTTGAACGGCAGTGCCTGGGGTACGGCCGGCGCAGCCACCGCCGGCAGTTCCTCGTCACCGAGCTGTTCGAGGAAGGATGCATGGAAGGCCGGCCCGAACAGGGCACGGAATCGCGCTTCGTACGCGGTGCGCTCGGGCACATCCTGCAACTCGGCCACGGCCGCATTGGGAATTGAGGACAACACCAGTTCACGGTTGCGCGCGATCGAGTCGTTGGCGCGCGCCGTCTCCCAGGCTAGCGAGTGATTGTGCCCCGCCGGCACGCCCATGGCATGGGCGACGCTCGCCGGCGTAAAGCCCTGCGCGTTGTAGTGGTGCATCACGTTGGCCGCAGGCACCTGGGCCAGGTCGATGCGGATATTGCCGTATTCGGTGAATCCCGCGCCATGGTTGGAGGTGATGTGCTTCGGCGTCGATGTGGCCGAGAAAGCCTTGTTGACGCCCTTGCGCGTCTGCAGGAATGCGAGCAGGTGCGGGTCGTTCCTCACCGTGCCCTGCGCGGTTCGCGCATGGGCGTTCAGCCATTCCAGATCGGTTTGCTTGTTGTTGGCCGGATCGTGCTTGCGGGGCTTTGCCTCGCCGTGGCTCTTGAACTTGAACCCCGTCTTGCCCTCGGTCTCCGCACCCCGGTTCAGCGGCGTCAGTGCCTGGCCGGCCTTGTACTGTTCGCGCTCCGGCGGCGTGATGCCGCGATACGCGAAACGCCGGACCGCATTGCCGCCGAGCATGACGTAGTCCTTGCCAGCCGGGCCGTCGAGCGTATGGCGCTTGTAGATCGCCGAATGCTGCGCGCTGAGCGCGGGCGCGGTCTGCGCGTACGCCGCCTGTCCGTGCAGCAGCTGCGCAACCTGCCGGCCCTGGAAGACGATCAGGTTGCCCTGCATCGTGAAGTCGCCGGGTAGCCGCCCCCGCAAGCCTTGCGGCGTGATTTCGGCGTTGCGCAGCGCTTGGGTGTAGGCGGTCTGGCGCCCTTCGTCTGCCTTGTCGCCGGCATTGAATTCGGTGGCGGCCAGGTGCTTGGCGCCGCGCACTTCGGCCTTGTACGCGTCGAGCACGTGCTTGAGCGTCGCAATCCCAGCCTTGACGATGGCGTCATCTGCATTGCCAAGTGGCTGCAGGCCGAACTTCGGTCCTCCCACGCACTGCACCGGCAACCCCGCCTCCGGCCGGGCGGCCAGCTGCACCATTGGTCCGTGCCGCTGCGCGTACATGTGGGACAAGGCGCGCTGGCCCATCGCATCAGCCTCGCGTTCGAGCACACCGTCGTTGTTCACCGGCACGCCGCCGTGCGTCTGCATGGTCGCGCGCACGCGGCCCTGGGCCTGCTGCACGATGTGCCACGCCTCGTGCGGCAGGTGGCGCTCCTGGCCCGGGCCGAGGTGGATGTCATGGCCCTGGGCATAGGCATGGGCGTTGAGCTGTGCCGGCTGCGCGGAATTGTAGTGCACGCGCACCGCGTCCATCGACATGCCGGAAAGCTGTTCGATGCCGGCCTTCAGCGCGTCGGGCAGCCCCGTGCGGCTGCGCCGCGCGGCGGCCGATGCGCCATCCGCACCGTCAGGGCCGGTGGCGCCAATGGCCCCAAGCCGGGCGCGCAGTTGTACCGCACGTGGGCTGCCGTGAACGGCGGCGTCCTTGAGGCCGCCAACTGGCGTGACGGCGTCCCTGTCATCACGGAGAGGGGCCGCACCGGCTTGTTCCAGTTTCCGGGATTCGCGCATGGGTAACGTCCTTGTGCGGCCCGCCTACGGCCGGGGCGGATGGTTCGGCATGATGGCGCCATTGAAAAAAGCCCAGTCCTTCGGCGCAAAGGCAATGGCAAAGGCAAAGGCGCAGAGCCTGACCTCCCCCAGATATGGATCCACTGAGAATTCCCCTGAAAGCAAGAACGCCGGCCGCTGTCACATTTTTATGCTTGTCGGCGTTTTTGTTGTTGTCTAAATCAAACGCGCCCCACCCATTGGGGGGGACTGCCCGGCATTGTTCCGCTGAACGCGTGCGTTTGACATCGATTTGGTCTATGTTTCTGACCTTGTTCCGACTGGGGCCCGCCGCCACACGGGAATGGCGTGAGTGTTCGGCATGTCGGAGAAAAATTCAACAGAAAATCGATGTCGGCCTCCTTGCCCGCGGCGGTGGTCGGCTGCTGCCGCGCTACCGGCTCGACCGGCGCGCCGTTCTGAGCCGGGGCCGGGGTGTTGTCACCCCGGCGCAAGCCGTCCCACCTTTGAATTGGCCCGCCCCGCGCGGGCCTTGTCATGTCGGCGAGCTTAAATTCCACTAACATCTCGCTTAAATTAAAAGAAATAACATAGCTCGTAAAACCGCTAATTGTTCCCATTGGCATCGCCGCTGCCACGGTTATAGTACGGACCGTACCGCCCCGCGGCGCCACGCCGGCGAGGCAGACATATGAGAGCGACCGGCTGCAGGCCACCGAAATGGCCGATGTCAGAGCTACGCCGGCGCTTGGCCGTGGACTTTCGGGGCAGGGACATCATGAGCAGGACATCGCAGGCGAAAGCATCGCAAGGTCACAGCGCGCGCGCGCAGCCAGCACGGAACGCGCCAGCCGCGCGCCATCGGCGCCATGCCTGCGGCGATTGCCATGCGCTGGCCCGCGCACTGCACGACGACCTCGCCCAACTGCTTTCCTACGCGCTGATCCAGATCGACATGGCGCAGGCATCGGCGCCCGACGCCGCGGCCTTCCGCGAATTGTCCCTGCGCCATGGCCGTGACCTGATCAAGGACGCCCTGCGTACCACACGCGACGTGATTGGCGGCCTGGTGGACGCGGCCCCGCCGGTGGAACCCACACTCGATGCGCAATGCCTGCTGCTGGCCGCCGAGATCGGCGCGCTGGCGCGCCAGCCGATCGAGGCCGATTGCGCGCCGGTCACGCCCGCGCCGCCGCAGCGCGTTTGTGCCGAACTGCTGCGCGCCGCGCGCGAGCTGCTCGGCAACGCCTGCAAGCATGCACCCGGCGCTCGCGTGCAACTCACCTTACGCCAGGACGGCAGCGAAGGCGACGGCCTGCTCCTGACGGTGCGTGACGACGGCCCCGGCTTCGACGCTGCGTGCCTGCAAGCGCCGGCCCCAGGCCACTACGGCCTGCACACCCTGCCCGACGCCTTGCGCGGCGTAGGCGCCACGCTGCACCTGCACACGCGCCCCGGGGCCGGCGTACGCGCCGAAGTGCGCTGGGCGGGCAAGGCGGTGCGGCAATGACGATCCGCGTAGTGGTGGCGGACGACCATGCAATGATCCGCGAAGGGCTGGCCGCCCTGCTCCAGCGCGAGGATGATATCGAGGTCCTGGCGCAGGCGCGCAACGGTGTCGAGCTGCTGCAGCTCGTGCGTTCGCTGCGCCCGGACGTGGCGGTGCTGGACATCGGTATGCCGATCCTGAACGGCGTGGAGGCCATCCGGCGCGTCACCGCGGAGGCGGTGCCCTGCAAGATGCTGTGCCTGTCGATCAACAATCGCCACCAGGAAGTCATGGCGGCGCTCGATGCCGGTGCTTCGGGATATGTGCTCAAGGAGAACTCGTTCGAGGAACTTTCGCGTGCCATACGGCGCGTCATGGCGAACCAGGTCTACCTCAGCGGCGAGCTGATCGGCGGCCTGCTGCACGCCTACCGTTCGCCGGGCACGCCACGGCACACGGATGGGGCCGCGTCCCTTGCGCTGCGGCTGCCGCAGCTCACGCCGCGCGAACGCCAGGTCGCGCAGTTGTTCGCCGAAGGGCACAGCACCAAGTCGATCGCGCGGATGCTTTACCTGAGCGACAAGACCATCGCCAGCCACCGGGAGAACACATTCCGCAAGCTCGGCATCCGCAGCATTGCCGAACTCACGCGCTATGCCATGCGCGAAGGGCTCAGTTCCTAGATCATATTGGCCTCGCCGGTCTTGATCAGGTGCTCGATGTAGCGCTCCACGGCCAGCGCACCCTGCGTCTTCTTCGGCACCTTGCTGTACTTGTAGATGCCCAGGCGCTGGGTCTGCTTCTTGGACTTCTTCTTGTGGATGCGCGGTTGCACCGCGAATTCATAGGCCGGACTGGCGGGGTCGAAGCCGCGCTTGGCCCCGAGCCGCTTGTGGATCTGGGTGTTGCGGCGATGCAGGTTGCGGTATCCGCCCACTTGCCGCACGCGATTTCTGGGCTTGGAAAGATCGAGCCACGCATGGCTGGCCGAAGCCGAGTAATCCTGCCCCTCGGTCTGCGTCAGCATGAAGTGGGCATCGCGGTAGAAGGCCAGCGCCGGGTATTTCGCGTCGAGCTCGACGCGCTTGTCCGTGGTGCCCTCCATGTCGTCCTCGAGCCCGTTCTTGTGCGAGTTGTCGGTGCCAAACGTGGGGCTGTGCACCTGGTGCATTTCGGGGTTGGGGATGGTGATGGCAAAGGCCTGGTTGTACGCGCTGGGGTCGCCGCGCACGTTTTGCGATTCGCCGGACGGCGCGTGGTCTCGGTTGACCGCCGACCCGGCAAGCCAGGCGGGCGTGTTCTTGAGGTTCTGGTAGTTGCGCGAATGCCCGGAATCCGACTTCAGCGCCACGTTGGTCGCATACGAGCCCACGTCGAACGGCGAGAGGTTCTCGCCGGTGCGGTCGGCGCGGCGACGGTCCACCAGCTCGCCCTTGGCCAGCCGGTCTAGCAGGGCCTGGTTGGCGCTCACGCCCCCCGGTGTTGGCGCCACGGTGCTGACCGCCTGGCCACGCCGGTCGCCCTTGGCCGGGTCCCACTCATGGAACAGCTTCTTCACATCGTCGTAGCTGTAGCGCGCCAGCGTCACCGGGTCCATGACCTTGCTGCTGCCGTAGCGCTTGCCGGCGTTCTTGAAGGTCGAGAACATCTCCGGCTTCATCTCGATGTACTTGCCCGCGTACTGCTGCCGATGCGCCGCCGTGTTGGCAAGGTAATTAACCTTGCCGGACTCGAGGATCTCGAACAGTACGTTCTTGGGATCGTGAGCTGTGGTCGGGGCCACCGCCGTCACCGGGCCCGATGCCGGCACGGGCGCGTTCACGGGCGTCAGCACCCGCACCCCGGGCTGCTGGGAGTGCATGCGGTTGCCCACATGGTGGTAGACCTCTCCCGTTGCGCCGTGGGTATGCGTGCCGTCGCCGTTGTCGCGCAGGTTGTACCGCCGCTCCCTGCCGCCCACGTCGACGTATTCCCATTTGGCCTGCAGCGGCATGGCGGCGCCCGGCGACGGCAGCGGCTTCAACGTCTGCGTGCCTGGCGCGGCGTGGAGCTGGCTCACGCGCGAAGACTGCGCAGCCATGCGGGCGCTGGCGTCCACGCGCCGCTGCAGGGCGCCGCCGGGCTGGCGCGTGTCGCGGGCCGGCGCGTCGGGGCCGTCACGGCTCGGTTGTCGGACTTTCACGCTTGGGTTTCTCCGGTCACGGTTTGGGCACGCGCGGCTTCAGCAGCGGCAACAGCATCGCCGCGAACACCGCCACCAGCACCGCCGCCAACAGGCGGCCACTGATCTGCGAGGCGGACAGGTCCGGGTCGCAGCGCAGCAGCAGCCCGCCAATCACCGCCGGCACGATGCCGGCCACCACGAGGTACAACTGGTATGGCCGCCCCAGCGCCCGCACGCGGCACGACGCCACGAACAGCGCGAGCGAGACCAGGGCCACCGTCAGCCCCACCCAGAATGCGGCCCGCATGGCCCAGCGCCAGTCGCATACCACGTTGCACAGCGCACCCTCGCGCGTCTCGCCAGCGAGGATGGTCTCGCGGATGCCATTGGCGAGCAGCGCGCCGGTGGCGGCATCTGCCACCGGCTGGGGCCACAGCGCGATGCCGCCGAAGTTGTCGTTGAAGTAGGCCAGGTCATCGTTCATCTGCCGGGGTTCGGCACCGCCGGCGGAAACCATCGGCACGATGCGCCGCACCACGATGGCGCGATTGGTGCCAACCAGCTCCGGCGTGGTCTCCACCGCCTCGCGCAGCGTCTTCTTGCTCTGCACGGTCGGCTCGGGCAGCGCCACCACGTAGCGCACGGTCACATTGGTGCGGCTGACGTAGCCCTCGTTCCCAGTTACGATGCGGCCATCCTCGAAGCGCGGGTCCTCGGCCTGCACCAGGGTGTCGAGCAGTTGGTCGAAGGTCCACGTGGCACCCGCCGGTGGCGTGGCTGGCGGCACCGCCGCCGCCTTGGCACGGACCGGTGCGGCCTGCGCTGCCGCAGCCGGCGCCGAGGCGGCCACGTCGTCGGCCGTGCGCAAGGCGGGCACAAGGTCGCCGGCCTGCAGCATCAGGTTCAGCGTGTACGGGCGGCGGCCCTTGCGCATCTCGGCGATCAGCGTCTGGATCAGCCGCTGGCGGAAGTCGTCGAACGCGGCATAGCGGCTGTCGCCGGGCAGCGGCACGGCGTCGAGGAACAGCGTGATGCCGTCGCCCAGATAGGGATCGGCGGCCAGCCCCGGGATGCGGTCTTCCCAGCGTCGTGCGTAATGGCTCAGCGGCACGTCGATCATGCGCATGGCCTGCCGGGCCACCTGCTCGGCCACGCGCCGGCGCTGGTCCTCCGGCAGCCGCGCGAGGAACTGCCAGTCCTTGCGGTAGACGGTGACGTCCAGCTTGCTGCCGTAGCGGTGCACGGCGCGCAGGAACGCCAGTTGCCCGGCGTCAGGCCGCAGCGGCGTGACGTTGCCGTCGTCGTCGAACGGCTGCGCATAGGCGAGCAACCGCTCGTAAAGGCTGAAATCGAGTTTCGGGCCGTGCGCGGGGTCGCTCCAGTGCGGCACCACGCCATAGACCTTGCCGCTCGTGGCCGCGATCAGGCAGTTGCATCCGGTGCCCGACCAGCCCGGTGCCGTGGACACTGCGGCGTCATGGCGCTGCATGGCCTGCTCGATCAGCCAGGCGCGTACGCGCGGCGGCATCAGCGTAGCCGGCAGGTCCTGCCACTTCACGGGCGCTTCCACCAACTGCGGCGGCACCTTGGGGGGCGGCCCCTGCCACGCCGTGGCGCAGCGCTGGCGCCACTGGTCGGCGCTTGGCGCGGTCTGGCGGGTTTCCAGCGCCACACGGTCGGTCAGGGCCGCCGCGTGGGCGCAGACCCGCGCGTCTAGCGCGGCGGCGAACAGGCCCCGGGTCGGATACTCGACATTGCGCAGCGGCTGGAGTAGCAGCGCGAGTTGCGCCGCCCCGGCCTCGCTCAGTTCGTCAAGGCCGTCGGCGTCCGGCACCGGTGGGGGTGCGACGGCCTCGGCGTCGCCCTCGGCCACATCGGGCGGCGCGGGTGGGGCAATCTTTTCGAGCACGGCGTCGGTGAGCCGCCAGGCGTCGACCGATGTTGGGCTGCGCAGCGGCGCCTGCGTCGCGTCGATCGGCACGGTCTGGATCGCCGGCGCGGATGCGGGTTTCGGCGCCGCGCTGCGCGGCCCGGCCACGTTGAGCGCGAACTGCTGGCGCACGCCCTGCCCCCAGCGGTCGCGCAGTTCCACAGTGAAGGTGCGCCGTCCACGCACCGTGGCCGTGCCCTGCACGTTGCCGTTAGCGTCCAGCGCCAGGCCCGCGGGCAACCCCGAGCCGACCTCGCTGAAGGCATAGGGCGGCTCGCCGCCAACAGCCTGGAAGCGGTAGCGGTACGGCACATCCACGGTGGCGGCCGGCAGCGCGGTGACGGCGGTTTTCTCGAAGCCGAGCGGATCGGGGTCGCCCAGGCACGCCTCCGGCGCCGCCCTGCCCGGCTGCACCGGGCACGCCAATGCCGGCGGATTTGGCGCTGGCGGGATGGCGGCCGGTGCGGACGCCGATGCCGGTGCCAATGTCGATGTCGATGTCGATGTCGGTGCCGATGCCGACGGCTGCGACGCCGCAGGCGCGCCGGGGGTGGCGGCGGGCGCGGGCCACAGCAGGCCGTTGCCGAGCAGCAGAAGCGCCGCCGTTGCGAGCCCGCGCCGCACGCCGGGCCGGCCGGCCCGGGCGCCCAAGCTGCCGCCTCTCATGCCGTCCTCCCTTCCTTGCGCAATTCCCGGGCGATGCCGCGCCGCAAGTGCGCGGCGCCGAAGCGGCCGCTGCCCTCGCGGCTGGCCTGCAACGCGGCAAAGCGCAGCACGTTGACCATGGCGCCGCCGGACAGCGCGTGCTGCTCGGCCAGTGCCGGCAGATCCACATCGGGCGCGAGCCTGTCTGGGTCGCGGATCAGGCTGTGCCACAGGCGCAGCCGCTGCGTGGCGTCGGGCATCGGGAAATAGATCATCGATTGAAAGCGACGGGCGAATGCCTCGTCGATATTGGCGCGCAGGTTGGTCGCCAGGATCACGGTGCCGGGAAAGTCCTCCACGCGCTGGAGCAGATAGGCCACTTCCTGGTTGGCATGGCGGTCGTTGCTGCTCTGCGTGGCCGAGCGCTTGCCGAACAGCGCGTCGGCCTCGTCGAAAAACAGGATCCAGCGGCGGCTCTGTGCCTGGTCGAACACCGTGGCAAGGTTCTTCTCGGTCTCGCCGATGTACTTGGACACCACCATCGACAGGTCGATGCGGTACACGTCCACCGCGGCGTCCTGTCCCAGCAGCGTGGCGGTGAGCGTCTTGCCGGTGCCGGGCGGCCCATAGAACAGGCAGCGATAGCCGGGCTTGACCGCCTTGCCCAGCCCCCAGGCATCCATCAGCGCAGGCCCCTCACGCAGCCAGGCGCGGACGATGTCGATTTCGTCCATCACATCGGGCGCGAGCACGAGGTCGTCCCATCCCAGTGCCGTGACGATACGGCGCGCCGGAAACCGCGCGTTGTAGTCGGGCTTGTGCCACACGCCGGTTTGCAACCGCTGCAGCGTCTCCGCGCCCGGATGCAGCGCACCGGCCAGTTGCGGCTCGCTGCCCACGCCGCCGTCCAGGTGCACCAGGCCGGCGCAGGCCAGCGGATGCTCGCTGTCGAACAGCCTCAGCGCCTGAATGCGCATGGCGAGATCGTCGCCGGCCAGCAGGAACGCGGCGGTCTCGCCGGTCGGGAGGAAGCCGCCGTGGTACTTGGCGCGCGCGCCGCCGAATTCGGTGAACGCGCGGTCGAAATCGCGGTTCTTGACGAAGAACAGGTCCAGCGCGGAGGGGCGCAGATGGGGCGCCAGCGCGAGCGCGAGCACCAGGCGCTCGGGCACGCCGAGCACGTGTTCTGCCACCAGCGCAGCCAGCGCGCTGCCCGCCGGCAGCTCGGGCGGCGGTGGCCACGTCACCGCGCTGCCCGGCGGCGTGGCGGCGCCACTGCCGCCGTCGGCGCCGGCTGCGCCGAAATGCGCGGCGAAGCGCAGGTCCAGCGCCCGCTCGAGCCAGTCCAGCTCGCGCCCCAGCGCCTCGGCATGCAGCGCCACGTCGGATCTAGCGCCAGTCGACATACATGACCTCCTGCATCCAGGGCAGCTTGATCGTGCTGAACGACCACGGCAGGCGGTCGAGCAGCATGTCGAACGGGCCCGGCTTGACCGCCAGCCGCCAGTGATGGCCGCTGTCATTGGACTCGCGCGTAAGCCGGCCCTCGCGCAGCAAGAAGGTCTGGCGCAGGCCCTCGGGCGAGGTCTTGCCGAGCGCGCTCCAGTGGCCGATTACGGCGCCGATCAGATCGTCGAGCAAGCGCCGCGTGGCTGCGTCCAGCGCGCCTTCGCCAACCAGCGGCGCGTCCAGCGGCATGCCGCACAGCAGCTTAGGCAGCACGCATTCGGGCTCGCTGGCCTGGTCATGCCCGTGCGCAAGCCACGCCAGGCAGCGCACCGCGCGCGCCGCCGCTTGCGCGTCGCGCAGCGTCTTGCCGTCGAGCAGGTCCAGCATGCCGAACAGGCGCTGGCTGTAGGTAGCCAACAGCACCAGCCCGGCGTCGCCGATGTAGTGGGTATCGCTATCGCCAAGCGTGGGCAGCACGGCAAGCTCAGGCAGGTCGGCGGCTGCCGACGCGGTGCCCTTCCACGGCGCGGGCTGGGGCGCGGGTGCGCCGTGGCGGGGCGCCTCGGCCTGCACGCGCTCCACGGCGTCAGGCGCGCCGCGCAGCGCCCGGCGTGCCACCCGGAACCACGCCCCGAGCCCGCGTGGCAGCCGCGCAGTGGCGTCGCCCGCCAGGCTTGGCGCGGCCATCCATTGCCGTACGCGCGCAAACCATTGGGCCAGCGCGGAACGCCCCGGCGTCGGTGCGCCCGCCTCCCGATAAAGGTGGAGTGCGTGGCGCCGCGCCAGCGCCTCCGGCGTGGGCGCCAGGCGCATGGCAAGCACATGTCCGGCCAGGAAACGCCAGTGGCTGCGCTGACGCGCCGATTCGGACTGGCCGGCCACCAGCGCCGCGTGCGCCGCTTCCAGCGCCTGGCTGGCCCGGCGCAGTGCGGCCGATTGCCGGGGATGCAGGGTGGCCACCAGCGCCCAGCGCTGCGCCGGACGCGTGGCATGGAGCCAGTCCTCGCACAACACCGGGTCCGCGAGCCATTCGCCGATCTGGCGCCGGACCATCCAGTCGCGTGCGGCAGCGCGGTGCCGCGGCAGGGCCAGCAGATGGCGCAGCCGCTCCGCGCGCGTGGCCACTCGGTGGATCACATGCCAGCGCCATGGCGGGGCACCGGCCGTACCGCCGGCCGATGACGAGGCGGAGCCCGCCTGCGATACGGTCCGCCGCGCGGGCCGAGCCACCGCATGGCCCTGCCAATCCGCGAGCGCTCGCTGCCAGAGTTGCTCCCAGCCGCGCCGGCTGGTGGGTGCCGGTTCGCCGAGCGCCAGTTGCCGCAGCGTATAGGCCGCCAGCCAGCGTTGCAGCGCAGACAGGCCGCCCGGCGCCGAGGCGCCGGCCCGCGCGCCGCGTGCCAGCGCCGCCAGCGCGAACTGCCGCTGCGATTCCGCCCAATGCACGTCGCTGCCCGCAGCGGCCAGCGGATGCCGGCGCGGGCCCAGCGCCCTTGCCACGGCAAGCGTCACGCGGGCGCCGTGCCGAGCGACCTGGTCCTGGCCCTGCGGCGCGCCGAGCAACAGCGCGCGCAGCCGCACGCGCAGCGCGTCCGGCGCGCGGCGATGCAGGTCGTCCAGCAGCACGGCCAGCGCGGCCTGCTGCAGCGGTGCGCTGCCGTCGAGTGCCGCGCCAAGCCGCCCCAGCGCTGCATCGAGCGGACGCCGGCCCGCAGGCGCATCGGGCCAGCCAGTCTGCGGCCCGGACGCGGCCACCGTGCCGGCAGCCGGCATCGCGCCGTCAGGCGCTCGCGGCGACACCGCTTCCACCAGCCCGGCCAGCAGTACGGCCTCCAGCGTCGCGTCCTGAGTCCGGCCCGGCGCGTGCCGCAAGGCCGGGCGCCACGCGCCGAAGCCGCCCTGCCCCAACTGCTGTGCCAGCGCGGCGCCGAGTTCGCGCCGCAGCCGCTGCACGTCGTCCGCGCCAAGATCGGTGGCCTGCTGTGCCCACAGCGTGCGCACGGCGGCCACGCGCCATGCCTGCTGCAGCTGGCGCACCTGCCACGCGCTGAGCCGCCCGCGCGCCTGCAACGGCATCAGCACCTCGGCGTCCAGCGCGTCGAGACTTTCGGCCAGCGTGCGATGCCGCACGCCGATCAGCGCCTGCAAGCCTTCATAGGGCGTGATCTGGCTGAGCCGTTCGATGACGAAGTGCGCGGGCCGCAGCGCCCGCAGCAGGGACCACAGGCGCGGCCCCGTACGTTGCGCAAGACGTGCGAGCCATGCCGACAGGCCGCGCCCGGCGATCGCGCTACGCGACCACGGCAGGTGGCCGTGCTGAAGATAGAACAGGAAGTGCTCCAGCCGTTCGGTATCCGATGGCCGTCGCGCACTCCCGGTCAGCGCGTCCCGTGCAGCATGGCCGCGCCTCGCATTGCCAGGTACCGCCACGATGCCGCCCGGCAGCGGCACGGGCCGCGCCTGCCGGGCGGCCAGCAGCGCCTCGGTCAGCTGGCGCTCGAGGATGTCGCCCCATTGCGAATCGTTGCCGTCCGGCGCCAGGGGCCCCGTGTCGAGTTCGAGCCGGTCCAGCCGCCAGGCCTCCCCCGGGGCCGACATCCGCGAGAACACGCGCGCGATGATCAGCCTGCCCGCCCCGTTCAGGAAGGTGCCGAGCCGCGCCTGGTGCGCGAGCGCCGCCTCGCGGTCGGCATTGCCGATGGTCTCCCAGGTCAGGGTTTCAATGGCATGTCCGCTCATCGGGCGGCTCCTGTGCGCGGGCCATCCATGGCGGCGAGACGGCCACGCAGACGCTGCGCGCAGGCGTCGAGACGGCTCGTGGCATCGGGCCCGCCTCCCGCCTCGGCATAGGCCACCCGCGCGGCCAGCCAGGCGCTGAAGTCCTGCTCGAACGCCGCCAGCGCGTGCAGTTCCAGCCAATGCACCGTGGGTAGGATGTGCGCCGGGCAGCCCAGCGCGATGGTCTCCCGGGCGAGGTCCCGGAAGCTGTGGTCGGCGCCCCGCGCGGTCCAGCCCGGCAGGATCAAGCTGATGCGGTGCCGGTAGAAGTCCGCGGGCACATCGGCATCGGCGTCCGTCATGCCGCTGCCACCAAGCGGTCGCAACAGGATATGCTCCACGAGGTGCAGCCCCTCTGCCTCCCGCTGCACGCGGCAGGCCAGCTCGTGCAGGTACAGCGCCGGCGCTATCACGCCGCCGGGGCCATGCCGCACCGGTAGCGGCCACCAATGTCCGGTCTCGTCCGGGCCAAGCCACAGCGCATCGCCCGCCTGGGTAGCCACGCGGTGATAGCGGCCTGCGTGCGCGGCGCAGCGCAGCAGCGGTGCCGGCAGCGCACGCGGGGCGAGTGCCGGGAAATGGTAGGCCAGCCGATCGCCGACCTCGCCTAGCGCCATGTCGTCGTCCAGGTGGGCGGCGATGCGCGCGCGCAGCGGCGGCCACATGACCAGCGGCTCGACGCCTTCCGGGGCGTCGGCGCGCACGCCATGCATGGCCAGCGGCGCGCGCGCATCCGGCGCCCCGCCGTTATCGAGCGCAATCCCGTGCGCGCCCGGCACGCCGGCCAGCAGCCGGCTGTGCGTCTGCTCCAGGCCGAGCAGCAGCCCTACGCGCTCCTGCAGCGGCGCGGTATTGCCCTTGCGCCCCAGCGATGGGCGGCTGTCATCGAACGCGCCGCCCCGGTCGCGCGTATGCCGCACGATGCGCTGGGCGAAGCGGCGCTTGCAGTCATAGAGATGCCGTTGCCAGCCCGCCGCGTCGTAGTAGACGCCGAAGCGCTGGATGCTGTGCTGGTCGCAGCTTTCGCCATGCAGCGCGAGCATCAGGTCCAGCACACGGCTGCGGCGGTCCAGCGCGTCGTCATCGCGCGCCAGTTGCGCGGCTTCGGCCTCCTGCGGCAAGGTGTGCACGCCGGCAAGCCCCGGCACATCGGACTGGCCCAGCGGCGCCCACCAATAGCTGCGCGCAGGCTCGCGCTCGATACTGAAGAGCTGGCGCAGGTGTTGCATCTGCGCGCTGCCGTGCGCCAGCCACTGCTCCAGCAGCGCCAGGTAGGCGCCGAACTGGGCCTGGCTCTCCGCGTCGGCGCGCGGCGCGGCGTGATATTGGCGATAGAGCGGCGGCAGGTGGTGCCAGATCGACAGATACGGCGTATCGGGCAGGTAGCGTCCGGCCGGCCGCTTGAGCAATTGCCCGGCGAAGCGCGTGGCGCGTGGCGCGGTGCTGGACAGCCGCGCCGCCTGGCGCGCGTCCGCCAGCCTGGCCAGCAGCGCGCGCGTATCCAGATGCAGCTGGCTGCCGCGCCGCGTGACCTGCCACGCGGCCACCGCCATGCTGTCCTCCGGCCAGCGCAATTGCAGCGCCCAGTCGGTGCCGTGCCACGGCAGGCTGTCCGGTGCGTCATCGGCTTCGGCTTCGGCCTCGGCGTCAGCCGTGGCATCGAGCGGTACCAGCCGCAGCGCGCTGATGTCGGCCACGCCGTCGATTTCGCGTAGCGCATGGGCCAGATCGCTGAAATGGAGCCGGTTGGCCGGATCGCGGCGCAGGTCCTCAGCCTCGATCCAGCCGCACTGCACGGCGGGGCCGTCGAACAGTTCGGCGGTGCCCGCCACATTGCCGGCGGCGTCGCGCTGGGCCAGCCGCGCCTGCAGCGGCTGCCGGCGCGGGGCCGCGCTGACGATGTCGGCGCAGCGCCGCACCACTTCCACAAGGACGTCCCCGGGATCGCGCGGGCCATCCACGCTGAGGTGGATATCCAGCGCGCACCAGCGCGGGCGCAGGACATGCGGGGCGCCGTCCATGTCTTCGGCCAGGTTGCGCTGGGCGCGAAACGCGCGCGCCACGTCACGCGCGGCGGCCGCGCCGTCGCCATCGCCCACGCGTAGCGCCATGCGCCACAGGCCGTCCGCGTCGGGCATGCGCAGCCGCAGCTGGCGCACCGCCGGCACGCGGTCGAGCAACCAGCGCAGCCAGTCCAGCTCGGTGGTGGGCCGGCAGGGCAGCGCCTCCTCGGCGCCATGGAGCGCATGGCGACGGTAGTGAATGCGGCCGTCGGGCGCGGTGAGCAGGTCCGCCACGTCGGCTTCGGCGCCGAACACACCTTCGGTCAGCGCATAGCACAGCGACTCCAGCAGCGTGACACCGGGATCGTGCAGGTTGTAGTCGGTCCAGAGCTGGCCGCTGGCGGCCTGGGCCAGCGCGATGCCGCGCGCGCGCAGGTCGCCGTAGCTGAACGGCGCATCGTCGCCGAGCCGGGCGATCGACGCGGTCTGCGGCCCGCTCGATGGCACCGCCTCCTGGAACGCGCCGGGCGGCGTGACCGGCCGTGGCGGCGGCGCCTGGGAAATGCCGGGTCCAGCCGGCGTGCCCGTGGCGGGCACCGGCGTGCCGCGCCTCATGGCTGGCCTCCGTCCATATGCGGATCGGTCCAGAGCTGCGTGATCTGCGCCTGGATCAGCACGTCCGGGCCGAAGTCGCAACCGGTGCGGATCTGCAGCCGGTAGCTCGCGTTGCGCCCGCTCGTGCCGGCCCAGCGCAGCTCCAGGCGGTCGCAGCGCCGGCTGTAGTAGCCATGCGTGCTGCGGATGCCGCGCTTGCGGTTCAGGAAATCAAACAGTCCCAGCGTTGGGTTGTAGGTGTTCATCGCGATGGCATGGACGAGCCCGAAACGGCCCTTTCCGCGAAGCCCCGCGCCGGCCACCACCTCGAACGCCTGGCAGCCTTCGAGATCGTCGGTCAGGTCCTGCCAATGGCCGTCGGCGCGCAGCGGCACCGGATGTGCGCGCGTGAACGCGCCCTGCCGCCCCTCGCTGCGCACCGTGCCCGCCACGTCCAGGCGGGTACGCGGCTGCGCGGTGCCGATGCCGACGCGCTGTGCCGGGTCCAGGCACAGCAGCGCCGGATCGGGCTCGGCGGCCTGCGCGGCCATGTCGCCGTCCGCCGGCGCGGCGCGTCCACGTACCAGCAGCGCGTCGCGTGCGCCGCCAAGCTCGAAGCGCCACGCGGCGCGCTCGGGGTCGTGGTCGCGGAAGAAGCTGATCAGCGCATCGTGGCCGGCCGCCGAGTAGACTTCGAAGCCGCGCTCCACGGTCTTGCGGAACCCCTCGTCGCTCATATTGAGCATCGAGTCGATCAGGTCGGCGAAATGGTCCTCGTCGGGCAGTGCGCCCTCGCGGAAATAGCGTTTCAGGGATTCCCGGTTCCTACTGGTCATGTCGCTCCTGCCCGGAAGACGTCGGTGCGGGCCGGCCCACGATAAAGGTACTGCCCACCTCGAGGCGCCGGATGCCGGTGCGCCGCGGCACCAGCGGCCCCACCTCGTCGCGCAGCTCGATCAGGTGGCGGCGCGTGGGCAGCAGCAGGCTCCACGGCTGGGCCGGACGCAGCGTGCGGGCCTCGCCGTTCAGCACTTGCGCCGCGGTATCGCGCAGCGCGTTGAACTGCCGGTCATTGCGCACGATATGGAGCATCGACACCCGTCCCACGGCCGCCACACCGTCCTGCGCGCGCAGGAACGCCTCGAGCGCATCGGCGCGCACGCTCCAGCCGAACTCGGCGCCTAGCCCGTCCGGGTGCCACGGTGACAGATGCTCGACGATGGCCTGGTTCAGCGCCCGCAGCGCCGTGCCGGGATGGTGGCCGCGCGCGAGCTGCACGATGCAGCGCACCTGCGCGCGCTCGTAGGCCGCGTTGCGCACGCGCACGCTGGCACCGGGCGCGGCACAGGATTGCAGGTAGCGCTGCATCGCGTCGAGCATGGCGGCGTCCAGCCGAGGCGCCTCGGTGCTGCTGAACAGATCGCCCGGCTGCGGATACGGCACCACCACGACCAATACCTGGCCGGGCCGGTTGGCCAGGTGGTGGCGGCGCGCGCCGCCCGCGGTAAGCGCGTCGTCGAGCGTGACTTCGTGGTGGGGGAAGCAGCGTACCTTCCAGACCTGCGGGAAGGCGTCCAGCAGCAGCCGCTCGTAGTCCCAGCGGGTCACGGCGCGGCCCTTGTGCCGCAGCCGTTCGGCACCGCGCAGGCGCACCGCCTCGGGCGGGTCGGCGGGGCGCCAGCCCTCGGACGGGCCGACCTGGCAAACCATGCCGAGCCCCGGCAACGCGCGCGCGGCCCGGTTCACCGATCCCGGTGGCAACGCGGTGCCCGGCGCGCCATCGCCGCCCTGCCCCTGCCCGGGCATCTCAGCCGCCAACACGCGCGTAGCGCGCACCGCGTGGCAATGCACGCCGTAGAGCCCGGCCAGCCGCACGAAACCCCAGTCGGCGCTGAGGCGCAGCCAGTATGCTTCGCTCGGCTGCGCCGCGCGCTCGCGCACCATGCCGGCCGGCAGATTCAGTTGCACGATGCCGGAGCGCAGCATGCCCTGCGTGCCATCGGCGATGACCGCGTGCGCGGGCAGCGGCCGCCAGCCATCGGCGTGCCAGGTAGACCAAGACAGTTGCGGCGCGTCGTCGGCCCAGCGGCCGGCGGCCACGTCCCGGCGCAGATGGAAGAACAGGCTCAGCGCGCCCTGTGGGTCGCCACCGTCGCCGGCCAGATCGGCACGCTCGTCGCCATCGAGGCCGATGTAGAGATTGCCGTCCCCAGCGATGGAGGGCAGCAAGCGAGGCGACGGTGCGCCGGCGCGCGTGAGCGGCGCCGTGCCGAACGGATGCACGTGCAGCATCTGCAGCGTGGCGTGGGGGTTGTCCTCGGTGCCAGCGCCATGGAGCGCGATCTCGTCGCTGGCGGTATAGCCGATCGACAGCCCTTCCAGCACCGGCGTGTAGGGTTCGTTCGGCAGCGGGCCGGGGCGCTTCAGGCGCGCGTTGCGCGTGAGCGCATTGGCCAGCAGCGAAGGATACAAAGCATGGCCGAACGCCGCCGGCGGCGCGGCCAGCGGCAGGCGGAAGAAGCCGCTACGCGCTTCGAGCCCATAGACGAATGGCGCGCCAGCGCGCGGCGGGGCGGCGCGATGAAAGCTGCGCAACGCCGTCGAGGGCAGCGTGAGCCGGTGCCGGGATGCCAGCCGCTCGCCGCCGGCGGTGCTGAACAACGGCAGCGCGGGGCCATCGTCGCTGCGCCACTGGCCATCGGCGAGGACTTCCGCCCCGCTGGCGAAGCCCGCTGCGGGCCAGTCGCCGGGATAGCCGTCGTAGTGGGCGGGAAACCCGCCCGCGCCGCCGGGCAGCCCGGACCAGCGGAGGTCGAGATGCAGGCTCTGCAGCGGCTTGCCGGCCAGTTCGGCACTGCCAAAGACGAGGTAGCTGCCGGGTACCGGCGTCGGGCCCCATGGCAGGAACGGCTTCGACGGATCGAGCCGCCCGAGTTGGTTGTACAACACCACGTTGCGGACATCGTGTGCGCTCACGCTGAGCCGCACGGCCCGCACCGCGTATTGCACCAGCAGACCATACGCATAGAGCCGGCTCTGCGTGCGCAGTGTGCACTGCAGCACGGCCTGCGCCGGCCAGCCCGCACCGTGCGCGGCCGGCTGGCATGGCACGATGGCCGGGGCATCGGCGCCGAGGCGCAGCACCAGCTCTACGGCCCCGTCGGCCACGCCATCGGACCCGGGGCGGCGGCAGGCGTACACGTTCTCGACCGCGAGCCAGCCCGTGGCCGCGCTGAGTTGCGCCTGGAAAACGCCATGGAACACGCGGTCGAAGATCAGCGTGCGGTCCGGGCGGGCCGCCGCCGTGCTGGCGTCGCGGGGGGGATGGATCAGGATCAGCGGATCGTCGATCTCCACGCGGCGCGCGGCACGGGCAGGATCGAGCCGGGCGGCATGGGCGCGCAGTGCGGCGAGATCCTCGGCACGCAGATCCTCATCGGCCGCCACCAGCCAGGCTGCGAACAGGCGCCCCAGCCGCTCGGCAAAGCGGTCGGGCGTGGTGCAGGCCAGGCACAGCGCCAGCAGGAAGCTGAGTTGCACGTCACCGTCGAACGACGAAGCGCGCGCCCATGCGTCGCGCGCGAGCACTTCGGGGTCGGCAACGGCCGGCGCAGGCGTGGCGCGCGGCCGGCCGGGGAAATGTTGCTGTTCATGCGCGGCGTAGCGCCGGTAGACCTCGGACAGCCACGCCGCATCGCGCGCGGCGGCCGGCGTGCGCAACGCGCGCTGCAGCGCGTGGTCGTCCGTGGCCGGATGCGCGAACAGCAGCCGCACGCGGATCTCGCGCCGGCCCTCCTGCAGTTGAAGCAGCGGCGACGCCAGCGCAAAGCCCAGCCGCGCGGCGTGCGCCTGCGCCGCCGAGGCACGCATGGCGCCGCCAAGCAGCGGCCACCATGGCGCCCGCTCGGCATACGCGGCGTCAGGCGGCAAGAGCGGCACGGTGTCGACCCGGACGCGCGTTGGATAATCGAAGTCCCGCTCGGGCGAGATGGTCGGGTCGCGCTCCATGCGCAAGCTGCACAACGCCGAGACATGCGTGCCCGTGACCGCCACAGCCGTCTCGGCCGCGAATTCAAGCGCCCTGCCCTGGTGGTCCTTGCCGCCAACAAAGCGCGTGCCAGCCGCGATTTCGACATCGCCGGCATGGCGCGGCGCGCGCGCCAGCAGCAGGTGAACGAACTCCGGCACCGCCGGGCGCGGCGCCAGGCGCAGCACGTCGCGATAGTAGAAGTCCACCAGGCGCGCCGGAAAGCGATTCAACGGCTCCCGGCTGTACTGGAACAACTGCAGCGCGCTTAGCAGCAGCCCCATCGACGGCTCATGCGCGCCCGAGGCCAGGCTGCGCGCGAACTGTGCGTGCGCGAGCGGCTGCACCCGGGCGATGGCCAGCCGCAGCGCCAGCCAGCAGCGCCGCAGCCATTGGCGGCGGGCGGCGCCGGCGGGCTCGGGAAGGGGCTGTGCCAGCGGCGCGGCGGGTGAGGCCGCCCCCGAGGACCACGCCGGATGCAGCGCACCGCCGCCGTGGCCGAATGCCGCGATGCCGGTGGACAGCATCGCGCCGAGCCCCTGGCCAATCTGCGCCAGCAGTGCCTCACCAAGTGCATCGCCAATGCCATCACCCTCCACATCGATGGCAGAGGGCCCGTCGCCGGGCGTATCCAGCCCGACAAGCCCCCAGCACCAACCGTCGTAGGCCCGCACCAGTTGCCAGATGCGCTGCCAGAGCGCGGCTTCCGCTTCGCACTCCAGCGCACCGAGAAATTCACCATCGCGCCGCGCCAGCGGAAACGTGGCCAACTCGGCGAGCAGCATGGCGGGGTCCTGGCGCAGGGCCATGTCCCAGCGTCCGCCGTCGTCGCGCGCGCCGAAGCGCAGCCCGCCCGCCTGCGCCAGCGTGATGCGCACGCGCTCGGCCAACGCGAATTCATCGGGCAGCATGTGTCCGGCGCCGAGCGCCTCGGCAAGCCGCTGGTCCTGGCGGGTACCGTTGGCCATGCGCTAGAACGTCCTGACCGGCTCGGTCGCCTGGTCGAGGTAGAGCGGATAGACGAGGTTGTGCCGCGTGTTGGTGGTGCGCACGCGATAATCGAGCTGCAGGTCGATGCGCCCTTGCAGCGGATCGACTTCGGCACCGATGCGCTCCAGCACGATGCGCGGCTCGAAGAACAGGATGGCGCGCCGGATCGACTCCTTGAGGTCGGTGAGCGTGCTCTCGTCGATGGTCTCGAACACGGCGCGGCGCACGTCGCAACCATATGCGGGCAGCATCACGCGCTCGCCGGGCGCCGTGCCGAACAGGATACGCAGGCTTTCCTCGATATCCTCCACCCCGGCGGCCATGCCGACCTGCCGGTTGCGCGGATCGAAGCGGAGCGGAAACTGCCAGCCCCGGCCGAGAAATGGACTCATGGTTCAGCCTCCGATGATGACCGTGGGCAAGCCCAGCACGATGCTACCGCCGTGCGCGGTGAGGTCGCCGACGCGCGCGGCCGGCCGCTTGCCGATCATTACCGTGGCCGACCCCTGCACGATCACGTCGGGCGGCCCCACGCAGACTGCGTTGTCGCCAACCACGGCGGCGGGCAGCTTTCCGATCAGCACCGTCGGCACGCCGGGGCCGATTACCGGGCCGCCGACATGCGGCACCGGGGGCAGGCCCGGCGTCTGCATGGGGCAGCTGTGCATGTCGGTTAGTCGCGCGGCAGGTGGCATGAGGTATTCCTCTCGCTTTCAGTCCGTATCAGTTGATCATCACCATCGCGCCCTGCACGATGGTCTGGCCGGATGCCGACAGTTCGGCGGTGGCCGCGCCCTTGCCGCTGAAACCGACCTGCGCCTCGCACTGGACGTTGAGGCCGGTGGCCTTCACGTCCGCCTGCGCGGCGAGTTCGATCGACATATCGGCGCTGAGCCGGATGCTGCCCTGCGCGGTAAGGGTGATGTCCTTGGGACTGGTGCAGGCAATGCCCGTGGCCGACAGCTTGACGCTGTTGCCATGCTGGTCCTGCACCAGGATCGACTCGCCGGTGTCGTCCAGCACGATCTGATTCTTGGCCGGCGTGGTCACCGTGATGGTCTTGTTCTTCTCGTCGAAGGCCAGCACATGGCGCGCGCGCGTGACGATGGCCTTCGTGTCGTTGGGCGCTTCCATCGTATAGGGCGGCACATGGCTGGCGCTGTAGACCGCGCCCAGCACCACCGGGTGGCACGGGTCGTCGTTGAGATGCCCGACGATGACTTCGTCGCCCACCTCGGGCAGGAAGAAGGCCCCGAAGCCGCTCGATGCATAGCCTTGCAGCAGCCGCGCCCAGACGCCCTCGGTGGCGGCCTGGTTTACGGGCAGCGACACCTGGATGCGCTGCGCGCCCTGCGGATCGCCATCGAGCTTCATCACCACCCCGATCTGGAGACCGCTCACAGCCGGGAGCAGCCCTGCGGCCGGCGGTCCCTGAACGTCGCCCGTGGTTGGCTGCCAGTGCGGATCGAGGCCGAACTCGACATCGGTGTGCCAGAATCCGCCCACCATTGCATGCTCCACCGCCGTCACGAATACTGCGCCCGCGAAGCGCTTGCCGACACCGCTGACCTGGACCAGCGCACCCGGCACAGCCAGCGCCGTGCCCATGCAGCGCAGGTGGCCGCGTATGCGTGCGAGCTCTGCGCGCGTCTGCACGCCCTTGGCCCACGCCGTCAGCGTCTGCGGATCTTGCGTGGTGGACGTCTGCAATTGCCACGCGGACAAGCCGATGACGCCTGCCAGTGTGGCGCTGTCCAGGTTGCCCTGCTGGTTGAGGGTTGCCGGCGCGGCCGGATCGCCCTGCACGGTCTGCTGTTGCGCCGGGTCCCAGGCGGTCGCCATGACGGACTGATACTGCAGGCGTGCGTCGATATCGGCGTCGAACGCATAGAGATCCAGCCCCCAGGCTAGCCCGAACGCGGGCGCGCCGTTAGCCTGCGGCGGCTGCACACTCACTTTTCCGTCCGCCACGTCGACCAGCATGCCGTTGAACTCGGCCCGCGCCAGCAGGAAGTCCCAGTCGGTGCTGTGGTACTGCACCAGTTCGCCGTAGGTGCCGGTGGTGACGGCCACGTCCGCATCCAGGCCGTGCGCGCCGATCAGCGTGGTCATGGCATCGCTGTCGGTGCTGTCGACATAGTTGGCGCTGCGACGGCCCACCGTCATCTTGACCGCCAGGTCACGGCACTCGATCACGAGCCGCGAGTCGTTCTGCCCGTCAATGCGCACGCCATGGCGAATCACCACGCCGCTGAACACGGGGTCCTCGTCGTCACCGAAGCCAGCCGCAATCTTGATGGGGCTGCCCGGCGCGAAATCGGCGGAGTCGCCACAGGCGAAGGCGCCGGTCGGCATGTCGCCATCCTGGATCACGATCTCAGCCCACGGAATGCGGTTGAACGCGCGCCGCACCGTGACAGACATCACGGCGAGATCCGGCTGCGGGGTGCCGTTGGCGGTCACGGTGAGCCGCAGCACACCATCGGTGTCGATCGACGGATAAGTCGGCATGCCTTACTCCAGCGGCGGGAAATGCAGCGCCGTGCCGGGCTCCAGCGCACGGAACTGGCGCAGACCGTTGAAGCGCGCCACGTCCATGTAGTAGCGGCTGTCCCCGTAGATCCGTTCGCACAGCAGCGGCAGCGTGTCGCCATCGCGTACCCGCACGAGGTGGCTGAGGTCCGGCGAGCTGGCATCGGCCTCGAGCCGCGCCTGCTTGCTGCTGGTGTACGAATCGAACGCCAGGGTGGCCGTGGCGCGCAGCGGCGCGCCGCTGGGCCTGAACAGCGTGTAGTCGGTGCTGAAGCTGGTCAGCCGGCCGGTAAAGATCAGCAGGCCCCACAGGATCTGCACGATGCTGGGCTGGTGCTGGACACCCTTGTACGCATAGATCACCGCGCTCAGAGCCTTGAGCTGGTCTTCCACTTCGTCCGGCATGGCGCTGTTGGCCGGGCGTGGCACCACCCCGGTACCGTCGAACACCACGGCGAACGAGAGCTTGCCCGGCTGCATGTGGCTGAACGGGCGGCCCGAGCCGGTATCGCCCATCGGCTTTTCCTTGCTGAAGCAGGTGTTGCGTTCGTGCCGCAGCTGCGAAGGATTGATCAGCAGCGCGATCGACGCGCCCGCGCCAGACTGCGGCGACACCACGCCGCCGTTGTCCGTGCAGGCGGTAATCCTCAGCGGCGTGAGCGCGCCCGACGGCACCGGCATCTAGCGCTCCCTGAGCCGGGCGAGCTGCAGGCGCAACTGCCGCAGCTGCGCGCGCTCGGCACGGTGGCGGTCGCTGGCGGCCTCGTCCTCGTCGCAGCAGGACGCGGCCCCGCGCTGTTCGCCTGAAGGCGCGCTGGCCGGCTGGCCCGCCGCACCGTTGCGCGGCGCACCAACCTCGGAGCGGATTACCATCTGGCGGATTTCCAACGTCATGGCCTCAAAGCTCCCGGATGCACTGCAGGTAGGCCAACTCGATTGTCTCGATGACCACGCTGTTCTTCGTCGAATTGAACTCGTCCACGCCCCACCGCACTGGATACGCGGCCTGGAAGGTCCATCCACGAATCTTGTTGCCGGCCTCGTCCAACAGATAGACGCTGACGTCCATCGGGGTCACCGGCTGGGCGAAGCCGCCAGACAGCACGGACTTGCACCAGCGCATCAGCGGCGAACGCATGTCCGCCACGCCGCGCCGGAGCACCAGCTTCTCCTGTCGGACGCCCTTGGGCAGCTTGTAGACGAAGCGGTTCTCGCCGCCGGCCTGCAGGTCCTCGACGTCCATGACCAGGTCCATGCCCGAGACCTCCTGGAACGAGCCGTCCACGCCTTCCGCGATGTTGTTGAAGCCCACCGCGAACGAGAACGAGACCGGCATGAAGTCCGTGCCAAAGCGCGCCGATTTCTGCATGGCCCGTGTCAGGCGTTGGCGATGGTCAGCCCCTCATGGGCGATCTCGATGGTTTCCACGGCCACCTCGTTGCCCTGCGCCTTGAGATCGGTGCCGGTGATCTTGGCCGGCCACGCGTTGGTCAGCGTCCAGACCATGGTCGGCTTGCCCGACTCGTCCAGCAGGCTGATGATCACCGGTACCCGCTTGATCGTGTTCATCTTGATCTGGTTGAACCAATCCCAGAACTTGTTGTCGGCCTTGAACACGCCTTTCTTCATGGTCACGTTGCCGTACTTCTTGAGCCCCGGCATCTTGACGGTCGAGAAGACCGGGCTGTCGCCCTGCCGGTATTCGATCTGCTGCGCCTCCACGTCGAGCCCCGAGACCTCCTCAAAGGACATCACGTTGGAATCCCACTTCACCTGGAAATGGAACTTGGGAAGCGGCCAAACATTGCTGGACTGTGCCGAGCCGTCGTCTGCCATGACAGTTCTCCGTTATTGCCGTTTGTGTGTGCGGTGGACGTTGCTGGTGCGATGCGCGCGTCAGGACTTCTGCATCTGCTGCTGGAAGGTGATCTCGATGAACTCGGCCGGGCGAACCATTGCCACCAGCACGGTCACGCGCAGGATGCCTTCCAGGATGTCGTCGGGCGTCATGGTCTCGCCCAGGCCCACGTGGACGCTAAACGCATCCTCGGGGGTGGCGCCGGCCAGGCCGCCGCGCTTCCAGATGCTGGTCAGGAAATTCTGGATCATGCTGCGGATGGTGACCCAGGTGTTGGCCACGTTGGGCTCGAACACCAGTGCCTTGGCGGCGAGCCGGCACGATTCCTCGAGCATGATCATGGTGCGGCGCACGTTGATGTAGCGCCAGTCGAGGCTGTTGCCGTCGAGCGTGCGCGCGCCCCAGACCAGAACGCCTTCGCCAATGAAGCTGCGGATCGCGTTGATCGACTTGCCCTGCGTGGTGACGTTGAGCTCTTCCTGGTCCACCGCAGAGATGGACACGGATGGTGATACGACGCCGGCTAGGCTCACGTTGGCGGGCGCTTTCCAGACCCCGCGTGTATTGTCCACCATGGTGTAGATGCCTGCCATGGCGGCACTTGGCGGCAGCAGGTTGAGCTGGTACTTGACCTCGTCCAGGATGGTGTTGAACAGGCTGCTGACCGAGGTCAGCGTCTTGTGCAACAGCGCCTTGTTGGCCAGCACCGCGTCCTCGGTGAGCGCTGGCGTGACCGCGCTCCAGTCCTTGGTGATGTCGTCGATGGCGGCGGCCAGCTCGCGCGTCTTCAGTTGCGCATCGGCGGGCAGTGTGTCCGGCAGGCCGAGGTCGGCGCGCAGCAGCTGTTGCAGTACATCCGGATTGGCGATGTTCTCGTAGCTGATGTCCTTGTCGCCAATCACCGTGGTGTTGAGCCACGGATAGTAGGCCGCGGCGAAGTCGAGGTAATTGATGCCGAGCGCGTTGCGGAATGCCGCCACGGGGTCGCCGGCGGGATCGGTGCGAGGCTTGTCGCCGCCCCACACGTCGAGGATGGCCACACGATTGCGCATGTGGCCGCCGCAGTGAGCCAGCATGGCTTGCTGCAGGTCGATGCAGACCTCCGCCTTGAAACGCACCGCCTCCGGAATCACGACCATGGTCGGCTCCTGCTCCTTGAGCAGTTCGTCGATGCCGGCCTTGAACCGGTCGGGGTCGAGGTCCTGGCTGTAGTCGCCCACCGAGACGACATAGCAGGGCCCCCCGCCGTTCTGGAAGAAATGGCGCAGCGCGCGGTAGAGCATGTAGCCGCCGCCGTCCTTGCCCTCCGGCATGGTGAGCACGTAATCCTTGCCCGCCACTCGGAACGCCGGCGTGGCCGACGCATCGGCCATCTCGGCCACGTTGAAGCGCGGGAATGGCGCGTAGCCGAAGTACTGGTGGTACTCGGCCATCGAGCTGATGCGCCATGGCTTCATGCTCAACGGCTTGTTGCGGTTGTCCGCGATCTGCGTGTGGCCGATAAAGGCCGGAACCGCCGTCGCCACCTCCACCACGGAGTTCGGAAAGGCGTTTTTTTCTACGATATAGACGCCAGGCGTCTTCATTGCACCCATTTCACACTCTCCCGGTGAAAGCAGTTAGCGATTGACAAAGATCTCGGACACGTCGCACAGCAGGCCGCCGACCATTTCCCGGCGCAGCGCGGCGGGGCTCGCCAGCGGCAGGCGCGGCACCAGCACGCGCATGTCGCCGGCCGTGCCGCGCTGCAGCACAAAGCGCTGGCGCGGACGCTCCGCCAGTGCCAGCGGCACTGCCGAGCGGATCACGGTCACCATCGTGCCGTCCGGCAATTGTTCCGACTCGGGGGCGTTGAACGTCACCGCCCCGTCGACGTCGGCCACGCCAAGGTCCGCGCCCCATTCGCCGACCATCACATACTTCCAGATCGTCTCGCGGACGGGCAGCGTGACGACGTGGTTGACAGGCGCGGCCGCCAGCCACGCGGCCTGGCTGTCGTGCGCCGCGTCGGCCAGCGCGAACGCGAGGCGCAACGTACCGGTGCCCGCCAGCCGGCGCACGTCGGTGTAGTAGGCCCAGAGCGGATCGGGCGAATGCGCGGCGAACGACAACCCTTGCGCCGGCCATTCGTCGCGCAGGCGCCAGAGCCCGTCCAGGCCGGTCCCATCGGCCATGATGACGAAGCGCCGGGCGTCGCCGCGCAGGCGCAGGTCCAGGCGCGTCATCAGCGCGGCGGTGCCCGCGTCCGCCTGCAGCCGCAGCGCCGGGGGCCATCCCGCAGCAAAGTACGGATGCAGCACGGCCAGGCCGCTGACGGCGCGATAGCCGCCACTCACGGCCGCGCCTCCACCTCGGGCTGCCCGACCAGCGGCTGCCGGCGCAGCACCGCGCCGTTCTCGAGGCACACCAGACGCACCCGATACAGCACCGACGGCAGGTAGCGGCCCCCGTGAATGCTCCAGAGGCTGTGCATCTCCGCCGTCGTCAGATTCTCGATATTGACCACGAGGCGCTCGATGCGTGCGTCGAGGCCCGGCGTGCCCTGATGGTCGAGCACCGGGTTGGCCTGGAAGAACGCCACCGCGTCCGAGAGGAAGCGCAGCGCCTCCGGGTAATGCTGGCCGCTGAAGGTGGCGGCACACATGACGAGCAGGTTCAGGAACAGCGGCTCGGCAACGGCCATCTGGCTGCGCTGCTCGCCAGTGGGCGTGGCGCGGGCCCGGTACGCAGCCGTATCGCGCTCGATGCCCGCAAGAAACAGCACCAGCTTGCCGGCCGCCTGCGACACGGCGCTGCCATCGAGTTCCTGCAGGTTCGAGACCACCACGAGGTCCTCGCTCAGCACGAGCCGCCCCCGGAACATCTGGTTCAACTGCAAAGCGAGGTGGCCAAGCGCACTGTCGATCACGGCGGCTGCATTCCTGAAATACCCGTCACGGCGCCGATAGTGGCCCATGCCGCCCCGCCCCACCATCAGTAGGATGCTGAGATGCGGTTCGGAATTGCCTAGGCGAGCCTCCCATGGCCCGTGGCGGATTTCCAGCGTCTCACGGCAGGGCGTGCAATGCTGCGACGACCGACGCTCTGTTGCCCGCTCTCCCTTCACTGGACCTGCTCCGCATGGGCGCGTTGCATCGTTTCCAATATTCGACTATATTCGAAGAATGGAAACAGATAACGCACTTGAGGCGCTTGGCGCACTCGCCCATGCCGTTCGGCTGGCCGTGTTCCGCTTGCTGGTGCAGGCCGGACCCTCCGGCCTGCCGGCCGGCCGCATTGCCGACCTCATGGACATGCCGGCGTCCTCCCTCTCCTTCCATTTGAAGGAACTGCACCGTGCCGGCCTGCTCACCAGCCGCCAGGACGGGCGATCGATCATCTACATGGCGCGCTTCGAAACGATGAACGCGTTGATTGGCTATCTCACAGAGAACTGCTGCGGCGGGAACCTGTGCTCGCCGCTCGCCGGCTGTTCCGTTACCTCGGAGTCTCAATCATGAAGCGCTTCCACGTACATGTAAGCGTGGCCGACCTCTCGGCCAGTATCCGCTATTACTCCGCGCTCTTCGCCGCCGAGCCGAGTGTCGTCAAGGACGACTACGCGAAATGGATGCTTGAAGACCCGCGGGTGAACTTCGCAATTTCTGCGCGCGGTGCGGAACCGGGTGTGGACCACCTCGGATTCCAGACCGACGACGCAGGCGAACTCGCTGAGTTGAAGTCGCGGGCTGAGGCCGCCGACATGGCACGGCTCGATGAAGGCGAAACAACCTGCTGCTACGCCCGCAGCGACAAGTATTGGCTGACCGACCCTCAAGGTATCGCCTGGGAGCACTTTCATACGCTCGGTACGGTGCCCGTATATGGCGAATCCCGGCAGATGGAGGCCGCGCCCGCCGAATCCGCATGCTGCGCTCCACGAGCGCCCAAGGGGAAACCCATTGGCGTTGCGGTGACTTCCAAGTCGTCTTGCTGCTGAAGGCCGATCATGAGCGAAAAGATCTACAACGTGCTGTTCATCTGTACCGGCAATTCGGCCCGATCGATCCTCTCTGAAGGGCTGATGAACCATCTCGGCCAAGGCCGATTCCGCGCCTACTCGGCCGGTAGCCATCCGACCGGCGTGGTCAATCCGCTCGCACTGGCGGCGCTGGCGCGGCACGGAATGGACACTGCCGGCTTTCGCAGCAAGAGTTGGGACGAGTTCTCCCAAGACGGCGCGCCGTCGCTCGATTTCGTCTTTACCGTATGTGACAAGGCAGCCGGAGAGATGTGCCCCGTCTGGCCGGGCCAGCCGATGACCGCCCACTGGGGGGTGCCCGATCCGGCCGCATGCGAAGGCACCGACGCGCAAAAGCAGCAGGCCATTAACGACGCCACCATCGCGTTGAAGCGCCGCATCGAACTATTCCTTTCGCTGCCGCTGCCGAAACTGGACACCGTCGCGCTCCAGAAGGCCGTGCGGGACATCGGGAAGAGTTGACGCCCATCTCCCTCTCCACGCTTGTTTCTTTCTCGCCGCCCCATGACCACCAACGTCCTGATTCTCTGTACCCATAATTCCGCGCGCAGCGTGCTTAGCGAAGGCATGCTGAACCATCTTGCCAAGCAATTTGGCCGTGATGTGCGCGCCTACAGCGCCGGCAGCTCGCCGAGCGGCCGCATCAACCCGTTCGCCATCGACGTCTTGCGCGAGGCCGGTGTCGACGTGAACGACTTCCGCAGCAAGAACTGGGACGAGTTCGTCGCAGACGGTGCGCCAAAGATGCGCATTGTCATTACCGTCTGCGATAGCGCCGCCGAAGAGGAATGCCCCTACTGGCCTGGTAGCCCCGTGAAGATCCACTGGGGCTATCCCGACCCGTCGAACACGGCAGGCGGAGACGACAAGAAGCGACTCGCCTTCGAACTGACCCGGCAGGCCATCGCCTACCGGATGCTGCAATTACTGCTGCTGCCGATCGAAGACATGACCGACGCGGAACTGCAAGAGACGCTCCAGCGTCTGGCGGGGAGCTGAACGATGACCAGCCAGAACATCGCCTCTGCGGATCAAACAGCCAGCAAGCCGGCCATCGGGTTCTTCGAGCGCTACCTCACCGTCTGGGTCGCGTTGTGCATCGTCGTCGGCATTGCGCTGGGGCAGATCATGCCGGACGTGTTCCAGGCCATCGGCCGCATGGAATACGCGCAAGTCAACCTGCCTGTTGGCTTGCTGATCTGGGTAATGATCATCCCCATGCTGCTGAAGATCGATTTTGCGGCATTGGGCCAGGTGAAATCGCATTGGCGCGGCATTGGCGTGACGTTGTTCATCAACTGGGCGGTCAAGCCATTCTCGATGGCACTGCTGGGCTGGCTCTTCGTGCGGCATTTGTTCGCGCCCCTGCTGCCCGCCGATCAGCTTGACAGCTACGTCGCCGGGCTGATCCTGCTGGCCGCCGCACCGTGCACGGCCATGGTCTTCGTCTGGAGCCAGCTCTGCAAGGGCGATCCGTATTTCACGCTGTCGCAGGTGGCGCTGAACGATGCCATCATGGTCGTGGCGTTCGCCCCGGTCGTGGCGCTGCTGCTCGGCCTTTCGTCGATCACGGTGCCCTGGGACACCTTGCTGACTTCGGTCGTGCTGTACATCGTCGTGCCGGTCATCCTCTCGCAATTGCTGCGCAAGGTGCTGCTCGGGCGTGGGGTGGCGTATTTCCAGCGCGTCACCCATGCACTCGGCCCCTATTCCATTTCCGCACTGCTGCTCACGCTGGTCCTGCTGTTCGCCTTCCAGGGCAAGGCGATCATCGACCAGCCGCTCGTAATCGCTCTGCTCGCGGTGCCGATCCTGATCCAGGTCTTTCTGAATTCGGGTCTGGCATACCTGCTGAACCGCAAGCTTGGCGTCGCCCACTGCGTGGCGGGCCCGTCGAGCCTGATCGGCGCGAGCAACTTCTTTGAACTGGCGGTGGCCACCGCAATCAGCCTGTTCGGATTCCAGTCGGGGGCGGCACTGGCAACCGTGGTCGGGGTGCTGATCGAGGTGCCTGTCATGCTGCTGGTCGTCAACATCGTCAACCGCTCGCAGACCTGGTACGAAGCCAAGGCCTGAAGGAATCCTGATGTCTGTCACGATCTACCATAACCCCGCGTGCGGCACATCGCGCAACACGCTAGCCATGATTCGCAATGCCGGCATCGAGCCGGAAGTCATCGAGTACCTGCATGCCCCGCCTACGCGCGCGCAGTTGCAGAAGATGATCGCCGATGCGGGCTTGACGGTGCGCGAAGCCATCCGTGAGAAAGGGACGCCTTACGCAGAACTGAGGCTTGGCGACCCGGCGCTCACGGACGATCAGTTGCTCGACGCCATGCTCGCCCATCCCATCCTGATCAACCGGCCTTTTGTCATCACCGAACGGGGCGTGCGGCTGTGCCGGCCCTCGGAACTGGTACTCGACATCCTGCTGTCGCCGCAGCAAGGCGCGTTTACCAAGGAAGACGGCGAAGTCGTCATCGATGCGCAGGGCCAGAGGGTTGTGCGATGACCGTTGCGTTGCCTAACATCGTGTCGTCCGTGCTCGACACCCCGGACCTGATGAAGCTGGAACCGGCACGCGTGAGCACCCACCCGCCGCGCATCCTGCTGCTCTATGGTTCGCTGCGCGAGACATCCTTCAGCCGACTGCTGACACTGGAAGCCGAACGCATTCTGCAGCACTTCGGCGCCGAGACCCGCGTGTTCGATCCCACTGGCCTGCCCGTGACTGACAGCGTGCCGGCCGACCACCCGAAGGTCGCCGAGCTGCGCAAGCTGTCCGAATGGTCCGAAGGCCAGGTCTGGTGCAGCCCCGAGCGCCATGGCACGTTGACCGCCGTCTTCAAGAACCAGATAGACTGGCTGCCGCTCGAGAGCGCAGGCATCCGGCCGACACAAGGTCGCACGCTGGCGGTCATGCAGGTCTGCGGCGGCTCGCAATCGTTCAATGCGGTCAACGCGTTGCGCGTGCTGGGCCGCTGGATGCGCATGGTGACGATTCCGAACCAGTCGTCGGTAGCCAAGGCGTACCAGGAATTCGATGCCTCCGGCCGGATGAAGCCCTCGTCCTACTACGATCGCGTGGTCGATGTGATGGAGGAACTGTACAAGTTCACGCTATTGATCCGTGACCGCTCTGACTACCTGACCGACCGCTACAGCGAGCGCAAAGAGGCGGCCCCGGCGCGCGCGGCAGCACTTGCCGCCGCCGCAATGGATCATGAACGGCCTGCGGCCTCCGCAGACACCGACGACGGCGAAGTCGAGTAGGGACGATCATGGCGCAATCGCCGAATGGCAGTCTCGTGGCCCGCCTAGGCGCCGCGCAAACACTCGCGTGGGCGTCCTCTTACTACCTGGTGGCGATGCTGGCGGTGCCCATGGCGCACGACACTGGCGTGTCCGTGCCTACCGTCTTCGCGGCATTCAGTGCCGCACTGGTCATCTCCGCCCTGCTCGGACCCTATGCCGGGCGGCTCATCGACCGGCTGGGTGGACGGCCGGTGTTGATTGTGACGAGCCTCGTGTTTGCCACGGGATTGGCTGGTCTCGGGCTTGCCCGGGAGGTCATTGGCCTGTTTGCCGCCTGGCTTGTCCTCGGCATCGGCATGGGCAGCGGCCTCTATGAAGCCGCGTTCGCCACATTAGTGCGCCTGTATGGCACCCGCTCACGCAATGCCATCACCGGCATCACGTTGATTGCGGGTTTCGCCAGCACGGTCGGATGGCCCCTTTCCTCCTATCTAGAAAGCCACTACGGCTGGCGCGTCGCCTGCTTCGTGTGGGCGGCGTTGCACCTGACGCTGGGTCTGGCGCTCAATGCGAGCCTGCCGCGTGCCGAAGAAGAACCGGCATCCCCGAGCCTCCGACAGGCCGCGCGGTCCGGTAGTGCCGATGTGGACGGCCCAACGCCCGGACCGATGGCAACCTATGCGCTCGCGTTCGTGTTCGCCGCGACGTGGTTCATCAGCACGGCGATGGCGGCGCATCTACCACGGCTGTTGCAGGCGGGCGGCGCGACCTTGGCGACGGCGGTGGTAGTCGGCGCGCTGATCGGCCCTTCGCAGGTCGGCGCGCGGCTGCTCGAATTCGGCCTACTGCGCAAGGTTCATCCGCTACTATCAGCGCGGCTTGCCGCATCACTCCATCCAGTCGGCGCGGCTGCCTTCGTCATTCTCGGCGCACCGGCCGCCACGCTGTTCGGCGTGCTGCACGGTGCGGGCAACGGCATCCTCACCATCGCGAAGGGAACGCTTCCGCTTGTAATCTTCGGCCCGCACGGCTATGGGCATCGCCAGGGCTTGCTGATGGTGCCCGCGCGCATCGCCCAGGCTTTGGCGCCGTGGCTCTTCGGCATCTGCATTGATCTTTGGGGCGCACAGGCTTTGTGGGTATCGGGCGGATTGGGGCTCGCTGCCACCGGCGCGTTGTTCGCCATTCGTTCCGCAACAGCCGAGCCGACGCGGCAGGTCGCCGCAGCAGAGTAGCCGATCATAAGCGCAAGCGGCGGCCGTCCATTCAAACGACTGACGGCTCCGCCTCCGAAGCGCGAATGCCAAGGCGCTTCATCTTCTCCCACAATGATTTGCGCGACACTCCCAGCAACCCGGAGCAACAAAAAACCCGCCACTTTCAACAAAGCGGCGGGTTTTTCATTCCACTCATCAAACCATCAACCCTCAGAACGCAAAATTAGCGCCCACGTTGCCGCCGCTCACGTCGGCTGGCTGGGTCTGGATCGGGCCGTTGATGCTGGTGGCTTCAATCGTATATTTGCCGGCCGCGGTGCTGGCGGCGGTTAGCGGGATGGGCAGCGTCGTCGAATAGGTGCCGACCATTGGTGCGGCAGCCGGTAGCGCCATGCTGTAGGCCCCCGATGTCACGTTGGCGAAGGTGGTGCTGATGGTGAAGTTCTGCCCGGACGTGTTTTGTATGGCGCGAAGGCTCGCCTGGGCGCTGGCTGGCGAGACGGTGCCGGAGGCCGTGCGGATCGTGGAGACAGGCAGGTCAATCGGCGCGCCCTGGGTGGATACCACGGTATTGCTGCCGGCGACCACGGGTACGCTGCGGACGATGCCGGTGGCGCGGCCCGTTGGCACGATCACCACGTCCACGTTGCCCGATGAGGTGCTTTGCTCGATCGGCGACAGCACGAAATTGCCATTGGCATCGGCGACGGTGGACTTGACCACCAGCCCGCCCCGCTCCGCGTAGACGGTAGCGCCGGCCTGGGCCGGCGTCAGCGCGCCGGACACCTTGCCGCTGACCACCACCGGTAGCGCGGTGACCACTGGCTTCAGGTTGTAGCCGCCATTGCCGCGCGGAACCACGGACTTGCAGGCGTCGAAGTCGAGGATCAGGTCGGTGAGCGTATCGGGTGCCACCGTGAACGGGCGGATGATCTTGTAGCCGCTTTGCGCAGCGCTCGGGGTGTCGAGCGCGGTTTCGGTCCCGCCGGTAGGCACCACCGAGTTCGACAGCGCGTTGCCGCTATTTGGCGACAGAACCAGGCGAATCTGCTGATAGTTGCCGGCTGGCAGTGCGGTCTGGCCGAGCGTGGCCAGCACGCCGTTTGTCAGCGACAGCAGATCGATCCGCTGCGCCGGACTGACCGGGATATCGACCCAACCCGAGCCATTGTCGTCCGCATCCGGACTGCCATTGACACGCACGCGGTTCACGGTCACATAGACATGGTCGTAGCCACACGCCGGTGCATCGGTCATTTGAACGCGCAGCGTGCCATTGGCCGGCCCGGGTGTAGGCGGATCATCGCCGCCACCGCCGCCGCATGCGGCCAGCAGCACGGCGCCGCCCAGGCTCAGGGCAACGCCGCCATATATGTTGTGTGGCGCCATTTTGGATACCTCTTCTGTTGTGGGTATCCGGAGCTTAGTGGCGAAGTTGTATCAGATAAGTGACACAATCGTAACGAATGTAATGCTGCCGCAACACATGCGGTTTCAGCCAATCCGCACGTCCACCAGTTCCCCTGCCGCGCCCCGTTCCCCTTTGGGATCCACGATATCGGCGATGGCCATTGTTACGCTGACGCCCGAGAACAGGAAAGCGACGGCGAGGGCGAAGAGGGTTGCGACTTCCATGAAGCACTCCAACTGCGTTTAGGAGTTTCCATTATATGATGCGTCGCACCATCTGTAAATATTCTGTATGTGGTATATCACGAGATCCAAAAGGTAGCGGCTGGATACAACCAATCAATCACTTTTCGTCTCTTTTCTGCATCGATCCGCGAATTCCCGGGCTGCCCAGTCTAGAAACGCCCTCACCCGCGGCGATAGCTGCCGGGACCGCTGATACAGCAGCGAGACGGGCGCCGAGGGTGGCGGCATGTCCGTCATGATCTCCACCAGTTCGCCGTTGGCCAGTTCCCGTTCGATATGGAAGCGCGGCACCTGGGCCAGCCCCAGCCCCAGCTTGATCCCGGCAAGGTAGCTTTCCGTCCCGGTCACGGTCAGGGCGGCCGGAATCGATACGGCCTGCATTTCCCCGCGTACGTTGAACTCCAGCGGCGTGACATTGCCCGTCGTCACAGACCGGATGCCCACCATCTGGTGCCCGTCGAGCGATGTCAGGCTCGTTGGCGTGCCGAACCGCTCCAGGTAGGTCGGCGTGGCGCAGGTCAGCCGGTCCAGCATCGCCACTTGCCGCGCCACCAGCTCGCTATCTGGCAATTTGCCGTAGCGGAGCACGCAATCGACGCCCTCCTGCACCATGTCGACCCATCGGTCGCCCTCGCTCATGGAGATCTGGATGTGTGGATGTCGGGCGAGGAAGTCGGGAAAGCCCGGCAGCAGGAAATGTCGCGCCAGCGTGCCCTGCACCTCCAGTCGCAGCAGCCCTTTCGGCTCCGTGCCGTTGAACGCGCCCTCGGCGTCCTCGATGTCGTCCAGGATGGTCAGGCAGCGCCGGTAGTAGGCCTCGCCGTCCAGCGTCGGCCGGACTACGCGTGTGGTCCGCTGCAGCAGCCGGACTCCCAGCCGCCCCTCCAGATCGTGGATGACCTTGGTCACCGTCGATCTCGGCACCTCCATGTCGTGCGCCGCCAGCGTAAAGCTGCGCCGCTCCACCACCCGCGTAAACAGTCGCATTGCGTCAAACCGGTCCACCCCATCCTCCGCCGATTGTTTCCCTGCCAGAACAAGTGCGGGCAATTCTAGACCGATTATCTAGCTGCTCCAATCGCGCATAGTGCATTCAACCCGCAGCGATTGCGGTGATCCAACACCGGAGAACAACCATGAGCAACACCCAGAACAGCACCCAAGCCAAGTCCAACCAGCAGGTCGCCATCGTGACCGGCGCCTCGCGCGGCATCGGCGCCGCCATCGCCCGGCGGCTGGCGCAGGACGGCTTCACGGTGGTCGTCAACTACGCCGGCAGCGCCCGTGAGGCCGAGGCGCTGGTGGCCGAGATCGAAGCCGCCGGCGGCCGCGCGATTCCGGAACAGGCCGATGTGGCCGATCCGGCTGCCGTGGCGCGCATGTTCGGCGCCGCCGAAGCCGCGTTCGGCGGTGTGGACGTCCTGGTCAACAACGCCGGCATCATGAAACTGGCGAAGCTGGCCGATAGCGACGACGCCCTGTTCGACAGCCAGGTCGCCATCAACCTCAAGGGCACGTTCAACACGATGCGCGAAGCGTCGCGCCGCCTGCGCAACGGCGGCCGCGTGATCAACCTGTCGTCGAGCGTGGTCGGGCTGTACCAACCCGCCTACGCGGTGTACGCCGCCACCAAGGCCGGTGTGGAAGCCATGACGCACGTGATGACCAAGGAAATGCGCGGCCGGAACATCACGGTGAACGTGGTGGCGCCCGGCCCCACCGCCACCGCCCTGTTCCTCGACGGCAAGCCGCAGGAAGTCATCGACAACCTCGCGCGGCTCGCCCCGCTGGAGCGCCTGGGCGCGCCGGAGGACATCGCCAGTGCCGTGGCCTTCCTGGCCGGCCCCGACGGCGCATGGGTCAACGGGCAGACCCTCCGCGTCAACGGCGGCATCATCTGATTCAAGCGTGGAGTCCACCATGAAGAAAGTCATCCTGATCACCGGCGCGTCGAGCGGCTTCGGCCGCCTGACCGCCGAGGCCCTCGCCAAGGCGGGCCACACGGTCTACGCCTCCATGCGCAACACGGCCAGCCGCAATGCCGAAGTCGTGGCGCAGATGGCCGCATTCGCCCGCACGCATGACGCCGATCTGCGCACGGTGGAACTGGACGTGCAATCGCAGCCGTCCATCGATGACGCCGTGGCCGGCATCGTCGCCGCCACGGGCCGTATCGACGTGCTGATGCACAACGCCGGCCACATGGCCTTCGGTCCGGCCGAGGCGTTCACGCCGGAGCAATTCGCCCAGCTGTACGACATCAACGTGCTCAGCACCCAGCGGGTGAACCGCGCGGTGCTGCCCCATCTGCGCCGCCAGGGGCAAGGGCTGCTGGTCTGGGTGTCGAGCAGCAGTTCCGCCGGCGGCACCCCGCCCTACCTCGCCCCGTACTTCGCGGCGAAGGCGGCGATGGATGCCATCGCGGTCCAGTACGCGCGCGAGTTGTCGCGCTGGGGCATCGAGACGTCGATCATCGTCCCGGGCGCGTTCACCAGCGGCACCAACCACTTCGCGCATACGGGGCTGCCTGCCGATACCGCTCGCGTCGATGAATACGAGTCGGGCCCCTATGCCGGCTTTGGCGATGAAATCCAGCGCGCGTTCGCCGGCATCGTGCCGCCCGATGCGGATGCGGGACAGGTAGCCGATGCCATCGTCGATGTCGTCAACGCGCCGTTCGGCAAGCGGCCGTTCCGCGTGCATGTCGATCCGACGCAGGACGGCGCCGACGTCGGCTTCGCCGTGCTGGACCGCCTGCGCGCCGAGATGCTCCATCGCGTGGGCATGGGCGATCTGCTGTCGCCGCGCGGCGCGCAGTGACTACGCCGCGCCACAACCGCGTAGCATCTTCTCCCACGCTTCCTCCATCACACCTGCACCGGGACACTGCATCATGCCCTGATGCAGTGCTCTCCTGTCACCGCTTAATTAATAGTGCGACGTGACGCGTGCATGACCCTTGTCGCACGCGGCCAAGCGAACGGCCGTACTAAGTGTCGCGATATACAGTCCTTACACTTCCTTACAGCACGCCCCGGTCAAACTGACTACCTTTGAATCGCTCCGGCAACGCCATGCCGATCCCATCCGCGATGTGGTGTGACGGAGCATCAATGGGCGTGTAACGCCTCGCTGTGACGGTCCGCGTTTGCGGACCCCTCAAATGACCGGCCTGCCTGCCCGGTCTGGAAACAAGCCAGTTCCGGCGCGTAGCAACCGCCCGGGACCACGCGCATAAGAACTACCTGGGGACGACGACGTTGCGCATGCGCGCGCGCCAACACCGCGTGCGAGGCGCACTTTTGTCCGCGATTTCCGCGATTTGCGCCAGCCATCGCGGTGGGGACGCTTTTGCCCGTTCTTGGCGGGCGCTGACTATTGTTCGGAGGATGGCATGCAGAACGAGAAGCCCGACAACAAACCAACGTTGCCGACGCGCCGGCCCACCTCCCCCGCGCCCCCGCCCGGCGGCAAGCCAGACGATCCCCTCGTCGCGCGGCGGGGCGGCACGCTGAGCCTGCGGCCGCTGTGGCAGATCGTGCCGCGGCTGGCCAGCTATGGGATGGTGGCCTTCATCATCTGGGTGGTCCTCTCGGTGATGTTCCCGCCCGTGTTCACACGGTCTTCCGAGCGTGCCGTGGTGAACAGTCCCGTGAACCTCGTCACCACGCCGGTGGAAGGCATCGTGACGAAGCAGATCGTGGCGGTTGGCGGCACCTTCGCGCAGGGGCAGTCGCTGATGACGCTCCAGAATCCCAACATCGACCGCTCGCTGCTGGTGGAACTGCTCGGCAAGCAGCTCGACAACCAGAAGCGCTATGAAGCCGCCAAGGCCAAGCTCGAGGGCAACCAGGCGCGGCTGGCGTCCACGGGCGACGACATCAAGCGCTACCAGTCGGCGGCGCAGCGCGAGCACGCCTCCAAGCTGCGCGGCATCGAGGCGCGCCTGAGCGTGGCCAAGCAGCAGATCGACCAGCAGACCGATGTGGTCAATCGCAACCAGGCCATGCAGTGGGCCGGGGCGGTGAGCCAGGCCTATACCGATGCGTCGCGCAACCAGCTCACCGTGCTGGCTGGCAACCGGGATGCGATCCAGGCCGAGCTGGACACCGCGCGCGGCAGCAGCGAGGCCGCACGCGGCAAGGTGTACATGTCGAGCACCGACGGCGCGCTGGGCTCGCTCGCACAACGGCAGGAGGAATTGCGCGCCGAGAACGTGCAGCTGGAGGCCGAGATCAGGCAGCTGGAGGAATACGGCCAGTCGGTCGACAAGCTCGTCGCCGCCGAGCAGGAGCGCGTGGAGCGCGTCTCCAACCTTGACATCAAAGCCTATGGCGGCGGCATCGTCGAGGACGTGACCGCCCCGCCGGGCACGCGCGTGGCGGCCGGCGCCACGCTGATGCGCACCACCAACTGCGCCCAGCCGAGCGTGGTGGCCGTGTTCCCGCGCAGCCTCAGCAAGGACCTCCTGCCCGGGGCCAAGGTCAAGGTGCAGGTCGATGGCGTGGCCGTGCCGCTGTCTGGCGCCGTGGCCGAGATCCTGCCGCGCGCCCCCGATGGCGATCAGGCGCGTTACTTCGTGCCCTTCCCGCCCATCGAGAAGAACGAGATCTATCTGATTGCCAAGCTGAACAAGCCTTTGCCTGACTTGCCCGGCAGCAGCGGCAGCGGCACGGACCGCTGCGCGCTCGGCCACTGGGCCAAGGTCAGCCTCGATCGCCCGTGGTTCAAGAGCCTGATCTGAGTCCGACCGCGTTCGATTGCGTTCGATTGCGTTCGACTGGATCCGGCCCCTCCGCCACGTTCCCCACGCCCGCAGGAAGGAGACCTCGCCGTGCAGCGTTATTCCCTACCCTCTCCGGCGCTGACGTGCGCGGGGGCCTGCCTGATGGCCGCCGCGCTCGCCACGCCGCCCCGCGCCATGGCCGCGCCCCCGGTTCCGCCCGCGCCGCCCGACGCGGCCCGCCAGCAATTGCGCGATGGTGCCTGCCAGGCGCTGAGCGCGCGCGTCGGCGCCTTGCCCGGCAAGGGCCCGGTCATGCTCGGCAGCTACGAGCCCGCCCCGGGCGGCGAGCCCCTGCCCGCCGCGCTGCGCCAGTCGGCCTTCGTCTATGACAACGCGCTGGCCGGCATCGCGCTGATTGCCTGCGGGCAGCCCGCCGCCGCGCGCCGGATTGCCGATGGCGTGGTGGCCGGCGTCACGCGTGACCGCCATTACCACGATGGCCGCGTGCGCAACGCCTACCGCGCCGGCGCCGTGCCCGATGGGCCGGTGCCGCTGCCGGGCTGGTGGGACGAGCCGAGCAAGAAATGGTTCGAAGACCGCTATCAGGTGGGCACGGCCACGGGCAACGTCGCCTGGGCCGCGCTGCTGCTGCTGGCGGTCTACGAATCGACGCAGGACCGCCGCTACCTGGACACCGCCGGCACGCTGATGGGCTGGATCGACAAGCAGACCTTTGCCAGCGAGCCCCCGGCGGCCTTCATCGGCGGCTTCTTCGGCCATGAGCCCGCGCCGCAGCGGCAGGGCTGGAAGTCCACTGAACACAACGTCGATGCCTATGCGGCCTTCCGCTGGCTGGGTCGCTACGGCAATGACCCGCGTTGGCGCACCGGCGCGGACCGCGCCAGGCGCTTCGTGGAAGCAATGTGGCAGCCCGGCGAAGGCCGCTTCGTCATCGGCACGCGCGACGATGGCCGCACGCTCAACGGCGGGCCGTCCGCGCTCGATGCCTCGCTATGGCCGCTGATCGCCGTGCCCGAATTGGCCAACGGCTGGCGCCGCGCGCTGGACTGGACGCGCAGCCGCCACGCCGTGGGCGGCGGCTACGGCTTCAATGCCAGCCCCGATGGCGTCTGGACGGAAGGCACCGGGCAGGCCGCGCTGGTCCTGCGCGCCATGGGCCGCGAGGACGAGGCCCGCCCGCTCTGGCCGCTGCTGCTGGCCCAGCGCGCGCCCTCGGGCTACCTCTACGCCACGCCCGAGCGCCGCATCCGCACCGGCCTTCAGATCGGCCCGGACAGCACCACCGACGATTTCTACTACTACCACCTGCCCCACCTCGGGGCCACCGCGTGGGCCATCCTGGCCGCGGCGGGCTGGAATCCGTTCCAGCCCGGCGGACGTCAGGCCGACACCGCCAATGTCGCCAACAAGGAGTGACGATGTTCGCCGATTTTCTCGAAAACCGGATGTTGATGGAGATCAACGCCGGCGCCTTCCTGATCGCGGTGCTGTGCCTGCGCGGCAGCCGCCACCGGGCGGCGGACCGCTGGCTGTTCGGCATCGCCGCCGGGGTGCTGCTGTCGTGCTACTACGTCTGGCGCTGCACGCAGACCCTGCCGGACTGGCGCCTGGACTTCCCGAGCGTGTGGTCGTACGCGTTCTTCGGCTTCGAGACCCTGACGATTGCCTACACGCTGATCTCCATCGTCACGCTGACGCGCACCTCGGACCATAGCGCGGCAGCCGATGCCGGCGAGGCGGCGCTGCGCCGCAGCCCCGAGGTGCCGCAGGTGGACATCTTCATCGCCACCTACAACGAGGGGCTGGACGTGCTCGAGAAGACCATCGTCGCAGCGCTGGCCATCGACTATCCGAACTTCCGCGTCTGGGTGCTCGACGATACCCGGCGTGACTGGCTCAAGGACTTCTGCGGCACGGTTGGCGCGCGCTACGTGACCCGGCCGGACAACGCCCACGCCAAGGCCGGCAACCTCAACAACGGGCTGCAGCACAGCGCCGAGGCCGGCGGTGCGCCGTTCATCATGGTGCTGGACGCGGACTTCGCGCCGAACCGGAACATCCTGCTGCGCACCATCGGCCTGTTCGATGACCCCGTGGTCGGCGTGGTGCAGACGCCGCAGTTCTACTACAACGCCGACCCGATCCAGTACAACCTGCGCTCCACCGAATGCTGGGTGGATGAGCAGCGCGCCTTCTTCGATGTGATGCAGCCGGCCAAGGACGCCTGGGGCACCGCGTTCTGCATCGGCACCTCGTTCGTGGTGCGGCGCGACGCGCTGGCCAGGATCGGCGGATTCCCAACCGGCACGGTCACCGAGGACATCCACCTGACCTACCGCCTGATGCCGCACGGCTACATCACGCGCTGGCTCAACGAGCGGCTCAGCGTGGGCCTGTCCGCCGAGGGCCTGCCGGAGTACATCAGCCAGCGCAGCCGCTGGGGGCTGGGCACGATCCAGGTGGCGCTCACTGCCGACGGCCCCCTGCGCGGGCGCGGCTACTCGCTGCGGCAGCGGCTGCACTACGTCCACGGCCTGCTCCACTGGCTGAGCCGCCCGTTCACCTTGATGCTGCTGGCCGGCCCCCTGCTCTACTGGTATTTCAACGTGCCAACGCTGTATGGCGATCCGGTCCAGTTCCTCGCCTACGGCGTGCCGGCGCTGCTGCTGTACTGGGCCTACAGCATCTGGATCACCGGCTCGCGGGCGATGCCGATCTTCACCGAGGTCACCCAGATCGTGGCGGCGCTGGCGGTCACCGCCACGCTCGCCAGCGCCGTGTTCAAGCCGTTCGGGCGGCCGTTCAAGGTCACCAACAAGGGGCTGGACCGCTCGAAGCTGGTGATCCACGGCAAGTTCGCCGCGCTCTACGGCGGCATGTTCCTGCTCACCGGCATGGGGCTGGCGCGCGCCGTGGCCGCCGATGGCTCGGCGCCCGGCCTGGCCTTCAACATCGGCTGGACGCTGGTGTCGATGGTGCTGTACTTCGCCTCGCTGCTGGTGTGCTTCGAACTGCCGCGCCCCCGCAAGGAAGAACGCTTTCCGCACCGGGAGCGCGCCGTGCTGCGGCTCTACGGCAAGGATGGCCTGGCCTACGAATTCCACGGCACCACGCGCGACCTCTCCTGCAACGGCGCGGGCCTGCTGCTCGACGGCAATGCGGAGGTCACGCGCGGCATGGCCGGCGCCGAAGGGGCGATCTGGCTGGAACCGCTGGGCTGGGTGCCCTGCCGCGTGGCGCGTGCGCGCGGCAACCTCGCCGGCGTGGCGCTGCGCCCCGACACGGCCGCCCGCCACCGCCTGATCCGCCTGCTGTTCAGCGAGCCTGCCCACAACATCGCAGACCGCGGCCGGCCCGGCGTGGCCATCGCCCGGCTGCTGCGACGCGCTTTTTCGGGATGACCACCATGACCAAGAAAATCACGACGATGCGCCACCTGCTTCCCCTGCTCCCGCTGGCGCTGGCCGCCTGCACGCTCGAACCCACCTACCAGCGGCCCGATTCGCCGGTGCCCCAGCAATGGCCGACCGGCGCCGCCTATCAGACCGGGGCCGCCGGTGCATCCGCCGGACAGGCCGCGCAAGCACCACAGGCACAGGCGCCCGCCGCCAGCCTGGGCTGGGAGGATTTCTTCACCGATGCGCGCCTGCGCCGGCTGATCGAACTCGCGCTGGCCAACAACCGCGACCTGCGCATTGCCACGCTGTCGATCGATCAGGCGCGCGCGCAGTACCGCATCCAGCGGGCGGCGCAGTTCCCGGCCATCAACGGCAGCGCCGGCTTTGCCAGTTCGCGCATCAGCGGCGACCTGCGTCCGCCCGGGCAAGACCCGGTCATCAATGCATGGACGGCCGGCGTGGGCTTCAACGCCTTCGAACTGGACCTGTTTGGCCGGGTGCGCAGCCTCAAGCACGAAGCGCTGGAACAGTACCTCGCCATCGAAGAGGTGCGTCGTAGCGCACAAATCAGTCTGGTGGCCGAAGTCGCCAGTGCCTACCTGACGCTCCGGGCCGATCAGGAACTGCTGAAGATCTCGCAGGACACGCTCAAGGTGCAGGAAGACGCCGCGCAGATGATCGACCGCAGCAAGCGCGCCGGCGGCATGGCCCAGCTCGACATGCATCGCGCCCAGACCCAGCTGGAGACGGCGCGCGTAGGCGTGGAACAGTACACGCGCCAGGTGGCGCAGGACGAAAATGCGCTGGCGCTGCTGATCGGCGGGCCGCTGCCGACCGACCTGCCGGCGCCGCAGCCCTTCGAGAACAACGCTTTCGTGGCCGAATTGCCGGCCGGGCTGCCCTCCACCGTGCTCGAGCAGCGGCCGGACATCATGGCCGCCGAGCACCGGCTCAAGGCGGCCAACGCCAATATCGGCGCGGCCCGGGCGGCCTTCTTCCCGACCATCTCGCTCACTGCCAGCGTCGGCGCGGCCAGCAGCACGCTGGCGGGGCTGTTCTCGGGCGGCATGGCCTGGGTCTTCGCGCCGCAGATCACCCTGCCGATCTTCAACGCGGGCGCCAATCAGGCCCGGCTGACCGTTTCCGAGGTGCAGAAGGATATCAACGTGGCCGCCTACGAGAAGACCATCCAGGGCGCCTTCCGCGAGGTGGCCGACGGGCTGGCCGCGCGTGGCACCTACGACCGCCAGGCCGCTGCCCAGGAGGCACTGGCGAAGGAGATCACCGAGACGCGGCGCCTGTCGGAAATCCGCTTCAAGAACGGGGTGGATGACTACTTCGGGGTCTTCGACGCGCAGCGGCAGCTTTACAACGCCCAGCAGACGCTGGTGACGATCCGCCTCGCGCGGCTGACCAGCCGGGTGGGCCTGTACAAGGCGCTCGGCGGCGGATGGACGCAGGCGACGGTGGCCCAACCGGCCGCGCCGGCCACCACAGTTGGCACGTTAAACACAGGGTCGAGATAATCATAGTTATCAGGCCATGTCGGTTTCCGCTTTCACTGGATACGCAGGGAAAATCGGTCGCCGGCCCCCGGCGCGGCGGTAAAATGCCGCTCCGCTCGTATCGACGATCCACGCCATGGTTTCCCCTGTCCGCGGCAAGGCCGCACGGCTCCGCGAGTGGGCACGCCGCGTCAAGCGCGATGGCGTGGCCCTCTGGTTCGCCTGCCGCCACCCCGCCACGCCGTGGTGGGTCAAGGTGCTGTGCGGCGTCGTGGTGGCCTACGCGCTAAGTCCCATCGACCTGATTCCGGATTTCATCCCGGTGCTGGGCTATCTCGACGATGTCCTGCTGCTGCCGGCCCTGATCTGGCTGACGGTCCGGCTGATGCCAGCGCCGATCATGGCCGCCAGCCGCGACCAGGCCACGCAATGGCTGACGACCGAGGGCAAGAAGCCGCGCAGCCGCTGGGGCGTGGCACTGGTGGTGGGCGTCTGGCTGGCCGTGGCCATCGGCGGCTGGGCGTGGTGGTCGCGCGCGGGCTTTTCCCAGTGATGGCAGTGATCGGTATCGACATGTTTTTCAGACTTCTTCCCGTGGTCGTCGGCTTGTTGGCGGCGAATGCCCACGCCGCCGGCAATATCGAGACCGGCCGCGCCGTGTTCGACAAAAAGTGCGCCTCCTGCCACAAGATTGGCCCGGCCGCGCGCGGCACCTTCGGCCCCCATCTCAACGCCATCGTCGGCCGGCAGGCAGGCGCGACAACCGACTACCGCTATTCGGAAGCCATGAAGACGTCGAAGGTGGTCTGGACCCCCGAGACGCTGCGCGCCTTTATCCACGCCCCGAACAAGGTGGTGCCGGGCAACAAGATGCGCTTCTGGGGCATCGGCGACGAAGGCGAAATCACCGACCTGCTGGCCTTCCTGCAAACGGTGCGCTGACGGCCCTCTCCGCTAGAATCCGGCCAGCATCTCCCCACAGGTTTTCGATAGGCTTCCAGCGTGGCACTTGAGCAGGGCTTCATCCTGACCCGGCACTGGCGCGATACCCCCGCCGGTACCGAGGTCGATTTCTGGCTGGCCACGGACCACGGGCCGCGCCTGCTGCGCCTGCCGCCCCAGCCGTCGGTCGCTTTCCTGCCCGAAGCCCAGCGCGATCAGGCCGAGCCGCTGCTGCGCGGCGAGCGGGACGTGGAACTGCGCCTGCTCCAGTTGCAGGACTTCCACCGCCGGCCCGTGCTCGGGCTGTACTGCCAGCAGCACCGCCAGCTGATCCGGATCGACAAGGCGCTGCGGCAGGCTGGCGTGGATGTCTACGAGGCCGATATCCGCCCGCCCGAGCGCTACCTGATGGAACGCTTCATCACCGCGCCGGTCTGGTTCGACGGCCAGCCGGACGCGCATGGGGACGCGCGCGGGGACGCGCGCGGCGTGCTGCGCCACGCGCAGATGAAGCCGGCCACCGACTACCGCCCCACCCTGCGCCTGGTCTCGCTCGATATCGAGACCACCGCCCATGGCGAGTTGTATTCGATTGCGCTGGAAGGCTGCGGCCAGCGGCAGGTCTATATGCTCGGCCCGGCGCCGGCCGGCGATCCAACCCCGGTGGACTTCGCGCTCGAATACTGCGACACCCGCCCCGCCCTGCTGGAGAAGCTCAATCAGTGGCTGGCCGAGCACGACCCCGACGCCATCATCGGCTGGAACCTCGTCCAGTTCGACCTGCGCGTGCTGCAGGCCCACGCGGTGCAGTTCGAGGTGCCGCTGCGGCTGGGCCGGGGCGGCGCCGAGATGGAGTGGCGCGAGCACGCCAGGCAGCAGCACTATTTCGCGGCGGCGGCCGGGCGGCTGATCATCGACGGCATCGAGGCGCTGCGCGCCGCCACGTGGAGTTTCCCGTCGTTCAGCCTGGAGTCGGTGGCGCAGACCCTGCTGGGCGAAGGCAAGGCGATCGACAACCTGTATGACCGCATGGACGCCATCGACCGCATGTTCGCCGAGGACAAGCCCGCGCTGGCGCGCTACAACCTGCGCGACTGCGAGCTGGTCACGCGCATCTTCGCCGCCACGGAACTGCTGACCTTCCTGCTGGAGCGCGCCACCGTGACCGGCCTGCCGGCCGACCGCAGCGGCGGCTCGGTGGCAGCGTTCACGCATTTATATATGCCGCTGATGCACCGGCAGGGCTACGTGGCGCCGAATCTGGGCGAACTGGCGCCCGAGGCCAGCCCCGGCGGCTTCGTCATGGATTCCCGCCCCGGGCTGTACGAGTCGGTGCTGGTGCTGGACTACAAGAGCCTGTATCCGTCGATCATCCGCACGTTCCTGATCGATCCGATTGGCCTGGTGGAGGGGCTGGCCCACCCCGATGATGCCGATTCGGTGCCCGGCTTCCGGGGCGCGCGGTTCTCGCGCGGCAAGCACTGCCTGCCCGCCATCGTCGCGCGGATCTGGCAGGGCCGCGAGGCGGCCAAGCGCGAGCAGAACAAGCCGCTCTCGCAGGCGCTGAAGATCATCATGAACGCGTTCTACGGCGTGCTGGGATCGAGCGGCTGCCGCTTCTTCGACCCGCGCCTGGCGTCGTCGATCACCATGCGCGGCCACGAGATCATGCGCCAGACCCGGCTGCTGATCGAGGCGCGCGGCTTTGACGTGATCTATGGCGACACCGATTCCACCTTCGTCTGGCTGCGCGGTGCCCATGCCGAGGACGATGCGGCACGCATCGGGCGTGAACTCGTGGCTTACGTCAACGACTGGTGGCGCGACCACCTGCGCCAGACCTTCGGCCTGGACAGCGCGCTGGAACTCCAGTTCGAGACGCACTTCCGGCGCTTCCTGATGCCGACCATCCGTGGCGCCGAACTTGGCAGCAAGAAGCGCTATGCCGGTCAGGTCATGCGTGCCGATGGCCGCGCCGAGATGGTGTTCAAGGGGCTGGAGACGGTGCGCACGGACTGGTCCCCGCTGGCGCAGCAGTTCCAGCAGACGCTGTACGCGATGATCTTCAACCGCGAGCCGTACCGCGACTATGTGCGGGACATCGTGCGCCGCACGCTGGCCGGCGAACTGGACGCGCAACTGGTCTACCGCAAGCGCCTGCGCCGCCAGCTCGGCGACTACCAGCGCAACGTGCCGCCCCACGTGCGCGCCGCGCGGCTGGCCGATGCCTATAACGACAGTCAGGGCCGTCCGCGCCAGTACCAGAACGGCGGCTGGATCAGCTATGTGATGACGGTGGCCGGGCCGATGCCGATGGAGACGCTCGATCCGCGCCAGTCGCCGATCGATTATGACCACTACATCACAAAACAGCTCCAGCCGATTGCCGATGCCATCCTGCCCTTCCTCGACGACGATTTCGACACGCTGCTGACCGGGCAGATGGCGCTGTTTCCGGACTGAAATCCGCCCCCATCCCAAGAGCAGCGCGGGATTCCTGCTGCATCGCGGCAGATTCGAACCGCCCGAACCCATTACACTTGGCGCCTGTTCTGATACTGCGCCCCACTCCGTCCCCATGTCCGAGACCGCCGCCACCACCACCACTGCCACCGCCGCCGCCCCTGTTCGCTCCAAAGCCCTGCGCGCCGCCGCCAGCGTGCTGGTGCTCCGCGACGGCCCCGCGGGCATGGAAGTGCTGATGATGCGCCGCCCCCAGCGCGACGACGACCGCAGCGCGGGCGCCTTCGTCTTCCCCGGCGGCACGCTGGATGAGCAGGATGCGGCACTTCATCCGCTCTGTGATGGCCTCGATGATGCGGCCGCCAGCGCCCGGCTCAACGTCGACCAGAACGGGCTCGATTACTACCTCTGCGCCGCCCGCGAGGCGTTCGAGGAAGCGGGCCTGTTATTCGCCCGCGATGCCAATGGCCAGAATGTGGATCTCGATGCACTCGACGCCGACACCTACGGCAGCCTGCGCGAAGCCGCCGGCTATAGCGGCGCGGGCATCGCCCATGTCTGCGAACGGCTGGGCGTGCGCCTCGCAGTGGACCAGCTGGCCTATGGCAGCCACTGGCTGACGCCGCCCGGCCTGCCGAAGCGCTTCGACACGCGCTTCTTCTTTGCGCTGGCGCCGGCTGGGCAGACCGCGCGGCACGATGGCGTCGAGGCGGTGGAGCATCGCTGGATGCGGCCCGTCGATGCGCTCGACCCGGCCAACCAGATCTCGCTGGTCAACGTCACGCGCCGCATGCTCCAGTCGATTTCGCACTTCCAGACCGCGCAGGCGTGCTTCGACCATGCCCGGCAGCTGCGCAACATCGTGCAGATCATGCCGCGCCTGGCCACCGGCCCCAAGGGCGTGCGGCCGGTGATGCCGGAGGAGGCGCCGTATGCCGAAATCGCCCGGATCGACCCCGATGGCGCCGGCCATGGCCGCTACGCGCTGGCGCCGGGCGCGGCGGTGAAGCTGTCCGAGCGGGTCTGGCGCGTCACGGCGGACAACGGCAACGTGATGACCGGCCCCGGCACCAACACCTACTTCGTGGGCGGCGGCACGGACAACACCTGGGCCATGATCGATCCCGGCCCTGCCGACCCGGCCCATATCACCGCGGTGCTGGCTGCCGCGCCGGGCCCGGTGAAGTGGATTCTCGTCACGCATACCCATCTGGATCATTCCCCCGCCTCCGTGGCGGTGCGCGAGGCCACCGGCGCGCCGGTCTGGGGGCGCGTGACCGCCGTGCAGGACCGCCAGGACCAGACCTTCGCGCCGGACCGCATGCCCGAGCACGGCGAGCGGATCGTGCTCGGCCCGCACGCCACGCTGCGGGTAGTGCACACGCCCGGGCATGCGTCGAACCATCTCTGCTACCTGCTCGAGGAGGAGAAGACGCTGTTCACGGGCGACCACGTGATGCAGGGCTCCAGCGTGGTCATCAATCCGCCCGATGGGGATATGCGCGCCTATCTGGCGTCCCTGCAGGCGCTGCTCGACGAAGACCTGGAGTGGATTGCGCCGGGCCATGGCTTCCTGATGCCGCGCCCCCGGGATGCCATCCGGCTGCTGATTCGCCATCGGCAGCAGCGTGAGGCCAAGGTGCTCAACGCGCTGCGCGCGCTGGCGCCGGCCGATATCGGCACCCTGCTCGCCAGCGTCTACGACGACGTGCCCGAGCGCATGCACCCGGTGGCGCAGCGCTCGCTGCTGGCCCACCTGCGCAAGCTTGAGGAAGACGGCGTGGCGCGCGAGACCGAGGCGGTCTGGCATCTGATTTCGGCATGAATTTCAATCTGTCCGATCTGCGCGCCTTCGTGGCGGTGGCTGAGCTGAGCAGCTTCCGCGCGGCGGCGACAGAGCTGCATCTGTCCCAACCGGCCTTGTCGCGCCGGATCGAGAAGCTGGAAGACGCGCTCGGCGTGCGGCTGTTCGACCGGACCACGCGCTCGGTGGAGATGACCGCCGTGGGCCGGGAGTTCTCGCGCAAGGCACGAGAGCTGCTGAACGGGCTGGAGGAGTCGCTGCTCGGCATCCGGGACGTGGCCACCCGCGTGACCGGCGAAGTGACGGTGGCGTGCGTGCCGTCGGCGGTGCGCTACTTCCTGCCGGCGGTGCTGCGCAAGTACCACGAGAGGTGGCCGCGCATCGTCGTGCGGCTGATCGACGAAGGCGCCAACGAGGTGCTGAACCTGATCGTCCGCAACGAGGCCGACTTCGGCCTGAACTACATCGGCACGCAGGAGCCGGACGTCGAGTTCGAACCCGTGCTCAAGGAACCGTTCGTGGTGGCCTGCCCGCCCGACCATCCGCTGGCGCGCAAGCGCAAGGTCACCTGGGCCGAGCTGGGCCAGTACGACTACATGACCGTGGGCAAGGCCAGCGGCAACCGCATGCTGCTGGACCTGGCGCTGACCGACGTGCCCGACCGCCCGCAGTGGTACTGCGAGGTGCGCCACGTCAGCACGCTGGTGAGCCTGGTGGAAGCCGGGCTCGGCGTGGCGGCGGTGCCCCGGCTGGCCATGCCGCCGGGCAAGCATCCCACGCTGACCAGCGTGCCGCTGGTGGAGCCCACCGTCTCGCGCACGGTGGGGCTGATCCGGCGCCGTGGCCGGTCCCTCTCGCCGGCGGCGCAGCAGCTGTACGACATGCTGCTGACCGCCAATGCCGAAATGCAGGGCGCCAAAGCCGTGTCTGGCCACTCAAAGCGCGTCAACCCGCGCGTCACCCCCCGTACCTGAAATATCTGGATACCTTGCCGTACTGGCAGCGCGGCGCAGCGCTGCCTACATTGGATGACATCGCCATTCGTCCAAGGTGCCGCCATGCCCAGACAAATTGCCATCCTGCTGCTGACGCTGGCCGCCTCCGGCGCGGCCCATGCCGTGACCAAGTGCCAGAGCGGCAAGGAAACGCTCTATACGGCGGCATCGTGTCCGGCGGGCTACCGCGACGTCACGTCCGGCATGCGCGCCAACGTGACCACCATCACCAAGACCCCCAAGATCCGTCAGGACGAACAGGCCTACCTGCAAAGCCGCGCCCAGCTGGCGCAACAGATCCAGGCCTGGCAGGGCCGCGAGGACGACCTCGACCTGCGCGCGCAGAACGCCTTCTGGAACCAGTGCCGGGCACTCGAGTACCAGGCGCGGGCCGCCGAGCGCGCCATGCATACCACCGAGTACTGGAGCCGCGCGGACCGCTACCGCAGCGACGTGCACGCTTTGCGTTCGCAGCAATACGAGATGGGGTGCTACTTCTAGGGGGGGGAAGTTGTGCGAGGCGGCCATGATCCATGTTCCTCGTAGAACGTGCCGATATTAATTGGGCTTAGATCGGCATACAGAAAATTTCAGGCGAATCGGTGCCGGCGAAACGTTTTGCCTCACATACAATTCGTTCCCATCGGCCCGCCAGCGGAAGCTGGCAACGCGGTCGCAACCTACTCCTGTGATGCCATGCTGACTCTCACTGTGATCGTTGCGTATATGCTGGCCTGTATCGTCGCTCTGGCCTTTGGCGCCCGCTGGGTGCTCAAGAATGACCCGCTGCTCAAGCAGTCGGGCGCCGGCTCTCACGGCGACGATCATTCGACGCTGACGCGCTAACCCGCCAGGCGCTGATCGCCCCCGGCCACGCCAGCCACGCAATCCCCAGAAGCCCGGTTCACGAGACCGGGCTTTTGCTTTGGTGGGGTTTCCGTGTATCAGGCTGCACACGACCCAGATCACCCCGGAAGGTCGCGCCGCTGTCCTACAGCGCGACCCGCAACGCGCCGACACCCGCCCCGGCCCCGCAGTGTCTATCGTTATGGCAGGCGTCCGCCTCGTGACGCCATGCCCTTCATGTCTGCGAGCCGCCCTGCCACCCATGTCGCGCGTACCGATCCAGCCCGCCATGCGGGCCACCCCGCCCGGCACCGTGGCCGGGCCTGATGTCGTGCCAGAAGCCTTGGCGGAGGGGGCACCCGCCGCCAAGGCCGAGGTGCCAGTGGACGCCGTGCCGGCGGCACCCGTTCGCATCACCCCCAAGCTGTCCGTCTCGGTGCGGCGCGCCAGCACGGCGCTGGTCATCCTGGCGACGCTGGCGGCGCTCTACACCGTGCACCTCGCCCGCGACTTCATCGTGCCGGTGGTGGTGGCCATCGTCATCGCCTACCTGCTCGATCCCATGGTCGAGTGGCTCCAGCGCCAGCGCATACCGCGCGCCATGGGCGCTACCGTGGTGCTGCTCGGCATGCTGGCCCTGCTGCTGTGCGGCGCCTACCTGCTCCAGGGGCAGATCGAATCGATCGTCGACCGCCTGCCCGCCATCGCCAGCAAGCTCTCCCGCTCGCTGGGCGAACTGGTGAGCGGCGACGACTCCATGCTGCAAAAGATCCGCCGCGCCGCCACGGTACTGGTCGGTACCGGCCAGCCGCCGCCCGCCAAGGGCGCGCCGATCGTGGTGGAGCGTTCCGCCGACGCGCTCAACAACGCCATCTGGGTAGGCTCGATGGGCGTCTTCGCGATGCTGGCGCAGGCCGTGGTCGTGCTGTTCCTGACCTGGTTCCTGCTGCTGGGCGGCGACATGTTCAAGCGCAAGTTCATCAAGATGGCCGGTACCACCATCAGCCAGAAGAAGATCAGCGTGCACATGCTCGACGAGATCAACCGGGCGATCCAGCGCTACATGCTGATGCTGGTCATCACCAACGCCGCGCTGGGGCTTTGTACGTACATCCTGCTCAGGTATCTGTCGATCGACAATGCCGGCGCCTGGGCGCTGGCCGCCGCGGCGCTGCACCTGGTGCCGTACTTCGGCGCGGTGCTGATTGCGCTGTGCCTGGGCGTGGCCGGGTTCATGCAGTTCGGCACGCTGTCCGTTGCGGCAGCGGCGGCTGGCGGGTCGCTGCTGATCGCCACGCTGATCGGCTCCGGCATGACCACCTGGATGACGGGCCGCATGGCGCGCATGAACGCCGTGGCCGTCTTCGTCTCGCTATTGCTGTTCACGTGGCTCTGGGGCACCTGGGGGATGCTGCTGGCAATTCCGCTGGCCGTCATCGCCAAGGTCGTGGCCGACCACGTCGAAGGGCTGGAAGTATTGGCCGAGTTCCTCGGCGAATAGCCCCTCCCCGCCTCGTCCTCCTCCCTCCTATTTCGTCACGCGGAACTTGATGCGACGCAGAATGACCGCGCCGCATGGATCACGTATAACCGGATGCTGCGCCGCGATGTGGCGGCGGCGCTTCAACCGGCATCATCTTTCGCAAGGGAGGTATCAGGCATGCGTTGGCAGCAACGTCCGCAGGGCTCCAACTGGGGCGATTTCGGTCCTGACGATCAACTGGGGCGCGTCAACTTGATCGGCCCCGAGCAGGTGCTCAAGGGCGCGCGCGAGATCCAGGCGGGGCGCAGCTTCTGCCTCTCGCTGCCACTGGACTACCCGGGCGGCAACAAGCTCAATCCGCGCCGCCATCCGCCCGAGCTGCGCCCCACTTTCCGCGACGACTCCCCGTACATGAACTTCCCGCTGGCCAAGGTGAACCCGGCCGCGACCGATGTCATCAGCGACGACCAGGTGCTGCTCTGCCTCCAGTACTCCACCCAGTGGGACTCCCTGGCCCACGTGGGCGCGCTGTTCGATGCGGATGGCGACGGCAGGCCCGAGCGCGTCTACTACAACGGCTATCGCGCCAACGCGGACATCGTCGGCCCGGTCGACTATGCCGATGACGACCAGTTCGCCGCCCACGACTGCAGCCACGGCCATGCCCACAGCCACGCCGACGCGCTCGGCATCGAGAACTTCGCCGTCAAGGGCATGCAGGGCCGGGGCGTGCTGGTGGATCTGGCCGATGTGTTCGGCATGGACTTCCGCAACGTCGGCTATGACGACCTGATGCACGCCATGGACACCCATCGCGTGGAAGTGGAGCCCGGCGACATGCTCCTGCTGCGCACCGGCTTTGCCGAAGTCGTGCTGTCGATGCAGCGTGAGCCCGACGAAGCGGTGCTCCACCACAGCTGCGCCGCCCTGAACGGGCGCGACACCCGCCTGCTGAACTGGATCACCGATTCCGGCATCGCGGCGCTGATCGCCGACAACTACGCCGTGGAGCGCTACCCGGCCCTGCCGCCGCCCGACGCAGAGAAGACGCATCCGCTGCTGCCGCTGCACCACCATTGCCTGTTCAAGCTGGGGCTGCCGCTCGGCGAACTCTGGTACCTCAAGGACCTGGCGGACTGGCTGCGCGCGCACCGCCGCTCGCGCTTCATGCTCACGGCGCCGCCGCTGCGGCTGCCGGGCGCGGTGGGCTCGCCGGTGACGCCGGTGGCCACGGTATGAGCCACGGTCTGACTGCAAATCGTAGAAGAACTAGATAACAACACTGGAGGAGACAACCATGAAGACTTCCGCAACATGGCGGCGGACTGCCGCTGCGCTGCTGGCGCTGGCCGGTGCCGGCGGTGTGGCCGGCATCGCCTCGGCCCAGCCAAAGGCAGGGATTTCCGATGACGTGGTCAAGATCGGCCTGCTGCTCGACATGAGCGGCCTCTACGCCGATGTGACCGGGCGCGGCAGCGCCACGGCGGCGCAGATGGCCATTGACGACTTCGGCGGCAAGGTGCTCGGCAAGAAAATTGAGCTGGTGGTGGTGGATCACCAGAACAAGGCCGACATCGCCGCCAACAAGGCGCGCGAATGGTTCGACACGGACAAGGTCGATGCCATCCTGGATGTGGCGGCTTCGGCACCTGCGCTGGCCGTGCTGGACGTGGCGAAGCAGAAGAACAAGATCGTGGTGTTCTCCGGCCCCGGCAGCGAGCGCATTACCAATGACCTGTGCACGCCAATCTCGGTGCACTACGCCTACGACACCTACGCGCTGGCCAACACCACGGCCAAGGCAATGGTCCAGCGCGGCGGCAAGACATGGTTCTTCCTGACCGCCGACTACGCCTTCGGCCACACGCTCCAGCAGTCGGCCACCACGGTGGTCACCGAGGCCGGCGGGCAGGTGCTCGGCGCCGCGCGCCATCCGCTCAGCACCAGCGACTTCGCCTCCTACCTGCTCCAGGCGCAGGCCAGCAAGGCGCAGGTGGTGGGGCTGGCCAACGCGGGCGGCGACACCGTCAACGCCATCAAGGCCGCCTCCGAGTTCGGCCTGACGCGCGACGGCAAGCAGCGCATGGCCGGGCTGTTGCTCTATATCAACGACATCCACGCGCTCGGCCTCAAGACCGCGCAGGGGCTGGTGCTGACCGAGGCGTTCTACTGGGATATGAACGACGCCACGCGCGCGTGGTCGCGCAAGTACTTCGACAAGGTCAAGAAGATGCCGAACATGAGCCAGGCCGGCGTCTACTCGTCCGTCACGCACTACCTGAAGGCGGTGCAGGCGGCCGGCACCGACGAGACCGCGCCGACCATGGAGAAGATGAAGGCGATGCCGATCAACGACTTCTTCGCCAAGAACGGCCGCATCCGCGCCGATGGGCGCATGGTGCACGATATGTATTTGTTCGAGGTCAAGACGCCGGCCGAGTCCAAGTACCCGTGGGACTACTACAAGGTGCTGGCCACGGTGCCGGGCGACCAGGCGTTCATCCCACCGTCGAAGTCGCAGTGTCCGCTGTTGAAGGGACGCTGACGGCGCGCTGAGGGGAGTCTGACTCCCCAATTGTTCAAATCCCGGGACAGTCTGTCAGACCAGACGCGCTTCTCCCGTTCCTGATCCCTCGTTACATTGCAGTCGCCGCCAGCACGCCCGAGCCCTTACGGGGTGCGCCGGCGGCGACCCATAACAAGGATCACGAACACATGAAGACCCGTCTCGCCTGCCTGGCCGCCATGGCCGTCCTCCCTGCCCTGCCCGCCGCTGCCCACGCCCAGGGCAGCATCACGCTCTACGGTGTCGTCGACGCCGGCGTGGAATTCCTGACCAACGTGCCCAACGCGGCCACCGGGGGCAGCAACAACGTCGTGCGGATGTCCGCCGGCAACCTGTCCACCTCGCGCTGGGGCCTGCGCGGCGCCGAAGACCTCGGCGGCGGCCTGAAGGCCGTCTTCACGCTGGAAAACGGCTTCGACCTCGACACCGGCAGCGCCAACCAGGGCGGCCGCATGTTCGGTCGGCAGGCGTTCGTCGGCCTGCAGAACCAGTACGGCACGCTGTCTCTGGGCCGCCACCAGACCGTGCTGTACGACTTCTCGCTGGCCTATGATCCGATGGCCATCGCCACGCGCTACTCGGTATTGATGCACGACAAATGGATGTCGGGCCGCGCCGACAATTCGGTGAAGTTCACCGGCCAGACCGGCGCGCTGTACTACGGCCTGTTCTACAGCACCGGCTACGACAGCAGCGCCGGCGGCGAGGTGCCGGGCGACTACAAGGCAGGCCGGAACTTCAGCGCCAGCGTGGGCTACAGGGCTGGCCCGCTGTCCGCCCGCGTGGTCTACGACGAGGTGCGCGGCAGCACCGTCGTCACGGACGACAACCGCGAGCGCCGCGCCACCCTCGGCGCCAGCTACGACTTCGGCCGGGCCCGCGCCTTCGCCGGCTATCGCTGGTACTACGGCGACTTCGCCAGCAGCTCGCTGCGCACCAACCTGTACTGGATCGGCGCGAACTACCAGGTCACCCCGGCCATCACGCTGACCGGCGCGGCCTACTACACCGACGTACGCAACAGCGGCGGCGACCCGTACAGCTTCGTGCTGTCCGGCACGTACGCGTTTTCCAAGCGCACCGACCTGTACACCATCGTGGCCTACGCCCAGAACCGGGACGGCTCGGCCATGGGCCTGTCCGGCTTCGGCCCGTCGCTGAACCGCAGCGCCAGCACCCTGACGGCCACAACCGAACAGGTGGGCGCCGGCCAGAACCAGTTCGGCGCCATCGTCGGCATTCGCCACCGCTTCTGAGCGCGTTGTCCCCGCTGACATCCACTTGACGGAGACTTTCCCTTCGTCTTTGGGCCCGCCTTGGCGGGCTCTTTTTTATGCCTGCCGTTATTCAGTATGCCCAGTTGGCCGGTATATATCGGAAGGCATTGCCATCGACCGCGACGCGGCCGAGTGAGGGGAACGATAAGTGGCTGGCCAAGAACAACTCGCCGGTCGCCGCAGCCTCTCGCAAGAGGCGAACCCGGACGCGAGCTGCCTCCTCGGGTTCGTGATCGAAGGCGTTTTGCCATTCGGGGCATTCGACACCGACCGGGACCACCGCGTCACCCGCGAACGTCAGCCGTTCCCCCCCGGAGGCCACGCGAACCATACTGTGCCCGGGGGTGTGGCCACCGGTGAGCGTGACGACAACCCCGGGCGCCACCTGGCACTCCTTGTCGAACGGCCGCAACTCGCTCTTGTACGCGTCCAGGAAGTTCCGGGCGCTGGTCCGGATGATGTCCTGAATGCCGTTGAAGGTGTTGTGGGAGAAATCGGGCGACTCAAAGAATTCGACATCCGTGTGCGACACGTGCACCCGCAGGTCCGGACGCATCTGACTCCTCAGCCGCTCGTCGAGCAGCCCGCCAATATGGTCCATGTGAATGTGGGTCGCGATGACATCGGTCACGGTCCCGGGATGGATGCCGGCGCCCTTCAATCGTAGGGCCAGGCGTCCGGTCCGCGTGGATTCCGGCATCTCCGACCCCATCCCGGCGTCGATGAGGATCGTCCGGCCGCCGCTACGGACGACGACGACGTTCAGCCCCCAATCGATCACGTCCGGCAGGAATCTGCCGCGCAGCGCGGCATCCCGGACGGCCGAATCAACGTTGGTGCCCAGGACGTTGGCGGGTACGGGTATCGCCCCATCGCTAATGACCATTACCTCGATATCGCCGATACGCGTCGCGTAGTGCGACGGAACCAAGTCGTGATCAGGGTAAAGTGATCCGTGGCATAAGCACATGTCTGTCTCCTGCTTCTGACAAATTTTCATTGCCGGCGAACTTCGCGTTGCAGGATTCTTTTCGCCGGGCCGGTGGTACCTCGTGAGAAGTAGCGTACGCGGCCAGGCCATCGCTCGGTAGACATGCGGCTGGACACACTTTGGTGCGCGGCGGGAAACAACGACGCCCGCTCTACGCCTCCCCGCCAAAATACTCCGCAATGCGCGCCAGCTTGTCCGGGTTGCGCTGCACGTGGATGCGGGCGATGCGGTCGCCTTCCACCACAAAGGTCTGCGCGGACTCCAGCGCGCCGTCGAAGTAGCGCAGCAGCGCCCACTCGCCGTTGAGCAGCACCAGTTGCACCCGGAGCCCCTCGCCGGGGTATTTGAGGCGCGTGGCGTAGAACAGTTGGGCGATGCGGCGCGCGCCTTCGAGCGGCTTGGGGAAGGTCTGGACCTTGCCGCCGCCGTCGCCAGCCAGCGTGGCGTCATCGGCCAGCAGCGCCTGGATGCCGGCAAAGTCGCCGCCCTGCATCGCGTGGGCGAAAGCCTGGACCATGTGCCGATGGGTGTCCGGAGACACCGTGAAGCGCGGCCGGTCGTCGCGTAGCTGGGTCTTGGCGCGGCTCACCAGCTGGCGGCACGTGGCCTCGCTCTTGCCGATCACGCGCGCCACCTCGTCGTAGTCGTTGTCGAAGACCTCGCGCAGCAGGAAGGCGGCGCGGGCCTCGGGCGTCAGGCGCTCCAGCAACAGCAGGAAGGCCACGGAGATATCGTCGGCGCGCTCCGTGATGGCCTCGGGGGTGTCCGGGCTGTCCGTGATCAGCGGCTCGGGCAGCCAGATCCCGCTGTAGTGCTCGCGCTGGGTCTTGGCCGCGCGCAGGCGGTCGATGGCGATGCGGGTGGTGACCGAAACCAGCCAGGCCTCGGCGTTGTCGATGTCCGTCTGGTCAGCCGTGTGCCAGCGCAGCCAGGCGTCCTGTACGACGTCCTCGGCTTCGGCCACGGCGCCCAGCATCCGGTAGGCAATCCCGTGCAGGCGCGGGCGCAGCTTGTGGAAGGTGGCGGTGGTGTCGTCCATGATTCGATGCAAAAAGGCGGCTTGCAGACCGCCATGGTGACCATGCGAACCGGGCCAGCGCAAGCACTTTCAAGGGTTTTCCGACGCACACCTTGAAAATTCCGATTCACTGTATATATTTACAGTAACTGTATGAATGAACAGTATATCGGAGTGCGGAATGGAACACCTGATTCACCTGATCCGTGTGCAGAACGAATATGACCGCCAGGTGCTGGTCTGGCTGCGGGGGCGCATTGGCGATGCGGCCTTGCTGTCGGCCGCCCGCCGGGCCACCGTCGACGACAAAAAGCCTTATCTTTCAACGATTTGCCGTTTGATCGGGATTCGGGCGCCGTCGCGCCGCGCGCTGGCCGACGAGGCCCGCAAGACCCATCGCGCGGTAGGCGAGCGGTATCTGGAGCAGATCCGCGAAATCCTGGCCCGCCCGGCGTCCGGCCATGAAAAAGCCGGGCACGAGGCCCGGCCACAAGCGGCGCTGTTCTAGGTAGCCCAGGCAGCGTCTGATCCCGGCTCAGGCCGGCAGGTCGGTCACGCGCATCGCCGGCGTGATCTGCAGCGGGTCGGTCATCAGCTCCAGCACGGCCGGCTGGCCGGCGTTGCGGGCGCGCTCGAAGGCCGCCGCAAAGTCCTCTGTCTTCTCCACCCGCTCCGCCCATGCGCCGCAGGCGCGCGCCATCGCCACGAAATCCGGGTTGGCGATGGTCGTGCCGCTCTGGCGGCCCGGGTAGCGCTTCTCCTGATGCATGCGGATGGTGCCGTACATGCGGTTGTTCACCAGGATCACGATCAGGTTGGCGCCATGCGCGGCGGCCGTGGCGATCTCCTGCGGGTACATCAGGAAGCAGCCGTCCCCAGCCAGGCAGACCACGGTCTTCTCGGGGGCGCGCAGCTTCGCGGCAATCGCGGCCGGCAGGCCGTAGCCCATCGCGCCGCAGGTGGGCGCCAGTTCCGTGCGCGGACGCTTGTAGGCATAGAAGCGGTGCAGCCAGACCGTGTAGTTGCCGGCGCCGTTGCTGAGGATGGCGTCCTCGGGCAGCACGGCGTTCAGGTGCGACATCGCCGCGGCCATATCCACGCCCGTCAGTTCCGCATGCGGCTTGGGCGGCGTGACGAAGGCCTCGTGCTCGGCCCGGGCACCGCTGGTCCAGTCCTTCCATCCGATAGAAGCCGGCGCCGGCAGCGCGGCCAGCATGGCTGCCGCAGGCACCACGCCCGAATGGATCGGCAGTGCCGACTGGTAGACGCGGCCCAGCTCGCCGCTATCGGCATGGATATGCACCAGCTTCTGCTTGGGACGCGGGACTTCCAGCAGCGTGTAGCCATCGGTGGCGATGTCGCCCAGCCGGGTGCCGACCGCCACGATCAGGTCGGCCGTGCGCACCCGCTCGGCCAGCTTGGGGCTCACGCCCAGGCTCAGATGGCCGATGTAGTGCGGGTCGCGGTTATCGATCACGTCCTGCCGGCGGAAGGCGCAGGCCACGGGCAGGTTCCATGCCTTGACGAAGGCGGCGAAGTCGCGCACCGCGGCGTCGGTCCAGCCGGCGCCGCCGGCAATCACCAGCGGCTGGCGGGCCTCGGCCAGCGCGTCGGCCAGCGCCCGGGCATCCTCGGCGCGCGGGGCGGCCGCCACGGTGCGGTACGGCGCGGCGTCCGCGCAGTCCACCAGATCATCGAGCACGTCTTCGGGCAGCGCCAGCACCACCGGGCCGGGCCGGCCGGACGTGGCCACCTGGAAGGCGCGCGCCACCATCTCGGGAATCCGCGCCGGATCGTCGATCTCGGCCGCCCACTTGGCCATCGTGCCGAACACTGCCGCGTAATCCACCTCCTGGAACGCCTCCCGGCCCTTGTGGGCGCGGGAGATCTGCCCCACGAACAGGATCATCGGCGTGGAGTCCTGCTGGGCGATATGCACGCCGATGCTGGCGTGGGTGGCGCCCGGCCCCCGGGTGACGAAGCAGATGCCGGGGCGGCCGGTCAGCTTGCCGTCGGCCTCGGCCATGTTGGCGGCGGCGCCTTCGTGCTTGGTGACGACGAGGTCGATGGCCGGCTGGTCATGCAAGGCGTCCAGCACGTCCAGGAAGCTCTCGCCGGGCACGCAGAAGATGCGCTCCGTGCCATGCAGGCGCAGTTGGTCCACGAGGACACGGCCGCCGGTGCGGGCCTGGGAGGATGGGGTTTGAGCGGTCATGACGAAAAGTATGGACAGGATCGGAGGCGGCGCCAAGGTGGAGCCAAGCAGGCGCCAGACCCGAAGCAGGCGGCGATGACAGCGATTTTTCCGTTTGACGGGCGCCGCCGGGGGGTCTATCGTGCATTTCTGTTATGCGTTTTATGCAAGGCAGCGCGCCTCGCGCCCGTGTAGATTGGCTACCGAGGCGATGCTGCCATGACGGCGCGCCCGCCCGCGACACCCCGACAGCCATCCCGGCCGTCCCATAACAACGTTCGCGCAACAGGAGACCATGCAATGCCCTTTCCTCATCGACTGATGCGGCCGGCGCTCGCCGTGCTTTGCCTTGGATGCATGGCGGCGGCCCCGCTGGCGCAAGCCCAATCCGCCGACCAATACCCCAGCAAGCCGATCAACTACGTCGTGCCGTTCGCGGCGGGCGGCACCACGGACCTGCTGGGCCGGCTGATCGGCCAGAGGCTGTCCCAGGCGCTTGGCCAGTCGGTGGTGGTGGAGAACCGCGCCGGCGCCGGCGGCAATATCGGCTCGGACTACGTGTCCAAGGCCGCGCCGGACGGCTACACGCTGCTCGGCGGCACCATCAGCTCGCACGCCATCAACGTGAGCCTGTACCCCAAGATGCCGTACGACCCGGTCAAGAACTTCCAGCCGGTGGCGCTGATCGGCACGCTGCCCAATGTGCTGGTGGTGAACGTGAACAGCCCGTACAAGTCGGTGCAGGACGTGCTGGCGGCGGCCAAGGCCAAGCCGGGGTCGATCAACTTCGGCTCGTCCGGCAATGGCACCTCCCAGCACCTGGCTGCCGAACTGTTCGCCAACATGGCCGGCCTGAAGATGACCCACGTGCCTTATAAGGGCAGCAGCCAGGCGGTGCAGGCACTGCTCGGCAACCAGGTGGACATCGTCTTCGAGAACAGCGTGGCGGCCATGCCGATGGTGCAATCCGGCAAGTTCCGCGCGCTGGCCACCACCGGTGCCAAGCGCGCCGCCGAGCTGCCCGATGTGCCGACCATGGCGGAATCGGGCCTGCCGGGCTATGAAATCGTCTCGTGGCAGGCGATCTTCGCGCCGGCCGGCACGCCGATGCCCATCGTCAACAAGCTGGCCACCGAGATCGGCAAGATCATCCACCAGCCGGACATCAAGGCGAAGCTGGCGGGCATGGGCGTGGAGCCGTCTGGCGCCGGTCCGGCCGAACTCGGCAAGTTCCAGAAGAGCGAGGTGGCCAAGTGGGCCAACCTGATCAAGGTCGCCAATATTCACCTGGAGTAACGCATGGCAGAACACCGTATTCCGACCGCCGGCCTGCATCGCTGGGTCGTGGACCTGTGGCTGGCGGCGGGGTCCGATGCGCGTGAGGCGCAACTGACCGCCGACCACCTCGTCGGCGCCAATCTCTCGGGCCATGACTCGCATGGCGTGGGCATGATCCCGAAGTACGTGCTGTCCTGGCTGGGCGAGCAGTTGCAGCTCAACCAGCAGGTCAGCGTGGTGCATGAGTCCGGCGGCATCCTGAGCCTGGACGGCAACCGGGGCATGGGCCAGGCGGTCACCGAGGAGGCCATGCGCATGGGCATCGCCCGCGCGCAGGAGCATGGCGTGTGCGTGATGGGGCTGCGGCGCTCGCACCATCTGGGGCGCGTGGGCCACTGGGCCGAGCAGGCCACCGCGGCCGGCATGATCTCGATCCACTTCGTGAACGTGCTGTCCAAGCCGATCGTGGCGCCGCATGGCGGCTACGACGCGCGCTTTGGCACCAATCCGTTCACGATTGGCGTGCCGGTGGCGGGCGCCCCGCCGCTGGTGCTGGACTTTGCCACCAGCGCCATCGCGCTGGGCAAGGTGCGCGTGGCCAATAACAAGGGGGTGCCGGTGCCGGCTGGCAGCCTGATGGACCCGGCCGGGCACCCCACCGACGACCCCTCGGTCATGTTCCCGGCGCCCGGCACGCCGCAGGGTGCGCTGCGCACGTTCGGCGAGCACAAGGGCTACGTGCTGGCCGTGATGTGCGAGCTGCTCGGCGCCGCCGTCACTGGCGGCCACACCATCCGCCCGGAAACGCTCACGCACGAGCATGCGGTCTGGAACAACATGCTGGCGATCATCTTCGACCCCGCCCGCCTCGGCAGCAGCACCACCTTCGGCCATGAGGTGGAAGCCTTTGTCGAATGGATGAAGGCGTCCCGGCTGCAACCGGGCAACGATGCCATCCGCCTCCCCGGCGACCCCGAACGCGCATGGCGCAAGGCGCGTGCCGACTTTATCCCCGTGGATGCCGGCACGCTGGCCCAGCTCGACGACGCCGCGGCGCGCGTGCTTCAGGCGCGCGGCCAGTCCCCCGGCCCGCTCTCCGCCCTGGCGGCGGACTGAACCCAAGGCTCAAGGAATTCTCATGACGACTCCTCACCTGCCCCAGCTTTCCCCGCTGCCCAACCAGTTCCGCGCCGACATCCTCGCGCGCAAGCGCCTGATTGGCTGCTGGACCTCGCTCGGCCAGCCGGTTACCACCGAGATCATCGGCCTGGCCGGCTTCGACTGGATGCTGCTCGATGGCGAGCACGCGCCCAACGACGTGCTGACCTTCGTGCCGCAGTTGATGGCGCTCAAGGACAGCACCAGCGCGCCCGTGGTCCGCCCGCCCTGGAACGACCCCGTCCTGCTCAAGCGCCTGCTGGATATCGGCTTCTATAACTTCCTGATCCCGTTCGTGGAGTCGGCCGAGGAAGCGCGCCGCGCGGTGCGGGCCACGCGCTACCCGCCGGACGGCGTGCGCGGGGTGTCCGGCGTGCAGCGCCAGAACCGCTACGGCACGCTGCCGGACTTCTTCCAGACCATCAACGAGAACATCTGCGTGCTGGTGCAGATCGAGAGCCGCAAGGGCGTGGAAGCTGCCGACGAGATCTGCGCCGAACCCGGCGTGGACGGCATCTTCATCGGCCCGAACGACCTGGCCGCCGCCTACGGCCACCTTGGCAACCCCAACCACCCGGAGGTGCAGGCCGCCGTGGCGCAGATCTACGACGCCGCCAACCGCGCCGGCAAGGCCATCGGCACGCTCACCCCCGTGGAGGCCGACGCCCGCCGCTACATCGACATGGGCGCGCACTTCGTCGCCGTGGGGCTGGACCACACGCTGCTGCGCGATGCCTCCCGCGCGCTGCGCGAGCGCTTTGCGCAATGACGCTATCTATATAGGAATACGGATATGAGCAAGATCGGATTCATCGGACTCGGCGTGATGGGCGCGCCGATGGCGCAGCACCTTCAGGCGGGCGGCCACACGGTCTACGCCCACACGCGCAGCGGCGTGCCGCAGGCGCTCCAGGATGCCGGCATGCAGGCCTGCGCCAATGCCACCGAGGTGGCGCGCCAGGCCGACGTCATCTTCCTGATGCTGCCGGATACGCCGGACGTGGCGCGCGTGCTGTTCGGCGAGCAAGGTGTGGCCGATGGACTGAGCCCGGGCAAGACGGTGGTGGACATGAGTTCCATCTCGCCAATCGAGACACGCGAGTTCGCCGCGCGCATCGAGAAGCTGGGTTGCGAGTATGTGGATGCGCCGGTGTCCGGCGGCGAGGTGGGGGCCAAGGCCGCCACGCTGTCGATCATGGCCGGCGGCAAGCAGGACGTGTTCGACCGCGTGCTGCCGCTGCTCCAGCTGATGGGCAAGAACATCACGCTGGTCGGCAATGTCGGCGACGGCCAGGTGGCCAAGGTGGCGAACCAGGTGATCGTGGCGCTGACCATCGAGGCCGTGGGCGAGGCGCTGGTGCTGGCCGCCAAGGCCGGCGCGGACCCGGCGCGCGTGCGTCAGGCGCTGATGGGCGGCTTTGCCAGCTCCCGCATTCTGGAAGTGCATGGCGAGCGGATGATCAAGCGCACGTTCGACCCTGGCTTCCGCATCGAACTGCACCAGAAGGACCTGAACCTGGCGCTGTCCACGGCCAAGGCGCTGGGGCTGGGGCTGCCGAACACGGCGTCCTGCCAGCAGCTGTTCAACGTCTGCGTGGCGCAGGGCGGCGCCGGCTGGGACCATTCCGGGCTGGTCAAGGCAATCGAGCATATGGCGTCGTTCGCCATCGGCGACAAGCCCAAGACGGCGGGCTGATGTCGGCGCTGAACTCCGACGACCTTGCGTGCTTTGTCTGCGTGGCCAACACGCAGAGCATCTCCCGCGCGGCGCTGGAGCTTGGCGCGGACCAGTCCACGGTCAGCCGCCAGATCGCCCGGCTGGAGGCGGCGCTGGACACGCGCCTGTTCCACCGCAGCGGCCGGGGCGTGGTGCTGACCGAGTCCGGCTCCACGCTGCTCGGCTACGCGCGCCAGGTGGCGGTCACGCTCAGCGAGGCCCGTGCCGCCGTGCGCAAGTCCACGGCGCAGGGGCCGTCCCAATTGGTTATCGCCGCGCAGCCGACTATCGCCAATACCGCCTTCGCGTCCATCGGCACGGCGCTCAAGCAGCGCTTTCCGGCGACCAGGCTGCGCTTTGCCGAGGGGCTGGCCAGCCCGATCCTCGCCTGGCTGGCTGCCGGCGAGATCGACGTCGCCCTGCTCTACCTGCCCGAGCAGCAAGGCGCGCTGAAGGTGGATGTGCTGCTGGAAGAAGACCTGACGCTGGTGACGCCCACCTCGTGGAGCCACCTTGGCCTGACCTTCCCGGTGCGGCGGCTGGGCGAGGTGCCGCTGATCCTGCCGAGCACCGGCCACGGCCTGCGCGTGCTGGCCGAATCGCTGGCCGCGCGCGCCGGCACCACGCTGAACATGGCGCTGGAGTGCGATGCCTCGAATACGGTGTCGATGCGGCTGGTGGAGGATGGTTGCGGCGCCACGCTGCTGCCGTTCGCCGCCGTGGCGGACCGCGTGGCACAGGGTCGGCTGCACTCGGCCCGGCTGGTGGAGCCGGTGGTGACGCGCCAGGTGGTGCTGGCCACGGCGCGCAATCGCACCGTGGTGCCCGAGTTGTGGGACATCATGCAGACCGTGCGGCAGTCCGTGCGGAATATCGTGATGTCCGGGGCGTGGCCGGGAGCGCGGCTGGTCTGAGCCCCGCCCCCGGGCATCCGGGTGGGATTCGCTTACTGCTTCGGCGCCTGCAGTTCCTGCTTGGCGGTTTCATTGGCCGCCTTGTTGGCGTCCTTGCGCTCCTGCTTGGCGGCGCTCACATCCTGCTTGTATTCGCCCTTCGCGGCCGACTTTTCGGCCTTGTACTGGTCGCTCGCCGCCTTGCGGGCTTCACGGCGCTCCACCAGCGGGTCCTTCGGCGGTTGAATCTGGGTCATGCCCGGCGGCACGGCGGCGTTGCCGCCAGCAGGTGCCGGGGCGGCGGTGGTCTGGGCGAATGCGGTGGCGGACAACAGCCCGGCGGTCAGGGCACCGATCAGCGAGGCAGTACGAATGATTCGGTTCGTGGACTTGTTCGTGGACATATGAGACCTCTCAAGATGTTGTTATCTCGGACGGTGCCCACGTACAAGCTACAAGCTCTGGCAGCGAGGGCACCACGCAATGCCGTGCGCAGGATGTCTTGCCTTCCTGCGCCGCGCACCGAAGTTTAGAAGCCGACTCGTGCCCCGCGTGCCGCATTCCAACATCTCCTTACAAAAACGCATCCGCGCTGACAGACACTCTCCGACAACGCCACACTTTTCGCGGATTCTGCAGATTTGGCGTGCTTGAAGCGACCGGCTCCGTCGCCCACACTGGGAGGCATCGACCGCGCCAACCAGGAGGGATCATGCATCTCGAAGGCTCGTGCCAATGCGGCGCCGTGCAGTTCAGTCTGGAGTCCGACTCGCCCTGCCCCTACATGCATTGCCATTGCTCGATCTGCCGCAAGACCGGCGGCGGCGGGGGCTATGGCATCAACCTCGGCGGGGATGCCCACTCGCTGCGCGTTCGCGGCAAGAAACACGTCTCGCGCTATCACGCCGTGATGCGCGAGCCCGGCCAGCGCCCGAAGCGCTCGAAGGCGTTCCGCCATTTCTGCGCCGCGTGCGGCAGCCCGCTGTGGCTCTGGGACCCACGCTGGCCCGACATGGTCTACCCCAACGCAAGCGCCATCGACACGCCCCTGCCCCGCCCGCCCGAGGTGGTCGAGGCTTCGCTGGAGAACGTCGCGCCATGGGTGGATGTGCCCCGCGGCAAAGGCCATCGGCATTGCGAGACCTGGCCGGAGGAATCGCTGCACGACTGGCACAAGCGGCACGGCCTGCTCGCCTGAAATGGGGGCGGCAGCACAAAGTCGGACACTGGCCGACAGACGCCGGCCAAGTGATTTCCTATGCTCCAAACAAGGCGCCCCGCGCGCAAGGAGCCTGACATGCCGAGCTTCCGCCGTCTTCCTCTCCCCCTGGCTCTCTGCCTGACCGCCGCCGCGCTGCTCGCCACCGGTTGCGGCGAGTCCGCCAAGCTGCCGGAATCGGCCGGCATCGGCCCGTCGCCGCAGTTGCCCGAGCCGAACAAGACGCTGATCCCGACCGTGCATATCGCGCCGGCCAAGGGCTGGGAGGACGGCAAGAAGCCGGTGGCGGCGGACGGCATGACGGTAACCGCCTTCGCCGACAAGCTCGACCATCCGCGCTGGGTCTACGTGCTGCCCAATGGCGATGTCCTCGTGGCCGAATCGAACGCGCCCCCCAAGCCGGACGACGGCAAGGGCATCCGCGGCTGGGTCATGAAGCAGGTAATGAAGCGCGCGGGGGCCGGCGTGCCGAGCGCCAACCGCATCACGCTGCTGCGCGACACCAACGGCGACGGCGTGGCCGACGAGCGCTCGGTCTTCCTCAAGGATCTGAACTCGCCGTTCGGCATGGTGCTGGTCGGCAATGACTTCTACGTGGCCAATACCGACGCCGTGGTGCGCTATCCCTACGCGCCGGGGCAGCCGGCAATCACTGCGCCGGGCCAGAAACTCGTCGATTTACCAGGCGGGCCGCTGAACCACCACTGGACCAAGAACATCATCGCCAGCCCGGACGGCAACAAGCTCTACGTCACGGTCGGCTCGAACAGCAACGTGGCCGAGAACGGCATCGACAAGGAAGCGGGCCGCGCCGCCATCTGGGAGGTGGATCGCCAGACCGGCCAGCATCGCGTGTTCGCCAGCGGCCTGCGCAACCCGAACGGCATGGCCTGGGAGCCGACCAGCGGCATGCTGTGGACCGCCGTGAACGAGCGCGATGAAATCGGCAGCGACCTGGTGCCGGACTACATCACCTCCGTGCGCGATGGCGCCTTCTATGGCTGGCCATACAGCTACTACGGCCAGCATGTGGATGTGCGCGTGAAGCCACCCGCGCCCGATCTGGTGGCGAAGGCCATCGTGCCCGACTACGCGGTGGGCACGCACACGGCCTCGCTGGGGCTGGCCAGCGCCGCCGGCAACAGCCTGCCGGCGCGTTTCCAGCACGGGATGTTCGTCGGCCAGCATGGCTCCTGGAACCGCAAGCCGCGCGCCGGCTACAAGGTAATCTTCGTCCCATTCGAGCAGGGCAAGCCCAACGGCGCGCCGTTCGACGTGCTGACCGGCTTCCTGACCGCCGATGGCGACGCCCAGGGCCGCCCGGTAGGCGTGGCCGTGGACAAGCGCGGCGGGTTGTTGGTGGCCGATGACGTCGGCAACGTGATCTGGCGCGTGACCGGCGCGACTAGATAGCGTCGGCTACAAAAGCAAAAACCGGCGGTGCGAGCCCCTCGCGCCGCCGGAAGACCACCCACCACGATGGTCCGGAACAACAGTCCAACCGTGAAGAATCAGAAGCGGTGCTGGAGACCCGCCGTGACGCCGACCTGGTTGTTGGCAGAGCCCACCAGGTCGCGCGAGAGACTCACGGTCTGACCGTTGCGCGCCTTGGCATAGCCTGCGGACAGGTAGGCCATGGTGCGTTTGGAAAGATTGTATTGAGCGCGCAGCGAGAACAGGATCGGATCGCCGTCCGTCGCCCCCTTGATGTTCTGCTTGTACACCGCGCCGTAGAGCGTGAAGGCCGGCGTGAAGTCGTACGCCGCGCCCAGCCAGTACATGTCGCTCAGCTGCGACGCCGCGCCGTTCGTGAAGGTGCGCTTGTAGTTGCGGTAGCCGCCGTACAGCGCAAGCGAGCCGAAGTCATAGCTGGCGCCCGCGTGGACGCCCTGGATGTAGTCCATCGTATCGGCCGGCGTGGTGCTGCCGCCCGCGCCGTTCTGGCGATCCCAGGTCACGGCCGTGGCGAAGCCGCCCGACGAATACCCGACGCCGACGTCATATTTCGACGAAGACTTGAACTCGCCCGGCACCTCGCCCAGCGCAACGGTGGCGCCCAGCTTCACGCCGCCGAACTTGCCGTCATAGCGGACCACATTGGTGGCGCGCGAGAACATGCCGTCCTTGCGCCCGCCCGACGCCGTGGACGAGGTGGCCCACGAGTAGTTCGGCGCGTAGCCCATCGGGTCGAACGGCAGCATGAAATCGTAGGTCGTGGTGAAGTCGCGGCCCAGCAGCAGGCGGCCCCACTTGTTCTGCAGGCCCACGGTGGCGCGGCGGTCGAACAGCGTGTTGTCGGTGTCCAGCTTGCCGGTGTCGAGGGCGATGCCGCTCTCCAGCTGGAACACGGCCTTCAGGCCGCCGCCCAGGTCCTCGGTGCCGCGCAGGCCCCAGCGCGAGGTATTTTTGCCGCCCGAGATCACCTTGACCGCCGAACCACCGCCCGGCCCCGCGTGGTTGAGGTACTCCACGCCCGAATCCACGATGCCGTACAGCGTGACGCTGGACTGTGCCCCCGCACCGCTCGTGGCGACGCAAGCCATTCCGGCAACGAACCATGCCTTCCGTTTCATGCCTGTCTCCTGTGTCTTTTTTGTGAGTGAACGGCGCGAATGGTATGGGAGGCACACTTTCAGATCGCTTTCGAAAATCCTTCAAATTCGGACCGTTGCGGGGGCGCGGATTGGGGCTTTCCCTAGCTAGCCCGACCCGCCGCTTCCCGGTATCACTCACGCGCTGTTGCCGTTCCCGTCGCTCCCCCGCTGTTCCTGTCGTGACCCTGCCATGCGTATCCTGCTTGCCGAAGACAACCTGAAACTGGCCGCCTCCCTCGTGGAATCCCTCGGCCAGAGCGGCTTCACGGTCGATTGCATGCACGACGGCGCCAGCGCCGACAACCTGCTCTCCACGCAGGACTACGCGCTGGCCATCCTCGATATCGGCCTGCCCCGCCTGGACGGCCTGGAAGTGCTGCGGCGCCTGCGCCAGCGGCGCAACCCGGTGCCGGTGCTGATCCTGACTGCGCATGGTTCCGTGGAAGACCGCGTGCGCGGCCTGGACCTCGGCGCCGACGACTACCTCGCCAAGCCCTTCGCCCTGACTGAGCTGGAAGCGCGCGCCCGCGCGCTGATCCGGCGCAGCCATGGCCACGACCGCACCGCGCTGCATTGCGGGCCGCTCCACTACGACACCGTCAGCCGCGCCTTCACGCTGCACGGCACGCTGCTGGCGCTGACCGGGCGCGAGCGCGCGGTGCTGGAGATCCTGCTATTGCGCGACGGCCGGGCCGTCAACAAGGCCGCGCTCTCGGAGAAGATCTTCGGGATCGAGGAGTCGGTGAACCCGGACGCCATCGAGATCTACGTCTACCGCCTGCGCAAGAAGCTGGAAGGCAGCGGCGTCGGCATCGTCACGCTGCGCGGGCTGGGCTACCTGCTGGAGGCGCGCGCCCCGGCGGCTGAAGACACCCCGCTGGCCGCCCAGCCATGAGCCGGCGATGAAGCCGGGAATGAAGCCGGCGATGAAGCCGGCAATGAAGCGGGCGATGAAATCAGCGAGCCTGCGCTGGCAGCTCTCGCTGTGGCTGCTGCTCCCCCTGCTCGGGCTGCTGGCGCTCGACGCCTGGCTGACCGACCGCCGCGCCATGGCAGCCGCCCACGAGGCGTTCGACCGCACGCTGGCCGCCTCGCTCAAGGCCATGCGCGAAGGCATCAGCCTGCGCGACGGCCGCGTGGAGGTGGAGGTGCCCTACCTCGCCCTCGAAGTCTTCGACGCCGAGGCCGGCTCGCGCATTTACTACGAGATCCGCGACGAGACCGGCGCCACCATCACCGGCTATCCGGCCCTGCCGATGCCCACCCAGCCGGTGCGCGCGCTCTATCGCACGCAGTTCTACGATGCCGCCTATCGCGGCGAGCCGGTGCGCATGGCCGCCATGCCGCTGCCGCTGCACGACGTGCGCTCGGCGCGCACGCAACTGGTCTGGGTGCTCGTGGCCGAGACCACAGAGCCGCGCGCGCAACTGGCCAAGCACATCCTGATGGGGTCGCTGTTGCAGGAGCTGATGCTGGTCAGCCTGGCGCTGGCCATCGTCTGGTTCGGGGTGCGGCGCGGGCTGCGGCCGCTGCACCGGCTATCGGAGGCGATGAGCGCACGCGGCCCGGACGACCTCCAGCCGCTGGACGCCGCCACGCTGCCCGTGGAGACCCAGCCGCTGGTCAACGCCGTCAACCAGTACGTGGCGCGGCTCCAGCGCATGGTCGAGGGGCGCAAGCGCTTCTTTGCCGATGCCGCGCACCAGCTCAAGACGCCGCTGGCCATCATCCAGGCCGAATCGGAACTGGCGCTGCGGGAACGCGACGTCGCCGGCGCGCAGGCGCATCTGGCCCGCCTCAACGGCTCGGTCCAACAGGCTGCGAAGGAGGTGGAGCAGCTGCTGTCGCTCTCCCGGCTGGAGCCGGACAGCGGCTACGCCCCCACGCTCCACCGGCTGCAGCTCGGCACGCTGGCGCAGGCGGTGGCGCTGGACTGGGCGCCGCTGGCCCGGCGGGACGGGGTGGATCTGGGTTTCGAAGCGGACGTTGTCGAAGCTGGCGACGCACAGGACGAGATCGACGGCCAGCCGGAACTCCTCCAGGAACTGCTCGGCAACCTGATCGACAACGCGGTGCGCTACGCGGGCGCTGGCTCCATGGTGACGGTGCGCATGCGCGGCACGCGGCTACAGGTAGAGGACAACGGCCCCGGCATCGCGCCGCAGGACCGGGAAGCCGTGTTCCAGCGCTTCTATCGGGGCGAAGCCAGCGCGGCGCGCGCCGGCAGCGGGCTCGGGCTGTCCATCGTCCGGGAAATCGCACGCCTCCACGGCGCGGCCGTGGTACTCGGCGACACGCCCGGCGGCGGCCTGACCGTGGCGCTCCATTTCCCGCCCGCCGGGGGCCAGGGCCAGGGCGAGGGCAAGACGGCCTAGCTCTTGCCCGTCAGCTTGCCGATGCGGCGCCCGAACCAGTCATCGAGCATGACTTTCTCGTAGCGCAGCCGGTCCGAGGGGCCGTACAGATTCACGCCCCATGTGAAGTTCATGTTCGAGATGCGCTCCTGCGCGCTGGCCACCACCTCGTCGCCGTGGCGCAGCTCGTACTGCAACGTCATGCGCGGCCACGTGGCATCCCGGATCACGCGCACCTGCTGCGCGTAGCGCCAGTCGAGATAGCCGGCCAGATCGATGTCCAGCACCTCGATGGTCAGCGAATACCCCGCCGGCAACCCCCGCGCCGCCAGCCGGGCGAAGTGCCGCCGAAGTTCATCGAGCACCTGCCGGTCACTGCCATACGACTGAGACCACGACGCATCGGTATAGGTCTCCGGATGGATGAACGTCACCGACAACGCGGAAGACGGCTGCGCCTGCGAAGGCGCCGGCGCGCCCCCGGCCGCCCCGGACAGCCCCAGCGCCGCAACGGCAACCAGGATGGGAAGAAAGTACGTGGACATGATGGCATCACGCCTGCGAAAGCACGGCCTGGAACGCGACGGACGATGCCCGAACATAAAACAGGACAGGAACCCATGCGCCACCCGGCATCCAGCCGCTGAGCCCGGGCTGGTTTCAGGATAGGTCAGCGGGGGAAAGTCTTCTGGGCCCCTGACCGCCCGGGTTCCTCGCCATCGACGTTTTACGAGCCCTGGCGTAAGCTGAACCCTTCTTATTCCCCGACCCAGCGGAGATGCGATGCCCACCTATGACTACCGGTGTGACGATTGCGGCGATTTTGCGTTGATGCGGCCGATGGCGCAGCGGGACGAGCCGGTTGGCTGCCCCCACTGTGGCAAGGCTGCCGCGCGGGCGCTGGTGGCCGCGCCGGCGTTGGCGGGGGCGCCGGGGGCCGTGCCGTCGGAGTTGGCGGGCCATGGCGCGGGGTGTGGCTGCTGCGGGCCGGTGAAGCTTGCCGGGCGCGCCGATGGTGGCCGGGGTGGCCGGGGTGGCGCGGGGTGGTCCAAGTTCAGCTCGGGCTGAACCGCTGCGTCGCCTGATCGTCGCGCTCGAACGCCTCCCGAATCTTCTCCGCCAGCCGCATCAGGTGCGGTGCCAGTTCCGCGATGGCTTCCGCCACCGGCGCCTTGGTGGACACGCTGACATTCAATATATGAACCGGATGATGGGCCAGCCGCAGCGGCGTGGACAGCGCCACCACCTCGGGCTGCCAGCTTGCCGCGCACCAGCCCTGCCGCGCCACCTGGGCGATGGCGTCGAGAATTTCGCGCTTCAGCGCCGGCCAGCCTGACGGGGACCTGCGCGCGAAGGTGTCCATCAGCGCCTGTCGTTCCTCAGCCGGCGCCACCGCCAGCCACGCGCGGCCCAGCGAGGTCAGCGCCATCGGCACCCGCTGCCCTGTCACCACCGTGCGCAGCGACACCTTGCGGCTATATCGGATCGATTCCAGATAGACCATCTCGTCGCGGTCGGCCATGGCCAGCCCCACGTTGATGTGTTCGGCCTGCGCGAGTTCGCGCATCATCGGCGCGGCCACCTGCAGCACCACCGACCCCGCATGCATCGCGTGCGCCAGACTGAGCACCGGCGCGCCGAGGCGGTAGGCGCGCAGCGTGGCGTCGTACTGGAGGAAGCCGGTCTCGACCAGACTCTGGGTCAGGCGCGAGACCGTGGACCGGGCCAGCCCGGTACGTTCCGCCAGTTCGCCATTGCCGAGCACATCAGCGCCGGGGCGGAACGCGCGCAGGATCTCGATGCCGCGTTCGAGCGAGCGATTGGCAAGCGTGCTGGCCGCGCGGCCACGCGCCCGGCGCCGGGCATCCTGCATGTCCACGATCGGTTCTCCTGCACGTGTTGTGTGCTCATCAATCAGCCGCTCAGCGCGCCAGCCACGCCAGCAGCAGCGCGTTGATGGCGGCGTCGGCCTCGTACTGGACCCAGTGGCCGGCGCCGGGCACGATCTCGCCGCGCCGGCCGTCCCGCCCGTCAATCAGGCTGGCCAGCACCGCCGGCGGATCGGCGGTCACATCGTGCTCGCCAAAGGCCACCAGCACAGGCCCGCCGAAGCGGTCCAGCGCCTCGCCCAGCCCGCCCGCCCGCGAAATCTGCTTGCTGCGGAAGCGCGTGTCGCGGCAGGACTCGGTATAGGCGAGCAGCGCCAGCGCATCCACCTTCACGGGGTCCGCGATCATGAACGCGGCGACGTTCTGCTGCATCGCCGCCGCCAGCGCCTCGGCGCCCTCGGCGCGGCGCCAGTCGACCAGCGCGATGGTCTGCCGCCGTGTGCCGCCATGGCCACCCGGCCCCAGCAGCGCCAGTCCGCGCACGCCGGGGAGGCGGGAGGCCAGATGCGAGGCCGTCAGCCCACCGAACGAGAAGCCGACCAGATCGATATCGCCCACGCAGGGCAGTTGGGCGAAGCCTGCTGCCACGGCTTCCACCAGCGCCGGCAGGTCAGTCCCCACCGGGTCGCCCGAGGCGCCGTAGCCGGGCAGATCCGGCACCCAGACCGTATGGCGTGCCGACAGCGCCTCGATATTGCGCACCCAGTGCAGCCAGCTGCCGTGGCCGCCGTGCACCAGCAGCACGTCCGGCCCGCTGCCAAAGCGGCGCCACACCATGCGGCACCCGGCCGCTTCCGTGACGCGGGTCGTGCCCTGCGCCGCCAATCGTGCGACGAATGCCGTCGCCGATGCGTCTTCCTTCAAGGTCCTGCCTCCCCGATAACCACCACGCCGTCCGCCGCGCGCACCCCCTGCCCGGCCGGCAGCACGAAGACCGGATTGATCTCCGCCTCGACGAGCCGCGCCCCCATGGCGGCGGCCATCGCCGAAAACGCAACGATAGCATCGGCCAGTGCCTCCACGTCAGCCTTGGGCCGGCCGCGATAGCCATCCAGCAGCGGCCAGGTCTTCAGCGCGCGGATCATCGCCAGGGCCTCGTCGCGCGGCAGGCCGCCCTGCGCCGGCAGCAGCCGCATGGTGGTGTCCTGGAACAGCTCCGCCGTCACCCCGCCCATGCCGAGCAGGATCGCCGTGCCCAGCGCGTCGCGGTGCATGCCGAGGATCAGCTCCACGCCGCCCTCCACCATCTCCTGCACCACGAAGCGTGTGGGCGCCGGGCCGGTGTGACCGGTGCGGCCGAGGTGGCGGCTGACGTCCTCGCGCATGCGGGCGAGCCGCGCCGGCACGTCCTGCGGCCGCACGTTGACGGCCACGCCGCCCACATCGCTCTTATGGGTGATGGTCGACGACAGGATCTTGAGCACCACGCGCTCGCCCAGCGATTCTGCGGCGGACCGGGCATCCGCGTCGTTATCGACCACGATCTCCCGCACCCCCGGCACGCCGAAGCGCGCGAACAGCTGCTTGGCGGCCGCTTCGTCGAGAGAACCGGGCGGCAGGTCCGATGTATCGACCTCGGGCACAGCCGCTGGCTCACTGGCGCCCAGGCTGGCCAGCGCGCCGGCCGCCAGCATCGCACCCAGCGCCACCGCGCACGATTCCGGCGCGCTGAACGCCGGCACGCCGCGCTGGTTCAGCACCGCCGCCACCTGCGGCGCGTGGGGGCTGACGTAGGCCAGCACCGGCTTGTCGCTCTCGGGCAGGCAGTCGCGGATGGCGTTGGCCATCAGGTCGGGCATGGCCAGCCCGGAGGAGCCGACGATGATCGCCACGGCGTCATAGCTCGGGCTGGCCAGCAATGCGCGGATCGCCCCGCGCAGCAGGTCGGGCTGCAGGCCGGCCAGCGTGACGTCGATGGGGTTGCGGTCGAGCGCGGCATGGTCACCCTGTTGCAGCGCGCGCAGGCGCCCGGCCGTGGCGGCGTCCGGCGGCGGGGTCTCGAAGCCGGACATGCCCAGGCTGTCCGACACCAGCGTGCCGGCGCCGCCGGTCGAGGTCAGCACAGCCACGCGCTTGCCGTGCAGCACGCGGCCCGTGGCCAGTGCCGCCGGGATGTCGATCAGGTCCGCAAACGTCTGCGCCCGGATCACGCCCACCTGCCGGAACAGTGCGTCGTACATCGCATCCGCGCCGGCCATCGCGCCCGTATGGGACACCGCCGCGCGCGCGCCCGCCTCGGAGCGGCCAATCTTGAAGGCCACCACCGGCTTGCCGGCCGCCGCCGCCTTCAGCACCGCCGCGCGGAACTTCTCGGGGTGCCGCACACTTTCCACATACAGGGCGATCACCCGCGTGGCGTCATCGTCCGCCAGATAGTCGATGAAATCCGCAAGGTCCAGATCGGCCTCGTTGCTGGTGGAGACCAGCTTGGACAGGCCGATGCCCCGCGCCGCCGCGCGCGAAAGCAGCGCGCCGAGAATGCCGCCGCTCTGCGACACCACGCCGATGCTGCCCGCCGGGAAATGCTCCATCTCCAGCGCGCCGCTGGCGGACAGCGGAATGCTGTCCGTCAGGTTCACCAGCCCGATGGTGTTGGGCCCGAGCAGCCGCATGCTGCCGGCTGCCTCGATCAGCTCGGCCTGCCGGCGCGCGCCATCGGCGCCGGTCTCGGTGTAGCCGCTGGCCAGCACGATGGCCGCGCCGGTGCCGCGCTGCGCCAGCTCACGCACCGCCAGATGGGCGCGCTCGGCGCCAAGCAGCACGATGCCGACATCGGGCACCTCCGGCAGCGAGCCGATATCGGGATAGCAGCGCAGGTCGCCAATCCGGGTCACCTTCGGATTGACCGGATAGATCGCCCCGCCAAAGCCGTGCCGCGTGAGGTAGGACACCGGGCGGCCGGAAGTCTTGTTCGGATCGGCCGATGCGCCGATCACGGCCACGCTGCGCGGCTTGACCAGCCGGGCGATGGCGGAGGAGGTGGTGGAGGCGGTGGCGGAGGAAGTCAGGGAGTGGGATGTCATGGCTCAGCCCTGCCGCGTGGATTTGGCGGCGGCGGCCTTCGCCAGGAACGCCATCACCGATTCGCGGTGCTCGGTGCTGGTGTAGCAGATGCCCTGCGCCTGGCTGCCCTGCGCGAAGACCTGGTCGGCGGTCAGCTCGAAGGTCTGGTTCAGGATGCTCTTGCCCAGCGCCAGCGCGGTCGGGGAGCCATGCGAGAGTTCGGCCGCCCAGGCCAGCGCATCGCCCAGCAACGATTCGGGCGCGGCGGACAGCCGGTCGGCGATGCCCAGTTGCAGCGCCTCCGTGGCCTCCACCTTGCGGCCCGAGAAAATCAGCGCCTTGGCCGTGGCCAGGCCCGTGCGGCGCGGCAGGAAGTACATGCCGCCGCCATCGGGAATCAGGCCGCGATGGATGTACGACCACGTGAAGCTGGCCGATTCGGCGGCGATGACGAAATCGCAGGCCATCGCCATGTCCGCGCCCAGGCCGTTGGCGCCGCCGTTGACGGCTGCGATGGTGGGCTTGGGCATGTTGTGCAGCAGCGCCACGGAATGATGCACGCGCTGCTGGCGCGTCCAGCCGTTGAAGCCGACTTCGCCCGGCGGCGCGTCCATGCGGCGCTGCATGCCGGCCACGTCGCCCCCGGCGCAGAAGCCCTTGCCGTTGCCGGTCAGCACCAGCGCGCGGATGTCCCGGCTGGCGGTGACGTGCTCGAGCGCGACGATCAGCTCGCTGCGCATGGCATCGCTGATGGCATTGCGCTTGTCCGGGCGGTTCAGGGTCAGCACGGCGATGCCATCGCGCACCGCGAACTGGATCAGCTGGAAATCGGGAAGATGGGTCATGTCGGGGCTCGGAAAAATCGGATGAAATCGGAAAAAATCGGAAAAAATCGGAAGAAATCAGGTTGGGAACGTTCAGTTCAGGCTGATGTGGCCGTCCTTGACGACCTGGCTCCAGCGCAACGCCTCGCCCCGCACGTAGCGGGCAAGGTCGTCGGGCGTGCCGGGGCTCACGATCAGGCCCTCGGCGTCGGCGCGCTTGCGGAATGCCTCGGATGTCACGGCCTTGCGCGCCGCCGCGTTCAGGCGGGCGATGACCGGGCCCGGCGTGCCAGCCGGCGCGTAGAGCCCGTACCAGCTCTCCGCCACGTAGCCGGGCACGCCGGCCTCCGCGATGGTCGGCACGCTGGCCAGGTCGGGGCTGGCGGAGCGCTGGGCGCTGGTCACGCCGAGCGCGCGCAGCTTGCCCCCTTCCAGCAGATTGCCGACGGCGGACGCCGTGGCGAACATCAGGTCCACCTGCCCGCCGAGCAGGTCGGTGATGGCCGGGCCGGCGCCCTTGTAGGGGATGTGATTGAGGTCGACGTGGGCCAGCCGCTTGAACAGTTCGCCGGCCAGATGCGCCGACGTGGCCGGCCCCTGCGAGGCAAACGAGACCTGCCCCGGCTTGGCCTTGGCGGCGGCAATCACGTCCTGCACGGACTTGTACGGGCTGTCCTTGCGCACCACCAGCACATTGGGCGAGCGGCCGACGAGCATCACCGGCGCAAACGCCTTGTCGGTGGCATACGGCAGCTTCGGCTGGAGGCTCGGATTCACCGCATGGGCGAAGGTCGCCATGACCAGCGTGTAGCCATCGGGCGCACTTTTCGCCACATTGTCCGTGCCGATGATGGTGCCGCCACCGGGGCGGTTATCGATCACCACGGCCTGACCGAGGTCCTGCGCCATGGCCACGCCCATCGCCCGGGCGATCAGGTCCGTGCCGCCGCCGGGCGAGAACGGCACCACGATGCGCACGGGCTTGTCTGGGAAGGTGCTGGCGGCCTGCGCCGCGCCGGGTGCCAAGGACGTCAAGGGCACCCACGCGGCGGCGATCAGGGCAAGGGAAACGGAACGAATGCTGGGAAGTGCCAAGGCTGTCTCCTGTAGCGTTTAGCCACGCCCTCGCGGGTGCGGGGCATGTGTCTGGAATGGCTACAGGTTAGGCTTCGGCGGGAATCGGCGCGATGGTCCAATTCCATCCAATGGAATTAAGTGGGAGGACGTCGCCGCCGGGGCCGGGCCTGCTGGGCGGCGGCAAGGCCAAGGATCTTGCGGAAGGTCGGGCACTCCATATGGCTCGGCGCCGGGCAGGCCGCGGCGTGGCGCAGGCCGTCGCGCATGGCGGTGAGCTTGCGGATGGTCTGGTCGAGTGCGTCGGCCTTGTCGGCCAGCATCGTGCGGTCGATGCGCGGCTGCCCACCGGGCACGAAGACCGCGCCGATCTCGTCGAGCGAGAACCCGGCGGCACGGCCCAGCGCGATCAGCGCAAGGCGCTCCAGCACCCCGGCATCGAACACGCGGCGCTGCCCTCGCCGGCCGATGGGCACGATCAGGCCCTTTTCCTCATAGAACCGCAGCGTGGAGGCCGGTACGCCCGACTGGCGCACCACCTCGGAAATTTCCAGGCTCACGTCTTGACCTCAAGTTGACTTGAACTGGCATATTGCAGGCTTCGACGCCCGCAGACAAGCCAGACCAACCAGGAGACCCGCATGGATGCGCCCCGCCCGACCGATGACTCCCAGACCGCGCTGTGGAACGGCACGGCCGGCAATGCCTGGGTCGATGCCCAGGCGATCCTCGACCAGTTGTTCCAGCCGTTCGAAGACCTGCTGGCCCAGACCACCGCCGAGCTTCAGGCGCACGCCGTGCTTGACGTGGGATGCGGCACCGGCGGCACCACCGTGGCCGTGGCCCGGGCGGCCGGCCATGCGACGGGCATCGACATCTCCGCCCCCATGCTCTCCGCCGCGCAGGCGCGCGCCACAGCGCAGCAAGTGCCGGCGCAATTCATCCTCGCCGATGCCCAGACGCACGCCTTCGCCCCGGCCAGCTTCGACCTGATCGTGTCCCGCTTCGGCGTGATGTTCTTCGACGACCCGGTCCGCGCCTTCGCCAACCTGCGCCAGGCCCTCCGCCCCAGCGGCGCGCTGCGCGTCATCGCCTGGCGCAGCGCCGCCGAAAACCCCTTCATGACCACCGCCGAACAGGCCGCCGCCCCGCTGCTGCCCGAACTGCCCCAGCGCCAACCCAACGCCCCCGGTCAGTTCGCCTTCGCCAACGCCGCCCGCGTCGAACAAATCCTAAAAGACAGCGGCTGGCACGGCATCAGCCTCCAGCCCATCGACGTCACGTGCACCTTCGCCAAAAAAGACCTGCTCACCTACATCACCCGCCTCGGCCCCCTGGGCCGCATCCTCCCCGACCTCGACGAAAGCCGCCGGAAAGCCATCATCGATGCCGTGCGCCCGGCGTTCGCCCCATACGTGCACGGCAAGACGGTCAGGCTGGATGTGGCGTGCTGGATGATTGGGGCGGAGGGGTGAGCTTTGTCGCCGGTCATTGGCAGTCACCGCGCAACTGAATAGGATGGCCGGATTTCTGTGGCATTCCTTTTGAGAGACACTCCCGCATCATGCGCGCAACAAAATTCGTCGTCCCTTGTCTGGCACTCGTGTTTGGATCGGCTTACGCCTTGGACGAGCGGAAAGGAACAGTGCGCGCTTGCCGCAGCGCTGGGCGGCGGCGCGATTGGCAACGCGTTGGAAATCAGGCGGTTGGCCTGCGAGGCCGAACTCAACGCCTGGCGCGCCGATCAGCTTCAGCGGGCCTTGGTCGACCTGCCTTTGAAGTAATGGCGATGGCGGCCACCTAAGCCGCCACTACCGCCTTCGACTCCTGCACCTCCCCGTCGCCCAGAATCTCCCGCGCGCTGGCCGGGCGGCGGTACAGGTAGCCTTGGGCGCAGTCCACGCCAACTTCCGCCAGCAAGGCGTGCTGGGCTTCCGACTCGATACCCTCCGCGATGACCACCAGCCGGAAGTGGTGCGCCATCGCCACGATGCTGCGCAGCAGGGCCCGGCCGTCCGGGGAGACGTCCTGGGTGAACTGCCGGTCGATCTTCAGGTAGTCGAACGGGAAGTTGCGGATCATGTCGAGGTTGTTGTTGCGCGTGCCGAAGTCGTCCACGGCCAGGCGGATGCCGGCGTGGTGCAGGCGGTCGAACGCTTCCATGGCTGCGCCGTGGTCGGCCAGCAGGTGGCGCTCGGTGATCTCCACCACCAGCCCGGAGCCGGCCGGCATCGACGCCTGCAATGCCGCCAGCTCCGCCGCGAAGCCCTTGCGCCGCAGGTTCAGCGGTGCCACGTTCACGGCCACATGGAGCGCACGCGTCGGACAGTAGCGGTTCATGTCGTTCACGGCCTGATGCAGGACGAAGCGCGTGATGTCGTCGATCACCGCCGTGGATTCCACCGTTTCGATGAACGACGCGGGCGGGATCATGCCCCAGCGCGGATGGCGCCAGCGCAGGAAGGCTTCCACGCCGATGGTCTCCCGCGTGCGCACCGCCACGATCGGCTGGTAGGCCAGATGGAACTCGCGGCGCCGCAGGCCCTGCCGCACGGCCTGGAGCAGCAGGCGCTTCGGCGCGGCCACGATCAGGAAGCCGGCCACGGCCAGTAGCCCCAACAGCAGCCCGATGGCGCCCACGAACAGCCCGTAGCGGCGCATCAATTCCGACGAGAACGCCGGGGAGGCCACCACCGCCACGGCGAGCGGATAGGCGCTGGAGCGGGCCAGCGTGCTGCGCGGGATGGGGGTGGGCGCATCACGGTAGGTGCCGTCCTGGTCCATCATGGCCTCGCCCACGCTCAGGGCAATGGTGCCGGCGCCGAATTCCTTGCCGTGCGCCAGGGTGTCCACGAGGTAGGTGCTGTCGATCACGAAGACCGCACCCTGCGAGGGCTGGCTGGCGCTGGGCAGGTACAGCACCAGCGCGGGCGCCTGCTCGCGGAACGGCGTGCGGCCCACCAGCACGATGCGCTGGTGTCGTGCGGCGGCCGTGTTATCGCCGAAATACCAGCTCAGCGGCACCTTGATCTCGCCACGTGCCGACGAGCAATAGATCACGTCATTGGCCACCATGGCCGCCGCGCGGGCATAGGGGATGTAGCTTTCGCGCTCGCGCAGCGGGCGGCCGATCTCCGCACAGGGCTTGCCGGCCAGCGGCGCCACGTGCCGGGCGCCCTCGCGCTCCACGGTGGCGATGATGCGTTCGATGGCGGCCACCACGTCCCGGGCGACCATCGACTCGCGGCGGTCCACCAGCTGCTGGGCGTACTGCTCTCCCACCCACAACGCAGTCGCCGTGGTCACCGCACACACCAGCAGCGACACCAGCCATGTGACGGGCGAGAAAGACCATCCCTCGAAGCGGTCGCGCCATGCCATGCCAAAAATACCCCTCCCCTAGTCCACCGGCTCTAGCCGGCGGTACTGGTTGTAATGCCGGATCGCGCGGCGCGGGTCGCCGAGGGCTTCGTGCAGCCGCGCGGCGTTGTAGTGCGCATCGGCGAAATCGGGGGCCATTTCGATGCACGCGTGGTAGCTCTCCAGCGCCTCGCGCGGCGCGCCGGCGTCTTCCAGCGCCACGCCGAGGTTGAAGTGCAGCAGCGGCTGCGCGGGCAATGCCGCCAGCGCGGCCCGGTAGCTGGCCACGGCGTCGGCATGGCGGCCCTGCTCGCTCAGCAGGCAGCCCAGGTTCAGCCAGGCATCGAGGTAATCCGGCGCCGCTGCCACGGCCTGCCGATAGGCCGCTTCCGCGCCGGTGGCGTCGTCATGCTGCTCGCTGGCCACGCCGCGTTCGAACCAGCCAGTGGGATCGGTGTCGCCCGTGAGTGAAGACGGTGCCCGCGCGCGTCGCAGATCGACGATATTGCCCGATGGCTGCGGCAGTCTGCCGGCCGCGTCCAGGTCCAGCACGAACTGGCCCGTGTCCACATGCCAGCGGCCCTGGCGGTCTTGCACGGTCACGTCGCCGCCCACGGCGGACAGCCGCAGGCCGGTGGGCGGGCGCCCCTCGCCCAGCCCTTGCAGCCGTTTCAGGGAGCGGGTGATGTGGCGCGTGGGAATGCGCGAATCGCGCAGCGACTGGGCCGTGCGCAGCAGCACCACGTCCTGGAACGTGAACCGGTAGGCCTGGCGTGCGCCGCGCCGGGGCGCGATGACGCCGGCGGCGATCAGCGCCGTCACCACGGTGCGCGAGATGCCCAGCACGCCCTGGACATCGCGCATGGAGTAGTCATCCATCAATACGCATCCATCGTGGCTTCCATGGCGGCTTCCCTCATGGCGCTAGCCCTGCTTGCGGGCGCGTTTTGGCTCGGCAGCGGTCTTGGCCGGCGCGGCGGCACGGCGGGCGGTCTTGCGCGGCGCGGTCTCTGCAACCGGCGCGGCAACCGGCGCGGCGGCCTTCCCCGCACTCTTGGCAGCCGCCGGCTGGCGCTTGTTCGCGCCGATGCTCTTGCGCAGGGCTTCCATCAGGTCGATGACCTCGCCGCCGGACGGCGCCGGGGCCTCGACCGCCACGGTGATCTTCTTGCCGGCGATCTTCTTGTCGATCTGGTCAAGGATGCGCTGCTTCTCCTCGTCGGTATAGGCCGAGGCGTCGTAGCCTTTCACCGAGTTTTGTTCGATCAACTGCTGCGCCAGCGCCAGCTCGGCGGGCTGCACATCGGTTTCCTCGACGTGCAGGTCGGCCATGTCACGCACCTCGTCGGCATAGAGCAGTTGCTGGAGGATCAGGCCATCGTCGCCCACGCGGATCTGCACCATGTACTGCTTGCCCTTCCACGACCATTTGGCCAGCGCGCAGGTCCTGGTCTTGCGCATGGCCTCGGCCAGCAGGTTGTACGGCTTGGCGCCGCGCTTGTCCGGGCCCAGATAGTAGGGCTTGTCGTAGTAGATCGGGTCGATCGCGCCGGCGGGCATGAAGGAGACGATGTCGATGGTCTGCTGCGCGGCTTCCTCCAGCGCGCTGAGTTCCTCGGGCGTGAAGGTCACATAGCGGTCTTTCTCGAACTCGTAGCCCTTGACCATGTCGGCGCGCTCCACCACCACGTCTTCCTTCAGGCAGATGTACTGCTGGCGCAGGCGCGATCCGCAGCCCTTGTGCAGCAGGTTGAAGCTGATGCCGGACTTGCTCTCGGTGGCCGAGAACACTTTTACGGGAATCGACACCAGCCCGAAGCTGATGGATAGCGAGGCGATGGAACGTGCGGCCATGGCGCAGCCCTCCTGAAGACTCCTGTGGTTCCGTCGAGTCTAGTCAACGCGGGGCCCTGCCCGCCAGCGGGCGCACGCCGCGAGTTTGTGACGGGTCACCTCCTACAACGTAAATGTAGGCGATGATGCACATTTTTCACGCCTCCGCCACACGGCGCACGCGATGCTGGCGCCGGTACGCGCCCGGTGCGATGCCGAAATGCTGCGCGAACACGCGGCCGAACGCAGCCTGCGAGGCGTAGCCGCACTGCTCGCCCACGGCAGCGGCGGAAAGCCCATCCTGCCGCAGCAGCCGGGCGGCGCGCTCCATGCGCAACGTGGTCACCAGTTCCAGCGGCGTCATGCCGCCCAGTTGGGCAAAGCGCCGCGCCAGCGTGGCGCGCGAGACGTTGCACAGCGCGGCCAGGCTATCGACGGTCCATGGCTGCTCCGGCGCCCGCACCACCGCCTCCACCACGCGCGTCATGCGGGCATCCGCCATCAGCGCGATCAACCCGCGCGACACCCCGCCCCGCTGGATCAAGGCCCGCAGCAGCACCGTGAACAGCGCCGTGGACAGGTCCGCCACAATCGCCGCCCCGCCCGGCCGTGGCCGGTCCGCCTCGGCATGCATCATGCCGATCAGGCCACGCAACCAGCTTGCATCCCCGTGCCGGTTGGCATCGTCGGTGCCGATGCACAGCACCTCCGGCAGCGTGCGCAGCAGCACATCGGCCGAACTGCCCAGCACGAAGGTGCCGCACAGGATGTCCAGTGGTGCGGCGGCGCCGGGCACGGTGACTTCGGTGACCACCCCGTTGAAATGGCGCGACGGCGCCACGGTGCGCGAGCCGGCCTGCAGGCCCATCAGCGTGTGGGCGGCACCGTGCGGGAACAGCAGCACATCACCGGCGGTGGCGCGCAGGCGCGCATCGCCCACAGTGATCTCGATCTGGCCTTCCAGGATCACGTGATACGGCACGTGCCCCGGCGCGGCCTGGGCGTTGAAGTCGGACCAGACCCCCGCCACGCGGCAACGCAGGTCCACGGTGCCCGACGGGGCCAGGAGGCGTATGAGTTCGCTAAGACTGTCCATTGAGACGATTGAGCAAAAAGTTGAGTGAATTCTAGTCCATTCGGATCGCCGGCACTCCTACTATGGAGTCCAAGGAAGCGCCACGCAGCACGGTGCCTCCGCAGCAAAGGAACCCCGATCTCTCAACTATCGAACCAGCAAGGAACTTCAATCATGACCACCCGTCTCCATACCGCCCCCGTCCAGCAAGCCACCGGCCAGGCCGCCGAACTGTTCGGCACGATCCGCAAGAGCCTCGGCAAGGTGCCGAATATGTACGCCACCATCGGCAGCAACGCGCCGGCCGTGTTGGCGCAGACGCTGCATGCCGGCGAAGTCGTGAAGGGAAGTTCACTCTCTGCGCGTGAACTGGAAGCGATCAACCTGTCCGTGAGCGAGCACAGTGGTTGTGACTATTGTGTGGCTGCCCATACGATGATTGCCAAGCTGGCCGGCTATACCGCCGAGGAAACGCGCCAGCTGCGCCAGGGCAGCTATCCGCAGGACGCCCGGACCGACGCGCTGGTGCAATTTGCCCTCGAACTGGTGCGCACGCGCGGCACGCTGCCGGCCGCGAGCGTGGAGGCGGTGCGGGCCGCCGGCTTCAACGACACGCAGATCGTGGAGGCGGTGCACGCGGTAGGTGCCATCCTGTTCACCAATATGATCAACCGCGTGAACGACACCACGCTGGACTTCCCGGCCGTGTAAGGAACCGGGCCGATGATGGGCGGTGCGTGGTCAGCCAGTCAGCGCCACGCGCTGCCCATCTGGATATAGAAGGCGTTCTGGTCACGGCTGTGGGCGATGTCGATTCCCATCGAAATACCGAGCTTGCGCGCGATGACATAGCGGAAGCCGGTGCCCACGCTGACCACGGTGCTGGCGTCCGCGAAATCATTCCAGCGCCCGTACGCCTTGCCCACCCCGCTGAAGGCGAGTACAGACCAGCGCGGCGTCACGTCCCAGCGCAACTCCACTTCCGAGACGACGGCGTTGCGATCCTGGTAGCGGCCCACCTGCACGCCGCGCAGATCGACATAGGGTTGTGCATAGAACGGCACATCGCCGGTCGAGAACCTGGTGTCGGCGCGCAGCCCCAGGATCAGCGTGCGCGCGATGGGCAGCCAGGTGAAACCGCGCGCGTTATACATATTGAAGTCCTGCGAACTGCCGAGTGCCCCGCGTGCGAACTGGGCCTCGAATTCGGCATAAATACCGCGACCCGGAAAGAAAATATTGTCGCGGGAGTCATAATCGACTACGAGTGCACCCTTTCCGATGCGCTGTTCGCTGGTCACTCCCCCCACTTCCGGGGCGCTGCCGCCGAATTTGAATGTGGCCGTGGAATCGAAATAGGTATAACGCGGCCCGACATACCAGCGCGAATCGGCCACACGGAACAGCACTTGCTGCACCAGGAACACGCCGTCGAGCGAATAGTGGCGCGGCTGGTTCGACAGCCCGAAATACTCGAGATTTGCGCTCACCTTGGCAATCGCACCCAGATAGCGGATGCGGTCGCCCTGCCAGGTATGGAAATGCGCGAGCCCGGCTGCCCAGGTGCCATTTTCGGTATAGGCGCCGCCAATGCCGGTGATATTGGGCGGCGCGGGGCCTTCACCGCTGGCGTGGGACTCGGCGGCGCGGTCCGCCAGCGATTGCGAGAAGAACAGCAGCCCAAGCCCCAGGCCATAGCCGACCGCCGGCTCCGTGATGATGGTCGGCACGGGCAGCGCGCCCTTGTGGTGGAGCAGGAAATCGCTCATGTCGAGCATGCCGTCCTCGGGATCGAAGAACGACAGCGGCGGCTTTTCCGTCTTTCCCGGCGCGGCGGCTGGCGGCTGCGCCTGCGAAGGGACCAGCGCGTCCGGTACGGGCTGGGCCAGAACGCCCGATGCGGCAGCCGCACTGAGGCCCGCGATCAGGGCCCGGGCGAATGGATGCATGGTGGCTCTCATCGATGAGCTGGCGTGCGCGATGGGGCGACGCTCTGCGGCGAATGTAACGTAGCCTGCGCCCCCGTGACCGGATTGCCGATATGAACGTTCTTGCGGGCGTGTTTAGTTTTCTTTTTCGCGCGGCCCGGGCCAGTGTCGATGCCGTACCTTGCAACTTACCCGCTCGGGTCATCCGGTTTAACTCGACAGAAAATCAGTCCACCCGGATGGGTGATTATCTAGGGGATTATTCCCGGTGCTAATTTAGATACCAGCGGTATTTAAATCAAATCACAATAAAATTGAATTCACATTTTTTGCAAGATTTGCCAGACTAAGTCGGAACATGGCATGCGGCACATGTTCCGGCGCGCACGGCGTATGCGCGCACGCAACCGAAGGCAACGAACAGACGGCTATTTCCGCCGCGCTTACGCGCCGGCGAGTCATCGCGCGACTTGATCGATTGGATGCAAAGGGGGTAAGCGCAGTGAACCACTACACCAAAGACAACTTCCAGCTCACACAGAGCATCGGCTTTCATCTCAACAAGGCCCGCAACAGCCTGCTGCTGGAGATGGATTCGGCCTTGCGCCCGCTGGACATCAACGGCCAGCAGATGGGCATCCTGCTGTCGCTGAACCGCGGCATGGCGACCACGCCGTTCGAGATCAGCAAGCTGCTGGGCATCGACAGCGGGCTGATGACGCGCATGCTCGACAAGCTGGAGGAAAAGCGGCTGCTGGAGCGCAGCCGCAGCATCGACGACCGGCGCGTCGTCAACCTGATCCTGACCGAGAAAGGCAAGGCGGTTGCCACGCAGATTCCCGATATCGCGCCGGAGGTGCTGAACCACCACCTGAAGGGCTTCAGCGAGGAAGAATTCGAGGAATTCCGCCGGCTGCTCCAGAAGTTCGTTACCGGCAACTGACCGGAGCCGTTTCCCCCCTGCCGCCGCTAGGCGGCGGGGCGGGACAGGCTGTCCACGGCGCGCCACGCCGTATCGACCGCCCCCGTCACCGATGCACTGCCGGCGCTGTCCGCGCCAGCAATCCGCACATTGCCCACCCCACGCCCGGCCTGCTCCAGCGCGGCCTGCAGGGTGGCGTCGTCCGGCGCCAGTCCGCCAGGCATATAGCTGTAGCCATGCGCCCAGCGGTTCAGCGTGATCGCACGCACCTGTTTCGATGAGGCAAAGCCGCCCGGGGCCAGCATGCGGTCCAGTTGGGCGCGGATTTCGCGTTCGAGGGCGTCGAAGGGCGTGCCGAGCAGGAAGGCCCGGCCGGCGCGGAAGCGCTCGCGCGCGCTCATGCCGCTGTCCGGCACGGTGGGCACGTAGAGCATGTGGAGGACCACCGGGTTGGCGGGATCGACAGCAGCGCCAGCCGGCGCCTCCAGCCACAGGTCCGAATACGGCATGGTTGGCGCGTGGACGCGCCACGCCTTGAGGGTCTCGAAGGCGCGCCAGTCGTCCAGCGCCACCTTCGTATACACCACCGGCGCCTTCACGCACGCGCGCAGCGTGGCCTTGGCCGGCGCCGGCAGCGTCGGCAGGATGAACGGCACCATCATGTTGTAGCCGGCCACCACCACGTGCTGCGCCTCCACGCGTTGCAGGTTGCCCTGCCAGCCATAGGTCACGCGCGTGATGCGCACATCGGGTTCGATGGCCACCGCCGTGCTGTTCAGGCGCACGCGCACCGGGCTGCCGTCGCGGTCCAGCCGGGCATAGTCGAAGCGGGCATCGGCCAGCCCCGCACCGCCGCGCGGCGCCGTGGACACGCCCGGCACCAGGGCCTGGATCAGCGCCCGGGCCAGCGTGGCGTTGCCATCGGCAAACCAGAGCCGCGAGGCCGGCGACTTGCCGAGGCGCGGATCGAGCACCCGCGCAGGCATGCCCGCGCCCGCCGGCAGGCCGATGGCGATGGCCTGCGCCACCGAGATGCCATCCGCGTCGAGCGCATAGGCATCGTGGCTGCGGCTGCGCAGGAAACGCACGCCCGGCAGGCCCAGCCCCGCTTTCTCGCGCAGGAATACCGCGTAGCGCGTGCGCTGGATGTAGGCCGTGCGATCGGCCCCAATCATGTCGGCGAGATAGTCCACCCCGCCCTGCGCCAGCCGCAGCAGGGCCTGCCGGTCTGCCGGGGGCAGCGGCGCGGCATCGAGAAAATGGGCGATGGCGTCAGTGGGCGGCTGGCCGCCCACGTTCCGGGCATCGATCCCGTCTGCGAACGGGTCGCCCGCGAGCCACTGGTCGCGGCCGAAGTGCTCGGCGTCGAAAAACACCGCGCGGCCCAGGCCCCGGCGCTGATAGGCGTCTCCCTGGCTCGGTGGCGGCGCGGTGCGGATGTCGATGCCCACCCCGGCCAGCATCGCACGCATGGCCGTACTGTCGGTGGCGGATGGCGGCATCTCGGCGCTGCCGCCGTAGCTCACCAGCGTCTTGCCGCGCACCGTGAATTCGTTGCGCTTGGCGTGGCCGCCGAAGTCGTCGTGATTGTCGAGGATCAGGATGCGCCGGTCCGCGCCAAACTTCTGGCGATAGAACCACGCCGTGGCCAGCCCGCTGATGCCGCCGCCCACCACCACGAGGTCATACGATTCGCGCGCCAGCACGGTCGGGTACGTAGTGCCTTCGCGCGCCAGGCCGTGGGCCAGCGTGAACGTGCCGGCGTGGTTGCCGCGCAGCCCGGTCAGCGCAGGCGGGTAGCCGGCCGCTGCGGCCTGGGCCCGTGCCTGACCAACCAGCCCCGCCGGGGCAATACCGGCCGCAATGCTCAGCGCGGCGCCATTGAGGAAGTCTCTACGGGTGATCGTCATGGGCGTCAGCGCGATGGGGGCCGTACGGGTTCGGGCGTGGGCGTGCCGAGTTCGCGCCGGCGGGCGGCCACGGCGGCCTCCGTCACGGGCGCGGCGCGGTTGCCCCAGCTGCCGCGGATGAACGTGAGCAGGTTGGCCAGCTCCTGGTCTTCCATGGTCCAGCCATAGCCGGGCATGTGGTAATCGGTGGGCGCGGTGCCCACGCGCGCGGTCACGGCGCCCTCGAGCAGCAGGTTGATCAGCGACGCCGGGTCCGGATCGGCCACGGTCGGGTTGCCCGCCAGCGGCGGAAACACCCGCGCGAAGCCGCGTCCGTTGGCGTTGTGGCAAGGCATGCAGAACGTGGCGTACTGGCGCGCGCCGGCAGCGTCGAAACGGCCCTGCTCCAGCAGCGTGGTCACGGCGGGGTCGTAGCGGAATGGCTGGGTTTCGCCGCGCGTGCCCGGCAACGATTTTAGATAGGTGGCCACGGCGTCCAGATCGGCCGGCGCCATATGCTGCGTGGAGGCAGCGATTACCGTGGACATCGGCCCGAAGGAGGTGGCGTGGGCGTTGCGGCCGGTACGCAGGTACTCGGCCACATCCGCCTTCGACCACGCGCCGAGGCCGGTGATCTGGTCGCCGGTCAGGTTCGTGGCCGACCATCCTTCCACGGAGGCGCCCGCCAGGAAGTGCCGGCTGCGCTCGTCCAGCCCCTTCTCGCCATACAGCGGCCCGCGCGGCGTATGGCAGGCGCCGCAGTGCGCCACGGCCTGCACCACGTAGGCGCCCCGATTCCAGGCGGCGCCCCTGGCGGCGTCGGTGCGCACCGGGTCATCGCGCAAGTTCAGCCAGTTCCAGGGCACCAGCAGCCAGCGCATGCTGTACGGCCAGCGCATCTCGGCGCCCGGGTTGGACTGGCTGACCGGCTTGACCTCGGCGCGCAGGTAGGCGTAGAGCGCCGCCACGTCGTCACGCGTCATGCGCGCATAGGACGTGTACGGCATGGCCGGATAGAGACGCTTGCCGTCGCGCGCCACGCCACGGCGCACGGCGCGGTCGAAGTCATCGAGCGAATACTGGCCGAGGCCCGTGGCGGCGTCGGGCGTGATGTTGGTCGAATAGACCGTGCCGGCGCCGGTGCGCAGCGGCAGGCCGCCGGCCATGGGCGCCCCGCCCTCCCTGGTATGGCAGGCGGCGCAGTTGGCGATGCCCGCCAGGTAGCGGCCGCGCGCGATCTGCTCCGGGGACGGCGCGCTCGCCGGCGCCGCTGCCCGCGCGGGCAGCGCCGTCAGTACGGTCATCACGGTCAAGGCCGCAAGCACGGCGAGGGCGGCCGGCAACCACCTTCCGAAACATCGCATGGGGCGCATCCTGTAATCGGACTGCATGGGGACGGATTGGACCCAACATCTTGCGGCCTGAGCCCGAAACGGAACAGAATCAGCCGCATGACTTTTTACCGTATCAGATTTGCGCCGATTCCCAAAGCATGAAACGTTATGAAGCGTTGGCCGAGACACTGGCCGCCGACATCCGCAACGGCACGCTGCCGCCCGGCACGCGCCTGCCGTCCATCCGCAAGACGGTGGCCCAATATGGCGTGAGCCCGTCCACGGCCTTCCAGGCCTACTACCGGCTCGAAGAGCGCGGGCTGGTGCGGGCGCGCGAGCGGTCCGGCTATTACGTCGCGGGCGCCGCCACCCGCGTGCTGCCAGCGCCCCGGGCGCACGCGCCGCAGAAGGTGTCCACCGAGGTCGATGTGTCCCGGCTGGTCTTCTCCGTGCTGGATGGCGCGCGCGAGCGCGATCTGGTGCAGTTCGGCTCCGCCTTCCCCTCGCCCGAACTGTTCCCGTGGGAGCGGCTCGGCAAGGCGCTGGCGCGCGCCGGCCGCGAGCTCGATCCGTGGAACAGCGTGGACGACCTGCCGCCGGGCAACGCCGTGCTGCGGCAGCAGATCGGGCTGCGCTACCTCGGTACCGGCGCGCCGCAGCCGGTGGACGACATCATCGTCACCAACGGCGCGCTCGACGCCCTGAACCTGTGCCTGATGGCCGTGACCGAGCCGGGCGATGTGGTGGCCATCGAGTCGCCGGGGTTCTACGCCGCGCTCCAGGCGCTGGAGCGGCTCCGGCTCAAGGCGGTGGAAATTCCGGTCGACCCCGTGCATGGCCTCGATCTGGACGCACTGGAGGCGGCGCTCGGGCGCCATCGCATCAAGGCGTGCTGGTTCATGACCCAGTTCCAGAACCCGATGGGCGCCAGCATGGTCGAGGACCGCAAGCGCGCGCTGGTGGCCCTGCTCGCGCGCCACGGTGTGCCGCTGATCGAGGACGATGTCTATGGCGAGCTGTACTTCGGCAATCGCTGCCCGCTGCCGGCCAAGGCGTTCGACACCGAAGGGCTCGTGATGCACTGCAGTTCGTTCTCGAAGACGCTCGCGCCGGGCTTCCGCATCGGCTGGGTGGCGCCCGGGCGCTACGGCGAGGCCATCCGCCATCTGAAGCTGATGACCACGCTGTCCGCCGGCGTACCCACGCAACTGGCGCTGGCCGAATACCTGCGCCATGGCAGCTACGACAAGCACCTGCGCCGGCTGCGCCATGTGCTGGAAATGCAGCAGGGGCAGATGATCGCAGCCATTGGCCGGCATTTCCCCGACGATGTGCGCGTATCGCAGCCTGACGGCGGCTATTTCCTGTGGGTGGAGCTGGCCGAAGGCTTCGACGCACTGGCGCTGCATCAGGCCGCCCGGGCCGCGGGCATCGGCATCGCGCCGGGGCCGGTGTTCTCGGCGCGGCAGGGCTATCGCCATTGCATCCGGATCAACTACGGGCACGCCTGGAACGATACGGCCGAGGCCGCCGTGAAGACGCTGGGCACGCTGGCCAAAGCCCGCCGATAGCGGCAGAAGCCCGACGATTCAGGCGCGGCGGCGCCAGGCCCAGTACGCTTCCACCAGCCCGAAGCCGCCCTGCATGGCCAGCGCCAGCAGCGCTGCCGGCACTGCGCCGGCCAGCAGCAGCGTGGAATCGTTGAGCGCCAGGCCGGTGGCAATCCGTTCGCCGTAGCCGCCTGCCCCGACGAAGGCGGCGATGGTCGCCGTACCCACGCTGATGATGGTGGCCGTCTTCACGCCGGCCAGGATGATCGGCATCGCCAGCGGCAGTTCCACGTAGCGCAGCACCTGCGCGGGCCGGAAACCCAGCGCGCGCGCCGCATCGCGCATGCCCTGCGCGATTTGTTGCAATCCGGTACAGGTGTTTCTGACGATGGGCAGCAGCGCGTAGAGGAACAGCGCGACCATGGCCGGCCAGACGCCAATCTGGCCCAGCAGCGGAATCAGCATGGCCAGTAGCGCCAGCGACGGAATCGTCTGCAACACGCTCACCACGGCCAGCACCACCTGCCCGAGCCGGCGCCGCCGCGCCGCGATGATCCCGAGCGGCACGCCCAGCAGCGTGGCCGCGCCCACCGCGCCGCCCACCAGCGCCAGATGCCGCACGGTGAGGCGCCAGGTATCGGCGCTCCAGAGCACGCCGCCGAGGCCCTCGCGCCGGTCGCCCTTCTTTTCAGTCACCAACGCGGCCCCCGCCCCGCCCACGAACCGCCGCGCGATGGCCGCGAACGACTCGCCATCGATTTCTGCCGCCGCGTTCATGTCGATCATGTCCGTCACGCTGATCCGCCCGGCCAGCCCCTGCAGCGCCTGCCATGCGGCGGGATGCCGGCGCGGTACGTCGAGCCGGTAGACCACCACGGCGTCGTAGCGCGGAAAGACGTGGCGGTCGTCCTCCAGCACGCGCAGGTGAAATTTGCGGATCTTGGCGTCGGTGGAATAGATGTCGGTGGCGTCGATCTGCCCCTCGGCCATTGCCTCGTAGGCAATGCCATGGTCGATGCCGACCGGCCGCTGCGGCAGGCCATAGCGCTGCGCCAGCATCGGCCAGCCATCGGCCCGGCCCAGGAACTCGTGCGACAGGCCAAGCCGCAGCCGGGGCTGGCCGGCGAGGTCGGACAGCTTGCGCAGGTTCCCCGCGCGGGCGTCGGCGACGGCGATCGCATAGGTATTCTCGAAGCCCAGCGGGATGCCCGCGCCAAGGCCCATCGGCGCCAGCGCGGCGTTGATCTGGGCCAGCGTGGCGCCGGGCGGCAGCTTCAGGATCTCGCCGGCCAGCGTGCCGGTGTAGTCGGGATAGAGGTCGATGCTGCCCGCCTTGAGCGCCTCGAAGACGATGGCGGTGTTGCCCAGGCCGGGCAGGTGGCGCGCCGCGCTATTCGCGGCGGCGGCGGCGGTCTGGGTCAGGATTTCACCGAGGATGTACGACTCGGTGAAGCGCTTGGAGCCCACGCGCAGCGGCTCGGCCTGGGCCGGGCGGGCCCACAGCAGGGCCGCCATGAGCGCCATCCACGCCACGAGCAGCGGGAATACGGTGGGAAAACGCTGGGTCGAGGCAGGCAAGCCGGGGCTCCGCGTGGGGATGTCCCGACATCATAACGGCAGTGGATCAGGAAGTCGGGCCAGCCTGGCGGCCGGGTTGTGCGCCGGGTTGTGCGCCGGGTTGTGCGCCGGGTTAATCGCCGGATTGTGCGCCGGATTGGTTGCCGGATTGTGCGCCGGACGGCTGGCGCGCGACATGCACGGCCAGCCAGATGGTCGGCTGGGCCGCATCGGTCCAGGCCACCCGGTGGCGGCAATGGGCCGGCAGGTGCAGCCAGTCCCCCGCGCCCAGCGTGTGCGTGGCGCCGGCCTCGATCTCCACCGCGCCGCTGCCGCTGACCACGAGCACCCATTCGTCCTCGGGGCTGTCGTACCAGAAGCCCGGCGGGCTGGCCTGGCCGTTGGAGACGATCCGCTCGATCCGCACGTCGCCGGCACCCTGCCACTGCGTCAGCGCCGTAAACACCTCGCCCGGCGCATTCGCCGGCACGTCATGCAGCAGGTTGCCGTGGATCGGTGTCATTGGTGGTTTCCTCCGCCCTGGCCAGCCGGGTTATTCGGGGCCGCCCGGGGCGAGTACCTCGCGCGTGCCATTGCGGCCCATCGGCGAGACGAGCCCCGCCGCTTCCATCTGCTCGATCAGCCGCGCGGCCCGGTTGTAGCCGATACGCAGCTGGCGCTGCACGGCGGAGATCGACGCCCGCCGCGAATTCAGCACGAACGAGGCCGCTTCGTCGTACAGGGGGTCAGACTCGCCCTCGCCGCCGTTCTCGCCGAAGAGGTCGGTGGCGCCTTCCGGCGTATCGCCGGCCAGGATGGCTTCATCATAGTCAGGCTCGCCGAACTGCTTCCAGTGCTCCACCACCCGGTGCACCTCGTCGTCCGCCACGAACGCGCCATGCACGCGCTGCGGGTAGCCGGTGCCGGGCGGCAGGAACAGCATGTCGCCCTGCCCCAGCAGGCTTTCCGCGCCCATCTGGTCGAGGATGGTCCGCGAATCGATCTTCGACGACACCTGGAACGCCACGCGCGTCGGGATATTGGCCTTGATCAGGCCGGTAATGACATCCACGGACGGCCGCTGCGTGGCCAGGATCAGGTGGATGCCCGCCGCGCGTGCCTTCTGCGCCAGCCGGGCGATCAGTTCCTCGATCTTCTTGCCAGCCACCATCATCAGGTCGGCCAGTTCGTCGATCACCACCACGATCAGCGGCAGCGTGGACAGCGGCTCGGGCGCGTCCGGCGTCAGCGAGAACGGGTTGCGCACCTTCTCGCCGGCTGCCTCGGCCGCGCGGATTTTCTGGTTGTAGCCGGCCAGATTGCGCACGCCGAGCGCGGACATCAGCCGATAGCGCTTTTCCATCTCCCCCACGCACCAGTTCAGCGCGTGCGCGGCCTGCTTCATGTCCGTGACGACGGGCGCCAGCAAGTGCGGAATGCCCTCGTAGACCGACAGCTCGAGCATCTTGGGGTCGATCATGATCAGGCGCACGTCTTCCGGCGTGGCCTTGTACAGCATCGACAGGATCATCGCGTTGACCGCGACGGACTTGCCCGAACCGGTGGTGCCGGCCACCAGCAGGTGCGGCGCGCGAGCGAGATCGGTCACTACCGGGTTGCCGGTGATGTCCTTGCCCATCGCCAGTACCAGCCGCGAGGCATGCGACTGGAACGCCGCGCCAGCCACGATCTCGGACAGCCGGATCATCTGGCGCTTCGCGTTGGGCAACTCCAGCCCCATGCAGGTCTTGCCGGGAATGGTTTCCACCACACGGATCGACGTCACGCCGAGCGCGCGCGCAAGGTCCTTCATCAGCCCCACCACCTGCGCGCCGCGCACGCCCATGGCCGGGTCCACCTCGAAGCGCGTGATGACCGGCCCGGCGCTGGCGCCAACCACCGACACCGGCACCTTGAACTCGGCCAGACGCTGGGCGATCAGCTCGCCCGTTTCGCGCAGATGCGCTTCGGAGACTTCCTCGCCGCTCTCGACCGCTGATTCGAGCAGGCCGGCATCCGGGAGGCGGTAGTCCACGATGCGGGGCGGCGGCGGCGGGGTGACCGGGGCTGGGGTTGCTACGGGGGCGGCGGGCGCGGATGGGGCCACAGCCGGCGTCAGCGGCACGGTCCTGCCGACTACCGCAGGCAGCACGATGCGCGGCTTGGGCGCGGGCTGTACCAGCGTGTTGGCGTCGAACGCGGGGGTGTTTTCTTCGCCTGTGTCGTCGCTCGCGTCATCGTCCGATGCCTCGGCGGCGGCCGGTGACGGCGTGGGCGCCTCGATGACGAAATCGGCCGACGCCACGGCGTCTGCCACGGAGAACGTGGGCTCGGGATCGGGCTCGGGATCGGGCTCGGGTTCGGGCTCGGCGGCAACGATGGGCTCCGGCGCGGCTTCCGGCTCGGCAAGCACCTCCGCCACCGGTTCTTCAACCGCTTCAGGCTCGGCCACGGGCGTTTCCGCCACCGCCACCGGCGCAGCCTCCTGCCCTGCCCGGCCCGCCAGCGCGCGCAGTTCGGCCAGCAGATCCATGGCCTCCTGGCGGATCGCGGCCAGCGTCACCGGCGCGTCGGGTGTCGCGGGGACGGCGGCGGGCGCTGGCGCCGCCATCGTATCCACTGCATCCACCACAGCAAGATCGTCGATCCCGTTCACGATGGCTTCCGCGCGGGCCACGACTTTGGCCTCGATCGCCGTCGTCGCCGTCACGGCGGGCGGCTCCATGACGGCCACGTCGGACGTGGCGGCGGACACCGCCACCGTGGCCGCCTGTGCGGCTTCCGGCAACGTAGTGATGGCCGAGCGCAGGCCGAGTGCAGGATTGCGGAATGGGCTGCTCACCACGGTCGCGCGCGGCGCGACGGGCTTTTGTGGCGCAGGGGTGGGTGCGGGATTGGGCGTTGGGTTGGGCACCGGGGTGGGCACCGGGTTGGGCACAGCGGCCCGGGCCGGCTGCCGCGCCGGAGCCGGCTTCGCGGCTTGCGGTGGCACCACGGCCGCCGGTTTGGCGGGCGCCGCCTTCACGGCGCCGGGTGAATCGGCGTGATGCAGCCAGATCTCGCCCGGTTGCGGCGGCGACTGGCGCGTGCGCGGGGGCGGCTGCCATGCCGGCTGCTTGCGCGCGGAGACCGCCTCAATCTGCTTGGTGCGCGGCGGCGTGGGGCTCCAGCCGGCGGCGCTATGGGTGGGCAGGGACGTGGTTTCCCAACGGTCCAGCCCCTCGCGCCCTGCTGCCAGCGACGGCGACGCCGCCACGCCGGCAAACGCGCCGGCATCGGTGCGGGACTCGGGGCGTGCGGCGGGACGTGCCGGCTGACGCGGCGCATCGTCCTGCGCGCGCGGCTTGCGCAGCAGGAACAGGCTGCGCCAAGTCTCGCCAAAGACCATCGGCGCGGCCAGCCCCAGCACGGCCAGCATCATCAGCAGCGCGCCGGTCCAGCCCAGCAGGTTGGACGCCAGCCCAGCCAGCGCATGCCCCACGGCGCCGCCGGCGCCCTCGCCTTCGGCCGCCGTCAGGGACTCCAGCGTGGCGCTGGCGCCCAGCACCAGCAGCGTACCCAGCCACACCCGCAGCGAGCCACGACCAAACGGCCGGCGGTCGCCGGCAAGCGCGCGCGTTGCTGTGCGCCATGCCAGCGGCAACAGCCAGAAGGTCGACAATCCGAACCAGCCCAGACCCATGATGAATATGAAAACGTCAAAACTACGGGCAGCGATTGTAGCGGGTCTGAGCGCCCCGGATGGCGCCAATCCCGGCCAATTGCCAAAAATCAGAGGATTCTCTGACTCTGCATGACCAGCGACCGCGCGGGAGTACCATCGCCGCAACGCTCCTCTCTGCACCCCTCTCCGTGGCCGCTTCCCTGACCTCGCCGATTTCCGCGCTGCGCATTCTTCTGGTGGAGGACCACGCGTTCCAGCGCGCCGTGGCCGCCGACATGCTGCGCGCCCTCGGCGCAGTGCAGATCGTGGAAGCCGAAAATGGCACGGACGCGTTGGACCGGCTCACCGCGCAATCGTTCGACGTGGTGTTCTGCGACATTGCGATGCCCCAGCTCAACGGCCCGGGCCTGATGGCCGAACTGGCGCGGCGTGGGGACCGGGCCTTCGCGGCCACGGCGCCCGCCTGGGTCTGGATGACCGCGCAGGACGCCGACATCCTCGATTCGCACCAGCGGCTGGCCGAGGCGCTCGGCCTGCGCGCCGTGCACGCGTTGCGCAAGCCGCTGGAGCCGGCCGAGCTGGCCGGCATCCTGGCCGAGGCCGCGCACGGCGATGGCGCACGGCCGGACGCGGCAACGCCCGACGATGCCACCCTGCTCGCCGCCGTGCCCGATGGCTTCCACATCGTGCTCCAGCCGCAATTCGCCCTCGCCACGGGCCGGCTGGCGGGCGCCGAGGCGCTGTGCCGCTGGCGCCATCCCACGCTGGGCAACGTGCCGCCGGACCGCTTCATCGGCCGGCTGGAAATGCTCGACGCCGCCGATCCCATCCTCTTTCTGGCGATAAAGGCATGCCTGGCCATGCATCGGCGCCTGCGCGCGGCCGGGCTGGAGATCGTGTTGGGCGTCAACGCCTCCGCGCGTACGCTCTGCCGGCCGGAAACACTGCCAAAGCTGGACGCGATGGTGGCCGCCGCCGGCCTGCCCCGGCGGCTACTGGTGATCGAACTGACCGAGGAATTGCCCGTGCCGGACCCCGTGGCGCTGTCCGTGGCGCTGAACCAGTTGCGGCTGCTGGGCTATGGGGTGGCGATCGACGACTTCGGCGTGGGCATCGCCACGCTGAAATTACTCGCGGATCTGCCATTCACGCAGATCAAGCTGGATCGCTCGTTCGTCAGGCATGTGGAGGGGGAGGACCAGCGCACGGCGATCTGCCGGCACGTGATTGCGCTGGCGCGCGACCTGGGGCGCGAATGCGTGGCGGAAGGCGTGGAAACGGTGTCGCAGCGCGCGGCGCTGGCGGCGCTTGGCTGCGACCTGGGCCAGGGCTACCTGTGGTCGGCCCCGCTGGCGCCGGACGATTTCCTCGCCGCGGCGCCGGCATGGGCCGGGCTTACGGCGCCGCCCGGAACGGATATTTCGCGAAAATCTGAGTGACCACGGCATCGATCGCCGGCTGGCTGTCCTGCGGATCGACGCGGCTCGCGTCACCCTGCGCCACGCCCTCCCAGACCAGCTGGTTCTTCCGGGCATCGACCAGATCGATATTGAGCGTGCCCTCGGTATACACGTAGGTATCGTTATAGAAGCCGTAGCCTGGCCACGGCCCGTACATGCCGCCCCGATAGGCGTAGTAGCCCATGTACCCGGGCGGTGGCAGCGGCGCCGGGTCGCTGACCACCTTCTGGCGCAGCCGCGCGTTGAAGTTGACAAGCAAATCCGGCGACTGCTGGGTATACCGATAGCCGCGCGCCGTCATTTCGCGCTGCACCGCCGCCTTCAGATACTGCGTGGTCAGGCTCTCGTAGCCCTGCCGGTCGGTGCCGGGCCGGGGCACGAAGCCAAAGGTGCGATAGGCGGAGAAGTCTGCCGACCGGTTGTAGTCGGTGCGGATGTCGGGGCCGGTGGCGCAGCCGGCCAGCGTGGTGAGTGCCACGACGCCGAGGGCACCACGGGCGCGGCTCAGGATCTGGATCGGAAGCGGGGTGCGCATGGTGTCAGTTCCACTTGCCATCGACGCCACCCACGCTGAGGCGCCCCGCGCCGAGCAGCGCCACGGCGATGGCGCTGGCCAGGAACATGCCCTGCAACTCCAGCTCCCAGCCGCCGTTCTTGTTGATCATATTGAGCTGCCCCGCATGCACCAGCGCCAGCGCGACGATCATGTTGATGGCTACGATCAACGCCGCCGGCCGCGTCCACAGCCCGATGATCAGCAGGATGGGCGCCACCACCTCGCCGATATAGACCCCGTAAGCCACAAAAGAAGGCAGTCCGGCCTGGGTCACCGTCTGGATGACGAAACCGGGCCCCGCCATCAGCTTGGCAATGCCGTGGAGCAGGATCAACACGCCCAACACGATCCGGATGATGGCCTTGCCCAGGTCCTGCGAACCTTGCGTGCGACTCATTGCTGCGCCTCCTTGCCCTTGGTTTGGAAACGGGGTGCGGCCCCCGCCCTCCGGGGCGCCGCACAAGTACCTTAGTGTGTACTGGCGTGAAGGTAAAGCCGCAATGCGGACGAGCCGGGCGTCAGGACTGCGGCTTGTCCGACGGGGGCGAAAGGATGGTCGAGGACGGCGCCAATGGCGGGGGTGCCGCGAAAGGCGGCGCCGCGTGCATCGGCATGACGCCCGTCGTCATCATGCCCACCCGGCGCGCGGTCTCGGGCAATACCTCGGCCAGGAAATCGAGAAAGCGGCGCAGCGGCGGCGTCACGCCCTTGCGTGACGGAAACACCGCATGGAGGACGCCCATCGGCAAATCCCACTGGGGCAGCACCACTTCCATCTCACCGCGCGCGATCTCGTCCCGGCAGTACATCCCCGGCAGCATGGCCACGCCTACGCCGGCCAGCACGGCCTCGCGCAGCAGCGCGAATTCGTCGCAGACGAGCTTGGGGTCGTACTGGATATGGACCGATTCGCCGGCCTTGTCGAACAGTGTCCACATGAACTTGCCGTCATGGGGCCGCTGGCCGACGCCGGGCATGCCTTCCAGCGCCTGCGGGGTGCGCGGGCGGCCGATGCTGTCCAGCAGCGCCGGGCTGGCCACCATCCGCAATTCGCCCTTGCCGAAGGTGCGCACGGCGAGGCTGGAATCTTCGAGCACGTCGCGCACGCGCAGGGCCAGGTCGTAGCCCTCGCCAATCACGTCCACGCGCCGGTTGGTGGCCTCGATTTCCAGCTTGATGCCGGGGTTGGCGCGCATGAAGCCGCCGATCCACGGCGCGAGCAGGATCTGGGCGATGGCCACGGGGCAACTGATGCGCAGCGAGCCGCCCGGTTGCTCACGGGCATGTTCGATCACTTCGCGCGCGGCTTCGGCGGCCTGGAGCATGTCACGGCAACGCGCGTAGTACTGCTCGCCAAGTGGTGTTACGCGCACTTGACGCGTGGTCCGGCGCAGCAACTGGACGCCCAGGTCGCGTTCCAGCTGGGCAATGCGGCGCGAAAGCCGCGATTTCGGCACGCCGCTGGCGCGGCTCGCGGCCGAGAAACTGCCGTGCTGTACCACCTGGGCGAACAGCGACAGGTCATTGAGGTCTTGCATCCGGCTCTCCGATGGGGGGCGATGGGGGCGATGGGGGCGATGGGGGCGTTGAAGGAGGTAGGTCGTTGCGAAGGTAGAACAATTATTTGCATTTTGCCTCACTACCGGCACCAATGCCCAGCCGCTATCGTTCATTCCATCCAACCGAACCCTAGTGGAGAAAGACATGAACATCCTGCAGATCGATTCCAGCGTCCTTGGTGACAACTCCGTTTCGCGCTCGCTGACCGCCAGCGTGGTGGCCGACCTGGTTGCCAAGAACCCCGGCGCCAAGGTGACCGTGCGTGACCTGGACCAGGACGCCCCGGCCCACCTGACCGGCAACCTGCTGCCCGTGCTGGGCGGCCCGAAGGATGGCCTGAACGCCGTGCAGCAAGCCGAACTGGATCGCACCGAAGCCTGGCTGGCCGAACTGCTGGCTGCCGACGTCGTCGTGATTGGCGCACCGCAATACAACTTCGGCATCCCGAGCCAGCTCAAGGCCTGGATCGACCGCGTGGCACAAGCTGGCCGCACCTTCCGCTACACCGAAGCCGGCCCGGAAGGCCTGCTCAAGGGCAAGCGCGCCATCGTGGTGTCGTCCCGCGGCGGTGTCCGCCAGAACGCCGACGCACTGGATCTGCATGAGATCACCGTCGATACGGTCCTGCGCTTCCTGGGCATCTCCGATATCTCGATCGTGCGCGCCCACGGCCTGGCCATGGGCCCGGACAGCCGCGAAGCCGGCCTCGCCGCCGCCCGCACGGCCATCGCCGCGCTGAACGACGCCACCCGCGCCGCAGCCTGATCCGCTGACGGGTCCGCTGACGGGACCGCTCGCTGACTGATCCGCTTTCTGCTCCTCCGTGGTAACGGTGCCGCCTCCCTTGGCACCGGTTTTTCCTCCAGGCTGCGCCCTCCCGGGCGCGGCCCTTTTTTTGCCTCCGGGGCTTGCGGCGGTGCATCACGCATGACCCCGGGTGTAGGCATCGGCCTACGGCCCGCCACACCTTCCCCCGGCTCGCTCCGCCGGGCGAACGGGTCTATCATGGGTCGGATTCGGGTCGATTCCCATCGGCCTGCCGTCGTGTCGCATTCAAGTCGTCCCTGGGAGCCTGCATGACCTCTGCACTGTTGCCTGCCGCCGCCAATCACCCGCCGCACGAGCCCGCCCTGCTCGGCCAGTACCGGCACGTGCGCGCCGCCACGGAAGCCATGGTGGCGGATATTTCCGACGCTGACGCGACCGTGCAATCCATGGACGACGCCAGTCCTGCCAAATGGCATCTGGCCCATACCACGTGGTTCTTCGAGGAATTCGTGCTGGCTGCGCGCATCCCGGACTACGAGCCGGTGGATCCGCAGTACCGCTACCTGTTCAATTCCTATTACGAGGCAGTCGGCGCGCGGCATCCGCGTCCGCGCCGGGGGTTGCTGACGCGGCCATCGCTGGACGAGATCCTGGCCTACCGGGAGGCGGTGGACGAATCCATGCTCTCCCTGCTGACCGACGCCCAGACCGACGCGGAAGCCGCGCTGGTCACGCTCGGGCTCAATCACGAGCAACAGCACCAGGAACTGCTGCTGACCGACATCCTGCATCTGTTCGCGCAGAATCCGCTGCGTCCGGCGTATGCGCCCGAGCTGACCGCGCCCGTCATCGCCGATCCGCGCCCGGCGCCGGAATGGCTGAAGTTCTCGGGCGGCGTGGTGGCCATCGGCCATGCCGGCGACGATTTCGCGTTCGATTGCGAAACCCCGCGCCACAACGTATTGCTGCAGCCGTATGCACTGTCATCGCATCCGGTCAGCAATCATCAATGGTTCGAATTTATCGAGGACGGCGGCTACCAGACGGCTGGGCTGTGGCTGTCCGATGGCTGGCGCTGGGTCTGCGACAACGCCATTCAGGCGCCGCTGTACTGGGAGGAGCGCGACGGCACGTGGTGGCAGATGACGCTGCGCGGCATGCAGCCGGTGGACGCGGACAGCCCGGTCACGCACGTGAGCTTCTTCGAGGCGGATGCCTTCGCGCGCTGGGCCGAGCGCCGGCTGCCGACCGAGGCCGAATGGGAGCACGCGGCGCGCAACCTGCCGGCGACCGGCAATTTCGTGGAAGGCCGCACGCTGCGGCCATTGCCCGACCGGCAGAACACGTCTGGCGCGCTGCGCCAGATGTTCGGCGATGTCTGGGAGTGGACCGCCAGCGCCTTCCTGCCCTACCCCGGTTTCCGCCCGAGCGCGGGCGCGGTGGGCGAATACAACGGCAAGTTCATGAGCAGCCAGATGGTGCTGCGCGGCGGCTCCTGCGTGACGCCGGAATCCCATATCCGGGCGAGCTATCGCAACTTTTTCTATCCGCACCAGCGCTGGCAGTTCACCGGCGTCCGGCTGGCGGACGATGTCTGACCAGGGCTGACTACGGCGAACTAACGCCGACCGCCGGCCCTGCCAGCCCAACTTTCGGTGGTGGGGCGAAATCCCGGCGGTTAATTGAAAAAATTCATCTTCGGATGGGCCGATCGGATCATCGCTCAGCCTTCCCGCAGCCGGCGCCAGAGCGTGGTAGCACTGATGCCAAGCTGGGCGCAGGCGGCGGTGCGGTTGCCGCCGCACTCGGCCAGCACCCGGCGGATGTGCTCCGCCTGACTCGCCTTGGCCACGCCGGCCAGCGAGCGGCTCTCTTCCGATGGCGCGGTCAGCATCGCCATCTCCATCTCGATCGGCACCTTTGGCGCCCTTGGCCCCCTGGCCACCCCCTCGCCGTTCTCCGAAGAAAACAGCTCCGGTACCGCCGCCTGCAACTCACGCTGCAACGCCGCCGGCTGGAGTTCCGCGCCGGCCACCAGCACGGCAATCCGCTCCGTCACGTTCTCCAGCTCGCGGATATTGCCGGGCCAGGCATAGCGGGTGAGGCGCTCCCGCACCATCGCGGGCAGGCGTTGCGGGGACTGGGTGCCAAGCCGCTCCTGCGCGCGCCGGTATAGCAGTTCGGCGAGATCGGGCAGATCGGCCACGCGCTCGCGCAGCGGCGGCATTTCTATGCGCAGGATGTTGAGCCGGTAATAGAGATCCTGGCGGAAGGTGCCCTCGCGCACCCGCGCGGCGAGGTCACGGTGCGTGGCGGCAATCACGCGCACATTGATCGGCACGGCCTCGATGCCGCCAATCGGCAGCACCTGCTTTTCCTGCAGCACGCGCAGCAGGCGGGTTTGCAGCGCCGGCGGCATGTCGCCCACCTCGTCGAGGAACAGCGTGCCGTTGTGGGCCGATTCGAACAGGCCCGCCTTGCCGCCGCGCCGCGCGCCGGTGAACGCGCCTTCCTCGTAGCCGAACAGTTCGGATTCCAGCAGCGATTCCGGAAATGCCGCGCAGTTCACCGCGATGAACGGGAAGGCGCGGCGCGGGCTGGCGTCGTGCATGCCCTGCGCCAGCACTTCCTTGCCGGTGCCGCTCTCGCCGCCAACCAGCACCGTGGAATCGACCAGCGCGTAGCGCCGTGCCAGCGCGCGCAGGTCGCTCATTGCCGGGGAGGCGCCGGCCAGGTCGTCGAGGCTGTAGCGCACCCCGGCCGGCCGGGCGCGGGCGCGCGAGCGCAGGTTGCGGTCGGCGCGATGGATCGCGTTGGCATCCTGAATCGTCAGCACCGCGCCCGTGGTGCCGGCTTCCCCGACGATGGGGATGCGGTTGACCACCACCATGCGGTCGCCCAGCCGGTGGATGGCCTCCAGCTCGCGCGTGCCGCTTTCCATCACCGCGTCGAGCGCGAGGCCCGGCGCCAGCGTGGACAGCTTGCGCCCCACGGCCACGCCGGTCGGGGTGCCGAGGAACCGCTCCATGGCCGGATTGAACGCCTGCACGCGGCCTTCGGTGTCCACGGCGGCCACGCCTTCGTTCAGGTGGGCCAGGATCGTATTCACATAGTCGCGCCGGGTGGATTCGATGCGCCGCAGCCGCGCCGCCTCGATGGCATCCTCCAGCGCCAGCCGCACCGCGTTGCCCGAATATAGGAAAACGCCCATCAGGCCGTACTTGTCGGCCAGGTCGGTCACCATGCCCGGCCCCACCACCACGCGGATGCCCTCTTCCTTGAGCGCCCGCACGCGCGCGGTGGCGTCATCCTCGGTCAGATAGGTGTAGCGGGGGATGTCGAGCGAGAACGCGCTCACGAATTCGTCGACTTCGGCGTAGGTTGAGGCATGGGTGACCAGCGCCACCTTCGGCGAAATACGACGCGCCGTGGCCAGCGCGCTCATCACGTCGAAGCCGGTCACCTTGACCAGCACCACGGGTACATCCACATGCTGGCGCAGATAGGCGCCGTTGGAGCCGCCCGCCACCACCACATCGACACGCCCCTCGCGCGCCTCGCGGTTGATGGCACTGGCGGCGGCCTCGAAGGCCCGCCCAACGATGCGGAACTCCGCCCGGGCCGCGTAGGCCGGGATCAATTCGGCGAAGGCCCGCGAGAGACGGCTGATGCCCATCGCCCAGATCCGGGGACGGCCACCGGCCGGCATGGCGGGCGCGTGGAGGGGCGCGGAGGAAGGCAGGAGACTCATGATGGGAACGGCGTATAGTCGGTCTGCATTGTGCGCCGGCTGGTGGAATCTTTCAACTCTGAACACCTTGCATTTCAAAGTTGAAATGTGAATGTGACGCAAACGCCGATGCAATAGCTGTCAGAATGGTTTAATTCATCGACATAACACGATGATTTAAAAGCAAATATCCATTTTCGCACGATCGTTTCGGAACACCCGCGTTCGCATGGCACACCCCTTGCGCTCTATCTGGCCGCTCTCAATGAGATTCCAGAACATTCCAAGCACACGCCCATGACCTATTCCGCCTCCGAACTCGCCCGCTCCGCTGGCGCCCGCTTCCGCCAGGCCCTGGCCGACGAAAGCCCGCTGCAGATTCCCGGCACCATCAACGCCAATCACGCGCTGCTGGCCAAGCGCGCGGGTTATCGCGCCATCTACCTGTCCGGTGGCGGCGTGGCCGCGGGCTCGCTCGGCCTGCCCGACCTGGGCATCTCCAACCTGGATGACGTGCTGACCGACATCCGCCGCATTACCGATGTCTGCGACACCCCGCTGCTGGTGGACGTGGATACCGGCTTCGGCGCCTCGGCCTTCAACGTGGCCCGCACCACGCGCTCGCTGATCAAGTTCGGTGCCGCCGCGATGCACATCGAGGACCAGGTCGGCGCCAAGCGCTGCGGCCACCGTCCGGGCAAGGAAATCGTCACCCAGGGCGAAATGGTCGACCGCATCAAGGCCGCCGTCGATGCCCGCACGGACGAGAATTTCGTCATCATGGCCCGCACCGACGCGCTGGCCGTGGAAGGCCTCGACAAGGCCATCGAACGTGCCGTGGCCTGCGCGGAAGCCGGCGCCGACGCCATCTTCCCCGAAGCCATGACCGACCTCGACATGTACCGCCGTTTTGTCGATGCCGTGAAGGTGCCGGTGCTGGCCAACCTGACCGAATTCGGCGCCACCCCGTATTTCACGCTCGACGACCTGCGCAGCGTGGGCGTGGCGATGTCGCTCTACCCGCTCTCCGCGTTCCGCGCCATGAACAAGGCCGCCGAGAACGTGTACGAGGCGATCCGCCGGGACGGCACGCAAAAGAACGTGGTCAGCACCATGCAGACCCGCGCCGAACTGTACGAGCGCATCGGCTACCATGATTACGAGCAGAAGCTCGACGCGCTGTTCGCGCAGGGCAAGGCCAAGTAAGCCATTCCGCGCGACACCATCCGCATCGACCTACCACTATCTGCACCCATCTGCACCAATCAGCACCCAGACCAACAAGGAGACCCACAATGTCCGAAGCTCAACCGCTCGCCACGCCCAAGCCCAAGAAGTCCGTCGCCCTGTCCGGCGTGACCGCGGGGAATACCGCGCTTTGCACCGTGGGCCGCAGCGGCAATGACCTGCACTATCGCGGCTACGACATCCTGGACATCGCCGATACCTGCGAATTCGAGGAAATCGCCCATCTGCTGGTGCACGGCAAGCTGCCGACCAAGTCCGAACTGGCCGCCTACAAGGCCAAGCTGAAGTCCCTGCGCGGCCTGCCCGCCAACGTCAAGGCCGCGCTGGAATGGGTACCGGCCAGCGCCCACCCGATGGATGTGATGCGCACGGGCGTGTCGGTCCTCGGCAACGTGCTGCCCGAGAAGGACGACCACAACACGCCGGGCGCGCGCGACATCGCGGACCAGCTGATGGCCAGCCTCGGCTCGATGCTGCTGTACTGGTATCACTACAGCCACAACGGCCGCCGCATCGAGGTGGAGACGGACGATGATTCCATCGGCGCCCACTTCCTGCACCTGCTGCACGGCAAGGCGCCGTCCAAGCTGTGGGAACGCGCGATGCAGACCTCGCTGATCCTCTACGCGGAGCACGAGTTCAACGCCTCCACCTTCACGGCCCGCGTGATTGCCGGCACGGGCTCGGACATGCATTCGTCGATCTGCGGCGCCATCGGCGCACTGCGCGGCCCGAAGCATGGCGGCGCCAATGAAGTGGCGTTCGAGATCCAGAAGCGCTACGACACCCCGGACGAAGCCGAGGCCGACGTGCGCCGCCGCGTGGAGAACAAGGAAGTCGTGATCGGCTTCGGCCACCCGGTGTACACCACCGGCGACCCGCGCAACCAGGTGATCAAGGAAGTGGCGCGCAAGCTGTCGAAGGACGCCGGCTCGACCAAGATGTTCAGCATCGCCGAGCGCCTGGAAACGGTGATGTGGGACGCCAAGAAGATGTTCCCGAACCTCGACTGGTTCAGCGCCGTGAGCTACCACATGATGGGCGTGCCGACGGCGATGTTCACGCCGCTGTTCGTCATCGCCCGCACCTCGGGCTGGGCCGCGCACATCATCGAGCAGCGGATCGACAACAAGATCATCCGCCCGAGCGCCAACTACACGGGGCCCGAGAACCTCAAGTTCGTGCCGATCGAGAAGCGCTGACCGGTGCCGCGCGGGGCGCCCTGCCCCGCGCCGCCCGCCACGGACGCTCCATAACTACCCCACGCCATGAACACTGCCTTCCGCAAGCCGCTGCCCGGCACCAAACTGGACTACTTCGACGCGCGCGCCGCCGTGGAAGCCATCCAGCCGGGCGCCTATGACAAGCTGCCCTACACCTCGCGCGTGCTGGCCGAGAACCTCGTGCGCCGCTGCGACCCGGCCACGCTGACCGCCTCGCTGCAACAATTGATCGAGCGCAAGCGCGAGCTGGACTTCCCATGGTTCCCCGCGCGCGTGGTCTGCCACGACATCCTGGGCCAGACCGCGCTGGTGGACCTGGCCGGCCTGCGCGACGCCATTGCCGACCAGGGCGGCGACCCCGCGCTGGTCAACCCGGTGGTGCCGGTGCAACTGATCGTCGATCACTCGCTCGCCGTGGAATGCGGCGGCTTCGATCCCGATGCGTTCACCAAGAACCGCGCCATCGAAGACCGGCGCAACGAAGACCGTTTCGATTTCATCAACTGGACCAAGAAGGCGTTCCGCAATGTGGACGTCATCCCGCCGGGCAACGGCATCATGCACCAGATCAATCTGGAGCGGATGTCGCCGGTGATCCACGCCGAACAGGGCGTGGCCTACCCCGATACCGTGGTCGGCACTGACAGCCACACGCCGCACGTGGACGCGCTGGGCGTGATCGCCATTGGCGTGGGCGGCCTGGAGGCCGAAAACGTGATGCTGGGCCGCGCGTCGTGGATGCGCCTGCCTGACATCGTCGGCGTGGAGTTGTCCGGCAAGCGCCAGCCCGGCATTACCGCCACCGACATCGTGCTGGCCCTGACCGAGTTCCTGCGCAAGGAGAAGGTGGTCGGCGCCTATCTGGAATTCCGCGGCGAAGGTGCCTCAAGCCTCACATTGGGCGATCGCGCGACCATCTCGAACATGGCCCCCGAGTACGGCGCCACGGCCGCGATGTTCTATATCGACGAGCAGACGCTGTCCTACCTGCGCCTGACCGGCCGCGAGGACGCGCAGGTCGCGCTGGTGGAAACCTACGCCAGGACCGCCGGCCTGTGGGCGGACTCGCTGGCCAACGCCGAGTACGAGCGCACGCTGCATTTCGACCTGTCCACCGTAGTCCGCAACATGGCCGGCCCGTCGAACCCGCACAAGCGGCTGCCGACGTCCGACCTGGCCGCGCGCGGCATCGCCGGGCATTGGGACGACGTGCCGGGCCAAATGCCCGATGGCGCGGTCATCATCGCCGCCATTACCAGCTGCACCAATACCAGCAACCCGCGCAACGTGATTGCGGCGGCACTTCTGGCTCGCAACGCCAACGCGCACGGGCTGACGCGCAAGCCGTGGGTCAAGTCGTCGCTGGCGCCGGGCTCGAAAGCCGTCGAACTCTATCTCGAGGAAGCCAAGCTGCTGCCGGACCTCGAAAAGCTCGGCTTCGGCATCGTCGCCTTCGCCTGCACCACCTGCAACGGCATGTCCGGCGCGCTCGATCCGGTGATCCAGAAGGAGATCGTCGACCGCGACCTGTACGCCACGGCAGTGCTGTCCGGCAACCGCAACTTCGACGGCCGCATCCACCCGTACGCCAAGCAGGCGTTCCTGGCCTCGCCGCCGCTGGTGGTGGCCTACGCCATCGCCGGCACGATCCGCTTCGACATCGAACGCGACGCGCTGGGCAAGGACGCCGACGGCAAGCCGGTCTACCTGAAGGACATCTGGCCGAGCGACGAGGAAATCGACGAAATCGTCGCCAAGAGCGTGAAGCCGGAGCAGTTCCGCAAGGTGTACGAGCCGATGTTCGCCATCTCGGTGGACCAGGGCGAGGCCGTGAGCCCGCTCTACGACTGGCGCGCCCAGAGCACCTACATCCGCCGTCCGCCGTACTGGGAAGGCGCGCTGGCCGGCGAGCGTACGCTGCGGGGCATGCGGCCGCTGGCAGTGCTCGGTGACAACATCACCACGGACCACCTGTCGCCGTCGAACGCCATCATGCTGAACAGCGCGGCCGGCGAGTACCTGGCGAAGATGGGCCTGCCCGAGGAAGACTTCAACTCGTACGCCACGCACCGGGGCGACCACCTGACCGCCCAGCGCGCCACCTTCGCCAACCCCACGCTCATCAACGAGATGGCGGTGGTGGATGGCGCGATCAAGAAGGGGTCCCTGACGCGGATCGAGCCGGAAGGCAAGGTTGTGCGCATGTGGGAAGCCATCGAGACCTATATGGAGCGCAAGCAGCCGCTGATCGTGGTGGCCGGGGCCGACTATGGCCAGGGGTCGTCGCGTGACTGGGCGGCCAAGGGCGTGCGGCTGGCCGGCGTTGAGGCCATCGTGGCCGAGGGCTTCGAGCGCATTCACCGTACCAACCTGATTGGCATGGGCGTGCTGCCGGTGGAGTTCAAGCCGGGGGTGAACCGCACCTCGCTGGGCCTGGACGGCACCGAGACGTTCGACATCGTCGGCGCCCGCAAGCCGCGCGCGGAGCTGACGCTGGTGATCCATCGCAAGAACGGCGAGCGCGTGGATGTACCCGTGCAGTGCCGGCTGGACACCGCCGAGGAAGTGTCGATCTACGAGGCCGGCGGCGTGCTGCAACGGTTTGCGCAGGACTTCCTGGAATCGGCGCGTGCCGCAGCTTGATGGGAATTCACCGGAAACTGGACGAAGCATGACTCACGTAGCGCAAGTCAAGATTCCCGCCACCTACATGCGTGGCGGCACCAGCAAGGGCGTCTTTTTCCGCCTGCAGGACCTGCCCGAGGCCGCGCGCGTGCCCGGCGCGGCGCGTGACAAGCTGCTGATGCGCGTCATCGGCAGCCCGGACCCGTACGGCAAGCAGATCGACGGCATGGGCGCAGCCACGTCGAGCACCAGCAAGACGGTCATCATCAGTGCCAGCACGCGGCCGGACCACGACGTGGACTACCTGTTCGGCCAGGTGTCGATCGACCAGCCGTTCATCGACTGGAGCGGCAACTGCGGCAACCTCTCCGCCGCCGTGGGGCCGTTTGCCATCAGCAACGGCTTTATCGATGCCGCACGCATCCCGCGCAGCGGCAGCGGCGTGGTCACCGTGCGGATCTGGCAGGCCAATATCGGCAAGACCATCGTCGCGCACGTGCCGGTGACGGACGGCGCGGTGCAGGAAACCGGTGATTTCGAGCTGGACGGGGTGACCTTCCCGGCCGCCGAGGTGCAACTGGAGTTCATGGACCCCGCCGAGGAAGGCGATGATGGCGGCGGCGCGATGTTCCCGACCGGCAACCTCGTCGATGACCTGGAAGTGCCCGGCGTGGGCACGCTCAAGGCAACGATGATCAACGCCGGCATTCCGACGATTTTTGTCGATGCCGACGCCATCGGCTACACCGGCACGGAGCTGCAGGACGCCATCAACGGCGACCCGAAGGCGCTGGCGATGTTCGAGACCATCCGGGCGTACGGTGCAAAGCGCATGGGGCTGATCCGTGACATCGACGAAGCCGCGCGGCGCCAGCACACGCCGAAGGTGGCGTTCGTGGCGCGGCCGGCCACGTACACGGCGTCCAGCGGCAAGGCCGTCAACGCCGGCGACGTGGACCTGCTGGTGCGCGCGCTGTCGATGGGCAAGCTGCACCACGCCATGATGGGCACGGCGGCGGTGGCTATCGGCACTGCGGCGGCGGTGCCGGGCACGCTGGTCAACCTCGCAGCCGGCGGCGGCGAGCGCGAGGCCGTGCGCTTCGGGCATCCGTCCGGCACGCTGCGGGTGGGCGCGCAGGCCAGCCAGGCCGACGGCCAGTGGACCGTCACCAAGGCCATCATGAGCCGCAGCGCACGCGTGCTGATGGAAGGCTGGGTGCGCGTGCCGGGCGACGCTTTCTGATCCTTTCGCCCGACTCGTCCCGGACTCGTAATTCCTCTAAAAAGCGGCATCCTTCCCCCCGGGGAGGATGCCGCTTTGTCTTATGGGGCATACGTTTGCGGGCTATCTCACTGGCGTGGCGGTTGTCGACGCAACCCGCGCCGGTGGGTATAGTGCTCGCTCCGTCCGACGCCGGACGGTATCCATGAATCGAAGACACGGGGCGGCGCTTCCACAAGACGCCCGAACCTGCCGACATGAGGAGCATCATGCAACGTACTGCCTGCCTGAAATCGCTTGTCAAGCCGATGGCAACACCCATCGCCGCACTGCTGCTGTCCGCCGGGCTGATGTCCGGCCTGGCCCATGCGCAACTGGCTCCGGCCCCGGGCGCGGCCCCGGCCACCACCGCTGCCGCCCCCGCCGAGGCGCGCAAGGCCAATGTGGTCATCATCGGCACGGGCGGCACCATCGCCGGCGCCGGCGCATCGGCCACCAACACGGCGGCCTACCAGTCGGCCGTGGTGCCGGTGGACAAGATCATCGCCTCGGTGCCCGAGATCTCGAAGGTCGCCAACGTCAAGGGCGAGCAGATCTTCCAGATCGGCTCGGAAAGCTTCAACAACGAGCGCCTGCTGAAGCTGGCCAAGCGCGTGTCCGAACTGCTGAAGCAACCGGATGTGGATGGCATCGTCATCACGCACGGCACCGACACCATCGAGGAAACGTCGTACTTCCTGAACCTCACGCTCAAGAGCGACAAGCCGGTGGTGGTAGTCGGCTCGATGCGGCCGGGTACGGCGCTGGGCGCCGATGGCGCGCTGAACCTGTATGACGCGGTGCTGGTGGCCTCCCGGCCCGAGTCGCGCGGCAAGGGCACGCTGGTGGTGCTCAACGACGAGATCCACACCGGCCGTGACGTGACCAAGACCAACACGTTCAAGACCGAGACCTTCCGCTCGCCGTTCGGCCCGCTCGGCTATGTGGTGGAAGGCCGCACGCTGTACTACCGCACGCTGGCCCGCCCGCACACCACGCAGACCGAGTTCGACATCGACAAGATCGACAAGCTGCCCGAAGTGGCCGTGGTCTACGCCTACGGCAACGTGAACCCGGCCAGCATCGACGCGGCAGTGAAGAATGGCGCCAAGGCCATCGTCTATGCCGCCACCGGCAACGGCAGCGTGGGCGACTACATGGTGGAGCCGCTCAAGGCGGCCCGCGCCAAGGGCGTGCAGATCGTGCGCGCCTCGCGCACGGGCAGCGGCGTGGTGGTGCGCAACGCCGAGCAGCCGGACGACAAGTACGACTGGATCGTCACCGACGACCAACTCCCGCAAAAGGCTCGCATCCTGATGGCGCTGGCGCTGACCAAGACCAACGACCCGAAGGCGCTGCAGCAGATGTTCTGGAAGTATTGATGTCCCCCGCCCCTTCCTGCTTGCGGGAGGGGGCATCCTCACTGCCCCCTCAAAACAGCGCCGTGGTCATCAGCGCCTTGGCCACCAGCGGCCCCTCGTCGGCGCCGTCGGCGTAGACCGATACCTCGAGCGACACCTGCCGCTTGCCCCGGCGGATCACCTCCGCCACCGCGCGCAAGGCCACGCCATCGGCGGGCGCCAGATACTGGATCGACAGCGCCCCGGTGGCGCCGCCGCGTACCACCTCCAGATCCACGTTCGAGAACGCAGCCGCGGCGCCAGCCACGTCGATCAGCGTGGCGATCACTCCGCCATGCACGACCTTGCGCACCGTGACGTTGTTCGGGCTGAACGGCAGCACCAGTTCCACGCGGTCTACCGCCAGCGCATCCAGGCGGATGCCCAGCGTGCGCGCCACCGGCGATTCCATCAGCACGGACGCCACCATCGCGGCCAGACGCGGGTCCACGGTCGATTCAGGCATGGCAAGGCTCCAGAACATACGGCATGGGACGAATTCGATTCCACCCAGCGTAGCCGGCGCTGCCCATTCGCTCAATGACCTGATGGGTAGTTGAACGTCCTGAGCCTCCGGCAGCACACCCAGCCGCCGGGGCGTCGGCCGGTATAATGGCCCCCCAATCGTTCCTGCCGTTCCCGCCCCGCCTCTGCATGCCTGCCGAACCGTCCGACATTACCGAAGCCCAGGGTCTCAGCGACCGGCCCGACAGCCCCTGCATCGGCATCTGCTCCACCTTGTTCGATGAGATCTGCCAGGGTTGCGGCCGCACCGCCGCCGAGGTCAGTAACTGGGTGTTCTACTCCGATGCCGAAAAGCAGGTGATCTGGGACCGCATCACGCGCGAGGGCACCGCGCGCCGCTTCAGCCAGGGCTGAGGGATCCGGGGATGACCCCGGTCAGCCGCTTCTCCATATCCTCGACTTCGCGCCGCGCCACGCGCTCGCGGGCGAGTTTTCGCCAGCTTTCCGCCAGCGGCGCCAGTTCCGCCATCTCGGCCAGCGCCGCGTGGTTGAGCCGGTCGACATAGAGCACGTGCAGCAGCCGCTGCAGGGTCCATTGCGGATAGGGCCGCGCGGCCAGCACCAGCCGGTCCCCGGCGCGTACCTCGCCCTCCTCGACCACCCGGTAGTACCAGCCCGTGCGCTGGCTCTGCTGCACCGCGCGCGACATGCCCGCGTAGCCAAAGCGGTGATTGAGCTTCCAGCATGGCTGTCGCGCCTGCGAGACCTCCACCAGCGCCGAGCCGAGCCGGAACTGGTCGCCAATGCACACGTCCGCCTCCGTCAAACCCCGGGTGCTCAGGTTTTCGCCGAAGGCACCAGGGCGCGACAGTACATCGGTCACGGTCACGCCCTCCTCTGCGGCCAGTTCGGCCGCCCAGGCCGGGTAATGGTCGCGCGGATAGTGGTGAATGGCCTTTTCCGGGCCGCCGTGATGGCGCGGATCGCCCTGCTCGTCCCCGGCCAGCCCGCGCGTGGTCACGCGCAGCGGGCCGTCCTGCAACTGCTTGTCGATGCCGCTTGGCACTGCCTTCGGGCCGAATGGGCGCACCTTGCCGGCGAGCAAGGCATCAATGGCGATGTCGATGACCTGCACCGTCACAGCCCGGCCTCGTCGAGCCAGCGCATGAACATGCGTTCCCCGGCGGCCGCCACAGTGGCGCCGATCTCGGCCGTACGGCGGCGGATGGTGCGCGGGTCGATGCCGGCCTTGGCCAGTTCCACCGTATGGCCGATCAGCCAGGTCTCGATGTCGCTGGGCAGCACCTCGGGGTGGAATTGCAGCGCCAGCACGTGCTGGCCGATCGCATACGCCTGGTGCGGCGTGCCGGCGGTGGAGGCCAGCAGTTCGGCGCCGGCCGGCAGGTCGAAGGTATCGCCGTGCCAGTGCAGCACCTGCCAGTCCGCGTCCGCCAGGGCCGCGAGCGGCGAGCGCAGGCCGGCTTCGGTCGGCGTGACCGGCCCCCAGCCAATCTCGCGCGTGCCCGGATAGACGCGCGCGCCAGACGCCGCCGCGATCAACTGCGCGCCCAGGCAGGCGCCGATCATGGGCCGCCGCGTGCCGAGCCGCTCGCGGATGACCGCGATCTCGGCCTCCAGCCACGGATAGGCCTCGGTTTCATAGACGCCGATCGGCCCGCCCAGCACCACCAGCAGGTCCGCCGGATCGGCCGCGACCAGCGTCAGGTCGTCCACGCCGGCCTGGAACACGCGGATCTCGTGCCCGCGGTCGCGCACGGCATTGGCAATCACGCCGGCATGCTCGAACGGCACATGCTGGATTACGTCGGTGCGGCGTCGGGTCTCGGTCATCGTCAACTCTCCTGAAGCTTAGGGTGCGCCGGCTGGCCGGAGCACCAGTGTGTCGAACGCGTCGCCGCCGGGATTGCGGCGTGGCGCGCCAATCGTAATGAACTGTACCGCCGCCCACCGCTCGGTCCAGTCGCGGTAGTGCGGAGACAAGGCATTGCCCGATTGTCCCGTCGACGTCATGAAGCGGGAATGGGACAAATCTGAAAGGTCATAGATCGCGCGCAGGCTGGCCGCATGTACGCTCTCGAAAGGTGCGGCCTCGTCACGCAGGCTGTGGCGGCCGACATCCACCGTATACGTATCACCGCCGGTCGGCACGCGCACGTTAAAAAAACCTGACAAGTACGAAACTTTGCCGAACGGCTTGTGCTCGGCGCGCGCGGTATGGGCCTGGCCCCAGCGCCATGTTTCCGGATTGCTGCCATAGCGGGCGTCCAGGTCGGCGATGGCGCGCTGCCAGGCCAGGCCGATGGTTTCGGCGCAGGTCTCGTGCGCCGGCGTACGGGTGTTGTCGCACCAGAACGCACCGGCGCCGCGCGGGGCACGCAGCGCGTTGAGCATCGGCAACTGCACGTTGCGCTGGTCCCAGAGCCGGTTGAACTGGGTCTCGTCCAGCTTGTCTTCGAACAGCAGGCGCGACAACTCGCGCAGCCATGCGGTGGCGACCAGCGGCTCGGCGCGGTCTGCCGCCATGGTGGCGTCCCACTTGCGCAGGGCCTCGAACAGGGCGCGCTCGCGGTCCGGGCGCTTGGCGTCGCTGGCCACGGGGGCGGCCAGCAGCAGTGGCAAGGCATCGCGCACGGCCAGCGAGACCACGTCCTTCTGAATGGCGGCGAAGCTGTCCGGCGTATGGCGCGGCGTGGCCTCCAGCAGCGCGCGGATGCGGTCGTGGCGGTACGGCACGGTCCACTCGCTGGTGATGAAGTACGGGTAGTCGTCGGCCACGATCTTCTGGTTGGCCGTCACGATCATGCCGTCCGGCGGGTTGAAGCGGCGCGGCAGCGCGTCGAACGGCACGAAGCCGGTCCAGTCGTAGCGCGCATCCCACCCCGGCGCCGGCGCGAGGCCCTTCAGGTCGTTGTCCGCCCGGCGCAGCGGCACGCGGCCCGGCGCGATATAGCCGATATTGCCGTCCACATCGGCATAGACGATGTTCTGCTGCGGCGCGTGGAGGTCGCGCATCGCCGCCAGGAAGGTGTTCCAGTCGCGCGCGGCGGCCAGCTTCAGGCCGCCTTCGAAGGTCTTGTCGTCCGGGCGCAGCGCGGTCCACTGGAACGCCACCACGTACTGGGCGCCCAGCGGCTTGGCGGCAATGGTCAGCGGCTCGGCCACGTCGGACAGCACCGGGCCGTGGCGCGTGGCCCGGACGGTCAGGGCCACGTCCGGGGCCCCCTTCACGCGGATGGTCTCGGTGCGGGTCTCGAACTCCGCCCAGCCGTCCGGCGTCTGGTAGCGGGTGGGGTGCGCCGGATCGATCCTTTCTATATAGAGGTCCTGCACGTCCGGCGCGGTATTGGTGAAACCCCAGGCAATGCGCGCGTTATGGCCGAGCACGACCAGCGGAATGCCGGGCAGCGTGGCGCCGGTCACATCGAGCCCCGGCGCCTGCATCTGGGCGAAATACCAGAGTGACGGCGCCTGCAGCCCCAGGTGCGGATCATTGGCCAGCAAGGGCTTGCCGCTGACCGTGTGGGCGCCGGAGACCACCCAGTTGTTCGATCCCATCCCCTCTACATAGCTTGCCGGCGCCCGCTCCACCACGCTCGCCATGGCCGTGGCCACGGGCGCGAGATGGCGATAGAAGGCCGCGTAGTCCATGGTGCGCAGCGGTGGGTCGCCCGGATAGGGAGCGAGGATCTCGGCAATGCGGGACGTGGGCAGCTGCTGGGCCAACCCCATGCGCAGCACTTCCTGCGTCCAGTTGCCGCCCAGATCCCACGCCATCATGGTCTGCCAGCCGAGCGTGTCGGCGGGCTCCCAGCGCTCCGGCTTGGTGCCGAGGATCAGGAACTCGGGCGGCAGCGCGGACTTGCGCGTGTCGATGAACGCGTTCACGCCATCGGCATAGGCTTGCAGCGCGGCGCGGGTCTCGGGGGAAGTCTGGGCGAGGATGGCCTCGGCATTGCGCCGCACTCCCAGCGTGCGCAGGAAGCGGTCGGTGTCCAGCGCGCCCGGGCCGAGGATTTCCGCCAGCCGGCCCGCCACCACGCGCTTGTTCATCTGCATCTGCCAGAGCCGGTCCTGCGCGTGGACGTAGCCGAGCGCGTAGTAGGCGTCCAGCGCATGGGCGGCCTGGATGTGCGGCACGGCGTTGCGGTCCCGCACCACCACCACGCGGTCATGCAGGCCGGGCAGGATCAGCGTGCCGGCCGTATCCGGCTGCGAAGCCTGGCGATACCAGGCATAGCCGCCCACGGCGCCCGTCACCAGCAGCAACAGGAGCGAGAGCAGCCAGCCGCCGAGCCGTTTCCACCAGCGCATCGTATTCCTCCGAAATATTGGGATCGATTGGTTCGATTGGTTCGATCGGGTTCGATTGGGATCCATCAAAGAGCGAAGCATCGCAGATTCCGGCGCCAGAAAAAAATGCCCGGACGTGCCGGGCATGCGATGCAACGCCAGGAAGCGCCCGTCAGGCGGGCTTCTTCAGTTGCAGCGACTTGTATTCGAGGAATTCCTCGAGTCCGTACTTGCCGGCCTCGCGCCCGTTGCCGGACTGCTTGAAGCCGCCGAACGGCGCGTTCATGTTGAACGGGCCGCCGTTGATGTCCACCTGACCGGTGCGGATGCGCCGTGCCACGCGGATCGCGCGGGCCTCGTCGCCAGACCACACCCCGCCGCCGAGTCCGTAGACGCTGTCATTGGCGATGCGCACGGCGTCTTCCTCGGTGTCATAGCAGATTACGGTCAACACCGGGCCGAAGATCTCCTCCTGCGCCACGGTCGCCTTCGGATCAACGTTGCCGAGCACCGTCGGCTTCACGAAGAAGCCCTTGCCGAGCCCCTCGGGGGCATCCGGGCCGCCGGCCAGCAGTTCGGCGCCCTCCTCCAGCCCGCGCCGGATATAGCCCGTCACGCGCTCCTTCTGCACGGCCGAGATCAGCGGGCCGAGACGCGTGGTCTCCGCCAGCGGGTCGCCAAGCGTGAAGTTCTCCACCACCTTCGCGACGATGGCCTTGACCTCGTCGTAGCGGGCGCGCGGCACCAGCATGCGGGTATGGGCCGAGCAGGTCTGGCCCGAGTTCAGGAAGCAGGCGTTGATGGTGCCCTTGACGGCCTGCGGCAGGTCCGCGTCGTCCAGGATCACCGAGGCGGACTTGCCGCCCAGCTCCAGCGCCACGCGCTTGACCGACTGCGCGGCCAGCTCGGACACGCGTTTGCCGGCGCGCGTGCTGCCGGTGAACGACACCATATCCACTTCGGGGTGGCTCGCCAGCACTTCGCCCACGATCGGGCCATAGCCGGTGACGAGGTTGAACACGCCCGGCGGCAGGCCGGCGGCCTCGATCACCTCGGCCAGCACAAAGGCGTTCAGCGGCGCCACCTCGGACGGCTTGAGCACCACGGTGCAGCCGGCGGCCAGCGCCGGCGCCACCTTCAGCGTGATCTGGTTCAGCGGGTAGTTCCACGGCGTGATCGCGGCCACCACGCCCACGGGCTCGCGCACCACCAGCGAATTGCCGACCTGTTCCTCGAACTGGAACTGCTCCAGCAGCGAGGCGGCCTGGCCCCAGTTATAGACCGGCCCGCCCACCTGGATGGCCCGCGCCAGCTTGATCGGCATGCCCACTTCGCCGGCAATCAGCTGCGCCAGTTCCTCGGTACGGTCCTTGAGCCCTTCGGCGATCTTGCGGATATAGCCGGCGCGCACGGCCGGCGGCGTGTTGGACCAGCCGTCGAAGGCGGCCCGCGCGGCGGCGATGGCGTCCTCGGCATCCCGGGCGTCGCCCTCGGGAATCTTGCCCATTACCGCCTCGGTGGCGGAATGAACCACATCGATCAGCCCGCTGCCATGGGGCTGAATCCACTTGCCGTTGATGAAAAGTTTGTCTCGTTGTTGCATGGCCACAGTTCTCGATAGGTGAATCGGCGGTTGCAATTTTTTGTTACTTTTAGGGTGCCTCACATTGTAGAGCGGAATGCCAACTCGGATTTTGTTTGATTCCGGGCGCATGCCGCCCATCGAAAACAAAGAAAAGAGGAGCGAGACATGGTCGATCCGGTCTTTCAGAAGACGGAGGCAGGTCAGGAGGAGATTCGCACACGTGCCCGAAAGCTCGATCACAAGCTGCGCGCGCTGCTGCTTATCGTGAATGGCGAACGCCGCAAATCGGCGTTGCTGGCGCAGGTGGGCGGGATGGGGGTCGGGGAGGAAGCGCTGGACACGCTGGTGGAACTGGGGCTGGTGGTGGCGGATGCCTCGGAAGCGGCCAAACCCGTTGCCCCGCCGGTAACCGCCACCACACAACGCCCGGCCCGCTCTGGCCCGCCGGACACCAATCTGTTTGCGGCGTATTCGGCACTCGGCAAGGGACTCGACGACGTGCTCGCCGATACCGCCATCGCCCCGACGCCGGTAGCAGTGGGCGGCGCGGACGGCTACAAGCAGCTTTACCACTTCTATACCGATGTGATCGGCAATCATCTTGGATTGCGCGGCTACGTCTTGCAGGTGAAGGTGGAAAAGGCGGGAACGGTGGCCGAACTGGCCGCGTTGCGCGAGGCACTGGCCGCGGCCTTGCAGAAGGCCAAGGGAGAGATCACCGCAAGGGCGATTCTGGACCAGCTGGATGCGATGCTGGCGGCGCAGGGGGTGGCCGCCAGGTAAGAACAACGCCCCTCCCCCATGGGAGAGGGGCGTTCCGGCTCGGTGTTCCGGCTCGGAGTTCCTTTAAGCCGCGATACCCTGCGACTCCAGGTACTCGTCGTACGTGCCGAGGTAGTCGGTGATCGTGCCGTCCGTGCGGACTTCGATCACACGCGTGGCCAGGCCGTTGATCAGTTCGCGGTCGTGCGAAACAAAGATCAGGGTGCCGGTGAACTTGTCCAGTGCGATCTGCAGCGACTCGATCGACTCCATGTCCATGTGGTTGGTCGGCTCGTCCATGGCCAGCACGTTGTGGCGGCCCAGCATCAGCTTGCCCCAGATCATGCGGCCCTTCTCGCCACCGGACAGCACCTTGACGTTCTTCTTGATATCGTCGGCCGAGAACAGCAGCCGGCCCAGCGTGCCGCGCAGCGACTGGTCGTCGTCGCCGGCCTGCGTCCACTGGCTCATCCAGTCCATCACGTCGCGGTCCACCGGGAATTCTTCGTACGTGTCCTGCGGCATGTAGCCAACGTTGGCGTTCTCGGCCCACTTCACTTCGCCGCGGTCCACTTCCACGCCGCGCTGCACGCCAGTCTGGACAATATTGTTCAGCAGGCTGCGCAGCAGCGTGGTCTTGCCGGCGCCGTTCTCGCCGATGATCGCCACGCGCTCGCCGGCCTGGATCGCCAGCGTCAGGTTGTTGATGATCTTGCGGTCGTAGGTCTTGGTGATGCCCTCCACCTCCACCGCCAGGTTATGCAGCTTCTTCTCGAACTCGAAGCGCACGAACGGGTTCTGGCGCGACGACGGCTTGATGTCCTCCACCTTGATCTTGTCGATCTGCTTCGCACGCGACGTGGCCTGGCGGGCCTTGGACTTGTTGGCCGAGAAGCGGCGCACGAAGTCCTGCAGTTCCGTGATGCGCTCCTTGGCACGCGCGTTGGCGGCCAGCTGGCGCTCGCGGGCCTGCATCGACGCTTCCATGTAGTCGTCGTAGTTGCCCGGGTAGACCTTCAGCGTGCCGTAGTCCATATCGGCCATGTGCGTGCACACCGAATTCAGGAAATGTCGATCGTGGGAGATGATGATCATCGTGGAATTGCGCTCGTTGAGCACGTCTTCCAGCCAGCGGATGGTGTTGATGTCCAGGTTGTTGGTCGGTTCGTCGAGCAGCAGCACGTCCGGGTTCGAGAACAGCGCCTGGGCCAGCAGCACGCGCAGCTTCCAGCCGGGAGCGATGTCGCTCATCGGGCCCTGGTGCTGGCTGGTGGGAATGCCCACGCCCAGCAGCAGTTCGCCGGCACGCGCCTCGGCGGTGTAGCCGTCGAACTCGGCGTAGCGGGCTTCCAGCTCGGCCGCCTTCATGTAGTCCTCATCCGTGGCTTCCGGATTGGCGTAGATGGCGTCGCGCTCGCTCGCGGCGGCCCACATCTCGGTATGGCCCATCATCACCACGTCCAGCACGCGGTTGTCTTCATAGCCGAACTGGTCCTGGCGCAGCTTGCCCAGGCGCACGCCCGGCTCCAGCATGACCTGGCCCGACGAGGGATCGAGGTCGCTGCCAAGGATCTTCATGAAGGTGGACTTGCCGCAGCCGTTCGCGCCGATCAGGCCGTAGCGGTTGCCTTCACCGAACTTGACCGTGATGTTCTCGAACAGCGGCTTGGGGCCGAACTGCATGGTGATGTTTGCGGTAGAAAGCACGTCTGGAACCTTTGAATGCGTATGGGTGCGTAGAGGGAGGCTGCGCGGGGCGCCTGCGCCGCCCTGGCGGGCCCGGGCCTGCCAGGGTTGGGGGATCGCGTGGAAGACCTGCCCATCAGCGCGTCCGGCCTGGCAAAAATGCGGAAATAACCGGAGATTTTACCACTCGCGGGCCGTTAGCGGGGATTGCTCGGGCGATTACCGGCGGGCGCGGCGCGTTGTGACGGTTACAGCGTCGGGTAGCCGGACAGGGCCAGCGTGAAGCCGTCCGCCTGGGCGGTCAGGCGGGCCTGCGCGCCCACCGGCAGCGTCAGCTTGCGCGGGCAGTGGCCGAACGGCAGGCCGGTCAGCACCGGAATGCCGACTTCGGCACGCACGTAGTCGAACACGGCGTCCATGTCGTAGCCGTTGTCGTAGTCCGTGGTGCGGTAATTGGAGAAATCGCCCAGCACCAGTGCCTGCTGGCGGGCCAGCACGCCGGCCTGCGCCAGTTGCAGCAGCATCCGCTCGATGCGGTACGGCGGCTCGTTGATGTCCTCGAGAAACAGGATGCCGCCGTCGATCTTCGGCATGTAGGGGGTGCCAAGCAGGCTGCACAGCATGGCGAGGTTGCCGCCCCAGAACGTGCCGTCCACGGCCACGGGGCGTGCCAGCGCCTGCGGGGCCTCCACCGTGACCGTGTAGGCCGGGTCGCGCAGGATAGCCTCGAAGTGCTGCCACATGAACGCGTCCACCGGTTCGGCGCCGAAGTCGGCCAGCAGCATCGGGCCGGCAAACGTCACGCCCCCGGTGGCGGCGAGGTAGGCAAGCTGAAACCCCGTGAAATCGCTATGCCCGACGATGGGCGTGCCGCTGGCGCGCGCCTGGTCGGCAATCCGCGCGAAATCGATCTTGCCGAGCAGCCGCCCCAGCCCGTAGCCGCCGCGCACGGCCAGCGTCAGTTCGCGCTGCGCACCGGTGCCGATGGCGTGGAGGTCGGCCAGCCGTTCGGCGTCCGTACCGCCGAAGCGCAGGTAGCGGCGGGCCAGCACGTCGGGGTTGCCCACGTGATAGCCGTGATGCTTGAGCCAGGCGCATCCACGTGCCGCAATCGCCACATCATGGGGGTAACCGGAAGACGCAATCAGGCGGACTTCGATCGATTGGCTGCTCATGGACCTTAATTCTCTGCACCAGAATCTGGAGCCGCGATTTTAACGCGTGCCGACTTCTGCGCACGGCGCCGCGCGCCAAAGAAATCGCGCAGCATCTGGCCGCATTCGTCGGCCATCACCCCCCGGGCCACCGTGGTCTGATGATTGAGCGTGGCCTGCGCGAACAGGTCCACCACGCTGCCGGCCGCGCCGGTCTTGGGGTCGGTCGCGCCGAAGACCACGTGGCGCAGGCGGGCGTGGAGGATGGCGCCCGAGCACATCGCACAGGGCTCTAACGTCACATACAGCTCGCACTCGGGCATGCGGTAGTTGCCGAGCACCTGGGCGGCGGCGCGCAGCGCCTGCATCTCGGCGTGGGCGGACGGGTCCATCGAGCGGATCGGCAGGTTGTGGCCGCGCGCGATGATCCTGTCGTTCCAGACCACCACAGCGCCCACCGGCACCTCGCCCGCTGCTTCGGCCAGACGCGCCTCTTCCAGCGCGGCGGCCATGTAGAAACGGTCGCGCGCGTCGGGATCGGGGAAGGTCTGGGGCAGCAGATCGGACATCGGATCGGACATCGGCCCGGATCAGTCCTGCGCGGGCAGGCGTACCGGCGCGCTAACTTCGGCCCAGCAGTTCGGCGTTTCGAACAGCACGAGGCGGGTCAGTTGCAGATGGTGGCCAAAGCAGTCCTTGAACACGGGCGCGAGGATGTCGAACGCCACCTGGGCAAGGTTCTCCACCGTGGGAATGGACTCGAGCACCACGGTCTTGTGGTTTTCCATCGACTGGAGGAAGTTCAGCAGCGCCGTATCGCCCCGGTAGATCAGGAAGGCGTGGTCCCACTTCGAGACCAGATGCTCGTTGGCGAGCGTCTTGATGTCGCCGAAGTCGAGGATCATGCCGTCGTCGGAGGCGCCTTCCTTGTGCAGGACTTCGCCCGACAGGGTCAGGTCCAGGCGGTAGCGGTGGCCATGAATGTTGCGGCACTGGCCGCCATGGCTAGGGATACGGTGGCCGGAATCGAACTCCAGGCGACGGGTGATGGAGACTTGTTTGGTCATGGATCAGCGAATGCCAAGCAGCTTGTGGGTCTGCAGCGACAGGCGCCAGCGCGGGTGGCGCTGGCAGAATTCCACCGCCGCGGCCGTATTCTGCCGGGCCAGCGGGCCATCCATGGCTTGCACCATGAAATAGCGAAAATCCAGCTGCTCGTATGCCGCGAAGTCCTGGCCGTCCTGCGGGATGACAACCTTGAGTTCGTCGCCGCGCGTCACCACGAGATCCGCGCCCATCTTCGGGCTCACGCAGACCCAGTCGATGCCGTCCGGCACGGGCAGCGTGCCGTTGGTCTCGATGGCGATCTCGAAGCCCTGCGCGTGCAGCGCGTCGATCAGCGGCGCGTCCAGCTGGAGCAGCGGCTCGCCGCCGGTGCAGACCACGAGCGGCTTGCCGCCGGCGCTGCCAGGGCCCTGGGGCCATTCCGAGGCCACCACGGCCGCCAACTCCTCGGCGGTTTTGTACTTGCCGCCGCGCGTGCCGTCCGTGCCAACGAAGTCTGTGTCACAGAACTGGCAGACCGCGCGCGCCCGGTCTTCTTCGCGGCCGGTCCACAGGTTGCAACCCGAGAAACGGCAGAACACCGCAGCGCGGCCGGCGTTGGCGCCTTCGCCCTGCAGCGTGTAGAAGATTTCCTTGACGGCGTAAGTCATTATGTGGGGTAGCGACGAGCAACCCATTAGTATAGCAAGGGACTAGGGTTTTCGCTAAGGCGCACCCTGCTCCGCTGATGGCCGCCTAAGGCGCCAGCCGCTCCTGCAGGAAGTCCAGGAACACGGCAATACGGGCCGATAGCTGCGTGTTGAGGTAGTAAACGGCGTGGATCGGCTGCCGGACCTCGATCGTACTGCCCTTCAGCACCTGCACCAGCCGGCCCGCGCGCCGGTCGGCATCGGTCATGAAATCGGCCAGGCTGACGATGCCCTGCCCGGCCAGCGCCAGCTGCCGTAGCGTCTCGCCGCTCGACGCCGAGATTTGCGGACGAATCTCCACTTCCGCGCCATTCTCGCCCCGCAGCGGCCAGCGATTCAACGACTCCGGCTGGGTGAAACCAAGCAAGGTGTGATCGCCAAGCTCGGCCACGGTGGCCGGGATGCCACGCGCATTCAGGTAATCAGGACTGGCCAGCACGCGGATGCGGTTGCTGCCCAGCGCCCGCGCGTGCAGCGTGGAATCGCGCAGCGTGCCGATACGGATCGCCACGTCGGTGCGGTGTTCGAGCAGATCGATGATCTGGTCGTTGGTATTCAGTTCGAGCTCGATTTCCGGGTAAGCCGCGCGGAAGGCGCCGACCAGCGGCACCACCACGTGCAGCATGAACGGCGACGCCGCGTTCACGCGCAGCCGCCCCGCCGGCCGCTGGCGGCGCAGCGCCATCTGCTCCTCGGCCAGATCTGCCGCCGCCAGGATCTGGCGCGCGTGGGCGAGCATCGCCGCGCCCTCCTCGGTCAACTCCAGCCGCCGCGTGGTCCGGCGCAGCAGCGTGGTTTCCAGCTTCTCCTCCAGCCGGGACAGCGCCCGGCTGACCCCGGAGACGGTCTGGTCGAGCTGCTCCGCAGCGGCGGTGATCGAGCCGCTATCCACCACGGTCGCAAAGGCGAGCAATTCTTCTAGCGTCAGTTTCATCCTTGAATTTTAGTCAAATATCTTTGGCTGATCACGGGGTTTTTCTGCAAGAAAGCACGCGGCACACTGCGTCCATCGAAAAAACCTGCTTGAGGATGTTCGACATGCCTATTGCCTTGCTGGCGCTAACGATCAGCGCCTTTGCCATCGGGACGACGGAATTCGTGATCGTCGGCCTGATTCCGACCATCGCGGCGGACCTGCACATCTCGGTGCCGTCCGCCGGCCTGCTGGTGAGCCTGTACGCACTGGGCGTGGCTGTCGGCGCGCCAGTGCTGACCGCCCTCACCGGCCGCCTGCCCCGCAAGCTGCTGCTGCTCTCCCTGATGGCGCTGTTCACCGCCGGCAACCTGCTGGCGTGGAAGGCGCCGAGCTATGAATCGCTGATCATGGCGCGCATTCTTACCGGCCTCGCGCATGGCGTGTTCTTCTCGATCGGCTCGACCATCGCCACCGGCCTGGTGCCAAAGGAGCGCGCCGCGAGCGCCATCGCCATCATGTTTACCGGCCTGACCGTGGCACTGGTGACCGGCGTGCCGCTTGGGACATTCATCGGCCAGCATTTTGGCTGGCGCGAGACCTTCCTGGCCGTGTCCGGTCTCGGCGTGATCGCCTTTATCGGCAGCCTGCTGTTCGTGCCCTCGCAGATCCGCCATTCCCCGCCCGCCTCGCTGTTGCAGCAGGCGCGGGTACTGGCCGAGCCGCGGCTACTGCTGGTTTATGCGAAAACGGCCATCGGCTACGGCGGATCGTTCATTCCGTTCACCTTCCTTGCCCCGATCCTGCAGGACGTCTCGGGCTTCAGCGCCGGCGCCGTGGGGCTGGTGATGCTGGTGTATGGCGTGTCCGTGGCGGTGGGCAATATCTGGGGTGGTCGGCTGGCGGATCGGCATGGCCCGATTCCAGCGCTGCGCATCGTATTTCTCCTACTCGCCGCCGTGCTGTTCGTGCTGACCTTCACCGCGCCGCACCGCTGGCTGGTGGTGGCCACGGTGCTGGCCTGGGGCGCGGTTGCCTTCGGCAATGTGCCGGGCTTGCAGGTCTACGTGGTGAAGCAGGCGGAGCGCCATACGCCGCAGGCCGTGGACGTGGCCTCCGGCCTCAATATCGCCGCGTTCAATCTCGGCATTGCCGGGGCGGCGTGGGCGGGCGGGCTGATCGTCCAGCATCTGGGGCTGATGCATACGCCGTGGATCGGCGCGCTGGTGGTGCTCGTGGCGCTGGGCCTGACCGAATGGAGCGGCCGGCTGGACCGCGCCGCCGGCATCGATCCCCGTGCGGGCAATGTGCCGGCCGGGGCGATGTCTCATTGATTTTTGCCAACCTTCCTTTCATCGGAGAACTTCATGCAGATTCCGCAACTTGGCCTTGGCACCTTCCGACTCAAGGACCAGCAGGTCATCGATTCCGTGACGATGGGGCTGGAGGTGGGCTATCGCCACATCGACACGGCCCAGATCTACGGCAACGAGGCCGAAGTAGGCCGCGCGATTGCCGCCAGCGGCGTGGCGCGTGACGACCTGTTCGTGACGACCAAGATCTGGACCGAGCACCTGGGCCGCGACGCCTTGCGCGCCAGCCTTGAGACGAGTCTTGAGAAACTGAAGCTTGATCGGGTCGATCTGACGCTGATCCATTGGCCGTCGCCGGGCGACGCGTTGCCGGTGGCCGAGTACATGGAAGCGCTGGCGCAGGCCCAGGCCGCCGGGCTGACGCGTGCGATTGGCGTGTCGAATTTCACCATCGGGCACCTGAAGCAAGCCATCGACGCCATTGGCGCGCCGGCCATCGCCACGAACCAGATCGAACTGCATCCCTTCCTGCAGAACCGCAAGGTGGCGGGGTTCATGCGCGAACAGGGGATTCACCTGACGGCCTATATGCCGCTGGCCTACGGCAAGGTGATGGAGGATGCCGTACTACGCCGGATTGCCGCCGTGCGAGACGCCACGCCGGCGCAGGTGGCGCTGGCGTGGCTGATGCAACAGGGCTATGCGGTGATTCCGTCGTCCACCCGGCGCGCCAACCTTGAGAGCAATCTCGCGGCGGCGCGGCTCACGCTGACAGCCGGCGAGATGGCCGAGATTGCCGCGCTGGACCGGGGCGAGCGGCTGGCCAACCCCGCCTTCGCGCCGCAATGGGACTGACGACTGGGACTAACGACTGGGACTGACGCCGGCAATCAGCGCGGCGCGCCGAGGAAGTCCATCTTGCCGATCTGCACGCCCTTGTGGCGCAGCAGGTCGTAGGCGGTGGTCACGTGGAAGTAGAAGTTCGGCAGCGCGAAGCCCAGCAGGTAGCTTTTGCCGTCGAAGGTGACCGGGCCATTGCGGAGCTTGAGTTCCACGGTGCGCGTGTCGCTGCCCTCCAGCTGCTCGGGGCGGATCGACTTCAGGAAACCGATGGTCTTGGCGATGCGCTCCTGCAGCTCGGGGAACGTCGCCTCGGTATCGGCGTAGGACGGAATCTCGATCCCGGCCAGCCGCGCGGCGCAGCCCTTGGCGGAATCACTGGCGCGCTGCACCTGGGCGGGCAGCGCGTCCATGTCGGCAATCAGACGCGTCTGAATCAGCTCGGATTCGTCGATCCCCTGCGCCTTGGCGTGGGCAGCGCCCTTTTCAAGAATCGCCGATAGATTGCTCAGTGCGCGGATGAACGGCGGGATCGAAACGTCATACATCGAGAGGGCCATTTGGGCTCCTTGGGTGCGGTGTCGTGGGGGTGCGCGGCAGTGCCGCCGCTGTGCTGCAGACGGGAGGATAGATCGAATCGCGCATGCCTGCTGGCCGCGCCCCCGAACGCCGCTACTCCAACCCGTCAAGATAGGCGTCACCATCGTCGATGCCGAATTCGACCCACATCGGCAGATGGTCGCTCATCCGGTAAGTGCGCCAGTCCTTGAAGCCGCGCCCCGGCTTGGCGGCCCGCTGCCGGGCGTAGGCCGCCTCGTCCTCGATCCGGTAGACGTGCTCGTAGAAGTCGAACACGCCGGCCTTGCCGGTGGGCGTCAGGTGCGCCAGTCGGCTGAGATAGGCGATCTGGTCGTAATGCTTGTTCTTGTCGACGTTGGAGCCCGGCACGGCCTGCAGGGCTTCCGGCACCGCGAAGCCGGCCCGGGTCATGGCCTCCATGGTCACGTCGTTGCGGTTGAAGATGTTGAAGTCGCCCAGCACGATCAGGTTGCCCGGCTCCGGCGGGATGCCGGGCGCGTATTGCGGCGCGCCGGAGAGCTTGCCGGCATGTTTGGCCAGCGTGCGGGCGAACGCCGTGATCTCGGCCAGCCGGCGCGGGTCCACGGCCACGCTCTTGCCGTAGTAGATGTGGACCGTTGCGAGGGTCAGGTAAGCCCAGCCGGCCCGGAAGCCCGCGATATAAGGCGAGCGCGCCATCTGCACCGGCTCCTCGGGCGCGCCCTTCTCCTTCGCCAGCACCAGTTCGGCGGCCAGTCCGGTGAACGAGACCTTGCGCCGGTCGTACAGGTAGGCCATGCGCTCGGCGTTGCCGGAGGTGCCCAGCGTCACGTCAGTCACCAGGAAATCCCACCAGCTACCCAATATCCGTTGCAGCCGCTGGAGCGGATAGAGGCCGCTGCGCACCTCCTGGATGGCGATCAGATCAAAGCGGCTCAGGATTTCGGCGATGTAGTAGTACGCCTCGTCGTCACGGTAGCCGTACTTGCCCGAGTCGAACTCGCGGATATTCCAGGTGGCCAGCAGCAGCGTGTCGGTGGCGGTGCGCGGTGGAATGGCAGCGGCCAGCGCGGGCCGCAGGCGCTTCAGCCCGTCGATGGTGCGCCTGCGTACGTCCGTATCCTCGATCTGTTTCAGCCCTGCGTAGTACGGCATGTGTCACTCCGGAGTGGGTGGTGCCACGCATTGTCACAGCAGACCACGACAGTTCCGATTGATTGGCTGGATTGTCTGACGAGGGTCAAGAAAAAACGCCGGCTGCCCTGGGCAAGCCGGCGTTCGCCATGGCTGATCGGGCGATCAGAAGCGGTATGTCACATTGCCGATGATCGTGCGCTGCGTGCCGAAGAAGCAGTCGCCGCGTGCGATACAGGTGTTGATGTACTGCTTGTTGAACAGGTTGTTCATGTTCAGCGACACGCGGATCGGGCCGTGATCGTAGGCCAGCACGGCGTCGAACAGCGTGAAGCCGCCCACGCGGTTGTTGCCGGTGCCATCGTACGACGGGCCGTTGTAGCGCACGCCCGCGCCGGCCACAAAGCCCGGCATGTCGAACAGGCTGAAGCGGTAGTTGGCCCACAGCGACGCCATGTTGGCCGGGATGCTTGCCAGCCGCTGGCCCTGCTCCGCAGCCGTGCCTTCGATGACCTTGGCGTCCAGGTAGGTGTACGTGGCAATCAGGTCCAGCCGGCCCAGCGACACCAGCGCCTCCAGTTCCGCGCCGCGCGTACGCGCCTCGCCCACCTGCACCGTGCCGGGCAGGCCGTTGACCACGCCGGCCACCTTGCGGTTTTCTTCGCGCATATCGAACAGCGAGGCGGTCAGCGTCATGTTCCTGCCCGGCGGCTGGTACTTGACGCCCACTTCCCACTGCTTGCCGCGCAGCGGCTTGAACGCGCCGCCGTCCACATTGAAACCGGCCTGGCCCTGGAACGATTCGGCATAGCTGACGTACGGGTTCAGGCCGAAGTCCGAGCGGTACATCAGGCCGAAGCGCTTGGTCAGCTCGTTGTCGTCACGCGACCCCGCCGGCGTGTTGTCCTGCGCCGCGCGCGACCAGTCGTAGCGCAGGCCCAGCATCAGCAGCCATTTGTTCCATTCGATCTGGTCCTGCAGGTAGGCGCCGGTCTGGATCTGCTTGGCCGGTGCCAGGTCGCGCGTGGACGTTGGCGCCTGATAGTTGCCATAAACGGGGTTGAACACGTTGATCGGCGCGGCAAAGCCGCCCACGCCGGTGCGGCCCGTGATCTCGTTGTTCTGGTAGTCGAAGCCGGACAGCAGCGTGTGGCGCACGGGGCCGGTGCCGAACTTCGACTGTACCTGCGTGTCGACGGCCAACTGGTTCAGCGTCGGCTGGTTCAGGTAGATGGTGCGGCGCAGCATGGTGTCGCTGCCCGGCACCCAGCCATGCGTGGCGCCGGTGTAGCCAGCCGTGTAGATGCTGCGGTAGTCGACGGTGCTGTGCGAATAGCGCAGGTTCTGGCGCACCGTGAAAGTGTCGTTGAACTTGTGCTCGAACTGGTAGCCCACCGCGTGCTGCTCGGCCGTGTACTTGTCGAAGCCGGGCTCGCTGATGAAGAAGCTTTGCGGGATCTGGCCGGCCGGGTTCTCGATCTGGGTGCCGCGCCACGGGAAGAAGCCGATCATCGAGCCCGAATCATCCTTCTGGAAATTGGCCAGCAAGGTGAAGCTGGTGTCGGACGTCGGGCGATAGGTCAGCGAGGGCGCGATGTAGTAGCGGTTGTCCTTGACGTAGTCCACGGAGGCATCGCTATCGCGCGCCAGGGCCACGAAGCGGTAGAGCCACTTGCCGTCGGCGTCGATCGGACCCGTGAAGTCGGCCTGGATCTGCTTGCGGTTGAAGTTGCCGAAACTCACGCCGATTTCGCGCGCGGCCTCGGCCTGCGGGCGCTTCGACACGAGATTGACCACGCCGCCCACCGAGCCCTGCCCGTACAGCATGCCTGACGGCCCTTTCAGGATCTCGATGCGCTCCAGCGCGTACGGGTCCGGCCGCGTGTTGTTATAGAACCCCACGGCATTGAGCAGCCCGTCGAGGTACTGCGTGGAGTCGGTGCCACGGATCTTGATCGAATCCGTGCGGTTGTCCGTGCCGAACCCCGCCGCCGAGACGCCGGCCGTGTAGCCTGCCGCCTGCGCCACCGACTGGGCGCCCGTGAGTTCGATCCGGTCACGCGTGATGACCGTGATCGACTGCGGCGTCTCCATGATCGGCGTGTCGGTCTTGGTGGCAGTCACGGCTTGTTTCGCCACGAAGCCATGTACCGGGCCGGTCGGCGATTCGGGCAGATTGCTGCCCCGGACCGTGATCGTCGGCAATTCCTGGTGGGCAGGCGCAGGCGCCTGCTCCTGGGCCAGCGAGACGCTGGCGGCTTGCATGCTCAAGGCAAAGGTGGTCAGGCGGAAGGCGTGCGTGCCGCGAACGCGGCGCCGGGCGCATACAGACATTGCGATATCTCTCGTTACGAATTGGAAATGCTAATGCGAATGACTCGCATTTCGTTCGCAATTGTAATGTCATGTAATGGCCCCGATACATTTATCTTCGGTTTGATTGTCAGCCGTGGCGTACGCACCACACAGGTGCCGCGTATGAAGCCCAGCGTCCTGAAATGAAAAACGGCCGGGGCGATTGCGCCCCGGCCGTTGATATGTCACCGCTCCGCAGGCCCCGAAGGGCCTGGGTTTATTCCCACTCGATCGTCGCCGGCGGCTTGCCCGAGACGTCGTACACCACCCGGTTCAGGCCCCGCACCTCGTTGATGATGCGGTTCGAGCAACGGCCGAGCAGCGCGTACGGCAGGTGCGCCCAGTGGGCGGTCATGAAGTCGGTGGTCTGCACTGCGCGCAGGGCCACCACGTAGTCGTACGTGCGGCCATCGCCCATCACGCCGACGGACTTCACCGGCAGGAACACCGCGAAGGCCTGGCTGGTCAGGTCGTACCAGCTCTTACCCACTTGCTGCGGCTCGCACAGGCCCGCCGCGGCATCCTGCTCCGTGGCGATGGTCTTGCGCAGTTCCTCGATGAAGATGGCGTCGGCGCGGCGCAGCAGTTCGGCGTAGTCGCGCTTGACCTCGCCCAGGATCCGCACGCCCAGGCCCGGACCCGGGAACGGGTGGCGGTACACCATCTCGGGCGGCAGGCCCAGCGCCACGCCCAACTCGCGCACTTCGTCCTTGAACAGGTCGCGCAGCGGTTCCAGCAGCTTCAGGCCCAGCGTCTCGGGCAGGCCGCCGACGTTGTGGTGGCTCTTGATCGTGGTCGCCTTCTTGGTCTTGGTGCCGCCCGATTCCACCACGTCCGGGTAGATCGTGCCCTGCGCCAGCCACTTGGCGTTGCTCAGCTTCTTGGCCTCGGCCTGGAAGACCTCGACGAACTCGCGGCCGATGATCTTGCGCTTCTGCTCGGGGTCCGTCACGCCGGCCAGATGCCCCAGGAACTGCTCCGAGGCGTCGATATGGACCACCTTGGCGTGCAGCCGGCCCGCGAACATCTCCATGACCATCTTGCCCTCGTCCAGGCGCAGCAGGCCATGGTCGACGAACACGCAGGTCAGCTGGTCGCCGATGGCGCGATGGATCAGCGCCGCCGCCACCGACGAATCCACGCCGCCGGACAGGCCCAGAATGACTTCCTCGTCACCCACCTGCTCGCGGATCTTGGCCACGGCTTCGGCGATATGGTCGCGCATCACCCAGTCGGCCTTCGCGCCGGCAATCTTGAGCACGAAGCGCTCGAGCATCTCGCGGCCCTTTGCCGTATGCGTGACTTCCGGGTGGAACTGCACCGCGTAATAGCCGCGCGCCTCGTCGGCCATGCCGGCGATCGGGCAGCTCGGCGTGGACGCCATCAGCTTGAAGCCCGGCGGCAGTTCGGCCACCTTGTCGCCATGGCTCATCCAGACCTTGAGCATGCCGTGGCCCTCGGGCGTCGCGAAATCCTCGACGCCATCGAGCAGCCTGGTATGACCATGGGCGCGCACCTCGGCGTAGCCGAATTCGCGATGGTCGCTCCACTCCACCTTGCCGCCCAGCTGCACGGCCATGGTCTGCATGCCGTAGCAGATGCCCAGCACCGGCACGCCGAGGTCCCACACGGCTTGCGGCGCGCGCAGCTGGTGGTCTTCGTAGGTGCTGGCGTGGCTGCCGGACAGGATGATGGCCTTCGGCGCGTACTGGCGGACGAATTCGTCGGTCACATCGTTAGGATGGATTTCGCAGTAGACGTGTGCCTCGCGAACGCGGCGGGCAATCAGCTGCGTGACCTGCGAGCCGAAATCAAGGATGAGGATTTTGTCGTGCATGATGGGCGTTTGGCAGAGCTTCCGGCTCGGATTCGGGCATGACCTCGGTACCTGGGCCGTAGCCGGGTGGCGGGGTAATGACCGGTTCGCGCCGGTATTCGGGAGATCCATGCGGGCGTGCCGGGTAGGCGGCGCCGGGTTGTTGGTGCGGGTCGGCGGGGTCGACGGCATCGACCGGCGTGCCGGGATAGTACACGGGGCCATCGCCATGCCGGGCGGCGCGCAGCTCAGCCTCGCGCTGGGCCAGTTGCTCCCGCTCACGCAGGCGCACGCGCTTGGCGGCGGGCATCTGCACCACGGCGAAGAACAGCATGACAGCGGCCAGCGTCAGCAGCCAGACCTTGCCGGCGCCTTGCACGGGCATGTCGAGGAACAGCGTCCACGCCACGATCAGTACGGCGCTCACCAGGTTCACCTGGCCCGCCGTGCGTGCCACGGGCACGGTCAACTGGCCGTTGATGGCGGCCTGGAGCAGCAGCCAGGCCAAGCCGATCATCGCCACGCCGAGCAGTTGGCCGAACAGGGCCGGCTGCGGCTGCGGCAACTGGAGTGCGGCATACAGCGTCGTGAACGGCGACATCAGCAGCAGGATGCCGAGCAGCAGGTCTAGCAAGGCGTCGAAGAACAGCACGGCTCGCAATAGTACTTTCATGGGCGCTCCTTTTTCCTGATGCTTCTTGCGTCGCGGCCGCGCGGCCTCGTCAACCTCGACGTTGCCAGCGCGGCCGTGATGCCCAGGTCGGGCGGGCCATATCGGGATCAGTCGATATGGTAGTTCGGCGCTTCCTTGGTGATCTGCACATCGTGCACGTGCGATTCGCGCATGCCGGCGGCCGTGATCTGCACGAACTCGGCCGTCTCGTGCCAGGTGGCGATAGAGTTGCTGCCGCAATAGCCCATCGACGCACGCACGCCACCGGTGAGCTGGTGGATGATCGCCATGACCGATCCCTTGTAGGGGACGCGGCCCTCGATGCCTTCCGGCACGAGCTTGTCGACGTTGGCGGTGTTGTCTTCCTGGAAGTAGCGGTCGGCGGCGCCGTCCTTCATCGCGCCCACGGAACCCATGCCGCGATAGCTCTTGAACGAGCGGCCCTGGTACAGGAACACCTCGCCCGGCGCTTCCTCGGTACCCGAGAACATGCCGCCCATCATCACGGTGTGCGCGCCGGCCGCCAGGGCCTTGGCCACATCGCCCGAGTAACGGATGCCGCCATCGGCAATCAGCGGCACGCCGGTGCCCTTGAGCGCCTCGGACACGTTGGAGACGGCGGTGATCTGGGGCACGCCCACGCCGGCCACGATCCGCGTGGTGCAGATCGAACCGGGGCCGATGCCCACCTTCACGCCATCCGCGCCGTGCTCGACCAGCGCCAGCGCGGCCGCGCCGGTGGCGATGTTGCCGCCCACCACCTGCACGTGCGGGAAGTTCTGCTTGACCCAGCGCACGCGGTCCAGCACGCCCTGGCTGTGGCCATGCGCCGTATCGACCACAATCACGTCCACGCCGGCCTTAACCAGCAGTTCCACGCGTTCGTCGTTATCCGGACCCACGCCCACGGCGGCGCCCACGCGCAGCTGGCCGTGATCGTCCTTGCTGGCCAGCGGGTTGTCCACGGCCTTCTGGATGTCCTTCACGGTGATCAGGCCACGCAGCTCGGACGAGGAATTGACCACCAGCACGCGCTCCAGGCGGTGACGGTTCATCAGGCGCTTGGCCTCGTCCAGCGTGGCGCCTTCGGCCACGGTGACAAGTTTTTCGCGCGGGGTCATCTTGGCGCGCACCGGGGCGTCGAGTTCTTCCTCGAAGCGCAGGTCGCGGTTGGTGATGATGCCGACTACGGTCTTGCCTTCGAGCACCGGGAAGCCGGAAATACCATGCTGCTGCGACAGCGCGATCACATCGCGGACCTTCATGTCCGGCGAAATGGTGATCGGATCACGCAGCACACCCGATTCGTAGCGCTTCACGCGCGCCACTTCACGGGCCTGGTCGGCGGGCTTCAGGTTCTTGTGGACGATGCCGATGCCGCCGGCCTGCGCCATCGCAATGGCAAGGCGGGCTTCCGTCACGGTATCCATGGCGGCGGACACGAGCGGAATGTTCAGTTCGATCGAACGGGTCAGGCGGGTGCGGAGGGAAACATCCCGGGGCAGGACGGCCGAATAGGCCGGTACAAGCAGCACGTCATCGAATGTGAGTGCTTTCTGGACAAGACGCATAGCAAATCCTCTAGGCGCAAAAGCAGATTATACAGGAATGCAGGATTTGCTGATGCGTTCTTGCATCCCGCTTGCTATTCTCGGCCTCCCTTCCACAGATCACAACAGGAGTCCGATGGGCATCGGCGTTTTGTGCGGGCTGCTGGCCGGCGCGTTCTGGGGCATGGTGTTCATCGCGCCGAAGCTGCTGCCGGCGTTTTCGCCCTGGGAACTCGCCATTGGCCGGTACCTGGCCTATGGGCTCGTCGCCTTCGTGGCGGCGCTGCCGCTGATGCGGCGCCTCGCAAAAAAGCTAACCCGGGGCGATTGCGTCGCCCTGCTGCGCCAGGCGTTCACCGGCAACCTGCTCTATTACGTACTGCTGGCATTCGGCGTGCAGCTGGCCGGGGTCGGGCCGACCTCGCTAATCATCGGCATCCTGCCGGTTTCCATCACGATCATGGGCCGCCGTGACCACGGCGCGGTGCCGCTCTCGCGGCTGGTCTGGCCACTGCTGGTGGTGGCGGCGGGCATCGCCTGCATCAATGTCGACCTGTTTGCCGGGGGCGGCAGTGCGCACGGCACGGCGGCGGGCGCACTGGCCCGTCCGGCGTGGCAGAAGCTGGCTGGCGTGGCCTGCGCGGCGGGCGCGCTGGTCTGCTGGACGCTCTACGCCGTGGACAACGCGCGCTACCTCCAGCGCCATCCGCATTACAGCGGGAACGAGTGGTCGGCCCTGTACGGGCTATCTACCGGGCTGGTTTCCGTGGTGCTGGCCGGCATCGGCTGGCTCGTGGCCGGCGACGCGCTGACCGCCCCGGGCAGCGGGCGCGAATGGCAGTGGTTCTGGACGGTCAACGCCGCCGTGGCGCTCGGGGCGTCGCTAATTGGCAACAACCTCTGGAACATCGCCAGTCGCCGCCTACCCCTGACGCTTTCGGGGCAAATGATCGTTTTTGAGACGCTGTTCGCGCTGGCATACGGGTTTGTGTTCGATCACCGCTGGCCAAGGCCGCTGGAGTTGGCCGCCATCGCGTTGCTGATCCTCGGGGTGGCCTGGTCCGTGCGCTTGCACGCCACGGACAAGTCTGCGTAGACTACCGGGCATGACGCGGGGGTCACATGATTGTCAACCCTCCTACCGTCCGGTTTTCATCGCCAACCTGGCATTTCTGCCCAGACGCCACAGATACCCTTGCCATGAACCGTTCGACCGCGCTGTACCTGCTTGTTGCCGCCAGTCTTGCCGTGCCCGCCACGGCCTTTTCCCAATGGCAGTGGAAGGATGGCACCGGCCGCATGGTCTATAGCGATGTCCCGCCGCCGCCCTCCGTGCCGGACCGCGCCATCGTCATGGCACCCGGCCGCGCGGCAGGCGCCTATCGCCCGGTGGAAGCCGAAACCGCCGCGAAGGCCGATGGTCAAGCTGACGCCAAGGCCCCCGCGGGGGACGCGCCCCGGGCCCGCCAGGTCAGCGCGCGGGCCAAGGACAAGCCCGCCGCCGGGACCGATCCCGATCAGGCCTTCCGCGAGCGCCGCGAGGAGCGCCTCAAGGCCGACCTGGAAGCCGCCACCAAGGAACGCGAGCAACTGGCCCGCCAGACGCGCTGCGAAGAGATGTCGAACTACGCCACGGGACTGCGCGAAGGCATGCGCATCTCGAAGGCTGGCCCGGATGGCGCCGCGCACCGCCTGAACGGCGACGAACGCGCGGCCGAACTCGACAAGGTCAGCCAGTCGATGGCCCAGCACTGCAGCTGAGGCCGAGGGTGGGCGCCGGGATAGGCTGCCCGCCCAGTCAACTCCCCTGCCCGCCCCCGCCGCGCAGCCATTTCAGGCCTTCGCGCGTTCCGGTGGCCCGGGTCTTCTGCACGCGCTTGCGGCGTGCCTGCTTGGGATCAGCGGTCAGCGGCCGGTAGACTTCCACCCGGTCCCCCTCCCGAACCAGCGTTTCCGCGGCCTTGAGCTTGCCGTAGATGCCGACGCGGGCCGTGGTCGGGTCCACTTCGGGATACGCCTCGGTCAGGCCGCTGGCGCGAATCGCCCCCTCCACGCTCGTGCCGGCCGGCACCGAGACTTCCTTCAGGAACACCGCGTCGGGCCTGGCATAGCAGACCGAGAGCCGCACCATGGCGCCCGCCTCAGCCATTGTTGGCATAGACCACCTCGGCCCGCTTGACGAAGGCATCCACAAACGTATTGGCGATCATGCTGAACACCGGACCGATGATCTTCTCGAGAATGAAGCTCGAAAACTCATAATGCAGGTGAAACTCGATCTTGCAGGCGTCAGCGCGCAGCGGCGTAAAGCGCCAGGAGCCGTTGAAGGTCTTGAAAGGACCGTCCGCGAACGTCATATCAATGCGTGTGGGACGCTCCTGCACGTTCCGGGTATGGAAATACTGCTTGATGCCGTTGAAATGGATATGGAGCTTCGCGTCGAGCAGGGTCTCGGTGTTCTCGAAGATCTCCACGCCACCGCACCATGGCAGGAACTTGGGATAGTCCTCCACGCGGGTGACCAGGTCATACATCTGCTCGGCCGAATAGCCAAGCAGGACGGATTTATGGACGTCTGCCATGTAATCGGATGCGGGCGCCGCCAGGGGCTGGGCCCGAACGGGGCGGGTTTGCTAGAATCCAGATTTTAGCCGACACGCGGGTCGACGGCATCCCCGGCGCACAGGGCGCCCCTTGATGACGCCGCAACGGTCGCTCCCCTCTTTGCCGCAGCGCGGCAGCCTTGCTCAGGAATCCACCACGTACGCATGACCATCGCTGATAACAAGAAAGCCTTTTTCGACTACTTCATCGAAGAACGCTACGAAGCCGGGATTGTGCTGGAGGGCTGGGAAGTCAAGGCCATCCGGGCCAACCGCGTGCAGATCAAGGAGGGCTACGTCGTGGTGCGCAACGCCGAGATGTACCTGATCGGCGCACACATCAGCCCCCTGCAGAGTGCCTCCACGCACGTGACGCCGGACCCCGTGCGCACGCGCAAGCTGCTGCTGAAGGCCGACGAGATCAAGAAGCTGATCGGCAAGGTCGAGCAGCGCGGCTATACGCTCGTGCCGCTGAACCTGCACTACACGCGCGGCCGCGTGAAGTGCGAAATCGGCCTGGGCAAGGGCAAGAAGCAGTTCGACAAGCGCGAAACCGAGAAAAATCGGGACTGGCAGCGCGAAAAGGCGCGCCTGATGAAGGGCGACAACAAGGAATAAGAAAAAACGGAGGCCAGGGCCTCCGTTCTTGTCTGGCAAAGCCGCTTCAGAACGCGTCGCTCAGGTCTTCTGCTGGGTTTTCACGATTTGCAACGCTGAGGCGATCATCGAACTCATTTCGCCGAGGTTGCCCGGCACGATCAGCGTGTTGCCCTGCTTGGCGAGGTTGCCAAATGCGGCAACATATTCCTCGGCCACCTTGAGGTTGACAGCCTCCGAGCCGCCCTCCCCCCGGATTGCGTGGCCGATCTTCTCGATGGCCTGCGCATTGGCTTCGGCCACGGCCAGGATCGCCGACGCCTCGCCCTGTGCCTTGTTGATCGCCGCCTGCCGCTCGCCCTCGGATTTCTGGATCGCCGCCTCACGGGCGCCGGAGGCCAGATTGATCTGCTCCTGCCGCTTGCCTTCGGAAGCCGCGATCAGCGCCCGCTTCTCGCGCTCGGCGGTAATCTGCGCCTGCATCGCGTGCAGGATTTCCTTCGGCGGTGTCAGGTCCTTGATTTCGTAGCGCAGCACCTTCACGCCCCAGTTGGCGGCGGCCTCGTCGAGCGCATTGACCACGCTGTGGTTGATGTACTCGCGCTCCTCGAAGGTCTTGTCCAACTCCAGCTTGCCGATCACCGACCGTAGCGTGGTCTGCGACAACTGCGTGATCGCGACCACGAAGTTGCTCGAGCCGTAGGAAGCCTTCATCGGATCCGTCACCTGGAAGTACAGCACGCCGTCCACCTGCAACTGCGTGTTGTCCTTGGTGATGCAGACCTGGCTTGGCACATCGAGCGGAATCTCCTTGAGGATGTGCTTGTAGGCCACGCGATCCACGAACGGCACCACGATCGTCAGGCCTGGCGTCAGCGTGGCGTGGTAGCGCCCCAGACGCTCGAGCACCCATGCGTGCTGCTGCGGCACGATCTTGATGCCCTTGGCAATCAGCACGATGGCCGCGATGAGCAGAATCAGTGGAAACAGCCCGAGCTGGTAGGCAAGCATGTACAACTCCCATCAAATAGGAAAACGACTAGTCATCGGATGTGTGCCGCGCAGGGATTAGCGCGGCGAGACGATCAGCGTGGTGCCTCGCACTTCGACAATGCGAAAGCGACCCGGAAGCGGCTCGGTGTCTGGCGCCAGTTCCACGGTCCAGTCAGCGCCGCGATACGGCACGCGGGCACGCCCATTGGGGTCCCAGGCAGACACATCAAGTTCCTGCCCGATATCGAGGTTCACATCGGGATCCGTGGATGCCGTACCCCGCCGCAGCGTGCCGTAGCGCGTGCGCCGCAGGGCCGTGATGCATGCGATGGCCACCAGCGCAGCCGTGACCGTCTGCGCCGGCACACCGAGGCCGGCAAGCGCGGCTACGCCACCGGCCGCCACGCCCACCGCAATCATCAGCAGATAAAAGGTGCCCGTCGCCATCTCGGCGATTACCAGCACCACTGCCGCGGCGAACCATATGTAGTAAGACGACATCCCGCTCCTTTTCCCAAATAAAAAACCCCCGCCGCGCCATAGGCGCCTGCGGGGGCTGTTGCAACACCTGCTGCAGGGCCGGTGCCACGCGGCGGCCCGGGTTCAGCCGGGCGCCGCTTTGGATGCGTTGTCGCTATTGTGACGCCAAATGCCTTACGAAGCCAGTTGCTTCCAGGTTTCGACCACGGAATCAGGATTCAGCGAGATCGACTTGATGCCTTCCTTGGCCAGCCAGGCTGCAAAGTCCGGATGGTCCGAAGGGCCCTGACCGCAAATGCCGACGTACTTGTCCAGACGCAGCGCCGTGGAAATGGCGCGCTGCAGCATGAAGATCACGGCCGGATCGCGCTCGTCGAAGTCCCTGGCCAGCAGTTCCATGCCGGAGTCGCGGTCCAGACCCAGCGTCAGCTGCGTCAGGTCGTTCGAGCCGATCGAGAATCCGTCGAAGAACTGCAGGAATTCCTCGGCGAGAATCGCGTTCGACGGCACTTCGCACATCATGATGATGCGCAGGCCGTTCTCGCCGCGCTTCAGGCCGTGCTTGGCGAGCAACCCGATGACCTTCTCGGCCTGGCCCAGCGTGCGCACGAACGGCACCATGATCTCGACGTTGGTCAGGCCCATTTCGTCGCGCACGCG